>Ga0308175_100002672_pt1 | contig 12214 bp, 9 predicted proteins | sample PhyCR1_3_FD_203893 | JGI IMG/M metagenome (GOLD analysis project Ga0308175, IMG submission 203893) | Soil microbial communities from UC Gill Tract Community Farm, Albany, California, United States - DLSLS.C.R1 | ecosystem: Environmental > Terrestrial > Soil > Agricultural land | place: USA... | reverse complement strand
GATGGATTGGCGCGGCGGCGACGTGACGGGACAGCTCCCGTACTCGCGGCTCACCAATGCGCCGGGAAACTCGGTCGTGCAGGAACCGACGGAGATGTTGCGAGTGCCCCACGTGCTCATGCCGGCCATCCCGATTCACTGCCCGCACGTGACCTCGGCGCTCGTGCATGTGATGGTGGACCGGGCGCGCGCGTTCAAGCAGAGCGACCTGCAGGTGGAGAAGATGGCGTCGCTCGGAAAGCTGGCGGCCGGGCTCGCGCACGAGTTGAACAACCCCGCGTCCGCGGCGACCCGCAGCGCGCAGCTCCTCGCGAATGCGCTCGTGGAGTCGGATGACGCGGCGCGCGCGTTAGGCGCGGCCGAGCTCGAGGGGGGTGAGTTGGCGGCGATCGAGCGCATCCGCGCGATCTGTCTCGCCACGACCGCGACCACCATCCTGTCGCCGCTCGAGCGGGCCGACCGTGAGGAGGCCATCGCCGACTGGCTCGCCGATCACGATGTGGACAATGCGCTCTCGGAATCGATCGCCGAGACGGCGGTGACGATCGACATGCTCGATGAGCTGGCGGGGGCGCTCGCGGCCGACAAGCTGCGCGGCGCGCTGCGGTGGGTGGCGGCGGGGTGCACGGCGCGTGGCCTCGTGCGCGACATCGAGCGTGCGGCGTCGCGCGTACACACGCTCGTGAGCGCGGTGAAGGGCTTCACGTACATGGATCACGCGGCGGCCACGCCCGAGCCGGTGGACGTGCGCAAGGGTCTCACGGACACGCTCGCCGTCATGGGCGCAAAGGCGCGCGGGAAGTCGGTGGCGATGACCGTCGATGTGGCGGACGATCTGCCGAAGGTGCGCGGCCTGGGCGGTGAGCTGAATCAGGTCTGGGGCAACCTGGTGGACAACGCTCTCGACGCGGTGGCGGACGGCGGCCGCGTGACGGTGACGGGGCGGGTGGAGAACGGCAAAGTGGTCGTGCGGGTGGCGGACAACGGGGCGGGGATTCCGGCGGCGGTGAAGAGCAGGATCTTCGACCCGTTCTTCACGACGAAGCCGGTGGGGAAGGGCACGGGGCTGGGTCTCGATATCGTTAGGCGGTTGGTGGATCGGAACAACGGGTTGATCGAGGTCGACAGCGAGCCGGGCCGGACGGAGTTTCGGGTGACGTTGCCTGTCGCGTAGCGCTGGCGGCAGGCGGCAGGCGACAGGCGACAGGCGACAGCTAAGAGGCGGAACCCTCGGGACGTTCCAACAGCCAGCATCAGCCAGCAGCCAGCACGAGCAGCCAGCATCCAGCCGCCGTTCCCCCGTCGCCCCTCCCCGGCTTTTGGGTCAAACTACCCGTTCCACGGCGTCGACCATCTCCTAGGTTGGACGAAGTTCCTCTGATTCACGTCGTTCAACACCAGGTGCATTCATATGACTGCTGTCGATACCTCCCGCGCTGCCGACGCGGAGCGTTCCGCCCCCACGCCGTCCGCGCGCATTGTTCGCCCGGGCGAAGGCAACCGCGTTCGGGCATTCGGGAACGAGATCGAATTCATGCTGTCCGGTGACCAGACCGGGGACTCGCTCACCGTCGGCCTGGCTTCCGTGCCGGCCGGCAACGGGCCGCCGCCCCACGTCCACTACAGCGAGGACGAGCTCTTTCTCATCCTCGAGGGTGAGTACCGGATCTACCTGAACGGTGACTGGACGACCGTTGGGCCGGGGACGGTCGTGTACCTCCCACGCGGGAGCGTTCACACGTTCCAGGTCGCCGGCGACAAGCCGGGCCGTCACTGGACGCTCCAGACGCCGAGCGGCTTCGAGCGGTACTTCGCGCAGGCGGGCGAGATCCTTTCGGCGCCGGGGAAGCCAGACGTGGTCCGGCTCCAGGCGATCACGAAGGAGTACGGGGCGGAGATCGTCGACTACGCGCCGTAGCGGTTCAAGGGGTCAGACTCCTAATTCATCATTCGAGCGCGGCCGCGCTCGAATGATGAATTAGGAGTCTGACCCCATACGGAGCGTTCCAATGCCACGCTTCCTTCCGATCGGCGCCGTCATCGCCGCGGTGGGCATCTCGAGCCTCCCGGGCCAACCACCGCGCTCCGCCGTCGGGCTCTGGCAGACCGAAGGGTACGGGCTCGTGTTCGACGTTAGGCAGGACAGCGTCATCGGCTACGAGACCACCAAGGTGTCGTGCATTCCCACGACTCGCGCGGTGACCAGACCGACGCCGCCGGCGGGCGGGCTCGCGGCATTTGGTGAGCCCGGAACGCCGGTCACGTACGTCATCCTCCCGGGTAAGTCGCCGAGCGACGCCCGCGTGCACCTCGCGTACGCCGCGTCGGACATGATCGTCCACCGGATCGATCGAAAGCCGGCAGTGTGCGACGCGCCGACGCCCGACACGCCGATTTCGAACTTCGACGTCTTCGCCCAGACCTGGGCTGAGCAGTATGGGTTCTTCCGCGAGAAGAAGGTGGACTGGGCGGCGATCGTGGCGGCGAATCGGGCGCGCGTGACCGATGCCACGACGCCGGAGCAGCTCTTCGACATCATCTCGGGGATGATTTCGCCGCTGCAGGACGCACACTCCTACCTCGTGGCGCCGAAGATCAACAAGCGGTTCGGTGGGGCCAGGAAAACCGCGAGCTTCATCGAGTCGCGCGAGGGACGCGACTCGGCGTATGCGCTCGTGTCGGCGTACCTAACGAGTCCTCTGCAGCGGTTCTGCGAAGGGCGGGTGGAGTTCGGCATGCTCGGCCCCGACGTCGGCTACCTTCGGATCCGCGGGTTCAGCGGATACACGAAGGACGGTGCATTCGAGACGGGCCTCGCCGCGCTGGAAGCGGGACTCGACACGGCGTTCGCCAACACGCGCGGGTGGAAGGGTCTCATCATCGACGTTCGCATCAACGGGGGCGGTGCGGACCCGTACGGGCTCGCCATCGCCCGCCGTCTGACGGCGACGCCGTACACGGCGTACGTGAAGCAGGCGCGAAGCGATCCCGCCGACCAGACTCGCTGGACCGAGGAGCAGCCGTCGGTCGTGCAACCCTCCACGCGTCCGAGCTTCCGCGGGCCGGTCATCGAGCTCACGGGCGTCCAGAGCATCAGCGCGGCCGAGACGTTCACGCAGGCGCTCATGGACCGAAAGCCGAAGGTGATCCGTGTTGGCGAGACGACCCAGGGTGTCTTCTCCGACGTCCTCGGCCGCACGCTGCCTAACGGGTGGCGATTCGGGCTTGCCAACGAGCGGTTCGTGACGGATGGCAAGAGCTTCGACAACGTCGGCATAGTACCAGACGTCGCCGTCGAGAGTCTCACGCCGGCGGCGAGGGCGACGGGGAAGGACGCGGCGATCGAGAAGGCGCTGGCGATGCTGCGCGGCCGTTAGGCGTGCGCCCTCTGCTCGTGGCCGCGCGGCGTCACCTGCTGATGCTGTCCGTCGGGCTCGGCGTCATCGGCGCGTGCGCTCGCGGCCGGACGTCACCATCGGCCGTGGAACCCGGCAGCCTGCCAGCAACGTTTTACGCCGGCGGAGCCTCGTGCGCCGGAACAACGCCGTTTCAGGTCCATGCGTACAACGCGGACTTCTTCATCCTCCGGCAGGCAGCGTGCACGAACTTCGAGAAGCCGTTTCTCTATCTCGTGTTCGGCCGCGACCAGGCGTTGCTGTTCGACACCGGCGCCCAGAAGGCGGACGTGGCGACGCCGATCGACACGCTGATACGGGCCTGGCTGGCGCGGCATAACCGAGCCGCCGCGGACTCGATTCACCTCGTTGTTGCCCACAGTCACGCACACGGCGATCACGTTGCGGGGGACAGTCAGTTCGTGGGCCGATCAGCCACGACGGTCGTTGGCCGAGATACCGCGTCGGTCCGCGCGTTCTTTCATATCGCTCACTGGCCGACGGACCGTGGTGCCATCGATCTTGGCGGACGCGTGCTCGACGTGATCGCCATTCCCGGCCACCAGCCGGCGAGCATCGCGATCTACGATCGCCGCACGGGAGTCCTGCTCACCGGCGACACGTTCTATCCGGGCCGGCTCTACGTCCGGGATACTGCTGCCTTCGCCCAAAGCATCGACCGGCTCACCGAATTCACGCGGACGCATCCGGTGACGCACTTGCTTGGTGCGCACGTCGAGAACACCGCTACGCCGTATCGCGACTATCCGGAAGGAACGGTCGACCAGCCGGACGAGCATGCACTGACACTCTACCCGCGACAGCTGTTCGAGCTCGATTCGGTGGTCCGGACCATGCGCGGCCGAATGACTCGTACAGCACTTCGGGACGTGACCATCTGGCCGGTGACGCCTTAGCGGCCGACCCGGCCAAGCACGGGAGCCTAACGACAATTGCGCCGCGCGATCATCGGGTATCATCAGGACGATGAAGGCGACTGGGTGGCCGAGCTCGAGTGCGGGCACACGCAGCACGTGCGGCACGATCCGCCGTGGCAGGTACGCCCGTGGGTGACCACGCCGGAAGGCCGGGCGTCGCGGATCGGGATCGAGCTCGACTGCGTACGCTGCGACGAGGGGAAACCGCGTTAGGCTGCCCACCGGACCTAACGCTTCGGGCCAACGGCTGAATTCCTTCTCTCGCCGGCAGGCCGGGCACGATTCGTGTAACCGGTCCGCCGCGCCGAACGTTGGAGCACGCTGCGGATGTGTCCGCCCACGCGAGACAGACCCGTCCGTCTCTCACTCGATTCCCGGTCCTGGCGCGGCCCGAATCACCTGTTGGTGGAGGATACAAGCATGGCACGTGTCACTGCAGTCTTTGACGATCAAGCGCAGGCCGAGCGCGCTATCGACGAGCTCCGCCGCCGCGGTATCCCCGACGCCGAGATGTCGATCGTTTCGCGCCGCGCCGATGATGCCGAGGTCACCAAGGCCCCGGCCGGCGACAAGACCGCCGAGCGCGTCGGCAAGGGAGCGCTTGCCGGCGCCGGAGTAGGCACGCTCTTCGGCCTGGCCGCGCTCCTCATACCGGGCGTGGGACCCTTCATCACGGCCGGGGTGCTCGCGTCGGCGCTCGGGGCGACCGGCGGCGCAATCGCCTCGGGCGCGATCGTGGGCGGGACATCCGGCGCCCTTGCCGGCGCGTTCGCGAAGGCGGGCTACTCGCGCGAGGAGGCAGAGTTCTACGGATCGACGGTCGAGCGCGGTGGCGTGCTCGTGGCTGTCGAGGCCGACGACGCGTCGTCAGAACGGCTGCGCTCGGAGCTACGGCAGCAGGGCGGCAAGGTGTACGGTGTCGACCGCTCCGACCGCCCGACCGGCCGCGTCGAGATCAACAGGCCGAACCTGTAATATCCACGCGCCGGGATCCGGGCGCGTGGTCGCCGCGCACGCCAGCCTGCTCGCGATGCCTAACGACGAGCGCGGCGTGCGCGGCGCCGACCCGGTCGGAGGACTCGAAGGCCGACCTCGGGACGCCGGCCCTGGTTATACGCGAGCTCGCCCACGAGCATCGCCAGCGGCTCGAGGTAACGCGCGCTCGTGAGTGCGCCGCAGTTCACTGGCTCGAACCCCAGCTGACGAATGAGCCGCGCGACGGCGCGTTTCGCGCGTGTGTCATCCCCGCAATAGCACGCGGCTGGCTGCTCCGGTAACACATCCACGCCAGCGCGCAGCAGCTCGGCCGGAGTCGTGTTGAAGGCCTTGACCACATGCGCGCCACGCGCACGCCGAGCGACGATCTCGGCGCCCGATGTGCGATGGCCAACCGCCAGCGCGTCGTCCGAGGGCGTGAGCGGGTTCGTGCAATCGATCAGCACCTTCCCGCGCAGGCTTCCAGCGCTGCGGAGCACTCGCGGGACGTGCTGCCACAGCACGGCGAGCACGACGACGTCGGCGTCGCGCACGGCGTCCGCCGGCGACGCCGCACGAGCGCGAAGTCCGCTGGACTTCGCGAGTCGCTCGAGCTTCGCTGGATCGCGCGAGAAGCTGTACGCCACGACGTGACCGACCGACGCGAACAGGTGACCAAGGGCGCTGCCCATGGTGCCCGAGCCGAGGATCGCGATACGCATGACTCCCGTGAAGGCAGGGCAGGCTCAGCGCACCCGAATGGGCATCGAGACGAGACGCACTCCCGCTGCGCTCGACATCGTGAATCGGAGGTCGCCAGGCGCGTCGGGTGTGAACTCGAAGTCGTATGTCTCGCCGTTGCCAGCCTGCTGCAGCGCGGGCCGCCGAGTGGCCTGATCGGGCGGGAGCTCGCGTCCATCCTTCGCGAGTGCTCGCCATTCGACCAGCGTCGAATCCCGCATGAGACGCGCGATCATGCTGGGCCGATACGTGTGGATGTCCACGAGCCGCAGGCGGTAGCGCTGGCCGACGCGCATGTCCAGCGGCCGCGGAGTATTCGTTCCATTGAGGAAGACGGTTCGGCCGTCCGCCTGGCGACGGGGTGTGCTCACCAACAGGACGAGATCGTGCACCGGGTCGTACGCGGCAGGGTTGTCCAGCACGACGATCGCGCCGGATAGTCCCGCCTCCTGCTGTCGCACTTCGTCGGCGTGGGGATGATAGATGAACGTACCGGCGCGCGGTGGAGTGAAGCGTGCTACGAACGAGTCGCGCGGGGCGATCGCGGGCGAGACCCTCCCGGAACCGCCGCTGAACCCCGCGACTCCGTCGAAGTAGCTCTCGAGCTCGATGCCGTGCCAGTGGACCGACGTCGCTTCGGGGAGCTCGTTCACCACGGTGATGCTCACCGGCTCGCCACGCTGGAGGACGATCGTTGGGCCGGGGAGCAGAGGAGACCGGGTTGGCGTCGTCGACTTGCCATCCTGCAGCACGTAGCCGTATGCCGGCTCGGTGTCGGTGCCGCCGGAGTCGAGTCGTGCGACGAGGCGAAGGTGGCGTCGACCCGTATCGTTAGGTGGCCGCACTGGCGACCCGTTGGGGCGCACCTCGATCCCCATCACGAGCCCGCCCATCATGTCGAGCGCGTGATTGTTCACGTGCATCAGCTGCTCCGCGGGCAGCCGAGTGCCGTCGAGCGGGCGGTTGCGCAGCGCGTGGTAGTTGTCGTGGCAGTGGAAGAGCCAGTTGCCTGCTCGCTCGGGCACCCAGGTGAGTGAGCTCGTCCGGCCTGGCGCGACCCGTTCCGTGACCGCGAAATGCGGGGAGCTCGCAGCGTATGCCGTGTCGCTGTGCTCGCTGCCACGCGAGTCCACATTGAAGTAGAAGCCGTGCAGGTGCATGGGATGAGGCACCACGCTCGTGTTCACGATGCGGAACCGCACCGAGTCGCCGACGGTGTACGTGAGCCGCTCGGTGTGCGGCCACGACTTGCCGTTGATCACGAACCGGTTCACGTCACTGCGATCCACGACGCCTGTGTTGTCCCCGGGGGTCCAGAACCCGAGCACGAACACGCGGTCTCGCGCCGTGCCTAACGCGGTACCGCTGTCGACGACGAACGCGCCAGCGAGTTGAGACACCGGCCCGCGGAAGCCAAGCGCCGCCGTCGCGCTCGTCGTTGCCCAGTAGAAGTACGTGCCCGGCGAACCGGCATCGAATCGAACCTCGCGGACTTCGCCTGGCTTGACCTGCACCGTCTCGGGGTCTCGAGCGCCACGCGTGTACAGTCCGTGCACGAACAGCGTGCTGTCGGGGAGCGAGTTGCGCACGAACGCGTGGATCGCCGTCCCCGTCGGCACGCGGATGAGCGGAGCAGGGATCTGCGGCGGCTTCCCCTCTTCCGCGAAGGCTGCAACCGTGATTCCGGGGTCGGCATCGCCGTCGGGATGCCAGTCACCTAGGCGCGCCTCGAGGCGAATCGTCAGGACGCCATCCCGAACGGTGCCGGCACCCGCGCGGTTGTCATTGATGGCCACTCGCTCGACGAGCGCCGAGCGTCGACTCGGTCGGGACATCGAAGCGTCAGGTGTCAGCCCGACCGAACACAGGGTCAACACGATCACGAACGGGCGTATCACCAGAGCCTCCGTCACTCGTGAGGCTCTAAGAAACGTCCCCAGGCGGCTCGTAGCAAGAACGCGATTCTGCCCGCTCGAGCGTGCAACCGAGTTTGTATCACCGGTTCAGCCGGGCACCGTAACTCTTCAAGTACTTCATCCCGGTGTCGCACATGATCGTGACGACGGTCGCGTCGGGACCTAGCTGCTCTGCCACGCGAATTGCCGCGACCACGTTCGCTCCGGTCGACGTTCCCGCGAACAGTCCTTCCTCGCGCGCGAGGCGGAAGGCCATGGCCACGGCGTCCTCCGTGGAGACGCGCTCGATTTGATCGGCGATGCCATCCTGCCAGAGTGGGACGACGAACCCGGCGCCGATGCCGTCGATCTTGTGCGCTCCGGCCGGACTACCGGATAGCACCGCGGATTCGTCGGGCTCGACCGCGACGATCTGCACGTTGGCCGTTCGTTCGCGAAGGCGTTCCGCCGTGCCGCGAAGTGACGCGGCCGTCCCGACGCCCTGAACGAACGCGTGAATCTCACCACCCGTTTGTGCCCAGATCTCGTCCGCCATCACTCTATAGGCGGCGAGCTGATCGCGGTTGTTCAGCTGATCGGTCCAGAACCCCCCGGTCTCCTCGGTGATGATGCGTGCGGCTTCGATCATGTCGCGCGTGAGCTTCTCGGTCATGCGTCCGCTCTCGCTCTCGAGGACGCGAAGCCTGGCGCCGAGCAGCGCCATGTGGTCGAGCTTTTCCTGCGCGAACGCGTCGGACGTGACGATGTACAGCGGGTATCGCTTCACGCCGCACACGAGCGACAGCGACACGCCCGTGCTTCCAGCCGTATACTCCACGACTGAGCTGCCTGGCGCGAGCCGACCATCCGACTCTGCCGCCTCGATCATCGCGAGCGCCATGCGGTCCTTCATGCTGCCGGTGGGGTTCTCGCTCTCGATCTTGAGCAGAATGCGCGCGCCGGTCGCCGGAACGACGTGGGTGAGCGGAACCAGCGATGTGTTGCCGATGCAGTCGAGGATGTTTCGCGGCGCGGTAGTCGTGGACATGAGCGGTTGCTCCAGGAGATCGAAGTCGGATCGGATCGACCCGAACGCTACGTGCTCGCCCTGTCCCGTGCGTACGGGCAACAACGCCATCGTTGATATCGTTCTTGCCAATGGGGTCAGAGTCGAATTTCAACGATGAAATTCGACTCTGACCCCATTTCGGCCGGAACGACGTTTCGCCAGGGAGCCGAGCGATCCGCTCGTACCGCAGCACGACCCCAAGGCACGTCGTTCCATGTTCCGCCACGTTTCCTTCCGGCGCTCCGTCGCTGCTGCCGCGACGCTCGCAGTCGCCGCGCTGCTCTCGGCATGCAACGAATCGATCGGCGTCGATGGGGGAGGGCGCACGACCTCGGATTCCCCGCCGGACATCCAGTCGGTCGTCACGGGCTCTCACACGTGCGCGCTCACGACGGCCGGCGCCGCCTACTGCTGGGGGTACAACGCGAACGGCCAGCTCGGAAACAACGACACGGGGCTGATCACGGCAACGCCAGTTCGCACAGTTGGCGGCATCGTGTTCGCGAGCGTTTCGGTTTCGCAGGTCGACGACGTGACGTGCGGCCTTTCGACCAGTGGCGCCGCCTACTGCTGGGGAGAGAACGAGAAGGGACAACTCGGCGACGGGACGACGACGCGACGGCTGGTGCCGACGCCAGTTGCCACGAGCGTGCGATTCAGGGATCTCGCGGTGGGAACGGGCCATGCCTGTGCCGTCGCGGCGAACGGCACGGCCTATTGTTGGGGGTCGTCGCCGAACGGCGCGTTCGGTGACGGGTCCACTGGGACGCGCCTAACGCCAATGGTGTCGGCGCCGGGACTGACGTTCGACAGCATCGTGGCTGGTGGGGACTACACCTGCGCGCTCACAACGGCCGGCGCCGCGTTCTGTTGGGGCCTCGGCACCCTCGGCCAGCTTGGCAACGGCGCCGTGGAGATGAGCACGACGCCTGTGGCGGTCGATGGCGGGTTGATGTTTCGCCAGCTCGCCGCGGCAGGCCAGGGGGCGTGTGGCCTAACGAGCGACGGCAAGGCGTACTGCTGGGGCCACAACTTCTTCGGAACGGTGGGAGACGGCACAGTCGTGCGGCGCCTCACACCCGTGCCGGTCGCCGGCGGCCTGACGTTCCTCAGCCTCTCCGCCGGGTGGCAGACCGTCTGCGGGGTGACCTTTGCCGGCGCCAGCTACTGCTGGGGGTACAACCTCGGCGCCCTCGGCGACGACGCCACGGACCACAGCTCGGTTCCCGTAGCGGTCGTGGGCGGTCGGTCGTTTCGGAGCGTAGCGGCGGGGACCGGGTACGCGTGCGGCGTCACCAACGCGAATGCTGTGTTCTGCTGGGGCTCGAACGACAACGGCGAGCTCGGGGATGGAACCACCAACACGCGGCTCGCTCCCGTGGCAGTGCGCTGGAAGTAGCGCGCTCGCACACAGCATTCATCCGCCTGGCGCGGTCCAGTAAATTCCGGCCCTCGGCAACTCACGAGGTGCGGAACAATGAGCGGCGAGAGGAGCTCGAGTAGCTCGAGTAGCTCGAGTAGCGCAGACGTGCGGATTCGGCCGGCGCGGCCCGAAGACGCCGAGTGGATCATTCCGCTCGGCCCACGGATGCACGAGTTCGGGCCGCCGCCGTGGCGCGATGTGAGCGTGATGGATGCCGCCGTCGCCGCCCAGTGGGCGCGTGAGCTCGCCAGCCCGACAGCCGGCTCCGCGCTTCTCGTGGCCGAGGATGCGTTAGGCAGCCCGGTGGGCTTCGTGTGGTTGAAGACGGAGCGCGACTACTTCGTCGACATGCCGGTGGGCCACGTGATCGACATAGCGGTCACGAAGGCAGGCGAGGGCCGCGGGATTGGACGCGCTCTGCTCGATGCTGCCGATCGATGGGCCGAGTCGAACGGCTACCCGTGGATCACGCTGCACGTGTTCGAGGGTAACGACCGCGCTCGCCGTGTGTACGAGAAGCACGGCTACGTGCCCGAGTGGACGCGGATGCTGAAGCGCATCGGGCGGTAGGCTCTGGCGGCTCTGCGCCACCAAGCCCATTCTCTTGCTCTCGATTCGGCCTTTGCGCCTTCACGTTCGCGGAGAATTCGATGCGTTGGATCGCCCCGCTGGTTCTCGTTGCTACCGTCGCTGGCAGTGCAGCGGCCCAGACGACCTACGACCTCGTGATCGCGAACGGGCGGGTCATGGACCCGGCGTCCGGCCTCGACGCTGTGCGCCACGTCGGCATTACCGGCGGGAAGATCGCGACCATCTCAGCGACGCCGCTCAAGGGGAAGCGCGTCATCGACGCGAAGAACGACGTCGTTGCCCCGGGCTTCATCGACCTGCACGAGCACGGGCAGAACGAGGAGTCGTACCGCATGATGGTGCGCGACGGCGTCACGACCGCGCTCGAGATCGAAGTCGGCGTTGCTGACATCCCGAAGTTCTACGCCGATCGCGCGTCAGGGCAGATCGTGAACTACGGCGCGAGCGTGGGCCACATCCCCGCGCGCATGAAGGTGCTGCACGACCCGAGCACGAACATCCTCCCTGCCGGCGTTGGCGGAACGGGGAAGGCGACCGAGGCACAGATCGCCGAGATGGAGTCGATCCTCCGAAAGGGCCTCGCCGACGGTGCCGTCGCGGTGGGACTCGGCAGCGCGTATACGCCGGGCGCGTCGATGAACGAGATCCAGCGGATGTTCAAGGTTGCCGCGCAGGGCAACGCGTCCGCGCACATCCACATGCGAAACGGCGTCGCCGGGCTCGACTCCACGATCTCGGCGGCGAAGGCGGCGGGCGCGAAGCTGCACATCGTCCACGTGAACTCGGTTGGCGACACCGCGCTCCCGGCGTTCCTCGCGCACATCAAGGCGGCCCGCGATCGCGGCCAGGACGTCACGACCGAAGCGTATCCGTACGGCGCCGGGATGACGTCGATCCAGTCCGCGCTGTTCGATGATTGGCAGACGTGGCCGGACTCGAAGTTCCAGTTGCATCAGCTCGTGTCTACCGGGGAGCGACTCACGCGCAAGACGTTCGAGGAAGCGCGCAAGAAGGGCGGAACCGTGATCATTCACGGGCGCAGTGAAGAGCAGACGCGCATGGCGATCGTGAGTCCGCTGACCATGATCGCGAGCGACGGCTTCATCGAGAACGGGCGCGGGCACCCGCGGACGTCAGGCACGTATGCGAAAGTGTTAGGCAAGTACGTGCGCGAAGAGAAAGCGCTG
>Ga0308175_100002671_pt1 | contig 12216 bp, 14 predicted proteins | sample PhyCR1_3_FD_203893 | JGI IMG/M metagenome (GOLD analysis project Ga0308175, IMG submission 203893) | Soil microbial communities from UC Gill Tract Community Farm, Albany, California, United States - DLSLS.C.R1 | ecosystem: Environmental > Terrestrial > Soil > Agricultural land | place: USA... | reverse complement strand
TGACTGCGCCTTCGAGAAGATCGCCCTTCTGCACTGCCGCCACACCTTCTGGCGTGCCGGTGAAAATCAGGTCGCCCGGCTGCAATTCAAAATAGCGCGACAGGTGTTCTATCATCTCCGCGACGTTCCAGATCAGTTTGCCGACATCGCTGTTCTGACGGGGCTTGCCATTCACGTTCAGCCGGATATTACCCTGGTTGATCAGGCCGGTCTCGGATACCGGATGCAGGGGGGCAATCGGCGCCGACAGGTCGAATCCCTTGCCGGTGTCCCAGGGACGTCCAAGCTTCTTGGCTTCGGCTTGCAAATCGCGACGGGTCATGTCCAGTCCGACCGCATAACCCCAGATATGTTCACCGGCATCGGCGGCGGCAATATTCCGCCCGCCTTTTCCTATCGCAACCACCAGTTCGATTTCATGGTGCAGATCAGACGTCATGGCGGGATACGGCATTTCACCGGTCGTACCGGCCGGCACGGCCAGCAGCGAATCGGCTGGTTTGAGGAAAAAGAAAGGCGCCTCGCGACCCGTATGTCCCATTTCCTTGGCATGCTCGACGTAATTGCGGCCCACGCAGTAAACACGATGCACCGGAAACATCTTGGTGCTTCCGGCAACCGGCACGACTACCTGGCGCGGCGGCGTAAAGGTGTAATCCATTTTGACTCCTCTTTTTTAGTAGTTGATTGAATGTCAGTGGGCGATTATGCCACTCGCCTATGTTTTTCGCCGATAGCTAACCCTGGGCGGCGAAAAAAGCAGCATTGCCTCTTTAAATCCCGTAACCGGCCCCAGATAGGATGCACGCCGCCCGATAGCGGATGACATTTCAAGGAGCACCAACCATGTTCAGTCGTTTGCGCCGTCTTGCCAGGGTCGCTGGCCGCGAAGTCACTGTCCTCTGGTTCGCCTGCCGCCATCCGGCTACGCCGCGAACCGTCAAGCTGGGCGCGGCGTTCCTGGCGGTCTACCTGTTAAGCCCGATAGACCTGGTGCCCGATACGCTGCCCGTACTGGGCTGACTGGATGACGCCACCCTGCTGGCCTTCGGCATTCCCGCGCTGTTGAAGCTGGTGCCAGCCGCGGCGCTCTCCGATGCGCACGGCGCCAGCGAGCGCTTCCTGTCGAGATGGGCCTTCTGGCGCCGCGCCTGAGGAGGCCTACTCCTCGCCCAGATAAGCCTGCCGCACCTTGGGGTCGTCCAGCATGGCGCTGGCGCTGCCGGTCATGGTAACGAGACCCGACTCCATCACGTAGCCACGATGCGCGGCCTGCAAAGCCAGCCGCGCATTCTGTTCCACCAGCAGCATCGTCACCCCCTGGGCGGCGACATCGCGCACCACCTCGAAGATGCGCTCGACCATGATGGGCGACAGGCCCATCGAAGGCTCATCCAGCAGCAGCAGCTTCGGATGGCTCATCAGCGCCCGCGCCATGGCCAGCATCTGCTGCTCGCCGCCGGACAAGGTGCCCGCCAATTGCGCCGATCTTTCACGCAGCCGTGGAAAGATGCCATACCACTTCTCGATATCGTCGGCGATGCCCGCCTTGTCGTTGCGGCTGTAAGCTCCCATCAACAGGTTTTCATGGATGGTCATCCGGGTAAACACGCCGCGGCCCTCCGGCACCATGGCCAGATGCTGGCGCACCAGTTCGAATGAAGTCATGCCGTGAATCGGGCGACCGGCATATTCGACATGGCCTTCCACCTTGCAGTCGGGCAGCGTGCCTGTGATGGCCTTGAGGGTCGTTGTCTTGCCGGCGCCGTTGGCCCCGATCAATGTAACCAGCTCCCCTTCCCGCACCTCCAGATCTATGCCCTTGACCGCCTGGATGCCGCCATAAGCGACCTTAAGGCCCTCCAGCTTCAATACCATGGCCGCCATCAGTGCGCCCCTCCCAGGTAAGCTTCAATCACCGCGGGATTCTTCTGTATCTCGGCCGGCGTTCCTTCGGCAATCGGCTTACCGTAATCAAGCACCGTGATGCGGTCGCACAGACCCATGACCAGCTTCACATCATGCTCGATCAGCAGGATGGTGCGGCCGCCGGCTTTAATCTTCAGCAGCAGTTCACGCAGGCTCAGTTTTTCAGTCGCATTCATGCCTGCCGCCGGTTCATCCAGCGCCAGCAGCAGCGGGTCGGTGGCCAACGCACGCGCGATTTCCAGCCTGCGCTGGTCGCCATAGGAAAGATGGCGCGCGGTGCGCTGGGCAAAACGGGCAATGCCGACAAATTCAAGCAGTTCAAGCGCGCGCGCCCGGATCGCCGCCTCCTCTTCACGAGCGGCGCGGTGGCGCAGCACCGCACCCAGCACGCCCTGACGGGTTCGCACGTGACGGCCCACCATCACGTTTTCCAGCACGCTCATTTCGCCAAACAGCCGGATATTCTGAAAAGTACGGGCAATGCCAGCCTTTGCCACTTCATGCGGCGCGGACGGCGAATACGGCTTGCCATTCAGTTCGAAGCTGCCGCCGTCAGGCTGGTACAAGCCGGTCAGCACATTGAAAAATGTGGTTTTTCCGGCGCCATTCGGACCAATCAGGCCATAGATCTGGCCCTGCGCTATGCGCAAGTCCACGCCGGACAAGGCCTGCAATCCGCCGAAACGCTTGGTGGCGCCAGCGATGTTGAGCAAGTTCGCTTGCATCGTCGCGTCTCCTTTAAACCTGTGCCACGCCCGTTGTGCGGGCGGGCTGGTCAATGTCCGCATCGGGACGGTCTTCATGGCGCGGCGCGGGCCACAGGCCGGCTGGGCGGTTGAGCATGATGACGACCATTGCCAGGCCATACAGGAGCTGGCGCAGCACCTCGGCGTCAATCAGCACTTTGCCGAACAGCGCATTCTGCACCGGCTCCACGGTATGGCGCAGTACCTCGGGCAGGGCCGCCAGGATGAGACCGCCAACCATCACGCCCGGGATATGGCCCATGCCGCCCAACACCACCATGGCCAGCACCGCGATCGATTCCGTCAGCGAAAACGACTCCGGGGAAACAAAACCCTGGAATGACGCGAATAGAACACCGGCGATGCCGCCGAACGAGGCGCCCATCGCAAACGCAAGCAGCTTGACGTTGCGGGTATTGATGCCCATGGCTTTGGCGGCGATTTCATCTTCGCGAATAGCGACCCATGCCCGGCCCAGCCGCGAATCCTGCAAGCGGTAAGAGATGAACACAATCGCCACGCACAAGGCGAGGAATAGGAAGTAGTAGGCATTCACCGAAGGCATGGACCAGGCGCCAAGGCGCACAGTTGCCCCTGATCCGGCCTCCCCGCCCAGCGACACGCCGAAAATACGGATCGGGTCGATCAGGTTAATGCCCTGCGGTCCATTGGTGATGTTGACCGGGCCATTCAGGTTGTTCATGAAGATCCGGATGATTTCCCCGAAGCCCAAGGTCACGATGGCAAGATAATCGCCCCGCAACTTCAGTGTCGGCGCGCCTAGGAGGGCCCCGAACACTCCGGCAACCAGTGCTGCCAGCGGCAGGACTGCCCACAGCGACAGGTGTATTCCCTGCTGCGTGACTTCCGGTCCGAAGAAGGCAACTGCCGCTTCGCCCAGGGGCTGGTACTGGTTGACCAGCGATTCCAGCACGGCGGCAAATTGTGGCGACGCCAGCAGGCCGGCCAGGTAAGCGCCCAGCGCATAAAATGCAATGTAGCCAAGGTCCAGCAGCCCGGCAAAGCCGACCACAATATTCAGGCCCAGCGCCAGCATGATGTAGAGCAGCGCCAAGTCCATGATGCGGACCCAGGAATTGCCGTAATTGGCCGCCACAAATGGAAATGCAAGTGCGACTACCGCCAGCAGTAACAGGCCGGCGCGACTGCGGGCCGAAGCGGATATGAGCTTGTTAGCCATTGGTCTTTTTCCGGCCTCAGGCACGATCAGACACGCGTTCGCCCATCAGGCCAGAGGGCCGCAGGGTCAGCACGAAGATCAATACGATGAATGCGAATATGTCCTGATAATTACTGCCCAGGAAGCCACCTGTTAAATCGCCTATGTATCCGGCGCCAAGGCTTTCGATCAGGCCCAGCAGGATGCCTCCCAGCATGGCGCCGTAGACATTGCCGATGCCGCCCAGCACTGCCGCCGAAAATGCCTTCAGCCCGGGCACAAAGCCCATTGCGAACTGTGCTGACGAATAGTTGGCGCCCCACATCACGCCGGCCACCGCCGCCAGCGCCGCGCCGATGGCAAAGGTCAGCACGATGATGCGATTGGCATCCACGCCCATCAGGCCGGCAATACGCGGATTCTCCGCGGTGGCGCGCATGGCCCGGCCCATGCGGGTTTTCTCGACCAGCAGCACCAGGGCCAGCATGCTTACCGCCGCCAGAACCAGCAGCATGACCTGGGTCGGCGTTATCAGCGCCCCCATCAGATGCAGCGGCTCCGATGGCATAACCTGCGGGAACGGCAGCGGGTTGCGGCCCCAGATCATCATTGCGATCGTCTGCAGCAGGATAGACACGCCGATAGCGGTGATCAGCGGCGCCAGCCGCGGCGCATTGCGTAGCCGACGGTAAGCTATTCTTTCAATGAGAACATTGACCAGACCGCAAACCGGGATCGCGCCGGCAATGGCAATCAGCAGCTTGACGACGCCGGGCAGTCCGGGAGCGGCGCTGTTGACCAGGTTCAGGATCGTCAACCCTGCCATCGCCCCTATCATCAGCACATCGCCATGCGCGAAATTAATCAGGTTCAAAACCCCGTACACCATGGTGTAGCCAAGCGCAATGAGCGCATACATGCTGCCCAGGACCAGGCCGTTGATAATCTGCTGCAAAAAAATTTCCATGGTGTGCCAGTTTGCGGAATCGACATTACAGTACTCCGCGACCGGTGGCCGCGGAGTACTGGCCTTGTGCTGCAGGCGCAGCCTGATCAGCGAGGTGCGGGAAGGCTAGTCAAACCCTTGGGCAGCGGGAAGGTCACGTTTTCTTCAACGCCATCCAGCACGCGTACGCTTCGGGCTCCGTGCGCCTTGAGTTGGGCAATGACTGCATCAACCAGGACTTCGGGCGCCGAAGCTCCGGCGGTAACGCCTATCCTCTTCTTGCCTTCCAGCCACGCCGGATCGATCTGGGCCGCATTATCCACCATATAAGCCAGCGTTCCCTTTTTTTCAGCGACTTCGCGCAGACGGTTGGAATTAGAGCTGTTCGGGCTTCCGACCACAATGACCAGGTCGACCTGCGGCGCCATGAATTTCACGGCTTCCTGGCGGTTGGTGGTCGCATAACAGATGTCGCCCTTCTTGGGTTCCGCAATATTGGAAAAGCGTTGCTTGAGCGCCGCGATAATGTCAGCCGTGTCATCAACCGACAAGGTGGTTTGCGAGACATAGGCCAGCATATCGGGCCGGGTGACCTGCAGGCGCTCCACATCGGCAACCGTTTCGACCAGGTACATGCCTTCGTCGGTCTGCCCCATGGTTCCTTCGACTTCCGGATGGCCCTGGTGGCCTATCATGATGATTTCCCGGCCTTCGCGACGCATCTTGGCCACCTCGACATGCACCTTGGTGACCAAGGGACAAGTGGCGTCGAAGACCTTGAGACCACGTTGCGCGGCTTCCTCCTGGACTACGCGCGGCACGCCATGCGCGGAGAATACCACCGTATTGCCAGGCGGCACATCTTTTATCTCCTCAATAAAAACCGCGCCCTTGCGGCGCAGATCCTCGACTACGTAGGCGTTATGCACAATCTCGTGACGCACGTAGATCGGCGCGCCAAACTGCGCAAGCGCCCTTTCGACGATCTCGATCGCGCGGTCAACTCCTGCGCAAAAACCACGCGGCTGCGCCAACAGGATTTCCTGATCCATATTTTCCCTTCTTCCGTTGGAGGCGGCGCGCCTCACAATATTCCAATAATTCGCACGTCAAAGCGCAGCGCCTGTCCAGCAAGCGGGTGATTGAAATCGAAAAGCGCGTCATTTTCATTAATTTCCAACAGCACTCCAGCGAACCGACCGCCGCCCGGCGCGGCAAATTCCACCACATCGCCCACCTTATACTCTTCACCCAACTGGGAATTCTGCGCCAAGGTGGCGCGTGACACGCGCTGCAACAGTTCTGAATTACGTGGGCCAAACGATTGTTCCGGACTCAGCATGAAAGTTTGCTCCGCCCCTTCAGGCAGACCCATCAGGCGCTCCTCCAGAAATGGCGCGAGCTGCCCGGTTCCCAGTTGCAATGTTGCCGGATTGCCGTCGAAGGTAGTGACAATATCGTTGCCGTCCTGCGACGCCAACCGGTAATGCAGCGTGAGGTAGGCAGCCGGGGTCACGACCAGTTGTGTTGAATTTTCCATGGAATTTCGCCAGACTAAAGAATTCATTATTTTAAGCCACGATGCATCTGTGCGCCGGGTTGTGGCTGTCACGTCTCTCCTTCCACACCCGTTACTGAAAGCATACGCATGGGAATTTCTGACTGGCCCGAGGCCCGGAGGCCGCGCGAACGACTGATCAAACATGGCGCACATGCGCTGTCTGATACAGAACTGCTCGCCATTTTTTTACGCACTGGCCTGCCGGGCTGCTCGGCGCTGGAACTCGCACAACGGACCTTATTGCAGTTCGGATCGCTTAACAAGCTTTGCAATGCGGCTTTCCAGGAATTTTGTGCGATCGCGGGATTGGGGCCTGCGAAATTCGCCCAATTGCATGCGGTGCTGGAACTGGCACGGCGTACTACGCAGGAGGAATTGCAAAGCGGCGGACAGTTGACCAGCTCACCCGCTGTGAAAAATTATTTACAGTTGACAATAGCCAGGCTGCCCTATGAATGCTTCACCGTGATTTTCCTCGACAGTCGTCATTGCCTGATAGCGTACGAAGAGATGTTTCGCGGAACGTTGTCGCGTGCGAGCGTGCATCCGCGCGAGGTGGTGCGATCCGCGCTGGGGCATAACGCCGCATCAGTCATCCTTGCTCATAATCATCCATCAGGCAATCCCCTTCCCAGCGCTCAGGATCATGAATTAACAGAGTTGCTGAGAGACGCTCTGGCCTTGATGGAAGTGAAAGTGGTGGACCATTTGATAGTTGCCGGGCATCAATTTTACTCGTTTGCGGAGCACGGGGAATTGTGAAGTCAAATGTTAAATACCGGGTTATTTAGGAGACACAGTTTTTTTTCGCAAGTCATTGAATAACCTAGTTTTTTTAGATATACTCTCGTTTTTTCCAATTTCGGAAATCTTTGAAGGAGTGAAACATGGCACGTGTTTGCCAAGTCACCGGGAAAAAGCCGATGGTCGGCAATAACGTTTCCCATGCGAACAACAAAACGAAGCGTCGTTTTCTGCCCAACCTGCAGAACCGTCGCATTTTCGTCGAGTCTGAAAACCGCTGGGTTTCCCTACGCTTGTCCAATGCCGGTCTGCGCATTATCGACAAGATCGGCATCGACGCCGTCCTGGCCGATATGCGCGCCCGCGGCGAAAAAGTCTAACTAGCAGAATAAAGGAATCATCATGGCTACTTCCAAAGGCCGCGACAAAATCAAGCTGGAGTCGACTGCAGGCACGGGTCACTTCTACACCACCACCAAGAACAAGCGCACCATGCCGGAAAAAATGGAGATCATGAAGTTTGATCCCAAGGCACGCAAGCATGTCGCGTACAAGGAAACCAAGATCAAGTAATTGGTCCGTTATCCGACAAAAGCCCCGCATAGATCGCGGGGCTTTTTATTTGGTTACTTGGATAGGTGTAATGTCTAACGCTACTTTGCCGAGTTGAGATCGACATGGCAGTTGTACCCCTGCCCCTATTTTTCCTCAAATTCTTTCGAGCCCATAAAGTAGCGATAACTACAGCTTCAATAAAAAAGCCCGGACAGTTTGCCGGGCTTTGTCAATTTAGTTTGCTGAATCAGGTATAGCTGCGCAGCCTGAAAGAAAACTCCTGCAGTGAGCGTATGCCCGACGACTCGGCGCGACGGCACCAGTCCTGTAACTGATGCAGTAACTGGTCACTGGTGAAATGCGACCTTTCCCACAGTGCGCTCAGTTCCGCGCGCATATCGTGCATGGTTTTCAACGCCTTGCTGTGAGCCAGTAACTCACTCAACTGCTGGCGCTGAGGCGCTTCCAGCTTGGTCGGCTCCTTTTGCAGCAGTTTGCGTGAATAGCGAAGCGCGTGGGCGCCCATCTTCGATTTATCGCGGATCTGCGTTATTTCCTCACGCCAAGTGAGTTTGATCGACTTGGTGTACTTGGCCATGACGTCATACCGGTTCGACACAATAGACTGCAATGTCGCCAAATCTGCAACCCGCTTGCCGCTGTCAAACTTGGGCGCGGGTGCAATCTTCTTCACGGTGGCAAGTCCCATGGCTTCCAGAATACGGATGTACATCCACCCGATATCGAACTCGTACCACTTCGAGGACAGTTTGGCCGAAGTGCCAAATGTATGGTGGTTATTATGCAATTCCTCGCCGCCAATCAGTATGCCAATAGGAAAAACATTGGTCGCCGCATCGTTGCAGTCATAATTGCGATAGCCCCAGTAATGTCCAACGCCATTAATAATGCCGGCTGCGGTAACTGGGATCCACAGCATCTGCACCGCCCAGACCGACAGGCCAATAACGCCAAACAAGGCCAGGTCGATCAGAAGCATCAGGCTGACGCCCAAGGCGCTGTGCCTGCTATAAAGGTTGCGCTCGAGCCAATCGTCCGGCGTGCCATGGCCGTACTTTTCCATGGTCTGCAGGTTCTTGGATTCGGCGCGATACAATTCAGCCCCCTCAAACAGCACCTTTTTTATGCCGCGCGTGATAGGGCTATGCGGATCGTCCTCGGTCTCGCATTTGGCGTGATGTTTACGGTGGATCGCCGCCCATTCCTTGGTCACCATGCCAGTCGTCATCCAGAGCCAGAAACGGAAGAAATGGCTTGGTGCCGCATGCAGGTCCAGAGCGCGATGCGCCTGCGAACGATGCAGGTAAATGGTGACGGCGGCGATCGTGATGTGGGTTACGACCAGCGTATACACAACAATTTGCCACGTGCTTGCATGCAACAAGCCATTGGACAAAAAGTCTAAAACTGCATTCAGAATCATTCAGGCTCCAAAGTTGATAGGCGGGAATTTTGCCATCTGCAGCGGTCATGATCCATGGTCAGGATTTGCCGCCTTTTACTGAAATTTGTTTGGTATTTTACGCGCTTTATTGCTTTATGGCGGAATCTTCTGCCGCTGATTGTCCTTCCAAAACGTTCGTTGATAACCTGACGTCACGTTGCGGATAGGCAATTCCCACATTTTCCTCCTGTAAAAGACGCCAAATTGCACGATTAACGGTAGATAACAGATTGCCTTTTCCGTTCTCCGGATCCTCGATCCAGAAGCCGACCTCCAGTTCCAGGCCGTCTGCCCCAAAATTCATCAACAATGCATGTGGCGCAGGATTCTCACAAATCCTGGGAATAGTCCGTACTGTCTCAACCAGCTTGGGAAGCAGCGACTCGACATTGGCCTCGTAAGTCACTGTAAGCCGTGTAGAGAGCCTCAAGCGCCGGTCAGACAGGGAATGATTCTGAACCGTTCCGGAAACAAGCATCTCATTTGGAACCAATGTTTCTATGCCATCCAGGCTCCGGATCACTGTATAGCGGGTATTAATCTGAGTCACCTGACCATAGTAAGTCGCTACCGACACCATGTCTCCGACAGAAAGACTGCGCTCGAGCAGAACAACAAAGCCTGATACATAACTGCTGACGATTTTCTGTAAACCAAGGCCTATGCCGACGCCTAATGCACCACCAAATACAGAAAGTACGGTCAGGTCTATGCCAGCCAGCGATAAACTGACCAGGATGGCGATCAGGATCAGAGTTGCGCGCCCTGCCCGCGCCATCACAATCCTCGCGGAGGAATGAATACCGTGCACCCGCATCAGTCGTTCTTCAAGCACCGTGCCTGCCCAAAGTGCGATTAACAGCGTAGTTGCTATGGCTATGCCGGCTTGTACTATGGTCAGCAAGGATGTTTTGCGACTGCCAACCGGGATCAGGATCCCGTCGAGGTAGGCGACGAGGTCGTACCACAATCCCGTCAAATAAATTGCCAGCCCTAGCCAAACCAGGGTGGCAAACACCTTTTCAAATACCTGCAGCAGGCTGCCGGCACGGTCCGGCTTGCTAAAGACCCGGCGCAAGCAATAAAACACCAACCGCGTAAGGGCAAGAGAAACGATAACGGGCTGTGCCACCTTTAACAGGCTGACATGCTGCCACTGCCCAAAGCCGGCTTCAATAATGAGAGGAACACCAGTGCCAGGAAAGGCCGGAGCACGGGAGCAAATGCTTCTACCCCCTGCGTTTTTTGCTGGTTGTGCCGGGTGCTGAAACGACGCACCAGGAGGCGCGTGAGCGCCAGGGAAAGCAGGAGGCATGCCGCAAGGCCGGCAACTTGCCAAATGATATCGGGAGTGCGCAGTTCCAGCCAAAGTTCAGGCCAGAGCAGCGCAGGCGTCATTTCTTCCATACGAAGAACCATCAGGGAGTTGCAGCAAGGATACTCCTCAATCGGCTACCCTGTGGGCAGTCACATTTCCTAGCTGTTACGTTCCAGCACCGCTGCAAAAAAACCATCCGTCTGGTGTTTGTGCGGCAGCAACTTCAGATAGTCATCCATTTGAAGAGGAATTTTCTGCTCTTCCAGCACAGTCTTCATTGGAACAAGGTGAAATGCATTATTTGACGCAAGGAACTGGGAAACGATCGCCTCATTTTCTTCATCAAGAATGCTGCAGGTGGCATACACGAGGCGACCGCCCGGTTTTACCAGTCTGGCTGCACCATTCAGTATGGATGCTTGCTTATCGTTGAGCTCGGCAATGGCTTCCGGCTTCAGTCTCCATTTGACGTCAGGATTGCGGCGCAACGTGCCCAGACCGCTGCACGGCGCATCCACCAGTACCCGGTCGATCTTGCCGGCCAGGCGCTTGATTTTTGCATCGTTTTCGTGAGCTATTACTACCGGATGCACATTTGACAGGCCGCTGCGCGCAAGCCTGGGCTTCAATTTTGCCAAGCGTTTTTCAGCGACGTCGAATGCATACAACCGTCCAGTGTTGCGCATGATCGCGCCTATCGCCAGGGTTTTTCCGCCGGCGCCGGCGCAGAAGTCAACCACCATTTCCCCCCGCCGCGCACCCAGCAATTGGGCAAGGATTTGACTGCCTTCGTCCTGCACCTCGATAGCCCCGTTTTTAAACAGGGGCAGGTTTTGCAATGCCGGCTTTTTCAGAATGCGCAAGGCCAACGGCGCATATGGCGTGGCCTCGCAAATAATCGGCGCCGAGGCAAGCTCCTTGATCACCTGCTCCCTGGTGGCTTTAATGCTGTTGACCCGCAGGTCCAGTGGCGCCGGCGTATTCAGGGTATGCGCCAGTTGCAGGGTTTCCTCCTCGCCCAAGTTGGCGATCAGCTTTTCATATAGCCACTGGGGCAGATTTGTCCGCAATGCAATGGGCAGATTTTCCCGATCGACCTGCATCACGCGATTCAGCCAATCCGTTTCCTCGGGCGACAGGCCGCCAAGGGCGTCGGCGCCTACGGCGTCGGCCAAGCCAAGCAGGGTCAGGCGACGCATACTGGGACCGCTGCCGGATTCAGAAAAATTGGTATAGACCAGTTTATTGCGCAGCAATCCATACACCGCTTCGGCAATAACCCCGCGCTCACGTCCACCCAAACGGGCATGTTCGCGGAAATAACGGGAAAGCGTGTTGTCGGCCGGACCAGTGAAACGTAGCACTTCCCGCAGCACTTCCTCGGTGTGCCCTATGATCGCGGGTGGCAGCCTCATGCGGATTCCTTCATATTCATTTTGATATCCATCTTTTCAGTGATGCGCACACATCCGTTCTCGATCGAGAGCCTGCCATCGAGAAAGCATTGCACTGCGTAGGGGTAGAGGCGATGCTCGGCTTGCAGCACTCGCGCCGCCAAGGCGGCCTCGTTATCGCCAGGCAAGACCGGCACAGCTTCCTGGGCGACGATAGGCCCATGGTCGAGGTCTGCCGTAACGAAATGGACTGTAGCGCCGTGCACCTTCACGCCGGCCTCAAGCGCCTTCCTGTGCGTATGAAGACCAGGAAAACTGGGAAGCAGCGATGGATGGATATTCAACATCCGGCCGGCATAGTGTGCGACAAATGCCGGC
>Ga0308175_100002670_pt1 | contig 12217 bp, 9 predicted proteins | sample PhyCR1_3_FD_203893 | JGI IMG/M metagenome (GOLD analysis project Ga0308175, IMG submission 203893) | Soil microbial communities from UC Gill Tract Community Farm, Albany, California, United States - DLSLS.C.R1 | ecosystem: Environmental > Terrestrial > Soil > Agricultural land | place: USA... | reverse complement strand
GATACCACATGAGCGCGATCGCGACGACCACGCCGATCAAACCAACCAGCGCCGCGCGTCGCGCCATATCCGAGAAGAGGCGCCGCCGGTCGGCGTCGGCGCTCGCGCGCTCGCCGCGCGCAAGCGCGCCCCGCATCACGAAGTAGCGAAATCCGATCGCCCCAGCGGGCAACAACGAACCAATGAAGCCGATGTACTCCGTGATCGGCTGCGGCCATCGAATGACTGACACTGCTTGCACCTGGACCTGCCTTGGGGTTAGTGACTGCTCTATTACTGCCGAGGCGTCCTCGGCGTTGGGCGCATTGCATGTGCACGTGCCGTTCCCCTGGCGTGGTCATGTCGCCATCTTCAGCGCTCCATCACCTCGCCCCACGAGATCACACCGATGCGTCTCACCGTCCCCATTCTCCTGGGCGCCGGCGCTCTGTCCTTGAGTCCGAGCGCTCCCGGCCCCGAGCCACTCCGCGGCTTCACCAACGAGTCGTCGCGCGTCGAGCGCGATTGGGAGACGCGCTTCCGCGCGATTCCCGATCCCAGCCGCATGCGCAGCATGATGCAGCGCCTCTCCGCGCGGCCGCACCATGTCGGTTCGCCATTCGACCGTGCGAACGCCGAGTGGCTCCGTGACCAGTTTCGCTCGTTCGGCTGGCAGGCCGAGATCGAGAATTTCGACGTGCTCTTTCCGACACCGAAGGAGCGCGTCGTCGAGCTCGTTGCCCCAACGACGTTCAAGGCAAAGCTGCAAGAGCCGACTGTGCCCGGCGACCCCACGACTGGGCAGCATGACGAGCAGCTGCCGACGTACAACGCCTACTCCATCGACGGCGACGTCACCGGTCCACTCGTGTTCGTGAACTTTGGCGTCCCCGCCGACTATGATGAGCTCGAGCGTCACGGAGTCTCTGTGAAAGGCGCGGTCGTCATCGCGAAGTACGGCGGCTCGTGGCGCGGCATCAAGCCGAAGGTCGCCGCCGAGCATGGCGCAGTCGGCTGCCTGATCTACTCCGATCCGCGGGACGATGGCTACGCCGGGGGCGCCGTCTTCCCCCAGGGCCCGATGCGTCCGCGAGACGGCGTTCAGCGCGGCAGCGTCGCCGACATGCCCACCTATCCGGGTGATCCGCTCACACCGGGTGTCGGAGCCACCAAAGACGCCAAGCGCTACACCGTTGCCGAAGCACCTACGATCACGAAGATCCCGGTGCTTCCCATCTCGTACGGAGACGCCGAGCCGCTCCTCTCCGCGCTCACTGGCGACGTCGTCCCCGAATCGTGGCGCGGCGGGCTGCCGATCACCTATCGGTTCGGGCCCGGAGCAGCGCGGGTGCACCTGCGTGTCAAGTCGGACTGGAGTCTCAAGACGCTGAACGATGTCGTTGCCCGGTTGCCCGGCACCTCCGAGAGTGACCAGTGGGTCATTCGCGGCAATCATCACGACGCGTGGGTGAACGGGGCCGAAGATCCGATCTCGGGGCTCGTCGCCGAGCTCGAGGAAGCGCGCGCGTTAGGCGATCTGTACAAGCAGGGGTGGCGTCCGAAGCGCACGATCATCTATGCCGCGTGGGATGGCGAAGAGCCCGGTCTGCTCGGCTCCACCGAGTGGGCCGAAGCGCACGCCGACGAGCTGCGCCAGCATGCCGTGGCGTATCTCAACAGCGACACGAACGGTCGCGGATATCTCGGCATCGAAGGGTCGCACTCGCTCGAGAAATTCATCAACGGCGTCGAGAAGGATGTCGCCGATCCCGAAGCGAACGTCAGCTCCTGGAAGCGCAACCAGCTCGCGGTGATCCGACGCGGCTCGCTCGAGGCGCGTCGTGAAGCGCGCGAGCGCGACGACCTCCGCATCGGCGCGCTCGGCTCCGGGTCCGATTACACGCCGTTTCTCCAGCATCTCGGTATTGCGTCGCTCAACCTCGGCTACGGCGGCGAGGACGACGGCGGGATCTACCACTCCATCTACGACGATTTCTACTGGTACACGCATTTCAGCGACACCGCGTTCGTCTACGGTCGCGCGCTCGCCGAGGCGGCCGGCCAGGCCGTGATGCGTCTCGCCGATGCCGATCTCCTGCCATTCGCATTTACTAATCTCGCGGAGACCGCCCAGCGCTACGCCACGGAGCTCCAGCAGCTCCGCGACCGCCGCGCCGGCGAGATTGCCGAGCGCAACCGCGAGATCGAGGAAGGTCTCTTCGCCGCCACGAGCGACCCGCGCTCGCCCACGCGTGCGCCGGGCGCCGAGGCCAGGGCACCGCAGCTCGAGTTCGCGCCTCTGCTCAATGCGCTCGATTCGTTGACGCGGGCCGCGCAACACTACGAGCGGGCATACGCGCAATGGGTCGACCGGTCGGGGGTGACGCAGGCCGGAGCCGCGAACCCGTCGACGCTGAAGGCGATCAACGAGCGGCTGCTTCAGGCCGAACGCGCGCTCACCACCCCCGAAGGGCTCGCAAAACGCCCCTGGTTCACGCACCTGCTGTACGCGCCCGGCTATTACACCGGCTATGGCGTCAAGACGATGCCAGGTATTCGCGAGGCCATCGAGCAGGGAGAGTGGAGCAACGCGAACAGTGAGGTCGAGCGCGTTGCTGCGGCTTTGAATCGCGAGGCGACTCTGGTCGGTCAACTTGCCCAGACGCTCACGGCGGCTCGCTAGCAGCGAGTGTCATCCGGAGCGAAGCGAAGGATCTACCGGACTTCGAGTAGATCCTTCGCTTCACTCAGGATGACATTGGTCATCATTGCGGTCGCTTGGTCCTCACTTAGGTTATCCATCCCGGACAACCACCCGCCACGACACGGCGTTCAGCCCTGTCGTCAGTAACTCATTACGAGGTCGTTATGGGTACACGAAGGCCATCCCTGGTCATACTCGTGGCCGCGCTGGCGAGCACGATCGCCACGGCCAGTCACGCTCAGACTCCACAACAAGCCAGCGTCAGCGGCCGCATCACCGACGCACCGACGGGTCAGCCGCTCGCCAATGCGCAGGTCAACATCGTCGGCACCATCCTCGGCGCCCAGACCAATGCCGATGGGCAGTACACGATCCGTGGCGTGAAGGCCGGCACCTTCGAGCTCCGTGCGCTGCGAGTCGGTTACGGTGAGATGCGTCGTTCGGTCACGGTCGCGGCGGGGCAGAGCGCGACGGAGAATTTTGCGATGCAACCCGTGCCGGTGTCACTGAATCCAGTCGTGACCACGGCGACGGGACAGCAGGCACGCGCCGAGGTCGGCAATGACATCGCGCAGGTGCCGGCAGCGAAGGTCGTCGCGAGTGGCACCGTGAACAACGCCGCCGATCTGCTCACCTCACGAGCGCCTGGCGTCACGGTTTTTGAGGGCACGCAGACGGGTGCCGGTGTGCGCGTGCGCATTCGCGGCACCAGCTCCATGTCGCTCTCCAACAACCCGATCTACATCCTCGATGGCGTCCGCGTCGAAGGCACGAGCGGATCGTCGTCGGTGAGCGTCGGCGGAACGACGCCAGCGCGCATCAACGACATCAATCCGGAAGAGATCGAATCGATCGAGGTCGTGAAGGGTCCCTCGGCGTCCACGCTGTACGGAACGGACGCCGCGAACGGCGTCGTCGTCATCACGACCAAGCGCGGCACGGCTGGACGGCCACAGTGGACGTACTCGACGCAGCAGACGGCGATCACCGACCACAACCCGTATCCCACAGCCTACTGGGGCTGGCGCACCGGAACGACGTCAGCGACGACGTCCACGCCGTCGAACACCGTCCAGTGCTTCCTCAGCCAGGTCGCCAACGGCATCTGCACACAGGACAGCGTCACGAGTTACAACCTTACTAAAGATCCCGAGTCGACCCCATTCGGCATCGGCTACCGCCAGCAGCACGCGCTGCAGGTTGGCGGCGGCTCGGAAGCGATCCGCTACTTCGTCCACGGCGAGTGGGAAGACGAGGACGGTCCGACGAAGGTGCCGGAGTTCGACGAGCGCTATCTCTCGAGCCATGGCCTCGCTCTCAGCTCGGTGCAGAAGAGCCCGAACCACCTCAACCGCGAGACGGCTCGAGCGAACCTCGACGTCACGCTCTCGCCGAGTGCCGATCTGTCGCTGAGCGGCGGCTATATCCAGCAGGATCTCCGCCTGCCGGAAAGCGATGACTCCGGCGTGCTCGGCATCGCCACCAACATCTACGGTGGCCCGGGCTTCAAGTACAATCTCAACGCGGCCGGCGACACGCTCTTCGGTTGGCGCGCCTTCACGCCGCGCGACGTGTACCAGCTCGAGACCGACCAGAACATCCAGCGCTTCATCGGTTCGTCGCGCGCGAACTGGCGACCGCGCGAATGGCTCGCGTTCCGCGGTACCTTCGGCCTCGACTTCATCGGCCGCCGTGATACGCAGCTCTGCCGCTTCCAGAACTGCGCCGACGTCGGCACGACGCGGCTCGGCTACAAGATCGACAACCGCACCAACTTCTTCGACTACACCTTCGACGCGGCGGGAACCGCCACGAAGCAGCTGACCAGCGCGCTCGACTCGCGCACGACGTTAGGCGTCCAGTTCACCCGCACGATCTTCGATCGCAACGGCACCGAAGGCGATCAGCTCTCGCCGGGCGCGGTGACGCTCACGGGCGCCACCGTCAAGTTCGCCGACGAGGCCACCGACGAGACGCGCACGTTAGGCAGCTTCCTCGAGGAGCAGATTTCCTTCCGCGACCGGCTCTTCGTCACGGGCGCGGTCCGCTCCGATCGCAACAGCGCCTTCGGCGCCAACTTCAAGACGGTCTTCTACCCGAAGCTGTCGGCGTCGTGGATCGTGTCGCAGGAAGGCTTCTTCCCGCACTTCGGCTGGCTCGACGAGTTCCGCCTGCGCTCCGCGTACGGCGCCTCCGGCGTCCAGCCAGGCACGATCGACGCCGCGCCGTACTACGCCGCGGCGCACTCGCTCAACGAGGCCGGCGATGCTCCGGGCGTCGTCTTCACCGCGCTCGGCAACGCCAACCTCAAGCCAGAGCGCTCCACCGAGCTCGAGGCGGGCTTCGACGCGAACTTCATCGGCAATCGCGTCAACACCCAGATCACCTACTACAACAAGATCTCGCGCGACGCGCTCGTGAGTCGCGTCCTGCCGCCCTCGATCGGCACGGGGAACACCACCCGGCTCGAGAATCTCGGCGAGGTTCGCAACACGGGCCTGGAAGCGCTCATCAACACGGTCTTCATCCAGAACAACAGCTTCGGCTGGGACATGACCGTCAACGCATCGACGAATCGCAACCGACTGGTGAGCCTTGGCGGCCTCCCCACCGTCGTCAACAGCAGCACGTCGCAGGACCGTGAAGGTTATCCGCTCAACGGCTGGTGGTCGCGCCCACTACTCGGCTACCAGGACAAGAACGGCGACGGGATCATCGCCTACAACGCGAATGCCGCCCTGACCGAGATCACCGTTGGTGACACCGCGGCCTACCTCGGCAATCCGCTCCCGTTGTACGAGGTCGCGCTGAGCAACGGCATCGACTTCTGGAGCCGCCGCTTCCGCCTCCAGGCGATGATCGACTACAAGGGCGATTTCACGGTTTATAACAACAGCGAACGCATTCGCTGCCTCAGCCGCAACAACTGCGCGGGGCTCATCTACCGTGGATCGTCCGAGTTCGACCAGGCACGAACGGCGGCCGGTCGCGATAATCCGGCCAAGACCGTCGCCGGCTTCATGGAGCCCGGCGATTTCATTCGCTTCCGCGAGCTGTCGCTCACCTTCAACGCGCCGGAGCGGTGGGTCACCCATTACATCCGCGGACGCTCGCTTTCGCTCACCGGCGCCGTGCGCAATCTCGGCATCCTGTGGACGAAGTACACCGGCGTCGATCCCGAAGCGTTCGGAACCACCGGCGACGCGCCGTCCTCCTTCCAGGCGTTCGCGCCGCCGCGGTACGTGACACTCCGTCTCAACTTGGGCCTCTAAGATGACTGTCCATATACAAACGCTCAACTCTCGCCGCCGCGGTGCCGCGGCGGCGGCACTCTTGCTGCTGGTTGCCGCCGGCTGCATGTCGACCGACCGCATCCTCTCCGTCGAGGATCCCGACATCATCAACCCCGCCGACGTGCAGTCGCCGGCCGGAGCCAACGCCGTCCGCATCGGCGCCCTCGCGCGATTCAACACGGCGACGAGCGGCGACGAGAGCCTCTTCCTCCTCGGCGGCATGCTCGGCGACGAGTGGATCAACGGCGACTCGTTCATCGATCGCCAACAGATCGACCAGCGCGTCATCGTCACCTCCAACAGCTTTCTCACTACCGCCTCGCGGGCGATCAATCGCGCCCGTCTCTCCGCGCTCCAGGCGACTCAGTTGATGAAGCAGTACAATGCGAGCGCGCCCGGTTGGCAGCCCGCGGAGATGTATTTCGTGGAAGGCTACACCGAGAACCTGATGGGCGAGGATTACTGCAACGGTCTCGTCTTCAGCAGCATCGTCGATGGGAAGGAGCAGTACGGCTCGCAGATCACGGACCAGGCGGCATTCGCGCAGGCCCTCGCGCACGTCGACTCCGGCCTCGCGCTCGTTACCGGATCCACCACGGATGACGTGCGGGTTCGCAACGCCCTGGCCGTGCTGCGGGGTCGTATCCTGCTCAACATCGGGCCGAGTCGTTATGCAGAGGCGGCGACCTCGGTCGCAGCAGTGCCGACCTCGTTCAAGTATCAGGAGCTCCACGCCCTCACGGCGACGACCAACTCCATCTGGTCGTTGAACAACAGCAATCGCCGCTACAGCGTCGCCGCGAACGAGGGCACGAATGGTCTCAACTACTCCACGGCGAACGACCCCCGTATCCCGGTCTGCCAGGGCGGTGACTCCGCATGCAAGGCGAACGGCGTCAGCCAGGCGAGCCGTGACGATCTTGGCAAGCCCTTCACCGTTCAGCTCATCTGGCCCACGGCGGCGAGCTCGGTGACGATCGTGAGCGGTATCGAGGCGCGTCTCATCGAGGCCGAAGCGGCGCAGGCGGCCGGTAATCCGGGAGCGGCGATTGCCGCGCTCAACGCCGCGCGTGCGACGGTGCCTGGTCTCGCGCCACTCGCCGACCCAGGCACCGACCCGGCACGCGTCGATCTCATCTTCCGCGAGCGTGCGTTCTGGATGTTCTCGACCGGCCATCGTCTCGGGGACATGCGGCGGCTCATTCGGCAGTATGGTCGCGCGGCCGACACCGTCTTCCCGGTGGGTCCGTGGCACAAGGGCGGCAACTACGGCACCGACGTGAACGTCCCGATTCCGCAGGCTGAATTGAACAACCCGAACCTGCCCGCGTCGGGTCAGACCTGTCTCGACCGCAACGCATAACGCGGGGCGGGGAAACAGAATCCGTACACCTCGGAGGCACCGGAGCGGCTGTTACGTTCCGGTGCCTCGCTTCATGTTCCAGCGGTTCTCGGGTCGGTAAGCCTCAGCCTTCAATCCTTCGCTCCATGTCCACCACTCGACGCGACTTCCTCGTTCGCTCTGCCGCCGCGGCCGGCGCCGTCGGTCTTGGTCTCGTGCCGCGTCTCGCGTTAGGCGACGAACCGTCGGCGACGCGGGCGGCAGAGCCGCTCAGCATCCTCATCCTTGGCGGCACCGGCTTCACCGGACCCGAGCAGGTGAACTACGCGCTGAGTCGCGGGCATCGCGTCACCCTCTTCAACCGAAACAAGACGCGGCCCGACATGTTCAAGGGCAAGGTCGACCAGCTCATCGGGGACCTGAGCACCGACACCTCCGCGCTCCAGGGAAAGAAGTTCGACGTCGTCATCGACAATCCGACGACCGCGCCGGCGTGGGTGCGCAACGTCGCGCAGTACATGAAGGGGAACACGGGCCACTACATCTTCATCTCCACCATCTCCGTTTACCCCGATAACGCCACGCCCAACGCGGACGAGACAGCGCCGACGACGCCGCTCCCCGACGGCCTCGATCCGTACACGCTCGATCGGCAGAACTTTGGCCGCTACTACGGCGCGCTCAAGTCTCGCTCTGAAAAGGACGTGCAGGAGAATTATCCAGGCGCCTTCACGATCATCCGGCCGGGCCTCATCGTTGGGCCACTCGACCGCAGCGACCGCTTCACGTACTGGCCCGTGCGCGTCGAGCGGGGCGGCGAAGTGCTCGCGCCCGGCGCGCCTAACGATGTGACGCAGTTCATCGACGCGCGCGATCTCGCCGAGTGGACGATCCGCATGGCGGAGATGGGCCCGCGCCAGGCGGGCGGCATCTACAACGCCACTGGTCCGCGCCAACCGTTGCCGATGGGTGACTTCCTGAATGCGTGCAAGGACGTGACCCACTCCGACGCGCGCTTCACCTGGGTGCCCTGGTCGTTCCTCGCCGAGCAGAAGATTCGTGCGTGGCGCGACATGCCGATCGTCGTACCGCCCGAGGGCGAAACCGCCGGCTTCAGCCGCCGCAACATCGACCGCGCGCTCGCCAAGGGACTCACCTTCCGGCCCCTTGCCGTCACCATCCAGGACACGCTCGATTGGCACAAGACGCGTCCCCAGGAAGACCGCGACAAGTTGGCGGCCGGCGCTGTCGCGGGGATCTCCGCCGCGCGTGAGGCCGAAGTCCTCACCGCCTGGCACGCCAGGCAGAAGACGTGACCGATTCCGCGGGAGGCGGGCGCGAGCCCGCCTCCCTGCTGCGCCGCGTCGTCGACGTCAGACCGAACGAGCTCGCCGCCACCTGGGCGTCGTTCGCCTTCTTTTTCTTCGTCCTCAGCAGCTACTTCATCCTTCGGCCGGTCCGCGATCTCGTCGCCGTGACGACGAGCCCGACGCGGCTGCCCTGGCTGTTCGGCGGCACGCTCGTCACCATGCTCGTCGCCAACCGGCTCTTCTCGTCGCTCGTCGTGCGGTTGCCGGTGCGCCGCTTCGTCCCCCTCACCTACCACGTCTTCGCCGCGAACCTCCTCGTCTTCTTCGCCGTCATGCGGATCACGGGGGACGCCATCGGGACCGTTCCCTGGCTCGGCATCGTCTTCTACATCTGGACCAGCGTTTATAACTTGTTCATCACGTCGGTCTTCTGGGCGTTCATGGCCGACGTCTTCCGCAGCGAGCAGGCGAAGCGGCTCTTCGCATTCATCGGCGTCGGCGGCACGCTCGGCTCCATCACCGGCTCGACGCTCTGCGCGATGCTCGCCCAGCGCCTCGGCGTCACCAATCTCCTGCTCGTCTCGATGGCGCTCCTCGAGGTGGCGGCGATCGTCGTCTGGCGCTTTCCCGCCGCTCCGCGAACCCCCGGTGACGCCCGTGCCGCTGCCGACGCGCGGGACGACGGTCGTATTGGCGGCAGTGTCTGGGCAGGATTCACGGCCGTATTGCGCTCACCCTACCTCGCGGGCATCGCGGGTTTCCAGGTGCTGTACACGATCGGGTCGACGCTGCTCTACTTCGAGCAGGCGGGCATCATCCGCCAGGCGTTCTCGAGCCCCGAGGCGCGGACCGTCGTCCTCGCCCAGATCGAGCAGGCGGTACAGATCCTCACGGTCGTGATGCAGATCTTTCTCACCGGCCGCATCATTCGCTGGGTCGGGCTCGCCGTGACACTGGCGCTGCTGCCGGCGATCACCGCGCTCGGCTTCACGGCGTTAGGCACGGCGCCGATTCTCGCCACGCTGGTCGTCTTCATCGTGCTGCGGCGCGGCACCAACTTCGGACTCACGAACCCGGCGATGGAGGTGTTGTTCACGGTCGTCCCGCGTGAGGACAAGTACAAGGCCAAGAGCTTCATCGAGACGTTCATCTACCGCGCCGGAGACCAGATCGGCGCGTGGACGTATGCCGCCTTCGCGGCGCTCGGGCTCGGCATCAGCGGCGCCGCCTACGCCGCGGTGCCGTTCGCCGTCGTCTGGTTCGTGCTCGGCCTCTGGCTCGGACGCCGCCAGGCGCAACTTGCCGCCGCCGAAGGCCGGAGCGGCCGGGGTGAGGGTCCACGGACACCCGCCGATGCCGCCCTCGTCGCGACGCGCTAGCTTGTGGGCAGCGCTGCGCCCCCCATCCCCGCGACGACACGAGCATGCCCACGACCCTCTCCCGTCCATCGGCCGATGAGTACCTGCCCTACTACGAGCGCTACATAACCCTCGTGCCCGAGGGCAACCTCGTCGACATCCTCGTCGAGCAGCATCGCGATACGATGCGCATGCTTCGCTCCGTCGACGACGAGCGCGGCCTTCATGCGTATGCGCCGGGCAAGTGGACGATCAAGGAAGTCATCGGCCATCTCTCCGACGCCGAGCGTGTCTTCTCGTACCGTGCGCTGCGCTTTGCCCGCGGTGACGCCCAGCCCCTCGCCGGCTTCGACGAGAACGCCTACGCGCCCGCCGGCCGCTTCAACGATCGCCCGGTCGCCGATCTCGCCGACGAATTCCAGGCGATTCGCTCGGCGACGGTCCACCTTTTTCGGTACCTCGACGAGGACGAGATGGCTCGCCGCGGCATCGCCAACAGCGCCTCGATCTCGGTGCGCGCCCTCGGCTTCGTCATCGCCGGACACGAGCGCCACCACGCCAAGCTCCTTCGCGAGCGCTACGGCATCGGCCGGTGATCGTTAGGCGGAAGAGTGACCTGGAGGTCCCATGAGCATCCGGAGCACGCGGGAAGGAGAGAAGGTCGTCGTCGCGGTCGAGGGGCAGCTCATCGCCGGAAACCGCCAGCAGCTGCGAGACGCCGTGCTGCCGGAGATCGACCGCGGCGCGCGCCATTTCGTCATCGACTTCGCCGACACCGGCTACATCGACAGCGCCGGCCTCGGCGCCCTCGTCTCCCTCTCGAAGCGCATCCGCGAGGCGGATGGCACCCTGCGCCTGACGAATCTCAACGACGACATCCGCACCCTCTTCGAGCTCACGAAGCTCGATACGCTCTTCACCCTGGGTGGCGGCGACGGACTCGCCGATTCGGGTGTCACCGCCGACCTCGCCCCCAAGCCGCGGCCGGCCGGCGGTGCCAAAGCGCCTCCGCGCGACGACGACCTGCGACCCTGAGCCTAACGGGAGGGGAACGCCGATGATCCGCAAGCTCAAGGACGGCCGCTACCGCCTCTACTCCCGCAAGAAGAACCCGAAGACGGGCAAACGGCGCAACCTGGGGACGTTCCGCACCCGCGCCGCCGCCGAGAAGCACGAGCGGGCCGTCCAGTTCTACAAACACGGCGGTTAGGCGGCCCGGCACTCGCTAGGCAGGCGCCGCCCGACCGGCGGACGGACCTAACGAGATCGCCTAGTTATGCAGCCAGCGCCCTTGCTCACGCCTGGAGCGCGGTTAGGTTTCGGGCGACGCGAAAAAAACCGCGTCAACGCGCGTGACCGATCAGGTGGTTGGGTGGGTCCCTTCTCGCGACAGCGCAGCATCGCGATCAACCTCAGACAACCGAACAAATGCCACGCACCGCAAAAGGCCGCGGCCTGACGCCCGGCATCAGCCGCATCGATCAGCCTACGACGAGAACGCATGGCTACTTCGTGCGCGTCGGCTATCGCAAGACGACGAAGGGCTGGCGGCCCAAGGCGAGTGCCTTCTTCGGTGATGCCAGCCATGGCGGCAAGACCTCGGCGCTTCGGGCGGCCGAGCGCTGGCTCAAGCAGACGCGCCGCACTTCGGCCAAGGGTCGGAGCGGTCGCGCCGCCTGACGAGTCGCACCGCGCCGGGCGTCTTGGTTTTGCCTAACACGTGAAGCTCGCCACCCCCCACCGGTGGGGTGTGGCGAGCCGGAAGTTGAAGCCACGCGCCACCCGTCGTCCTCCACGCTCGAACGTGAGGTGCGTCACACTCCGCGCCGCGGCGCAACTCTCGCATCGTCGAACGACCAGTCGAGTCTACTCTCCTGGTATGTACCTCATTCGCTCGCTCGCACTCTGTGCCCTGGTCGTCGTGAGCGGTGGTTGCTCGCGTTTCCGTCACGCCGGCCTCCCGGGCTTTGCCGTCAAGCCGGCTGCGAGTCGGCCGCCCTCCACCGTGACACTCGCGTCGCAATACGGCTGTACCGCTCAGCAGGTCGCGGCCAACTGGCAAACGGCGCGACTCACGATCGCTCCCCCCGGCACCCCGATCTGCAGTGTCCTCGGCCGCTATGGCGAGCCCGTGTCCGTCACGAGAAACGCTGCCGCTGACATGCAGCTCGTCTCGATGCTCCACCGCCAGCCCAACGGCCGGTACTACAACGCGACCTTCGTCTACTACG
>Ga0308175_100002669_pt1 | contig 12220 bp, 8 predicted proteins | sample PhyCR1_3_FD_203893 | JGI IMG/M metagenome (GOLD analysis project Ga0308175, IMG submission 203893) | Soil microbial communities from UC Gill Tract Community Farm, Albany, California, United States - DLSLS.C.R1 | ecosystem: Environmental > Terrestrial > Soil > Agricultural land | place: USA... | reverse complement strand
CCGTGCAGAAGTACCTCACCCCGCAGTGGGGCGGGGTCACGCCGTTCGCGTTGAGCTCGCGGGATCAGTTCCTGCCGCCCGGCCCGACGAGGACCACCCTGCTGCTGCTCGACCAGGAGATCACCGACACCCTGCTGCAGAGCGCGACGCTGACCGATCTGACCAAGACCCGCGCCGAGTACTGGGCCGACGGCCCGCACAGCGAGACTCCGCCCGGGCACTGGATCCTCTTCGCAGGCGCGGTCGCCCGGGCGCGCGGGTACGGCCTCGACCAGAGCGTGAAGCTCACCTTCGCCGTCGCCAACGCCGAGCTGGACGCCAGCATCGCCGCTTGGAACGCCAAGCTCCGCTGGGACTACGTCCGCCCGATCACCGCGGTCCGCACCCGGATGAAGGGCAAGCTCGTGCTCGCCTGGGCCGGCCCGGGCAAGGGCACCCGGCTGATCCGCGGCGAGACCTGGACGCCGTACCAGGCCGTGACCTTCCCGACCCCGCCGTTCCCCGAGTACGTCTCCGGGCACTCGACCTTCAGCGCCGCGGGCGCCCGCGTGCTGCAGCAGTTCACCGGCAGCGACCTGTTCGGCGCCCGGACCACGGTCCGGCCGGGGTCCTCGTTCGTCGAGCCCGGCATCACCCCGCTGCTGCCGACGCCGCTGGTGTGGGCGACCTTCTCGGCGGCGGTGGACGAGGCCGGGATGTCCCGCCGGTACGGCGGGATCCACTTCCCGGACGCCGACCTCAATGGGCGCACGCTGGGCCGGTCAGTCGGCGAGAACGCCTGGGCGAAGGCGCAAGCGTACTTCTCCGGCTCCGGGGGCTGAGCGCCCGCGGCGGCGAGATCCAGAGCGTCAGGGTCGGCGCAGCGCGGCGAACCAGCGGCCGTGGCCGGTCCACTCGCCGGCCTAGGTCAGCCCGGCGGCGCCGGCCATCGCCGCAACCGCCTCCGGCCCGGTGCGTGCCCAGGGGACCAATCCGATGCCAATCCCGCCGGCGGTTCGAGCCGGTTCGGATCAGCCGACGTCCGGTGCCCGGCAGGTCGGTCTCGCAGAGCAGGCTGCCGCCTGGGCGCAGCAATTGGGCGCAGCAACTGAGGCGGGTCGCCGCCGATACCGACGTTCCCGTCCGCGAGCAGCACGTGGTGCCACCGACCCTCGCCGGGGAGCGGTTCGAACAGGTCGCGGCTGGCGGGGCGGATCCGTGGCGGTTGTGGGTCTGGGGGTTCGAGCATCGATGGAGCACCGGGCCGGTGTTGCGCCTCGATCCGTAGCCGTGATCATGATGACCAGCGGACTTCACAGAGCCCCAGATTCGGCGAGCGAGCACCGTTCGCGCACCGGAACGTTCACACGCGACCGACAAAGGATCTTGTCGATCGCATGTGTACAGGTCAGAAGCCTGCTACGGGTGCGCCGCCAGGGACTCGAACCCCGAACCCGCGGATTAAGAGCCCGAACCTGGTCATGTCGTCCCGATTCGACTTCTGCCAGCCCGTGCCGGTTCTGCAGGTCAGCGACGAGTCGCGGTGTCGTCGCATGCCGGCTCAGGCCGATTACTTGCGCGGCCACCGAGCACTGATGGAGCACCACGACTGGCATCTGGTGCTCGATCGACAGACAGGGTGGGGGGAGCGGGGAACGGTCGAAGCACCGGACTTTGTCCGCTGCCTCTGCGGCGGGATTCGGGACTGCAGCACGCCTCAACCGCTCGCGCTTCGCCTATGCGGCTCGACTGGCCGCGATGGCGGCACCCGCGCTGCGACCGGCCCGCCGTCGGGGTGACGTTTGTGCAGACCGGTCAGCCGACGAGGTCGAGATCGGTGCGGCGGAAGTCGTCGCCGACGCACAGAAGCGGCTCGTCAGCTTGTCGGCAGACGGCATAAGTGAGGCAGTCGCCAAAGTTCAGGGCGGCCGGGTGCCGCCTTTGCCATAGCGGATGTAGGCGTCCACTGCGATCGGCCAGTGGTCGCTGGTGAACGGGACGACCGTCATGCCGGCCTCGTCGAGGAAGCGGGCGAGCAGGCTCTTGCCGGCGATGCGGAGTCGGGCCACCAGGACGATGCCGGTTTCCATCAGAGTGGGAGTTCCGATCCCGGCGCTCTGGGCGACTTCGAGGCGATCGAGTAGCGCCTCGTGTCCGGTCTGGCGGAGCAGCACGGCTATCACTGCTGAGCTGTCGAGGATCACACCCCCTCCGGACCGTAGCCGAGGATCCGTTCCCGTTCGGTCCGGGACAGGTCGCTGCCCAGCACGCTGGCTGGAACCTGCGGTCAGGCCTCCTCGGTCAGGAATCGGCGCAACCCGCCGCAGCAGCACGAACCCGACACTGCCGATCACGGGCGAAGATCATGCCAGACCAGCATCCTGGCAGGTCAGCAGCCCAACCGATATCTTGTACCCTTCAGGGTCTTCAACAGGGCGGCGGTCTTTGCCTGGTCCGCCTGAACGCAACAGTGCCTGCCAGTGCGAGGCGGCTCAGCCGTGGAACTGTTCCACGAGTCGTCATCGAGAGTAAGCGTTGGCAATTCGGGATTCTCGATGTGGGTAGGGCGAAGCCGATGGCATTCGAGACGTGGTCGTAACCTACGATTGTGCCATCTTCATTCTTAACTGATAGCCTGGAATGCAAACGGCAGAAGCTTCTCGCCCGATACCCCGACGCGCGTTTTGGTCTCGTTAAAGTTCTCCATACTGACCGAAGCCATTCGTTTTGGGCGTAGCGGTAACAAGATACAGCTTTTCCGCTGAGGCAAGCTCCGACCGTGCGGGCACACTCCCGAAGCGGAAAGTCGGCGCCGGGACCGGTCATTTGCCCCAGCAGTTCCGCACGCCGAACGCCACGTCCTTGGAATCGACGCCATCCACATGCTTCCCCGTGATCAACTCGACACCCGTGTCGAGGTAGCCGGATGGCTTCGGGCCGCCGCGCGCGGCGTCGGCAATAGCCTCTATCCCCTTGCGGGCCATGTTCTCCGGGTATTGCTGCACCGTGGCGTCGATCACGCCCGGCCTGACCCCGTTCTTGATCGCGTCGCAACCGCCGTCGACCGAGACGAGGATGACGTCGTCGTTGCCCTTGCCGGCCGCTTTCAGGGCGGCGGCGGCACCGAATGCCGCCGGCTCGTTGACCGTGTAGACGACGTTGATGTCCGGATGCTGCTTGAGCAGCTGGGTCATCCCGGCCTCGGCCTTCGCCCGGTCGCCTTCCGTGTTCACCGAGCCCACGATCTCCGGATCGCCGTTCTTGAGCCCGAAGCCCTTGAGGAAACCGTCGTGGCGTAGTTGCCCGGACGTGATGCCGGGCGCCAGGTCGAGCATGGCGATCTTGGGAGAGGTGCCCGCTGCCCTGGCCTTCGCGTACTGGCCGATCAGCTCGCCCGCCCGTTCGTTGTTCGTAGCGAACAGCGCGTCGACGGCCGACCGCGGGTCTGTCGGCGTGTCCACCGCGATCACGGTCACGCCGGCCTGGCGCGCCTTCTCGATCGCGGGCACGATCGCCTTCGAGTCCGCCGGTGCGATGAGGATGCCCTTCGCCCCGTTAGCGGTCATGTCCTCCAGCGCCGCCACCTGGCTCTGGTTGTCGACGTCGCTCTTCCCCGTCGCGGTCAGCAGCGTGACGTTGTCGTCTCCGGCGGTCTTCTCGGCCACCTTCCGCATAGTCACCCAGTACGGGTTCGTCTCCTGCTTTGTGATGAGGCCGGCGATGACCTGCTGCTGGTCGTTGTTGCACCCGCCGACGGCCAGCAGGAGCAGGACGGCGCTGCCCAGGGCGACCAGGCGTGGCGGCAGGGCCCCGACGCGCCGGTGACGTTCAGACATGGTGACCGTCCCCTTCTACGGGGCCAGCGGTTGGGCGCCCTCGCCGACGAGCCGGCCGCCCTCCCGGTTGGTCCGGAGGTCGAACAACGCGTAGCACGCCACCAGAGCGAGGCAGATCCCCGGGACCGCGTAGGCGAGCGCCGCACCGACCTGGTCCATGACCCGCCCCTGGACCAGCGGCAGGATGGCCCCGCCGAGGATGGCCATCACCAGACCGGCCGCCCCGAACTTCGTGTCCTCCCCCAGACCCTGCAGGGCGACACCGTAGATCGTCGGGAACATTAGGGACAACGACAGCGAGATCCCGACGACGGCGAGCAGCCCGACGATGTTCAGGGAAAACATGGCGACGACGCAGAGGCCAACCCCCAGCGCGCCCATGGCGAACAGGAGCTTGGTCGGCCGGATGATCCCGAGCAGGTACGTCATCACGAACCGGGATACGAGGAACAGGAGCAGGCTCGCCTGCAGGTACCAGCCCGAGCTCTCCCGCGGAATTCCGACCACGTCCTGGGCGTACTGGATCGTGAACGTCCACGCGCAGACCTGGGCGGCGACGTTGAAGAACTGGGCGGCCACGCCGTAGCGATAGTGGTGGTTGCGCCACAGGCGGCCCAGCGCGCCGCTGCGGACCTCCCCCTCCTCCTGGCTCTGCTCCGCCGGCGTGGCCATCTTACGGAAGAGGATCAGCAGCCAGATCAGCAGCAGCACCCCGGCGATGCTGAGATAGGGCCCGAGCACCAGCGACAGGTCCCTCTCCTGGCTCTGGCGCAGCTCCTCCGGGCTCATGATGGTCTTCGCCGCCTCTGAGGTGATCCGGGGCAGGATGAGCACGGCACCGAGCAGGACACCGATGTTGGCGCCGACCGGGTTGAACGACTGGGCCAGGTTGAGCCGCTGGGTCGCGCTGCTCTCCGGCCCCATCGCGATCACGAACGGATTGGCCGAGGTCTCCAGGATCGACAGCCCCGCGGCCAGCACGAACAGGGCGATCAGGAAGTACCCGTAGACGAGCAGCTTGCTCGCCGGGATGAACAGCAGCCCGCCGATCGAGGCCAGCCCGAGACCGGTGAGGACCCCGGTCTTGTAGCCGAACCGCCTGTTGATCAGGGCCGCGGGGATGGCCAGCGAGAAGTACGCGCCGTAGTAGGCGAATTGGACCAGCGCCGACTGGAAATTCGACATGGCGAAGATCGTGCGGAAGACGCCGACCAGCACGTCGGTGAGGTTCGCGGCGGAACCCCAGGCCGCGAAACACAGGATGAGCAGCACGAACGGGATGCCGAGAGTGGGGTAGACCAACCGAGCCTTCGGCTTCGATCCCGCCTGGGTGACCGAGCTTGCCGCCATCTTCGCCACCCCTCACTGGGTGTTGAGCGTGCGGTCGTGGCAGGACGAAACCGTAGCGCACAACGGTTGCCATAACCTATGGGCCAGCACGGGCAGTCACTGGCCCCTCTCCCTGTCCCGGCGCTATTTCTCGTCGAAAAGGCGCAGATCGGAAGGCTCACGCAGGAGGTCCTGGAGGATGACGTTCCCCTCGGTGTTGTAGGGCTGGCGCATGTGCTCGTCCCAGGCCGCCCGCGAACGGAACATCTCGAGCATCACCCAGGTGTCGGGATCGTCCTGCGGTTGAACCAGGTGCATGAAGATGCAGCCCGGCTCGGTGAGGCTGCTACGCCGCATGGACTGCAGTTGCGCCTCGGCCTCCGCGAGCCGGTCCAGGCGCGGCTTGATCGTCACCACGAGGAACAAAGGCCGGTCCTGATCGCTCATCGACCCTTCATACACCCGACTTCTCCCACTGCTCTTGCTGCCGGGCGGCGGAGGGCGAGTATGGTGCGAATATCCCCGCGTCTCGTTGGTCCGTCGCAGTTCACCGTGGCCGGAGCGGAGGTGCAACGCCGAGAGGTTAGGAAGTCCGGGCAACCAACGAAAGCGGCTGCCGGACGATCGCGCGCCCGTCCCCGGCGCGATCGGCCGCCGTCTCGGTGCCGAGTCCGGGCCTCGGAGCACCCGTCTGCCGAGTGGGTGATGTAGATGTTCGCCGTCGTCGGAGAAGCGCTCGTCGACCTGGTCGGGCAACGCGGCGGTCGAACGTTCGCCGCCCACCCGGGCGGCAGTCCGGCGAACGTGGCTCTGGGCCTGGCTCGTCTTGGCGTCCCGGTCACCCTGACCACTCGACTGGGCCGGGACGCGTTCGGGCAGATGATCACCTCGCACCTCGAGGCCAGCGGCGTCGTCGTCGACCCCGGCCCCGATCCGCGCGGCCCGACCAGCCTCGCGATCGCCACGCTGGCCGCGGGGGTCGCGTCGTACGACTTTCTGATCGACTGGAACATCGCGGACCTGCCGCCCCTCCCCGTGGAGATCCGGTGCCTGCACACCGGTTCGTTGGCGACGGTCCTGCCGCCCGGTGACCGGGCCGTCGTCGATCTGGTCCGGCGGGAACGCGAGCGGGGCCGGGTGACGGTGTCCTACGACCCGAACGTGCGGCCCGCGCTGCTCGGCGATCCGGATCGGGCTCGCCCGGGTATCGAGGACCTGGTGTCCGTCTCCGATGTGGTGAAGGTGAGCGACGAGGACCTGGCCTGGCTGTGTTCCGACGAGCCGCTGGAGAACGTGGCGGCCCGCTGGCTGGCGACGGGGCCGGCCCTCGTGGTGGTGACGCTCGCCGGAGCAGGCGTCTACGCGGTCTCCGGGGGGGTCGAGGTGCGCCGACCGGCCGTACCCATTGACCTGGTGGACACGGTGGGCGCGGGAGACTCCTATACCTCCGGCCTGCTGGAGGGACTGGCCCGGGCCGACCTGATCGGCGGTCCGCGCCGGGACGCGCTCGCCACGACCGATGAGTCGACGCTGGTCAGCGTCCTGGACCGGGCGGCCCTGGTGGCGGCGATCACGTGCTCGCGGCCGGGCGCCGATCCTCCGACGCGGGCCGACGTGGACGCCGTTCTGGCGGCCGGGCATCCGTAGCCCCCGGACAGCCGGCCCTACCCCCGCGACCGAAGGACTGGTGACGATGGCCGCATTCTCCGGTGCGATCTTCGACGTGGACGGCGTGCTGGTGGACTCCCCGCACGAGCTGGCCTGGCGGGAGGCGTTCCGCTCGCTGATGGAGGGCGAGTGGCGAGACATCCGCGACCAGACCCGCTGGACGGCCGAGAACTTCACTCCGGCCGTGTACCAGCAGGTGATGGCCGGTATGCCCCGGATGGCCGGTGCCCGCGCCGCCATGGAGCACTTCCGCGTGCCGGACATCGACGCCCGCATCGAGCAGTACGCCGCCGCCAAGCAAGAGCACGTGATCAAGCTCATCGAGGAGGGCCGGTTCATGGCCTTTCCCGACGCGCTGCGGTTCATCCTGACCGTCAAGGGCATGGGCATCCGGGTCGCGGCGGCCTCCTCGTCCAAGAACGCGAAGCTCTTCCTGGAGCGGATCCGGCTGGACACCTTCGCCGCGGAGCAGCGCCTGGAGTATGACTTCCTCCATCCCGGAATGACCTTGCATGAGCTGTTCGACGCCGACATCTCCGGACGCGACTTCCCGAGGGGAAAGCCCGACCCGACGATCTTCCTCACGGCGGCCGAGGAGCTCGGCGTCGCCCCGGCCGCGTGCTTCGTCGTCGAGGACGCCTCGAGCGGCATCCAGGCGGCCAAGGCGGCCGGGATGGCCGGCCTCGGCGTGGCCCGCCTGGACGACCGGGACATGCTCGTGGAGGCCGGCGCCGACCTGGTCGTGACGACGCTCGACGACGTGTCGCTGCGAGCCGTGGCCGCCGGGCGCCTGGAGGAGCGGCAGGTGGCCGCCGAGCGCCGGCGGCGCTTCCAGGAGCGGCCGCCGAGCGCCTGGTCGCTGGTCTACGAGGGCTTCGATCCGCGGTACCAGGGACTGCGCGAGGCGCTCTGCGCGCTCGGGAACGGGTACTTCGTGACCCGCGGCGCCCTGCCCGAGGCCCGTGCCGACGGGGTGAACTACCCGGGCACGTACGTGGCCGGTCTGTACAACCGGGCGGAGACCGAGATCGCCGGCCGCACGGTCGTGAACGAGGACCTCGTCAACGTCCCCAACTGGCTGCCGCTGGAGTTCCGGGTCAGCGACGGCCAGTGGTTCGACCTCCAGCATGCCGAGGTTCTCGACCATCGCCTGACGTTGGACATGCACGAGGGGACGCTCACGCGGAACCTGGAGTGGCAGGAGCCCGACGGCCGGCGCACGAGCGTGACCCAGCGCCGGTTCGTGAGCATGAAGGACGAACACCTGGCCGGCCTGGAGACCACGTTCCGGGCCGAGAACTGGAGCGGCCGCCTGGAGGTCCGGTCCGGAATCGACGGCCGGGTCGCCAATACCGGCGTGAAGCGGTACCGCGACCTGAATTCTCACCACCTTGACCTGCTGGGCGTGGCCGAGGTGGACACGGAGACGGTCGACCTGCAGGTCGAGACCAACCAGTCCCACCTCCGGATCGCGCTGGCCGCCCGTACCCGGGTCGTCGGCGAGGGTGCGGTCGACCCGATCGACCGACGCCTGACCGAAGAGCCCGGGTTCATCGCCCACGACCTCACGCTGCAGCTGGAGGAGGGGCGGCCGGCGACCGTCGAGAAGATCGTCGCGCTCTACACCTCCCGCGACCGGGCGATCTCCGAGAGCCGCGCCGACGCCCGGCTGACGGCGACGGGCGCCGAAGGGTTCGACCGGCTGCTTGCGCGGCACCAGGGTGCCTGGAACGCCCTGTGGAACCGGTTCGCCCTGGGGTTGGACAGTGCCAACGAGTGGACCGAAACAGTCCTGCACCTGCACATCTTCCACCTGCTGCAGACCGTGTCGCCGCACACGACCCACCTCGACGTGGGGGTGCCGGCCCGGGGCTGGCACGGCGAGGCGTACCGGGGCCACATCTTCTGGGACGAGATGTTCATCTTCCCGTTCCTGAACTTCGAGCGACCCATCCTGGCCAAGGCGTTGCTGGACTACCGCTACGCGCGACTGGACGCGGCCCGCTCCGCGGCCCGGGCCGCCGGGCACGGCGGCGCGATGTTCCCGTGGCAGAGCGGCAGCAACGGATACGAGGAGACCCAGCAGGTCCACCTCAATCCCCGGTCCGGACGGTGGCTGCCCGACCACTCGCACCTGCAGCACCACGTCAACATCGCGATCGCGTACAACGTCTGGCAGCACTACCTGGTGACCGGCAGCCTCCAGTTTCTGCGGTTCACCGGTGCGGAGATGCTCGTCGAGATCGCCCGCTTCTGGGCGAGCCTCACGACCTGGAACGAGGAGCAGGAGCGCTACGAGATCCTCGGCGTCATGGGGCCAGACGAGTACCACGAGGCCTACCCGGACTCGGATCGGCCCGGTCTGAACAACAACACCTACACCAACGTGATGGCGGTCTGGGTGCTGCGGCGGGCACTGGAGGCGCTGGACGTACTGCCTCCGCACTACCGGCAGGAGCTGGTAGTGGAGCTAACGATCGGCGACGACGAGCTCGACCACTGGCGCGACATCGCCGGCAAGATGAAGGTCGTCTTCCACTCCGACGGGGTGCTGACCCAATTCGAGGGCTACGAGCAGCTGCAGGAGTTCGACTGGGACGGTTACCGCGAGAAGTACGGCGACATCCAGCGACTGGACCGAGTGCTGGAGGCGGAGGGCGACAGCCCCAACCGCTACAAGGTGGCCAAGCAGGCCGACGTCCTGATGCTGCTGTTCCTGCTGTCGCGCGACGAGCTACGGGCTCTGCTCGGCGATCTCGGTTACGAGGTAACGGCCGACCAGCTCGGCCGGACCGTCACGTACCACCTGGCTCGCACCTCGCACGGCTCGACGTTGAGCGGGGTGGTCAGCGCCTGGGTGCTGGCCCGCTACCAGCCGGAGCAGGCGTGGCAGTTCCTGCTGCGGGCGTTGGAGAGCGACATCGCCGACGTGCAGGGCGGCACGACGGCCGAGGGCATCCACCTCGGGGCGATGGCCGGCACCGTCGACATCGTGCTGCGTTGCCTGACCGGCATGCGGGCGCGGGGCGAGGTGCTCCGGTTCCAGCCGGCCCTGCCCCCGGCGGTCAAGGAGCTCACGTTCAGCGTGCATTACCGGGGCCACCGCATTGATGTCGCGCTGGCCACGGATGCCATGACGGTCGGCTCGCGGCCCGGCGGCGCTCCGCCCATCCAGGTCCTCGTCGACGACGAGACGGTCGAGCTCAGCCCGGGCGCTCAGCACGAGTTCTCACTGGAACAGCGGCCATGACCGCCGGCACCCCACTCGCCGATCACGCCGACCGCCTCGCCGCGCGGGCCGGTGAGGTGGCCCTCTGCCTCGACTTCGATGGGACGCTCGCGCCGATCGTCGACGATCCGGCGGCGGCCCGCCCGCTGGCCGGCGTCGTGCAGCTGCTCGAGCCGCTGGCCGATCGGTTCGCCGCCGTCGCGTTGATCTCGGGCCGCCCGGCCGGCTACCTGGCCGAGCACGCCGCCGCTCGCCGGGTGCGCTACCTCGGGTTGTACGGGCTGCAGGAGATCCGCGACCGCCGGGTGTGGGTCGACCCGCGGCTGGCGTCGGCCCGCCCCGCCGTGATGGCCGCCGAGCGGGATCTGCTCGGCAGTGCCGTCGTCCGCGCCAGCGGCGCACATCTGGAGGACAAGGAGTATGCGGTCGCCGTACACACTCGTCGGACCGACGATCCCGACCGGTGGGCCGGACCGATCGACGAGGCTGTCCGGGAGATCGCCGAGCGGCGCGGGCTTGAGCTGATTCCCGGCAAGCTGGTCTGGGAGCTGGGTCCGCGGGTGCACGCGGACAAGGGCGACGCGGTGCGCCGGATCGTCGCGGAGTCGGGGGCGCGGTCGGTGGTGGTCGTCGGCGACGACCTCGGCGACCTGCCGGCGTTCGCCGCCGTGGCCCAGCTCACCGCCGACCGGTACGACGGGTTGCGGGTGGCGGTCCGATCGGCCGAAGCACCGCCGCCGCTGCTGGCCGACGCCGACCTGATTCTCGAAGGTCCGGCGGGAGTTCTCGAGTTCCTGCGGCGGCTGACCGCTTGACCACACGACGTGCCGCCGCGCCGATCTGGGACCGGCGTGGATCATCCGGCGGCCCGGCCCGGAGAACCAGAGCACCAGGCCTCACAACGACGAGCCGCGCCCGAGGGGAAGGGGCCGCGGACAGTGCCAGGGTGGCGTCGGCAACATCCGCATCTGCCGCTGGTCGCTCGCGAGCTGGTCCTACGATTCGGTGGCATGGAGCGGCGGTGACCCGGCTGTACCTCGTTCGCCACGGCGAAGCGACCGGGGAAGACGATGCGGATCCTGGGCTCAGTCCGCTGGGACTGGCGCAGTCCCGGCTGCTGGGCGAGCGGCTGCGCGGCGAGGGGGCGGTCGAGGTTCGGCACAGTCCTCGTCGGCGCGCGGTGGAGACGGCCGGGCTGCTCGGCGAGCTGTGTGGGACGCCCACGGCCGCGGACCCCCTGCTTGACGACCGGACGCCGGTGCCGGCACCCGGTGAGGAGGCGCTCTACCCGGACTGGATGCACGCCTGGTTCGCCAGCGTGCCCGACGACGAGCGGGACGAGGGTGGTACTCATGGGTCGGCCGTGGTCGAGGCCTGCCTGGCCGATGACCGGCAGCTCGTGCTGGTCACCCACGCATTCGTGGTCGCCTGGTTCGTCCGGCAGATCCTTGGCGGACCCGTGTTCGCCTGGACGTTGATCGCAGCAGCCAACGCCGGCCTAACCACGATCGACCGCCGCCCGGGCCGGCCGCCACAACTGGCGGGCGTCAATGACATCGGACACCTTCCCCCGGTCCGGCCGTGACTCGGCCGTGAGCTGAAGCCCCCGAGCAGCCCCGACTCCGCCGACGCAATGCACGCTCATGCCGCGGGTCGGGCGACTCCTCGCCGAGCGCCCGGGCGCGATCCTTGGGACCTCTAGTACTCCAGCCGTAGATCGTTATGTCCATGTTGGGGCCGCTTGTTGGCGCTGGTAGTGGCTGGTGCGGGCGCGGTGTTGGTGCCGGCGTCGCCAGTTCGACCAGGCTTGTGGGCAGGCCCGGGCGCGGCGGGGTTCGGTGATGTAGAGGGTGAACAGTCGGCGGATTTCGTTGCAGGTCAGCGGGATCAGTCCGGTCGGCGCTGGGTGTTCGGTGTGCTCGTTGGCGGCGATGACGGCGAGCAGGGCGTGGGCGGTCATGGCGAGCAGGGTCCAGCGTTGCCAGGAGGTCCAGCGGCGGACCTGGTGTTCATCCAGGCCGGCCAGGCCCTTGCCGGCCTGGAAGGACTCCTCGACCGTCCAGCGGCGTCCGGCGACGCGGACCAGCTCGCGCAGCGGGACCGGGTGCGGGCTGTAGCAGCGGTAGAACGCGAGCTCGCCGGTGTGCCGGTGGCGTCGCACCAGCAGCCACCGGCACTG
>Ga0308175_100002668_pt1 | contig 12222 bp, 13 predicted proteins | sample PhyCR1_3_FD_203893 | JGI IMG/M metagenome (GOLD analysis project Ga0308175, IMG submission 203893) | Soil microbial communities from UC Gill Tract Community Farm, Albany, California, United States - DLSLS.C.R1 | ecosystem: Environmental > Terrestrial > Soil > Agricultural land | place: USA... | reverse complement strand
ATGGGACGAAGTCCAGCGCAGCAATATGAGCAAAGCCTGGCCTCACTGCAGCATCTGCGACGCGGTCCTCGAACGCGGCTCCGGCTCTGATCTCGTCCATCCCGGCGATTCGTACGCACACGGAGGCGCCTGGCAGACCGTATTGAAAGTTCACAAGCGCGAAGACGGCAAGTTCATCAAGGCACCCACATATTCCCCCGCCAACCTGAAACGCGTTATCGAAGAACAACTCGAAGAAACGCGAGGCTCGGCATTGCTCAGCTGACGCCGGAGCCGCGGCGTTGAACATCTTGAGATCACGCGCCCATTAAACTCCGCCCGCTCATCAAGCAGGGTTCGTTCCGCGCAATCCGGCAATCTCCTGCACCAGCGCGTCCATTCGAGCCAGCAGTTCCTCGTGCCGCTTGTCGGCGATTGAGGGATCGCGCCCTTCGATGTAGAACGTCCCATTCGGCTCCAGCTCGCAGCGATGCACGTCGTGAATGTGCTCGAAGCCCTGCCTGTGAACCACCTCCACAAGCTCCTCACGCGTCAACGCCTCCTTTTCGAGTGCCCGCCTGTCGACGTGGCCATCACGAATCAGGACGGCAGCTTTGCCTTCCAGAGCCCGGTTCAGCCGCGGAGACCGGAATAGCAATCTCACCACCAGCCAGTTGATCGTCAGCAGGCTGACTGCTCCGATTATTCCGCCGGTAACAGAATTGTCCTCTCCGATAATCGCGTTCTGCACGGTGTTCGAGAGCGAGAGCAACACGACCAGGTCAAACGGATTCAACTGCGCGAGCTCTCGCTTCCCAAACAGTCGCAAGAGCAGCACCAGAACGAGGTACACAATCACGGGTCGCAGTAGCTTCTCAACCAGCGGAACGGGCAGGTGAAACATGTTGTCGAAGATCGGTGCGAGGATCATGCTGCGAGCATACAACCTGCAACACGCTTGTCGAATCCGGCTGTTGTTCCGTCGTCTGCGAATTCAGATCGTGAAGGACCGCTTAGGGTAAAATCCCCCTAGCATTGCTGATCGTCTGGAATGAGCTGCACCACCGCGCTCCCCCGGGGAGGAATTCAAGCGTGTCTTCGGCTTCACGCCCGATCTTTGTCGAAATAGTTCCGTTCCGCATCGAGCCCCTATTCGTAGGCCGTGTGTGGGGCTGGAAGGATCTTCACCCCTGGTACGACCGTGTTGCAGAGCAGGAACCGATCGGAGAAGTCTGGCTCACCGGAGACGACTGCCTGGTCGCCACAGGTCCGCAAGCCGGAAAGCCACTCGGCAGTCTCTTCGATAATTACCCCGACGCAATGCTCGGACCGAATGCGCCAGATTCGGGCTCGCCTCTCCTCATCAATGTGATCTTCGCCCGCGAAAAGCTCAGCGTGCAGGTACACCCCGACGATCGCCTCGCCCAGAAGTACGGTCAACCTCGCGGCAAAACCGAGTGCTGGTACGCGCTCGCTGCCGACTCCGATGCACAGGTCGCGGTCGGGCTCACGCCCGGCGTCACTCTCGACGCAATAAAATCCGGAATCGAGAACGGAACGCTCGAAGACAGCCTCAACATGCTTCCCGTTCACTCCGGTGATCTCATCTTCGTTGACGCCGGCACCGTGCATGCTATCTGGCCCGGCTCTGTCCTCCTCGCAACTCAGCAGAACTGCGACCTCACCTACCGCATGTACGACTACGGCCGAGGCCGCGAGTTGCACATCGAGAAGTCACTTGAAGCCACTCGCCTGAACACGAACGCCGGCAGGGTCTCCCCGCAGATCCTGCCGGACCGAACCGTACTCGCCGAAAGCCGCTACTTCTCCGTCGAAAAAATTCCCGTAAAAGTTAGCCGCTCGAGCACGACCCTTAGCGCGCCTGCTCTTTCGACTCCCTCGCTCTCGTATCTCTTCGCCGCATCAGGCAGTGCCCGCATTACCAGCCCCAGTTTCGAAACATTGGACCTGCCCGCGCGAGGCATCGTGGCTGTCCCCGCTTCCTCGCCCGTCTTTGCCGTCCAGGATACGGGCGGGCTTAATTTGATCCGCATCACCCCGCGCAGGTCCGGGGAAAACGGATGACTCAGAACTGGCGATCCTCTGTCATCGCATACATCCGCTCTGAAGCACGCCCGCCCGACAAGTTTGGTCACCAGCCGCGGCTCTATGCGCTGGCCACGGAGATCGGCAAAGGCATGCAATACGACGACGACATCCTCTTCGCGGCCGTCTGGATGCATGACCTTGGTGTTTTTATCGGCCATCGTCCTGAAGATCCAGAGCAACTTTCCCGCTGGGATCACGTCCCATACACCATCCAGCAGAGCAGGGAACTTCTCCTTACCTGGGGATTTCCCTCTGAAAAACTGGATGGGGTCGCAGAAGCGATCCGCCACCATCAGCCAAAGGATGAACCAACAACTGTGGAAGGCACCTTGCTGCGCGACGCCGACATACTCGAGCAATTAGGCGCCGTCGGCCTCCTGCGTGCTGCGGCAAAAATCGGGCGCGATAGCCGTTACCCTGACTTCAGTTCCATTCTCCCGGTCCTGAATCATGCCGTTAACCATCTGGCCAACCAAACGTGTCTAACACAAACTAAGGTCATGGCCCAATCGCGAGCAGAGATGCTACGCTCGTTTCTAGCTGCGGTTAAGAACGAGGCAGGAGATTTGCTCTACTAGTCTCTTTTTGACCTCGCGCTAGCCTTGCGCCTGTAGCACTTGCCCCTTCAAACACCAAACAGAAGCGATCCACTCTTGCGTTGAGGTGTGGGTTCCCTAGGAGGAGATGCATCATGCGATTGAAATCGATTGTTGTGCCCTTATTGTTTTTATTCGTTGTGGGGGCTGCTTCGAAAGCCCGGGCCCAGGTAACTTATTCGGCACAAGAAGGCAAGTTGCCCTTTACCGTTGGTTTTGGCGTGGCGGATTTCTCCGATGATTGGGGAAGCCACAATCCGCGCCAGGTCGGCCTCACACTGTGGCTCGATTGGCGTATTCCTCATATGCCCTCCAAGCTTGATGGTCTCGGTCTTGAATTTGAAGGCCGCGACATCAACTATGCCACGCCTTCCTACCTGCCGGGCCACCGCATGACCACCGGCCTGGCTGGCCCGATGTACGAGTGGAGGCGCCAGGGTCGCGTTCGTCCCTTCGCCAAATACCTCATTGGAATTGGCAACCTCGATTTTCCAAACCCTTCGAACTACCAGCAGGACACGCGCACCATTTATGCACCCGGTGGCGGTGTCGATGTCCGCCTCTTGAGCCGGCTCTCAGTACGAGGCGAATACGAGTATCAGTTCTGGCATGCGATCTTCGGCCCTCGCGACCTGACTCCCCAAGGCTTCACAGTCGGCGTCGTATACGACTTCGGAAGGCTTCAGCGATAAACTCCGGGCGACATGCCAAAAGTTTTGCCATCGTGCAGAAAGGGTGCTTCGGCGCCCTTTTTTGCATACAATCCAATCATCCCCTGGGACTGAAATGGCCGAAGCAAGTCAAGAGCCGCAACAAGCGGCACCGCAGACGCAGGAACTTCCGCGCGAGTTGAAATTCAGGAACTCCAGGATCGACTGGGCGCTCCGCTTCATCATTTTCATCGTCTTCCTCTACTTCGGAACTGCCAAATTCAAGGGCGTTGCTGGCACACCCTGGGTGGCGCTCTTCGACCAAATCGGGTTCGGGCAGTGGTTCCGATACTTCGCTGGCGTCCTCGAAATCGCCGGCGGATTTCTCGTTCTCGTGTCGAATGTAGTTGAAATCGGTCTGGCAATCCTCATCGCGATCTTGTTCGGAGCTCTTGCTATCTCACTGCTTCTTCTGCACAGCGCGTCTGAAGCATTCTTCCCATTCGCATTGTTATGTGGACTGGTCGCGTTCTGGCTTCATCGACGCCGCGTTTAGTCGCATACTGTGCAACTGCGCGGTCCTTCAGGGCAGATCGATCCCAAGCGGTTTCAAAAGATCGTCCTCATCCATCGCTCCGCTGGCAGCGTGCGGCATACAGTGATGTGCCGCTGGGAACGCTGCCGCATACGATCGCGTCACATGCAGCCGATTCATCACCACGTAACGAGTCCGAAGCCCGCCAATCGTCGCCGGCAAATCTGCAGGCATATGGTCACGATCAACGTAAATCACCAGCGCCGCCGCGCGTGGATCATCGAGACTCTGCCCTACGCCCACCCCGAAGAACGCCGGATTCTGCTGCATCAGGCTGCGAGCTACGTGCCGCTTCGTGCCCATCGCCTGTGCGAGCGTTGTTGCAGGCAACGGCGGAATTCCCGCCGCTGTCGCTGTCAATGGCGCAGAACCAAGAGCGACAGACCGCGCACTCGCCGGCACCACAATCGTCCGCACACCAGCTAATGTCGCTGGCACCGCAGGCGAAAGCGTCTGATCGATATAGATAACCACTGCCGCCGTCCCTGTCCGGTCAGTGCTCTTTCCCGGTGCGATACCCAGAACACCCGCCGAGGGATTCACCAATCCACGAGCCATCGCCAGCGCCTGCTGCTGCCGCGCAATTTCCGCATCGCTCAGTGTCTTTGCCTGCGCCGCACTGATGCTGCTGTCGCCATAATTCAGGCAGCTCACTTCATGATCCGCTGTTCCCACAAATGAGAGATTCGTCCCGCCCGGCATTTGTGTCGAAAGTTCATTCAGCACATCCGCCGCAGGATTCGCAATCGCGTGACTCACGCCATTGCCATCGACACCGCCCGCAAAAAACAAACCCAGCGGCTCCGCGTTGCTGGAGTCCACCACCAGCGCTCCAGAATCGCCTGCATCGCTAAACCTGTCCCCGCTCACTGCAATCTGACCCGTAAACGTCTTCGTCAGATACGGTTTGGTCTCTGCGCAATCGCGGTAATAATCTACAGCCACATCCAGATCCAGTGCCGTCACCCTGCCGCATGTCAGTCCAGTGGTCCGTCCGCTCTTAGCTACACGCAACTGGAGTGTTGCGCTTTCGCCCTTGCCGTTCGTGGACGAAATCCCCGGAGGAGCTGCAGCCAACGATCCATCCTGCTGGTGCGCACCCAGTTCCAGGATGCTGCCGGTACTATCCACCGTATGCGAAGCGATCTGCGCAATCGCAGCGTCCGCATTCGTCTGGGGCGATTGCAGCGGTAACCACGTCGTCAGTGCCGCAACTGGCACCGTCCCCGGTCCATCGCCGTTCGGAGTACAGTTGTTGTCGATCAGGCCCGGTTGCACAATCGTGTCGCCCACCGCCGCATGATCGCTCCGCGCCAGCACGTGATTGTTGCTCAGCAGGTACTCGCGGCCACTGTCATCCTTTACCAGCGAGCCGAGCGTTCCGCTGCAACAGTCAACAATCGTGTTGCCCCTCTCATCGAAGTCATTGTTGTTTCCGCCCGAACTACCCAGCAGCATCGGAAATGCAAGAGCATCCTGGTGCCTCGCCGGATTGCTCGATACGCCGGAAGAGTTCAGCAAAATCGCCGCTTCCGTGCGCGCCGAAGAGCCTGGCACGGAACCCACGACGTACGTCACGCCTGTCGAAGGCAGATTCGCCGGCGCCGTGTACGTCACCGAACATGACGTGAACGCACGCCGCGTGCGCTGGCAATTCACCGGGCTCAGGGATCCCTCTCCGCCGCTATTGCCCGACGGAGTGCTCGAGAGCGCAAAGTGAATCTCATTCCCGCCTCCGGCCTCCGCCAGATACCCGGTCACAGTCACAGTTCCGCTCGGACCCAGTGCCACATTCTCCGGCGTGAGCGGTTGTAGAAACCCAGGCGTCAGTGTCAACACAGACTCGGCTCGCACATTCGGATCCGACTTCAGCGCAGCCGTGACCACCTCCGCCCGATCCCGACTGAGGTAATTGGGAGGCGTGTACTGTCCGTGCGAATCGATCGTCCCAGCCCCTGCTTTCGGATCGCCTCCGCTCACCGACCAGTCCACGGCCGCAGCGTCGCCCGCTGCGAGCGTGGCCGAAAATTTGTGCACCGGGCCGCCGCGACCATTCACCCCGTTGCAACCCGTGCAATTTGTGTCGATCACGGCCGACCCGGGCGAAACGGAAAACGCCGAGTCCGCGGTCCGCGCCGTCACAGGGCCCCCTCCGCATCCCGCCAAAATCGCCAAAACCGGCCCAATCGCCAGAAACGCCCTCCTGACGAGCGCCTTCCTGCCTCGTCCAGTCCACCGCCTCGAGGCGGTAAATGACTGGTTCTGCGATATTTGTTTGCAATTGAGCAAGGGAATTCTTAATCCAGACTTGTTTTCTGGTCCGGCAGGACTCTGCTTCAGGTTAGCTCACTTGGAACCACACGGTTTAGACGCGTTTGCGGCCGCCCTGAGCTAAAGTACCCGAACATCGATCCAGTACCCACCACTCGCGACGGATTCCAAAGCTTCGAGCAGGTTCTCCGAGCTCAAGCTACCACAGCCGGGGAATCGATCAATTTCCATAACATCAACCATCCGGCCGCCCCGGTGTATCGTCAAAGCCGAAAGAAATTTGAGGATTGACAAGCACCATGGCAGAACTCATCGCCGTGCAGGGCGACATCACAAAACAACGCGTCGACGCCATCGTCAACGCAGCCAACACCTCGCTGCTCGGGGGCGGGGGTGTCGACGGCGCCATCCACCGAGCCGCTGGACCGGAGTTGCTCGCCGAATGCCGCAAATTAGCGGGCTGCTCCACCGGAGACGCCAAGGCGACCCCCGGTTTCCATCTACCCGCCAAGTGGGTCTTCCATGCCGTCGGTCCCGTCTGGCATGGAGGCGATCGCGACGAAGACAATCTCCTCGCCAGCTGCTACCGCCGATGCCTCGAACTCGCCAGGCAACACAACGCGCGCTCCATCGCATTCCCCGCCATCAGCACCGGCGTTTATTCTTTTCCATCCGACCGCGCAGCGCGAATCGCCGTCGAGACAGTTCGCCAACACGTCGGGCAAAGCGGCGTTGAAGTCGTCAAATTCGTCTGCTTCGACTCGAAGACTCTCGAAATCTACGACAAGCTTCTCTCCGCTCCCTGACGTGCGCCCCGGGCCTGATCTTATTCATTACTTCGACAATCCATTCCAGCATCCGAGGAGCACTCATGGAATACGTAAATCTCGGCCGCACCGGCCTCAAAGTTTCCCGCATCTGCCTCGGCTGCATGACCTATGGCCGCCCACCCGCTCCGGACGAGCCTAAAGCCGGCCGCCACCTCTGGGCGCTGAACGAGCAGGAGAGCCAGCCCTTTCTCCGCCAGGCGCTCGACCTCGGCATCAACTTCTTCGATACCGCCAACGTGTACTCCAGCGGCGACAGCGAACGCGTTGTCGGCAAATTCCTCAAAGCCAACACCCGCCGCGAAGCCATCGTCATCGCCACCAAAGTTCACGGCATGATGCGCGACGAGCCCAACGGCCAGGGCCTTTCGCGCAAGGCCATCCTCTTCGAATTGGACCAGAGCCTCACGCGCCTTCAGACCGACTACATCGACCTCTATCAAATTCACCGCTGGGACTACGAAACTCCAGTCGAGGAAACACTCGAAGTCCTGCACGACGCCGTCAAGGCCGGAAAGGTCCGCTACATCGGCGCATCCTCCATGTACTCGTGGCAGTTCGCCAAGGCACTTTATCTCGCCGATCTGCACGGCTGGACCCGCTTCGTCTCCATGCAGAACCACCTCAACCTGCTCTATCGCGAAGAAGAACGCGAGATGCTCCCCCTCTGCAAAGATCAGGGAATCGCAGTAATCCCCTGGAGCCCCCTCGCACGCGGCAGACTCACCCGCCCCTGGCAATCCGAACAGACCAACCGTTCCGAAACCGACCGCTTCGGCAACACCATGTACTCCCGCACCGAAGAAGATGATAAGCGTGTCGTCGATCGCCTGACTGAAATCGCCCAGAAGCGCGGAGTGCCGCAGGCTCAGATCGCCCTCGCATGGCTCCTCAATAAGCCTGAAGTCACCGCCCCCATCGTCGGTGCCACCAAGTCCAACCACCTCGAAGACGCCGTCGCCGCAGTCTCGCTAAAGCTGACCCGAGAAGAAATCACAGCACTAGAGGAGCCCTACACTCCCCATCCCGTCCTCGGTTTCAGCTGAGAACGGCCTCAAGAAACTGGGTGCCCCGATTCTGAGACCTGGGTTGATCAATCCACCTTCAACACCAGCTTCCCAAAATGCGTGGCCGCTTCCATCTCCTTGAACACACGTCTCGCCTCTGTCCACGGATGACTCTCAAACACCGGCCTAAGCTGCGCCCCCGCGATTGCCTTATTCATCTCCTCGAAGTTCTCCCGCGACCCCACATAAATCCCCCGAATATGCACCTGTTTGTGCAGAATCATCGGTACCGGAATCGGCTCCGCGGGCCCGCTGAGCACCCCGATCTGCGCAATCACCCCGCCCATCTTCACCGCGCGCAACGAACGAGGCAGCGTCCCAACGCCACCGACCTCCACCACAACGTCCACGCCCTCGCCGTTCGTCTTCTCCACGACCCAGCGGTCCCATTCCGAAGTCTCCCCGTAATCCAGCGCCTCATTCAGCCCCAGCGAGCACGCCCTCTGCAACTTCGCATCGCTTGACGAAATCCCCAGCACGCGTGCGCCCTTCAGCTTCGCAAACTGCAGCGCAAAGATCGACACGCCTCCTGTCCCCTGCATCAGCACAGTTGATCCCTGGTGCAGATCTCCAGCCGCCAGTGCATTCCATGCCGTCACACCCGCGCAGGGTAGGGTGGCTGCCTCTTCAAAGCTCAGGTGCTCCGGAATCCGCACCAGCCCCGTCTCTTTCAGCACCACGTATTCGGCCAGCATGCCATCGATATCGCCGCCCAGAGCGCCTTTGATCTTCGCAGGATTCGGCGGCCCTCCAAGCCAGTTCTGCATGAAAATGCCGCACACGCGATCGCCGCGCTTCCACGCCGTCACGCCCGCACCCACAGCCCCCACTTCGCCTGCGCCGTCCGAGCAGGGAACTCGCGGCAGCTTCATCTTTGGGTTGTAAAGTCCCTTCACCATCATCAGGTCGCGATAATTCAGCGACACCGCATGAACCTTTACCAGCACCTCTCCGGGCCCGGGCTGCGGTTCAGGACGCTCAACAAGCTCAAGAGAATCAATACCAAAACTCGAAATTTGCCATACGCGCATGGGGAGTTCTCCGTTGAAAGCAATATTAAATCTGATTCGATGCCGTCTTGTCCGTGGTACGACTCTTTGAATTCACTCGTAAAATGAACATATGGCGCGCGGCTGGGAAAGTAAATCGGTGGAAGAGCAAATGGCAAATGCCACCGAGAAGAAGCCCGCGCGTGCCGGAGAGGCCCTGATGAGTGAGGCAGATCGTCGGCTTTTAGCCGAAAAACGCGCCGCCACGGAACGGCGCAAACAATCCCTCAACCTGCAACGCGAAAACATCCTTTCGCAGCGTACCTCCAGCCCCGCGCGTCGCGCAGCTTTGGAGTCAGCGCTGGCTGAAATCGAATCTCAACTGGCCACACTCGACTAGCGCCTGCGTTCTGCCGAGTGACACAACCAGATCCTCTCTCAAGCGGCGAGTTCAAACCGCTACCTCCTGACGCCGTGCGCATCTGTGAGCGTCTCTCCGCTCCTCCTCGCCTCGTCGCTCACCTCGTTCTCGTCCACGACGCCGCCTGCACGTTGATCGATCGCATCGCAGCCGAATTTCCAGAAGCCCACTTCAATCACGACCTGGTCCGCTTCGGCGCCGCCGTCCATGACATCGGCAAAACCTTGCACCCCGACGAGCTCATCGAATCGGGCAAGCACAATCATCAGCGTGCCGGGTTTGAATTGCTCCAGGCCCTCGGCATCCCAAGAGAGCGCGCCCGCTTCGCATGGACCCACTCCAACTGGACCGACAGCGAACAAATCACACTCGAAGACCTCCTCGTCGCACTCGCCGACAAATCATGGAAGGGCAAAAGAATTGAAGCACTGCAGTCTCTCACTGCGGATCTTTTGAGCGCCGCAACAGCACGCCCAAAACCGGACTGCTACGGAAAGCTGGACGAAATCATCCGGTCCCTCTCACAACACGCCGACAAGAAGCTTGCGTGGCAATCCAGCTTCCCCGCGTGATCACTTCATCCCGGTGTACGATTGCCGCATGCGCTCCATAGACTGCCGTGGTCTGCTCCTGATTCTGGCCTGTTCTGTCTCCGCGCAAAGTCCGGAACCTCCCAAACCCGCCGCCCCGCAGAACCTCCAGACCGGCTACTGCCCGCAAACACGCCAGCTCGAAGCCCAACCATCGCAGAAGTTCTTTCTCGATGGCGTCATCGGCAAGCATCACGTCCGGATGTTTCTCGATCGCGGTGGATCAGCCGTCGTTGGACTCTTCTTTCACCTCTCCGGCGATTGGACCCCAACTTCACTTGGCGGCGATTGGAACAACGGCAATATCGAAATGTCCGACGCAACCGAGACGCATCCCGCCACCGGCACGCTCAAAGCCTCCCTCGCCGGCAACCGCCTCAACGGCACCTGGACCGCCGTCAACAGCACACAACCCGAGCCGGTGCGCCTCGTTGCCATCCCGGAACCCCGTTGCGATGGGAAAGAAAAGTGGCGGCGCTTCAACGATCCTGAATGGCCGGTGAGTTTTTCCTACCCCGCATCGTGGCATCTCGAGCAATCTGACAACGCCGTGGTCCTGACGTGTCCCAATCCTTCTGAAATCGCATACGACCAGCACATCGTCATTCATCAGGGGACGGGCATGCCGGAAGGACCCACGCATATCGTTCAGTGCGGGAAGTCATGGATTTACGGAGACCGCTGCGACTGTACACAAAAAGATCAGCACGCCTGCGCGACGCCAAAGGTCAGCCGAACAAACTCGGCCACCATGCTTGACGTCAGCGAACAGGAGCATCGCATCTACTGTCTCGAGGGAGGCTACGTTGCAGCAGGGGAAGGCGAGGATCGCATTATGCTTCTGCGCGATCAATGGCTCGAAATCAACGCTCCGGTTAATACATCAGAGATGATCAACCGGGTGGCGAACTCAGTAACTCCGCACGAGAAAAAGTAATCTCGGCAGTAGCGGCCTATTCCTCGCGGTGAAACAGAATCGAATTGGCCTGCTGCACCGGAGTCATCAGCACACGCGCAATATTCACATGCGCCGGCCGCATCGCTGCCCACACAATCACTTCCGCCACATCCTCCGGCGTCAGCGGCTTCACGCCTTTGTAGACCTTCGCCGCGCGCTCCGTATCTCCGCGGAAACGCACCAGGCTGAAGTCCGTCTCCACCATTCCCGGGTCCACGCTGGTTACGCGGATCGGCGTACCCAGCACGTCCTGCCGCAGTCCGTCGTTGATCATCCGTTCCGCCGCCTTCGTACCGCAATAGACCGCTCCATTCGGATACGCCATCTCTCCAGCCGTCGAACCAAGATTGATCACGTGTCCGCGTCCCCGCACCACCATACCCGGAACCACTGCACGCGTAATGTAAAGCAGGCCCTTTACGTTGGTGTCGATCATCTCGTCCCAGTCCTCGACCTTGCCCATGTAAATCTTGTCCAGACCGCGGCTCAGGCCCGCATTGTTGACCAGGATATCGATCTCCGACCACTCCTCCGGCAGGCGATCGATGGTGTTCTGCACCGCACGATGGTCGCGCACATCCAAGTCAATCGAATGGACGGAGGGTGATCCGCGTTCCTTGGCCTTCGATGCCACTTCGGCCAGCCGACCCGCCCGGCGCGCAGCAAGCAGGAGTTTGGCTCCCTGTTCAGCAAAAGCAAGAGCAGTCGCAGCGCCAATCCCGGCGCTCGCTCCGGTGACAAAGACGATTTTCCCCTTGAGGCTCATAACAACATCCTAGCGAACTTGGTTGTTGAGAAACGTGACGCAAGCTACGTTCCTGCGTGGCCCAATGAGTACGCTTCCGGCCCTAATCCCTGATCCCTGGTTCCTGCTTTCCCCTCTTCTGTGCGATGCGATACTGCCCAACTGCCCAATCTTCATTCGCAAGCCCAACCCGCTTCGCCTCCTCAAAGATCTCCGCCAGGTTATCCGCCAGGCTCATCCGCGCATTCCGACCGGCCGCCGCCTCCCTTAACAGTCGCGTATCCTTCGCACCCAGATCGATACTGGCTCCCGCATGCTCCGGCGGATGCAGCATCACCTTCCCATACGCCGCGTAAAACGGCGATTGAAACAGCGCACTGTTCACCGCTTCGAGAAACACCCCCGGCTCAATCCCCTGCGACTCC
>Ga0308175_100002667_pt1 | contig 12228 bp, 9 predicted proteins | sample PhyCR1_3_FD_203893 | JGI IMG/M metagenome (GOLD analysis project Ga0308175, IMG submission 203893) | Soil microbial communities from UC Gill Tract Community Farm, Albany, California, United States - DLSLS.C.R1 | ecosystem: Environmental > Terrestrial > Soil > Agricultural land | place: USA... | reverse complement strand
GCGCGGGCATCGCCATGTGCTGCACGTTCGGCGATCTGACCGACGTCCAGTGGTGGCGCGAGCTGCAGCTGCCGACGCGCGCGGTGATCCAGCGCGACGGCCGGCTCCAGCGCGACACCCCTGAGTGGCTCTCCGCCGAGCCCGCGGCCACGGCGTACGCCGAGCTGGCCGGCAAGACGGCGTTCTCCGCGCGCGAGGCGATGGTCGGGCTCCTCCGCGAGGCTGGCGACCTCGACGGCGAGCCGAAGTCGACCATGCGGATGACGAACTTCTACGAGAAGGGCGACAAGCCCCTCGAGATCGTCTCGACCCGGCAGTGGTACATCCGCAACGGCGGCCGCGACGAGGACCTCCGCCGGGCTCTGGTGGAGCGCGGCAACGAGATCTCCTGGACGCCGAGCTACATGCACCACCGCTACACCAACTGGGTGGAGGGCCTGAACGGCGACTGGCTGATCAGCCGGCAGCGCTACTTCGGTGTCCCCTTCCCGGTCTGGTACCCGCTCGACGACGACGGCGAGCCGCTGTACGACCAGGTCATCGCGCCGTCCGAGGACTCCCTGCCGATCGACCCGTCCCAGGACGTCCCGCCCGGGTACGACGAGTCGCAGCGCGGCAAGCCCGGCGGCTTCGTCGGCGACCCGGACGTGATGGACACCTGGGCGACGTCGTCGCTCACGCCGCAGATCGCCGGCGGCTGGGAGCGCGACACCGACCTCTGGTCGCGCGTCTACCCGATGGACCTGTGCACCCAGGCGCACGACATCATCCGCACCTGGCTGTTCTCGCGCGTCGTCCGGGCCCACTTCGAGGACGGCACGGTCCCGTGGAAGCACGCGATGATCTCGGGCTTCGTGCTCGACCCCGACCGCAAGAAGATGAGCAAGTCCCGCGGCAGTGTCTCGACGCCGATGGACCTGCTCGCCCAGTACGGCACCGACGCGATCCGCTGGCGGGCGGCGTCGCTCCGCCCCGGCCTGGACAGCGCGTTCGACGAGCATCCGCTCAAGGACGGCCGCCGGCTGGCGATGAAGATCCTCAACGCCTCCAGGTTCGTGCTCGGCAACGTCGGTGCCACCACGCCCGACCCCGCGGCCGTGACCGAGCCCGTGGACCGCGCCCTGATCGCCCGGCTCGCCGACGTGGTCGAGCGTGCGACGGCGGGCTTCGACGCCTACGACTACACGACCGCCCTCGAGGCGGCGCAGAAGTTCTTCTGGGAGTTCTGCGACGACTACCTCGAGCTGGTCAAGGAGCGGGCGTACGGCGACGAGCGCGGCGAGGACACCGCCTCGGCGAGGGCGACCCTGGCGCTCGCTCTGCACGTCCAGCTGCGGCTCCTGGCACCGTTCGTCCCCTTCGTGACCGAGGAGGTCTGGTCGTGGTGGCAGCCGGGCTCGATCCATCGCTCGGTCTGGCCGCAGGCCGCGGAGCTGGATGACGTCGTCGGCGACGCCGCCACCCTCGACGCGGTCGCCTCGGCCCTGGTCGGGATCCGCGGCGCCAAGTCGCAGGCGAAGGTCTCCATGAAGCACCCGCTCTCGGCGGTCGAGTTCACGGGCCCCACAGCGGCGCTCGAGGCGGTCCGGTCGGCGGAGGGCGACCTGGTCCGAGCCGGACGGATCACTTCGGCGCCGACGTACGTGCCCTCGGACGACGCCGAGCTGGCCGTCTCCGCCACGGTGGCTGCCGAAGGCTGACCAGCCGGTTCAGTGGGGCCCGTGCCCGGGCGCCTGGGCCGGGCCGTGCGCCCTACGGTTCTCGAGGCCACGTCCGTGCCCACGGCCGAGGTCTCCACTGTGACCGTGGCCCTTCCCGTGGGACCAACCCAGGTGACGACCGTGATCGTGGCGGGCCGGTGCGGGAGCTGGGTCCGGGTGCAGCACGGTCGCCGGGCCGTGGTGCCGCGAGGGGTGGTGGTACGCCGGGTGGTGCGTCGCGCGCGCCCTTCCGTGGACGGCCGGCTGGATCGACGAGTGGACGACCGTGTGAACAGCCGGGAGGGTGGCTGCGGTCGACCCGGTCGCCGAGTGAGCCTGGTGGACCGAGCCCGAGCCGTCGTGGCTGGCGGGCACCCCGTCCGACGACTCACCCGGGTCCCCGGACGCCAGACTCAGCAGGGGTCCCGCGACCACGGCCGCCGGGATCTCGTCCGGGATGAGCCAGCCGGGCGCCGCCTGGCTACGGACCGAGGTCACCAGCAGGACACCGGCGATGACAGCGATGACGACGAAGGCCGCCAACGGCCCCTTGTGTTCGGCGCCCACGGATGTTGTGTCCCCCCTCAGGACCAGTGACGGTGCCGGCACAGTCTCCTGGCCGGCGGAAGCGGCAACGAGAGGGCGCGCCCGAATTGGCCCCGAAATGGCCTGAACGGACTAGCCCGATTAGTTCCGGGCGCTGCGTGAGCCGGTGGTGCTCACGCCGACTTCTTCTTCTTGGCCTCGGACTCCCGTGGCACCAAGGTGGGTGCGACATCGTGGGTCACGACCTCGTCGGTGACGATGACCTTGCCGATGTCGTCGCGCGAGGGCACGTCGTACATGACGTGGAGGAGGACCTCTTCGAGGATCGCGCGGGCTCCACGAGCGCCGGTGCCGCGTTCGAGCGCCTTGATGGCGACGGCACGAATGGCCTCGTCGGTGAACTCGAGCACGACCTCGTCGAGCTCGAAGAGCTTCTGGTACTGCTTGACGAACGCGTTGCGTGGGACCGTGAGGATCTCCATCAGCGCGTCGACGTCGAGCTTCTTGACCGTGGCGACCATCGGCAGGCGGCCGATGAACTCTGGGATCAGGCCGAACTTCGTGAGGTCCTCGGGACGCACCTGTGCCAGGAGGTCGTCGGAGTCGCGCTCCTCGGCGCCCTTGACCTCAGCGGTGAAGCCGAGGGTCTTCTTGCCGACGCGCTGCTCGATGATGTGCTCGAGCCCGGCGAACGCGCCGCCCACGATGAACAGGATGTTCGTGGTGTCGATCTGGATGAACTCCTGATGCGGGTGCTTGCGGCCACCCTGGGGCGGGACCGAGGCCGTGGTGCCCTCGATGATCTTCAGCAGCGCCTGCTGCACTCCCTCCCCGGAGACGTCACGGGTGATGGAGGGGTTCTCGGCCTTGCGAGCGACCTTGTCGATCTCGTCGATGTAGATGATCCCGGTCTCGGCCTTCTTCACGTCGTAGTCGGCCGCCTGGATCAGCTTGAGCAGGATGTTCTCGACGTCCTCGCCGACGTAGCCCGCCTCGGTCAGCGCCGTCGCGTCGGCGATCGCGAAGGGGACGTTGAGCATCCGGGCCAACGTCTGGGCGAGGTAGGTCTTCCCGCACCCGGTCGGTCCGATCACCAAGATGTTGGACTTGGCGACCTCGACCGCCTCGTCCTTGGCGTGCTTGGCCGCCGTTGTCGGCTGCAGGCCCGCCTGGACACGCTTGTAATGGTTGTAGACGGCAACCGCCAGTGTCTTCTTGGCGCGCTCCTGGCCGATGACGTAGGAGTTGAGGAACTCGAAGATCTCCCGAGGCTTCGGCAGCTCGTCGAGGCTGACCTCGCTGCCTTCGGCCAGCTCCTCCTCGATGATCTCGTTGCAGAGGTCGATGCACTCGTCACAGATGTAGACGCCAGGGCCGGCGATCAGCTTCTTGACCTGCTTCTGACTCTTCCCGCAGAAGGAGCACTTCAGCAGGTCGCCTCCGTCACCGATACGTGCCACGTGCGGTCATCCTCCGGTTCGGCCGGCCTGGTGCCGGTGGTGTCCTCTGCTGCGTCGGTCTGCAAGGGGGCAAGTCCTTTGACGGTACATCGTCGGCGCCTCCTTGGCAGGATCCCACGCGCGATCTTTGCCTGGCGGCCGGCCCCGTGTGGGCCGACGCGCCGAAGTCGGTCAGGCGAGTGCTGGCACTGCTGATCGAGAGGTCAGGACCGCGTCCACGAGGCCGTACTCGACCGCCTGCTCGGCGGTCAGGATCTTGTCGCGCTCGATGTCACGGCTGACCACCGCCTGGTCCTTGCCGGAGGCCTCGGCGATCATCCGCTCCAGCAGCTCGCGCATCCGGATGATCTCGTTGGCCTGGATCTCCAGGTCCGAGATCTGGCCGCCCGTGCCTTCGGTGTAGGGCTGGTGGATCAGGATCCGGCTGTTCGGGAGGGCGAGACGCTTGCCCGGCGTACCGGCGGCGAGGAGCACGGCCGCGGCCGAGGCCGCCTGGCCCAGACACACGGTCTGCACGTCCGGCTTGATGAACATCATCGTGTCGTAGATCGCGGTGAGCGCGGTGAACGAGCCGCCCGGGCTGTTGATGTAGATCTGAACGTCCTGGTCGGGGTTCATCGACTCCAGGCAGAGCAGCTGTGCCATCACGGCGTTGGCGACGTCGTCGGAGATCGGGGTGCCGAGAAAGATGATGCGGTCCTCGAACAGCTTGCCGTAGGGGTCGATCCTGCGGAAGCCGTACGACGTCCGCTCCTCCCACTGCGGGATGTAGTAGTTCATCTCAGCCCTCGTTCCTCGCCGGGCGACCCTCGTCGGAGGCCTCGCTGGCGCTGGTGATCACCTTGTCGATGAAGCCGTAGTCCATGGCCTGCTGGGGGGTGAACCAGCGGTCGCGGTCGGAGTCGAGCTCGATCTGCTCGACGGTCTGCCCCGTGTGCTGCGCCTGCAGCTCGGTCAGCTGCTTCTTCAGCAGCAGGCTCTGCTCCGCCTGGATCTTGATGTCGGAGGCAGAGCCGCCGATGCCGCCGCTCGGCTGGTGCATCATGATCCGCGCGTGCGGCAGCGCGTAGCGCTTGCCCTTGGCGCCGGCGCAGAGCAGGAACTGACCCATCGAGGCCGCGAGGCCCATCCCGACCGTCGCCACGTCGTTGGGGATGTAGTTCATCGTGTCGTAGATCGCCATCCCGGCGTCGACCGACCCGCCCGGGCTGTTGATGTGCAAGAAGATGTCGGCCAGCGGGTCCTCCGCGGACAGGAGCAGCAGCTGAGCGCAGATCGCGTTGGCGTTCTGGTCGCGGACCTCGGAGCCCAAGAAGATGATCCGCTCCCTGAGCAGGCGCTGGTAGATGTGGTCGTCAAGGCCGTATCCGGCTCCGCCGTTCTGGGCATACGGCTGGGCAGGCGGCTGGCCATGCGGCTGGGCCGACTGCGGCGTGGGCGAGTAGTCGTTCACGTCAGCGACCCTAGCCGGATCGACCGACGCTTCCACGCCCGGTAGGGCACTGTTCGCCGACAGCGGAAGGTCAGGCCTCCGCGGTCTCGGCGTCTGCCTCGACGCCTTCGGCCGGGCCTGCGTCGGTATCAACCTGTTCGTCAACCTGTTCGTCAACCTGCTCGGCTGCCTCTGCCGACTCTTCCGGGTCCCCCAGCGTGCCGTCGGGACGGAGGTTCTTCAGGTCGACCACGTTGCCGGCGCCATCGGTCACGGTGGCGCTCTCGACGATCTGCGCGAGGGCCTTGCCGCGCCGGATCTCGGCGACCAGCTCGGGCACGTGGTTGTGCTCGAGCATGTGGTTGACGAACTCCTGCGGGTCTTGGCCCGACTGCTGGGCCCGGCGGACCATGTGGTCGGAGAGCTCCTGCTGGTCGACCCCGACCTCGAGGTCGTCGGCGACCTTGTCGAGGACGAACTGCGCGGCCACTGCGTCGCGGACACGACGCTCGAGGTCGGCCTCGAACTCCTCCTGGGTCTGGCCCTCGTTCTCGAGGTAGTTCTCGAGGGTCATCCCGGCGAGGGTGAGCTGCTGCTCGACGCTGCGCCGCCGCTCGTTGAGCTCGTCGGCGACGATCGCGTCGGGGAGCGGCACCTCGACCTGGTCCAGGAGCCGCTCGAGAACGGCGTCACGAGCGGCAGCTGCCTGCTCGAGACGCTTGCCGTTGCCGAGCCGCGTGCGGACGTCCTCGGTGAGCTCGTCGACGGTGTCGAACTCCGAGGCCAGCTGGGCGAACTCGTCGTCGTACTCCGGCAGCTGCTGCTCCTGCACCTGCCCGACCGTGACCCGTACCTCGACGTCCTCGCCGACCAGGTCGCCGCCGACCAGCTGGGAGCTGAAGGTCTTGTCGTCACCGGCGCTCATGCCCACCAGTGCCTCGTCGAGGCCGTCGAGCATGCCGCCGCGACCGACACGGTAGGACATCCCACTGACCTCGGCGCCCTCGACGGGCTCGCCGTCCTTGGTGGCGACCAGGTCGATCGTGACGAAGTCGCCTTCCGCGGCGGGACGTTCGACGTCGACCAAGGTGCCGAAGCGCTCGCGCAGGGCCTCGACCTGCTCGTCCACGTCCTCCTCGGAGACCGCCACCTCGTCGACCTCGGTGGTCAGCCCGTGCCAGTCGGGCACGGTGATCTCGGGTCGTACGTCGACCTCGGCGGTGAACTCGATCGCCTCGTTGTCGTCGATCCGGGTGACCTCGACCTCTGGCTGGGCCAGCGGCTGCAGGTCGTGGGACTGCAGGGCCTCGACGTACTTCTGGGGGACGACCTCGTTGATCGCCTCCTGGAGCACGGCGCCCCGTCCGACCTGGCGGTCGATCACCATCGGGGGGACCTTCCCGCGGCGGAAGCCCGGCACGTTGATCTGCTCGGCGATGGTCTTGTAGGCCTTGTCGAGGCTCGGCTTGAGCTCCTCGAAGGGCACCTCGACGGTCAGCCTGGCCCGTGTCGGGCCCACGGTCTCGACGGCGCTCTTCAATCCATGTCTCCTCGTTGGGGGAAGCCGCTCGCACGGCGGTTCCCAGCGTAGGGCACCGCCGGGAACGGTCCTAAACCGCAAAAGGCTCGAAAACCTCGACCGCACCGATCGCGTCGGTCAGCCCAACGACGCAGCCAGACCCGTTCCGTCGGGACCGACCCGCGCGAGCAGCTCCTCCAGCCCGACCGGCTCACTGACCAGATGCCCTTGGATGAGGTCGACGTCGGCTTCCCTGGCCGAGAGCAGGCGTTCCGGCGACTCCACGCCCTCGGCGACGGTGGTGAGCGCCAGGTCCCGCAGTGTGCGCACCACGTTGGCGTACAGCCGACGCGACCGGTCGTCCTCGCCCCGGATCAGGGACTTGTCGATCTTGACGAGGTCCCACTTCCAGTGCTCGAGCAGGCTGAACGTGGCGTATCCGGCACCGAAGTCGTCGATGGCCAGCCCCATCCCTCGTTCCCGGAGTCGCTGGGCGAGCAGGTCGTGCTGGCTCGTCCAACGCCCGTAGCTGCGCTCGGAGAGCTCCAACAGGAGGCGTACTCCACGATCCCCGAGTGTCCGGCTCAGGCGTTCGAAGACCGGGTTGTCCAGGCGGAACTGCTCGAACTCCAGGTTCACCGTGAGATGGAGGGGCGTCGACATCCGTCGAGAAAGCACGGCCATCGCCTCGATCGCCTCGATGCCGATCTTCGCCGTCAGCTCGTCGAGGGCCTGGTGCCGGGCCGCGGAGCTGACCAGCGTGAGTGGCGAGACCTCTCCGAGCTCGGGATCGGTGGCGCGGAGGAGGGCCTCGCATCCCCACAGGACGCCGGTTCGGGAGTCGAGGATGGGCTGGAAAGCAACGGCGGTGCTGCCCTCGTCGAGCATGGTGGCGACCAGGTCCTTCTCGTCGCGCGACGCCGCGGCAGCCCGCCCGGTGCGTTTCGCACCACGCATGCGCTCCTCGGCGACGCGCATGACCTCCTCGACGGAGTCGTCGACGGTCTCGACGAGACCGACGCCGACGCTGACGTGGACGGTGATGAGTCGATCCGCGACCGCGACCGGCGCCGTCACCGAGTCGACGAGGGCTTGGACGTCGGCGGCCAGGTTCTCGCGGTCGACGCCACGCAGAAGGACCGCGAACTCGTCACCGGCGAAGCGCGCCACCGCTGCTGTCGGAGGGGCGGCCTCCTGCAGCCGAGAGGCGATCTCGCACAGGACCTGGTCGGCGTCGAAGTGGCCGAGCTCCTCGTTGAGCTGCTTGAACTTGTCCAGGTCGAGGAACAGCAGGGCCACCACCTCGTCGTCTGCTCGTTCGCGGACGGCCTCCTCAGCCAGCTCGACGAACATCGGGTAGTTCCACAGCCCGGTCATCGCGTCGGTCACGCTCCGGAGCCGCAGCCCGGCTTCGCGGAGATCCACGGTGCGCGACACGCTCGCCATGGCTGTCACCGCCTCGAGCAACCGGCGGTCCGCCTCGGTGTATGGCCGGTCCCCGGGCATCCGCCGTAGCACGAGGTAGCGCACGGCGTCGATGGCGCCGCTCAGCGACCCGGGTGGGCCGCGCCGCGGCACGATGTCGGCGGTGGCGCTGCGCACCGCGGAGCGCGCGAACCGCACCACCAGCCGGTCGTTCTCCTCGGCGGGCCACGGCAGGTTCGAAGCAGCCTCGGACAGCACCGAGACGCCGCGGATCAGGGTCTGGCTCAGGCTGTAGCCGATCAGCGCGGCGACCACGAGCGCGAGACCCATCACCGCCACCTCGGCGTTGCCGGTGTCGCTGGGCACCGTGTAGGTCCGCCGCAGGGCGGCGATGAACACCGAGGCGAAGTACAGGCCGAACAACGCAAAGACGGTCGAGGACACGTCGAGCGCCTGCTGAGGCGCACCCTGTCCACGAAGTCGGCGGCGACACCAGAACACGAGCGACTCGACGACCATGTACGTCGCCAGTCCCACGAAGGTGCGGTCGAAGGGCCGGAGACCGAGGTCGACGTGGGGGGACACGGCCACCAGCGCCCAGCCGGCGACGATGTCGTCGGTGGCGCGGGGTACGCCGTACCGCACGCCGCCCTTGAAGGCGATGGAGCTCGCGACGACCAGGACCGCCCACGCGGGGAAGATGTGGCTGTCGGCGCCGAGGTCGCTGGCGAACAGCACCGCGGCGGTCAGACCGATCGCGTTGGCCTCGGCGTCCCGAGACACGGTGATGCCGTACCGGGTGAGCAGAGGAATGCTCAGCAGACCGAGCACGGACACCGGCTGCCACTGCGGGGGCCCGGACTCATGCCACGCCCAGAAACCCACGACGATCACGACCAGGGCCACCACCGCCATGCCGAGGTCGAAGACGACGAGCCGTCGCGGAGTGACCGGCACCGGCGACGCGTCGGCGCGGAGCGGCGTCTCAGTGGTGGCGGACACGACGCCCAGTGTGACGCCATGCGCCACGCCGGCGCGGGACTTCTCCCGCGCGGCCTCGGTCGGGGCGACAGGACTCGAACCTGCGATCTCCTGCTCCCAAAGCAGGCGCGCTAGCCACTACGCTACGCCCCGGTTGAACGGGTCCCGAGCGGACGACGGGAATCGAACCCGCGTCATCAGTTTGGAAGACTGAGGCTCTACCATTGAGCTACGTCCGCGCACCGTCCGCGGAGCCTGTTCCCCTCCGGCGTGACGCGCGAGGTCATGGTGCCACACGGGCCGTCACCGGTCCGAATCAGTCACGCCAGACCAGCAGCAGCGCCCGGTCGTCGGAGCGTCCACCGACCGAGTCGATCAACGTCTTCGCCCCACCGGCGAAGTTGGAGCGCAGTCGGCGATCGGCCTGGCCGATCAACCGGTCGATGCCGATGCCGATGTCGATGGTGCGCGTCTCGACCATGCCGTCGGTGTAGAGCATCAGCGCGTCGCCCGAGCGGAGCAGCCCGCCGGCCTCGTGGAACTCGGCCCCGGGGATCAGGCCCAGCATCGGACCCTCGGACTCCAGCGGTGACCACCGCCCGGCACCGGCCCGCCAGTGCAGTGCGGGTGGATGGCCGGCCGTCCAGACGGCGAAGGCACCGGACCCCAGGTCGACGCTCAGGTGTACGGCCGTCGCGAAGCCGTCCTGCCAGGGATGGTTGAGCAGGTAGGCGTTGGTCGCGGGCAGGAACGCCCGAGGCTCGAGCGCGGTCACCAGGCCACCCATCGCACCGGCGAGGAGGAGCGCCCTCGTGCCCGCGCGGTCGCCCTTGCCGGAGACGTCCACCACCGACACGTCGAGCCGCCCGGAGTCGATGTCGCCCACCACGAAGAAGTCTCCCGCGAAGCGAGATCCACCGGCCGAGCGGATCACCGACTCGGCGTGCCAGGGGGCCGGAAGGTCCGGGAGCACACCCTGCCCCTGGATGCGGTCGCTCAGCTCGGCCAGCATCGACTCCCCCATGCTCCCGGCGATACCCAGCCGCGAGCGGCGGAACGAGGTCACCATCACGATGAAACCGAGCAGGAACATGACCCCGGTGGTGAACACCGCCCGGTTGCTGAAGCTGGGGACCTTCGGCAGAGCGAGGGTGAGCAGGACCAGGTTGTAGATCACGAACCAGGGCAGGGCTCGGGGGCTGAGGAACACCGCACCGACCACGAGTGGGAGCGCGATCGTCGTGATCGACACCCACTCGGGGAAGGCCTGCATCAGGACGCCGACCAGGGTCGCGAAGAAGAACAGCGCCATGGCGCCGAGCCGCTCCGGCTGGGAGCCGGCGGTCAGCACGTCCCAACGACGCCGAGCCCGGGGGGGCGCGGGACGTTGCCCGGCGGTTGAGATCATCGGTCGGTCCAGTCCTGCGGTGGGGCGTCTCACTGTAGAGCCCGAGAACGGAAGGTGCGCTGGCATTGCGGGCACCAGAAGACGTTGCGTCCGACGAGCACGTCTGTGCGAACGATCGAGCCGCACACCAGGCACGGCCGGCCGGCACGTCGGTAGACGTAGACCTCACCGCCGTGGTCGTCGACCCGTGGTGCCCGGCCCATCGCCTCCGGGGTGTGGTCGGGGCGCACCGTGTCGATCCGGCCGGTGCGCACCCCCTCGGCCATCAGTCCGACGAGGTCGTCCCAGATCGCACGCCACTGGCCGACCCTCAGGGTGCGCCCCGGCCGACGGGGGTGGATGCGGTGCCGGAACAGCACCTCGGCCCGATATACGTTGCCGACCCCGGCGAGCACGGCCTGGTCCATCAGCAGGTCCCCGATCGTGCGGGGGCTCCTCGAGATCCGCGTCCAGGCCCGCTCCGGGTCGGCGTCGGAGCGCAAGGGGTCCGGTCCCAGCTTCACCACGATCTCGTCGCGGCGGACGGAGGTGACCAGGTCGCACCGGGTCGCGCCGCGCAGGTCGGCGTACGCCGGGTGGTCGCCCCCACCGACCAGGCGGAGCCGCACCTGGCCGACCGGCGCGGGCACCTCGCTGACCCGGCGGTGGACGTCGAACCCGCCGATCAGGCCCAGGTGCACGTGCACGACCCGGTCGGCGTCGAAGTCGAGGAAGAGGTGCTTGCCCGCGGACTCCGCGGCCAGCAGCGTCGAGCCGTCCAGCTGAGCCGCTTCCGCGTCGAACCGGCCCTGCGGGCTGCTCGCGCGCACGGGATGCCCGGCGAAAGCGTCGGTCAGCGTGGTGGCGAGCCGGTGCAGGGTGTGCCCCTCAGGCACGATCCTCCTCCGGCAGGGGCGGCAGCGCCCCTGTCTCCTCGTAGTCCGCGAGCATCGCGATCCTGCGGGCGTGCCGCTCCTCTCCGGTGAAGGCGGTGTCCAGGAAGAGGTCGACGAAGTGGGTCAGGTCGTCGATCGGGTGCATCCGTCCGCCCACCGAGATCACGTTCGCGTCGTTGTGCTGTCGGGCCAGGACCGCAGTCTCCTCGCTCCACACGAGCGCGGCGCGCACGCCCTTCACCTTGTTGGCGGCGATCTGCTCGCCGTTGCCGGAGCCGCCGATCACCACTCCCAGGCTGCCCGGGTCGGCGACGACCGCTTCGGCGGCCCGGAGACAGAAGACCGGATAGTCGTCGACGGCGTCGTAGACGAAGGCCCCGTGGTCGACAGGCTCGTGGCCACGCTCGCGAAGGTGGTCGATCAGGTGCTTCTTGAGGTCGAGACCCGCATGGTCCGTGCCCAGGTGGACGCGCATGGCGACAGTCTTCCAGCAGGGTCGGACGGCGGAAAACGCTCGTCTACAGTCCAGGGCATGGTGCGCCGCCTCGCGCCGGCCCGGTTCGCCGCCGCGATCGCCGGCACCGCCACGCTCGCCCTCCTCTCGGGGTGCGGCGGTGGCGGCTCGGCCCAGACCACCGAGAGCCCCTCGAGCGTCCGACCGACGTCCTCGCCGGCGTCGACGGGATCCACGCCGGCGTTCGACCCCCGCCCGCAGGACTTCCGCAAGATCCGCACCCTGATGGCGGCCCGGGCCGCGGCGGTGCTGTCGGACGACGAGACGGCCTTCCTCGCCACCGTCGACCCCCGTCAGCCGCGGCTCCTGGCACAGCAGCGGGTGCTGTTCGGCAACCTCCGCCAGCTCGACGTCACTGCGCTCACCTA
>Ga0308175_100002666_pt1 | contig 12228 bp, 11 predicted proteins | sample PhyCR1_3_FD_203893 | JGI IMG/M metagenome (GOLD analysis project Ga0308175, IMG submission 203893) | Soil microbial communities from UC Gill Tract Community Farm, Albany, California, United States - DLSLS.C.R1 | ecosystem: Environmental > Terrestrial > Soil > Agricultural land | place: USA... | reverse complement strand
GCTCCGGTCCCGGCGAATAAATCGAGCACCGTCGCGCCACTGATTCGGTCTCCAAGAATGGAGAAGAGTGCTTCTTTGACGCGACCCGAGGTAGGCCGGATATCATGTGTTGTGGGGGACAGCAGACGGCGTCCCTTATGTGATCCCGCAATGATGCGCATCAGCCCCGCCGCAATAGATCGGCAGACTGTACCATGCGATTTTTTAGGGGGTCAAGGTTCGGCTGAAGAGCCTATAGAAGTATTTTGACGCGTTGGCGGTGGTTGGGTATACTACGCATCCCACCTTATCCGGTCACCATCCGGAGAAGGTCTGTCCGCTCGCCACGAACTGCTCAACGAAGCGACGGCGAGCGGAATCGATAGCTCAATGGGCGGTGACGGGCTCGATCTCGGGCTTCAACGCACTCCGTTGCTGATTTACAGAGATGGTGTGATCCAGGATGGCGCCACAGTTAATGCACTTCCACGCATGGAAGACCAGGAAGAAGTCTGAAAAACGTTCCAGCGTCATCAGCCCTTTGCATCGTAGACATTTCATGATTTGGCCCTCGGTTAAGGATCACTGCGTTGGAGACCAAAAATAGCAATTCTCAGGCCGAAAATTGCCTATACGTAATTTCAACATCTTACGAAAAGACTTACGCAAACATATGGGCTATTGGATGTCGTCCAACGCCCAAAAAACGTCACCTAGTGGCAATTCCAGTCATCGGGCACACCATGGAACTGAGGAAAACAGCTAGCGCGGAAGGATGATGTGAAGCCAAATATTCTTAGCGGCGGCATGCGTCAGTGGCCCGAAAGTGAACGGCCGCGTGAACGGCTCCTGAAAGAGGGGCCCGAATCGCTGTCCGATGCCCAATTAATGGCCATTCTCCTGCGCGTGGGCCGTCGGGATTCCTCGGCCATGCATGTTGCGATGGAATTATTGCAGCAACTCGGCGGTCTCCAGGGGTTAGCGAATCGGGGCATCGAGGAACTGTGTCAAGTGCCCGGCGTGGGACCCGCAAAAGCGGCTCAAGTCAGGGCTGCCATCGAGCTTGGCAAACGTGTCTTATCGGCTCCGCTTTCCACGGGGATGCGGATCGGTTCCAGCGCCGATTTGTTCAAGCACTATTATCCGTTACTTCGGGATTTGCGCCGCGAAATATTCAAGATCATTCTGTTGGATGCGAAACATACCGTCATTCGCGATGCCACTGTGTCGGAAGGATCGCTGACCCTCAGCATTGTCCATCCAAGAGAGGTTTTCAGCTTGGCTATCCGCGAGGCGGCGGCGGCTGTCATCTTCTTGCATAATCATCCGAGTGGCGATCCTCAGCCGAGTACGGAGGATCGCGAACTGACCCGGAGACTTGTCGCAGCGGGGGAACTCTTGGGCATTCAGGTGCTGGATCATCTCATCATCGGCGATAACCGCTACGTCAGCTTTGCCGATCAAGGCTGGCTCTGTTCATAACCTTCTTCGCCTGCCATCCTACATTTACGTGCCTTTTCTTCTGTGTGCGGTGCCGTTTCGTCTGTCTGTATCGAGTAAGGCTTTTTATGCCCGTTGACAGTCTTTTTTGCGAGGCCTAGGATAAGGCAACTTTATCGAGGAGGGATGCTATGAAAGAGGCCCGAGTCGACACCATCCGGAATGTAGCTCTCATCGGTTCAACGGGAGCAGGTAAAACGTCTTTGGTGGATGTGCTTCTCTACACGGCCGGCGTAATTCCTTCTATCGGATCGATCGTCAGCGGCAATACGATCTCAGATTTTGAACCGGAAGAAGTCCATCGCAAAGTTTCGATTAGCAGCACTGTCGCTCATTTTTCCTCAAGAGAGACTATTCTGAACGTCGTCGATACACCGGGTGCCGCTAGCTTTCTCGGTGAAGCCAAAGTCGCCCTTCGCGCGGTGGATGGGGCGGTCATCGTTATCGGAGCCTCCACCGGCGTTCGGTCTGAGCTTGACTCATTGATGGCCGTGCTCGATGAATTGGAGTTGCCATGCCTGCTGTTTATTAATGAACTCGATAAGGAACGGACCGATTGGACCGCCACACTCCACGAATGCCAAGAGGTCCTTAAACGAACCTTGCTTCCTGTCGCCATCCCGCTTGGCGCTGAACGACAATTAGAGGGCGTCATTGATGTGGCTCGTGGAGTCTCCCTTCGCTCAACGAAAGAGAGCCCCAAACTTCACCAAGGGACTGTGACGGCGGATCTCGAAGCGACTACAACGGATGCGCGAAAGAGACTGGTCGAAGGTGTGGCGGAAATCGACGATCGATTGCTGGAAAAATATTTGGCTGAAGGCGATCTCCCGACGCCCGAAGTATTCGAAGGTTTGAAACTTGGCACATTGGCAAACAAATGCATACCTGTCATATGTGGTTCAGCCATTCAGAATGTCGGTGTTGCCGCGCTGCTGGATGCGATCGTCATGTATCTTCCATCACCCCACGAACATAGGGCACGGCATCCTTTGAATGGTCGTAATCTTGGCGGTGAGCCGGTGACCAGGCAATCCGATGAGACGGATCCGTTTTCTGCGTTTGTCTTTAAGACGATTATCGATCCGTTCGTCGGTAGATTATCGTATGTGAGGGTGCTATCGGGAACTCTGGAAGCCGATGCCTCGTTCTACAATACAAGCCGGCAGGTCAAAGAAAAAGGCGGACATTTGTTCTCAATCCTGGGCAAGAAATATTTGCCGGTCAAGCGGGCGATGGCCGGTGACATTGTCGCGATCGGAAAATTGAAAGACACGCAGACCGGAGACACAATTTGTGATGAGCACCATCCGATTCAGTATCCCCGATTGCAACTGACGCGGCCGGTCATGTCCTTCGCCTTGGAACCGAAGTCGAAAACCGACATCGAGAAGGTCAGTTTAGGCCTTCATAAGTTGGTCGAAGAGGATCCCACCTTGGAATTTGTCCGGAATCAAGAAACGAAAGAAATGATCCTCAGCGGCATGGGGCAATTGCACGTGGATGTGACGTTTGAAAAACTACGACGCAAGTATGGCGCCGACGTCATCGTTCATACCCCAAAAGTGCCCTATAAAGAAACCATTCGAAACATGGCCCAAGCCCAGGGGAAATATAAAAAGCAGACCGGCGGTCACGGACAATTCGGCGATTGCTGGCTGCAACTCGATCCGCTTCCACGCGGCACGGGGTTTGAATTCGTCAATCACGTCGTCGGTGGTGCGATCCCTCGCAATTTCATTCCCGCCGTCGAAAAGGGAGTGATGGAAGCCTTACATGAAGGTATGCTGGCGGGATTCCCGGTCGTCGATATTCGCGTGACCGTCTACGATGGGTCATATCATACGGTGGACTCCTCCGAAATGTCATTTAAGATCGCCGCTTCAATGGGATTTAGAAAAGCCTTGGAGTCCGCTCATCCTGTACTGCTGGAACCCATCATGACCGTCGAGGTCAGCGTACCGGACGAAGTGGTTGGCGGAGTGATCGGGGATATGAATTCGCGGCGCGGTCGTATCGTCGGCGTGATCGCGAAGGGTACGTCGGAGACCATTAAAGCTCAAGCGCCACTTTCAGAAATGTTGAAGTACTCGCTGTCTTTAAACGCTATTACCGGTGGGCGTGGAACCTACACGATGGAATTTTCACATTATGAAGAAGTTCCGCGTGATCAGGCCGCACGAGTCATCGAAGAGCAGAAGTCGATGAAGCAAGCGGTGGCGCACTAACGCTATTTCTCGGCCGGCTTGAGCACGACATAAAAGGCGCGATTCTCCCGAAGCACGCGAAGGAGCACCGTTTCCCCTCGCTTGGCTTTTGAGACAGCGGTGGAAAATTCACTGGAAGAGGTCACCTCGGACCGGTTCACCTCCTTGATGAGATCGCCCTCACGTAAACCTTCCACCATCGCCACACTGCCTCGATCCACCTTCGTAACGAGCACACCCTTCGTCTCTGTCAGTTTGAACTTCTCGGCCAGTTCCGGAGTCAGATCCTGCACATCGATACCGAGCCTCCCTTCTGCTCTGGTCGGTTGAATAGACGTAAGGACGGCATTCTCTTTGCGTTCGATTAAGGGAACCGACAAGAGCTGACGCTTTCCGTCTCGGACAATTTCAATTGAGGCGGCCGCATTGGGATCCAGGCCGGCGATTAAGCGAGAAAGACTATTCGGCGTATCGACGCCTTTGCCATCCACCTTGGTGATGATATCGCCGGGTTTAATGCCGGCTAGAAATGCCGGGTCGCTCTCGAACACTTCATTGACCAACACCCCTTCATTCTCGTTGACGCCGAACTTCCCGGCCAGTTCACTGGTGACGGGCTGAATGCCTACGCCAAGCCACGCTCTGACGACCTTTCCGCGCGTCATGAGCTGTTGCATGACCTGCCTCGCCATATTGGACGGGATGGCGAATCCGATGCCTTGTGCAAAATTGATGATGGCGGTATTGATGCCGATGACTTCACCATGGATATTGAACAGCGGCCCTCCGGAGTTGCCGGGATTGATCGACGCATCGGTCTGAATGAAATTTTCATACTTGGACAGATTCATATTTTCACGACCAATTCCGCTCACGACCCCTAACGTCACAGTCCGATCCAACCCAAAGGGGTTTCCTACCGCGAGGACCCATTGGCCAACCTTCACCGCCGCGGAGTCGCCAAGTTGCGCGTAGGGGAGCGGGCGATCCGTCATAATTTTCAGCAAGGCCAAATCCGTATCCGGATCCTTTCCAATCACGCGAGCCGTAAATTTCGTCTTGTCGGACAAGCGGATTTCCACTTCATTCGCGTCGCCCACCACATGATTATTGGTAATGATATGGCCGTCGCCATCGATGATCACGCCTGACCCTGAACCCGGCGAATTGGGAATCCGTTCCCGCGGATTGCCGGAGCGAGTGGACGAGGCGGGAAGCACGTTGACCACAGAGGGCTTTACCCGCTCAGCGAGGTCCGTGATCACCGATTGCAATTCCTCCATAACTCGCATGCCAGCCGACTCCAGCTTTTCATCCGCGGCGCTTGCTGAGAGCGAAGGAAGAGAAGCCATGATGACCAACACCATCCAAAGAAATGGTAAGAGGGAGACGTCGGTCTGTCGTTTCATAGCTCAGTTTCCTTCTCGGCAGGAAGGTTGCGGCTCACGCATTATTTCCCTTCCTTCGAGAGCCGCCAGGACCTTGATGAGTAAAGTGTAACGCGGCCCGTTGCAACTCGGTTTGAGGTCCAAGAAGGATCACGATATCACCGGCCCTGACAGGAACTTCAGCAGCCGGAGAGAGGAGGGCCGGACCCCGAAGGAGTGCTGCCGCGTGAGTCGTCACGGGGAGATTGAGTTGGGCAAGGGGCAACCCGATGGCCGGGGAATCCGGTGTGACGATCAGACGTGAGAGACGGGCTGATCGATTCGTAAGGTCGCGTTGGATCTTGATAAGATCCTCAAGTAACACTTCAGATTCTAATTCACGGATTGAACCTTCGACGCGAGTCAATTCTTGTTTCAAGAGTCGAGCGGCGGTGGCGCCTTCCAATAGGCAGATGCTGGCGGCCTCATGAGTCTTGAGCAAGCTGTCAGGACCACGAGGGGAAATGGCAAGATCGCACAGTGTGCGCCCAACTGTCCGTGAGACTTTTTCCATCTGATGAGCCAGCGTCACTGCCTGCCAATGGAACCGTAACATTTGTGTCTTTCTGTTTACGCGTTCGGAAACGGAAAGCACGGCTTCACCGGTTCCCGCTATCGTAAGCTGAACTTCCTTGATGAGGCGTTGCCATAAGTCGGCTAAAATGTGGTTCATGCTCAATGTCGGATAAGATCTATTATGTCAAGTTGTAGAAATTTGTTTTTATTTCTTGAAGATTGCCAAATCGGCTCGTCACCTCTCTTTCTACCGGCTTCTCAAGAAAAACACAATATGACCGGGTCTCAGTACGATCGCCCGGCGTCTGGTTTCTGTATGTTCAGAATCGATATCGAAGGTAGAGGTGGCTGCCGTGCGCGGGTCGCTTGACAGTGACCAGAGACATCCAAGGAGCATCCGATGGTCTAAAGCTCGCCCACTCGGCGAAATGCGGCCGGGGCGTCAAGTTGCCACCGATTTGCGGGGCGACCGTGATAAACAGTTCATCGCACAATCGTGCTCGAAGAAAGGCGCTGAACAACTGGGCGCCTCCCTCGTTCAGAATGAGATTGATGCCATACTTCGTATTCAGAATCGAGACGATGTCGCGTGGATCCAATTCTTCCTCACCTGGTAGGACGCACGTCTCTGTCACCGCGGCCAGTGTCTTTTCATAGTCACGCTCAAGTCTCTCGTTGCCATGTCGAGTGGTCAATATGACTGTCTTCACTCCATCTGTTGAAAAGACCTTTTGCCCCAGGTCGATACGGCCCGATCCGCTTACCAGGACATTTAATGGGTGGCGGTGAGGTTTGCCGAGATGCCGGCGAAGGTCCATAAAATCCTGTCCCAAACTCGGATAGATGAACTCCGGAGTCCAGACATGTCCGGGGTCGTCGCGTAGCGTCCCTGCTCCTACAATGACCGCATCGGCACATGAGCGCAGGAGGGCCATAATAAATCGGTCCTCCTTATTGGAGCCGCTGATCGCTCCGCCACTGGACCATCCGGGAACTTTCCACGAAATGATTCCGTCGAGTGTTTGAACAAAATTACCGACGATGAGCGGGCATCCTTTCTCGTAATCGCGAAAGGCAAGCGGCCCATCGTACAAAGCAGAGAGTTTCTCGGACAAGGCGTTGGTTCGCGATCCCGAGTTTTCTTCGAAGAGCGTGGTGAGCTGCATGCGGCTCGATGGATGCATCAGTTCAGGTCTTCGGGATGCTCCCTGAACTTGATCTCAAGTGAAGGCTGCACCTCTGTCAGCTCGAACTGAAGCGGCCACACCGACATGTTACAGATGGGCAACAGAGCGAATACGAACGGTTAGGCCCAATCTGCCATCTCTTGACGCGCGACTCGCCGGCTCTATACTTGAAATAGCCCGGCGTCTACTATGAATCTGAAAACACTGCTGATAACTGTTCTCGGCTTTGTCAGTCTGACATGCATCGGACTGACCGTCTCCAACCCTACCCTCGCTCAATTCCGGCAGTCTATGCTCACACGCATAGCTGAGCAGGAGGTACATCGAGAGGAACAGGTCGAGCGTCTGGCTATCGAACGGGAAGCCGCCTCATTAGAATCCTATTTTTCAGCGGCGCATTACGAAGGAAGCCGGCTGGACATTCTCACCATTCAACGACAGTACCCACGACTGGGCGCGTCGCTCGCCAGTCAGCATGCGGGCATTCAGAGCGCCACATTGAGCGAACGTCTGGCACAGGTTAAACAACGGGCTCTCCAACGGATTGCCGTGACCCGTGAAACAACACTATATAGTCTCTTGGCCGATCTCTCCACCCACACGACCCGCATCTCATACGGGCTCTGGTCCAGTTTTGCCACTTGCCACAATGATCGGTTGGCCATGTATCTGGGTATTGCGGGTCGCTTTCATGAGGAGGATGCGGGCACGTGCCTGTCTCCGCGATAGATTGGATGGTTATGCCGGCGGCACTTCTCGACGGCCGATTTTGGGTTCCGTGCCATTCCACAACCGAATCATATTGTCTGTGTGCCGCGACAGTATCAAGGCGCTGACGAGCAGCGTAAATCCTATCAGCCCGTGATCGTCACCCCATGCGAACGCGACAAGAGGCAACAAGAGAAACGCAGTAATCGCCGCCCCTGACGAATACCGCCACATCGCCGCTGTCGCCAGCCACACCAGCATAACAGTAAGCCCTATCCAGGGCGCGACTCCGAAGATGGCGCCCAGGGCGGTCGCGACTCCCTTTCCACCGCGAAAATTTAAAAAGATAGAAGAGAGATGGCCGACGATCGGGCTCAGTGCAATGAGCCAAGACCACCACGTGTGATCGATAAATTGCGTCGCCAGCCAGCCGACCAGCCAGCCCTTCCCGAGATCACCCGCCAAAGTGAGGAACCCGGCTTTCTTCCCGGATACGCGTAAAACATTTGTAAATCCGATATTGCGACTACCGGCCGTGCGCGGATCCACGGCGCCAAGACACCGAGAGACAACGATGCCGAAGGGAATGGATCCAAGGAGGTAGCCGCCGACGATCATCGCGATCGGAAGCCAATCGGGCGTGGCGGTCATTGAGGTGGAAGGTCCACGTGCGGGGAGATAGCTACAGACCTTTAAGCGATATTTGTCGCCAAAAGGTGACGAGGTACTTCGCTCCGGACACCAGTCCCAGCATCAAGGCGCTATAGAGCAAAACGTTGCCGATCGCGTAAAAATTCCATCCGGGATCGACACTGTCAGCCACGATCAGAAAGAGAATGGCTAACACCTGTGCGGTCATTTTATACTTGCCGATTGTTTCGGCAGACAGCACGATGCCCTCCGCGGCCGAGATAGCCCGAATCCCGGTGACGGTCACTTCCCGCGCAATGATGAGAATCGCGACCACGGCTGAGACGCGTTGGAATTCGACGAGTAAGATCAGACCCGACAAGACCAATAATTTATCGGCAATGGGATCGAGCAAACGTCCCAGCCGCGTCACTTCGGATCGACGACGGGCTAAATAGCCATCGAGCAGATCCGTGATAGCCGCAATGCCAAAGACAGCTGCAGCGGCCATCGACCGTTCCGGGGTCGGTTGAGAGAAGAGGAGCACAAAAATAGGAATCAAGAGAAGACGAGAAAATGTCAGCAGATTGGGGAGGTTGACGTTCGCTTCACGCGCGTCCAACTTCGCCACGAGAGCGTCTGATGGCTTGACCTCGGTAAACGGCATCTGGGCCATGTGTCTCATATACTACACAATCCCGCTTTTCAGCAAATCATGCAGATGTATGACTCCCACTACACTACCACGCTCATCGAGCACGACCAAAGAGGTAATCGAAAATTTTTCCATGTTCTGGACCGCGCGCGCGGCCAGCGCATCCGGCGTGATCGTCTTCGGAGAACGGCTGGCAAGGTCGCGCACATGCGCCGCCGACAAGTCTATTCCTTTCTCAAGGCATCGGCGGAGGTCCCCGTCGGTCATTACCCCGAACAATCGCCGCTCATCATCAAGCACGGTCGTCATCCCGAGCTTTTTGGTGGTCATCTCAAGAAGGGCATCGTGGACAGTGGCGTCACTGTGAACGCATGGGATCGCGTCACCTTGGTGCATGAGATCTTTGACCGTGAGCAATAACCGTCGTCCCAATGCGCCGCCTGGATGAAACTGTGCGAAGTCTTCTTCCTTCAGCCCTCGCTTTTGCAGGAGAGCGATTGCCAATGCGTCTCCCATTGCTAGCATCGCCGTCGTGCTCGCGGTCGGCGCAAGCCCCATCGGGCATGCCTCTTCGCTGACCGACACGTCCAAGGTGACATCGCTATTTTTTGCAAGGCTGGATTGTACCCGTCCCGTCAAAGCGATGACCGGGATGTTGAGACGCTTGACGAAGGGCAATAATTTGAGCACCTCCTCCGTCTCGCCGCTGTTCGACAAGGCGATGACCGTATCATGCCGAGCGAGCATGCCGAGATCTCCGTGGATGCCTTCTGCGGGATGCAGAAAAAAAGCAGGCGTGCCGGTGCTCGCGAGCGTCGCCGCAATTTTCTGACCGATCAGCCCTGATTTGCCCATTCCCGACACTACGACCTTCCCGCTACAGACAAACAAGAGCTCTACGGCCTGTGTGAAGCGATCATCGAGCCGATCGACCAAACTTGCGATGGCGCGCGCTTCAATATCGAGCACTCGCTTGCCGTGTTCGAGACTCATCGAATCGGCTCCCCTCCCTTGCCGGCAACCTGGCAGATTCGAACCAGGCGCTCCAACAACGGCTTCAATTGATGAAGCGGAACCATATTGGGGCCATCGGACAACGCACTATCGGGGTGAGGATGCACTTCCATAAAAAATCCATCGCATCCCGCGCCCGCGGCCGCGCTTGCCAGCGGCGTGATAAATTCCCGCTGGCCGGAGGAGTGCGTTCCGCCTCCGCCTGGGAGCTGCACGCTGTGAGTCGCGTCAAAAATGACCGGATAGCCGAAGCCTCGCATGACCGGGAGTCCGCGCATATCGACGACAAGATTATTGTAGCCAAACGACGAGCCGCGCTCGGTCAATAGAATCTTCGACGTCCCGCACTCCTCCAGTTTCTTCACGACGTTACTCATGTCCCACGGTGAAAGAAATTGCCCCTTCTTGACGTTCACGATCCGTCCGGTCTTCGCCGCGGCAACCAACAGATCGGTTTGGCGGCAGAGGAACGCCGGGATTTGCAGAATATCGGCCACCTCCGCGGCCTGGGTCGCTTCATCGATGCCATGCACATCGGTAAGGACCGGCACCTTCACTTGCTGCTTGACCTTACGGAGAATCGCCATGCCGTCACGGAGACCCGGTCCTCGAAAGGAATGAATGGAGCTACGATTGGCTTTATCGTAGGACGACTTAAAAACATAGGACATGCCGACCGCACGAGCAATTTCAGCAATCTGATGCGCCGTTTCAAGCACAAGCGGCTCGCTCTCGATGACGCATGGACCTGCAATCAGCACATGCGGATGCACTCCCCCGATTTTAAATGTCCCCAGATCAACTTCGCGAATCAAGGAAGACTCCTTCTTACTACACTCATGCTCTTCAGAAATGCCTTCCAATACGGCCGCAGACGCAACCGGAGGCGTACCATTTGGGGTACGTTGAGGATTGCTTGAACCCGAGAACGCAGCTCGGGAAGGAGCGCGTCTTGGCGCGCTTGGGGTGGGCGGGTGTAAAGGAGGCTTTCCTCAGCAGCATGCTACCGTCCGCATTTTCGTTTCAGCGCCGCCCCCACAAATCCGCTAAACAGCGGGTGTGGATGATGCGGGCGAGACGAGAATTCCGGATGAAACTGCGTTGCGACAAACCACGGATGATCGCGAAGTTCAACAATCTCCACCAACCGTCCGTCCGGTGAGAGGCCGCTCAAGACGAGACCTCGGTTCATCAACTGTTCGCGGTGCGCATTGTTGAATTCATACCTGTGACGATGGCGTTCTCTGACCTCCGTCACACCGTACGCTTTATGTGCGAGGCTGCCCTCTGCGATTCGACAGAGATACGAGCCAAGCCGCATCGTGCCGCCTTTCTCGCTTACTGAACGCTGGTCCGCCATGAGATCGATCACGGGATAGGGTGTCTTTGGATCGAACTCCGAGCTATTCGCTTCTTCGAGCCCGACGACGTGCCGCGCGAATTCAATGACCGCGCATTGCATACCCAAACACAATCCAAGGAATGGAATGCCGTGCTCTCTTGCAAACCGAATCGTGTCAATCTTGCCCTCGATGCCGCGCACGCCGAATCCGCCGGGGATAAGAATGCCGTCCGCCTCCCGCAGTACCCGTTCCGTCCCTTGTCGTTCAATCTCTTCCGATTCCAGCCAGTGAATGTTGACACGCGTCTCATGATCGATTCCGCCGTGCACCAGGGCTTCAGCCAAGCTTTTATAGGATTCTTTCAACCCGATGTACTTGCCGACCAAGGCCACCGAAATTTCGTGTTTCGGATGTTTGATCTTCTGGACCATCGCGTCCCATTCGCGGAGGTTCGGCGGACCGGTATCCAGATGCAGGAGTTGGACGATCAACTCGTCCAGCCCTTCCTTACGAAAGACGATCGGCACTTCATAGACCGTCTCGACGTCCTTCGCGGTGATGACGGCGCCTTTTTCGACGTTGCAAAACAGCGCGATTTTTTCTTTCAAGTCCTGCGGGAGATAGCGATCCGTGCGGCACAAGAGGATATTGGGCTGGATACCGATCTCCCGCAGTTTATTGACGGAATGCTGCGTCGGCTTCGTTTTCAACTCCCCTGCCGCGCCGATGTACGGGACCAACGTCAAATGGACATACAGGACATTTTCACGTCCCACGTCGTACGGAATCTGACGGATCGCCTCTAGAAATGGCAGGCTTTCGATGTCCCCGACCGTCCCGCCAATTTCGACAATGGCCACGTCGGTGCCTTTGGCGACGTTGACAATGCACTGCTTAATCTCGTCCGTGATGTGCGGCACCACTTGAACCGTTCCGCCGAGATAGTCACCGCGCCGTTCCTTCTGAATCACCGCATTGTAGATCCGGCCGGTGGTGTAATTATTGTCTTTCGTGAGCGTGAGCGACGTGTATCGTTCGTAGTGTCCCAGGTCGAGGTCCGTC
>Ga0308175_100002665_pt1 | contig 12230 bp, 14 predicted proteins | sample PhyCR1_3_FD_203893 | JGI IMG/M metagenome (GOLD analysis project Ga0308175, IMG submission 203893) | Soil microbial communities from UC Gill Tract Community Farm, Albany, California, United States - DLSLS.C.R1 | ecosystem: Environmental > Terrestrial > Soil > Agricultural land | place: USA... | reverse complement strand
CGCGCCTCGGGGCCGCGACAGGGCGCAGCGCGTGCAGCGCTCGGTGCAGAGCCTCCTCCCGCGCTCCCGGATCGGGCTCCGGGGCTTCCGCGAGCACCCCTTCGAGCCGCCGCTCGAGCTCACTCGACATGCTCGACCTCCAACGACTCGCGCAGCTGCTCGAGCGACCGTGCGAGGCGGGAGTTGACCGTCCCCACCGGGAGATCGAGCGCTTCGGCGATCTGCTTCGGCGTCATCCCGACCCCGTAGCGGAGGACGACGACCACGCGGCGCTCGAGCGAGAGCTCGGCCACCGACGCGAGAAGGCCGCGGTCTCCGGGCGCATGTGCGGGTGCGAGGCCCGGCGTGTCGGGCAGCTCCTCGTCGGAGAGGCGGCGTTCCGCACGCAACAGGTCGAGCGCGCGGTTGGCGACGATCCGGTGCAGCCACGGCCCGAACGGGCGACGGTCGTCGAAACGCCCGAGCGCGGCGAACGCCCGCTCGAACCCGTCCGCGGCCACGTCGTCCGCCAGCGAGCGGCGTCCGGTGATCGCGTACGCAGCGCGCCAGGCATCGCTCCAGTAGCGGCGGAAGAGCGCGGCCGCAGCTTCGCGGTCGCCGCGGCGGGCCTTCCGCACGAGGTCTCGGTCATTCGGTTCACGCACTCCTCTGCAGTCTCGTACGAACGAGCGGCGTTTGCGCGTCCCGGGACGGGATACTCCGAGTGTGATGGACTGGCAGGAGCAGGACGACTCGCTCGTCCGGGAGTTCGAGCTTCCGTCCTTTCCCGCGGCTATCGCGTTCGTCGACCGGCTCGGAGAGCTTGCCGAGAGCGAGAACCACCACCCGGACATCGACATCCGGTACAAGCGAGTCACCGTCCGCTGGACGACGCATTCCGAGGGTGGGATCACCGAGAAGGATCGCGAGATGGCGGAGCGGACGTCCGCTCTTGCCGCCGCGTAGCGCGCAACCGCGACGGTAGAAAGTAAGACCTTGGCCGCTTCGGACACTAATCCCGATGTGAGCGCGCTGGCACAAGCCCCCGGCCTCGAGGAGTGGCATCTCGACCTGCAAGAAGAGGGGATCCGCGGCGACGAGGCCGTGGCGCACCTCCACGGGCTCCTCCTCCGAGCTGCACGCTTCGAGGTCTTCCGGCGGCGAGGCTCCCTCCCCCAGCTCTCTGCGGTCGAGCTGGACGAGCTCGCCCAGGACGCCGCCGACGACGCCGCGGTCTCGGTTTTGAGGCGGCTCGGCGACTTCCGCGGCGAGAGCAGCTTCCGGACGTGGGCGTACAAGTTCGCGCTGCTCGAGGCTTCGGTGAAGGTGCGCCGGCGCGCCTGGCGGGATCGCGAGGTGACCCTCGAGCCGGAGCACTGGGAGAGCCTCGCCCACGCCGGGCCGGGGCCCGACGACGACGCCGAGAACGCAGCCTTGCTCGAGGCCGTGCGCGACGGGATCCGGACCGCACTGACGCCGCGGCAGCGGCAGGTCCTCGTCGCGGCCGTGCTCGAAGGCGTGCCAATCGACGTGCTCGCCGAGCGCCTCGGCTCGAACCGGAACGCGCTCTACAAAATGCTCCACGACGCGCGTGGGCGGCTGCGAGAGCACGTCGCCGCGGCGGGATTCCCGGAGGTGACCGAATGACCGGCCGCGACCTCGATCCAACGCTCAAGCGCCTGCTCGGCAGCGGCGAGCCCGAGATCGGCTGCGATCAGTGCTTCGCGCAGCTCGACCGCTACGTCGAGCTGGAGCTCGCAGGCGCTCCTGCCGACGCGCTCGTCCCGGGCCTGCGCGCCCACCTCGTCGGCTGTCCTGCGTGCGCCGAAGAGCACGAGAGCCTGCGCGCACTGTTGGAACTCGACTCCGTCTCCTGAAGAGAGGGCTGAGATGCACACGACCAAGTACCTGATCATCGGCGCCGGCATGACCGGCGACATGGCGGCGAAGGGCATCCGCGAGCACGACTCCGACGGCTCGATCACGATGATCGGCGCCGATCCCAACCCGCCGTACAAGCGGCCGCTGCTCACCAAGGGCCTGTGGAAGGGCTCACCCGAGGCGAAACTCTGGCGCGAGCCGGCAGAGGGCGTCGAGCTCGTCACCGGCCGGCGCATCGGCTCGCTCGACCTCGCGGCCCACACCGCGACGAGCGACGAGGGCGAGGAGTACGGCTGGGAGAAGCTCCTGCTCGCCACCGGCGCCAAGCCGCGGGAGATCCCCGGCGCCGAAGGGGTGATCTGGTACCGCACCCTCGACGACTACCGTCGCCTGCGCGAAATCGCTCCGGAGGGATCCCACGTCGTCGTGATCGGCGGCGGCTTCATCGGCTCGGAGATCGCGGCCGGCCTCGTCGGCAATGGTGTCCGCGTCACGATGCTCTTCCCCGAGCCCGGGATCGGCTTCCGTCTCTTCCCGCTCGGCCTGTCGCAGTTCGTCGCGGAGTACTACCGGGAGCAGGGCGTGGATGTGCACACCGAGGAGTACGTCAAATCGGCCTCGGGCAAGCGGGTAGAGACCGATTCCGGCCTCACGCTCGAGGCTGACGCGGTCGTCGCCGGACTGGGCGTGATCGCCGACACCGAGCTCGCCGAGTCCGCCGGGCTGGAAGTCGCCGACGGAATCGTCGTCGACGAGTACGGCCGCGTACCCGGGCACGAGGACGTCTTTGCCGCCGGCGACGTCGCGCGCTTCCCGGTCCGCGCGCTCGGGACGGCGCTCCGTATCGAGCACGAGGACCACGCGAACTCGCACGGGAAGGCCGTGGGCGCGAACATGGCCGGGGCCGGCGCACCGTACGACCATCTGCCCTTCTTCTACTCGGACCTCTTCGACCTCGGCTACGAAGCGGTCGGCCTGGTCGACTCCCGGCTGGAGGTCGTCGAGGACTGGCAGGAGCCGAACCGCAAGGGCGTCATCACGTACGTCGAGGACGGCAGGCCGCGCGGCGTGCTCCTCTGGAACGTGTGGGACAAGCTCGATGCCGCCCGCGACCTGATCCGCGCCGGAGAGGGTGCTCTTGCCGTCTAGCGCGCTTGCCCGGTCGCGCAAGCCGCGGCGCGGGACGGAGCTCGTGTGCGAGAAGGTCTTCCGGCCGCTCGCACATCCGCTCGTCCTCCTGTTCGCCCGCTTGCGCGTGCCGCCGCCCGCCGTGGTCGTCGCCGCGGGAGTTGCCGGTGTGGCAGCGGCCGTCGAGCTGGGCCGCGGCTCGCTGATCGCCGCCGCCCTGCTCGTACAGCTCAAGACGCTGCTCGACAACGCCGACGGCCAGCTCGCGCGGCTCACCGGCCGGATCAGCGCCTTCGGGCGGTACCTGGACTCCGAGGTCGACCTGCTCGTGAACGCGGCGCTCTGCGCCGGGCTGGCGTGGACGACGAAGCAACCGGCACTCGCGCTCGCCGGCTTCCTCGCGCTCACGGGCGTGCTCAGCCTCAACTTCAATGCCGAGCGGCTATCGCGTGGGGCTAACGCCGAGCCCGAGGCGGAGACCCGAAGGACAGCCGTCCTGCGGCGGATCTACGCCTTCGTCTACGCCCCCCAGGACCGGCTCGCGGAGGCACTCGTCGCGCGACGGCCGGCCCTCACGAGCCCGCTCGCCGTGTCGCTGCTCGCGAACCTCGGAATGTCGACCCAGCTCGCTGCGTTCGGGCTCCTGATCGCAGTCGGACGTCCACTCGCCTTCGCCTGGGTCGGACTGGCGGAGGTCGCCCTAATCGCGCTCGCGCTCCTTCCGCGTCGCGCGCCCAGCAGACAGGAGGAAATCGCGTGAGCAGTAACGTCTTCGAGCTTCCCGCGCACGATGCCGAGAGTGTTCGCGAGCTCACTCCGGCGGACTGGGCGCGCCTCGAGCGGAACGCCGCCGAGATCTTCTCGGCGCTCGGCCTCGACCTCGACACGCCCGGCACCCGCGACACGCCGCGGCGGTTCGTGCGTGCGCTCTTCGACGCGACGGCCGGCTACGACGGCGACCCGAAGCTGCGCACGGTCTTCCCGACCGAGCGCCCGGAGGGCGTCGAGGGGCGCCACTCGCAAATCGTCGAGGGCCCGGTCGGCTTCTACGCCCTGTGCGAGCATCACGCGCTGCCGTTCCACGGACGTGCCTACGTCGGTTATGTCGCCGGCGAAGAGATCCTCGGCATCTCCAAGCTCACGCGACTCGTGCGGCTCTACGCACGCCGCTTCACGGTGCAGGAGCGCATGGCGGAGGAGATCGCCGACGGGCTGTGCGAGCTCTCCGGGGCGCGCGGCGTCGCGGTGCGGCTCGAGGCGGCGCACATGTGCACCGCGATGCGCGGCGTCGAGGAGGACGGTTCCCTCACGGTGACAACGGTCTGGCGCGGCCTGTACGACGAGGACGCCGCCCTGCGCTCGGAGTTCCTTACTCTGACGCGGTGATCGACTCGTTCAGGGTCCTCGCGGAAGACGAGGACCTGCCGCGGTGGGACGTGCCCGAGCAGCTCGTTGCGCTGTACGGCGGAGCAATCGGCCTCGACGAGCCGTGTGTGGTGGCGAACTTCGTCGAGTCGCTCGACGGAGTGGTGGCGGTGCCGCGACTGCCGCGCTCGCACGCGGTGATCGGCGACGAGAGCGAGGCGGACCGGTTCGTGCTCGCGCTGATGCGCGCGTGCGCCGATGCGGTGGTCGTCGGCTCGGGGACGCTCCTCGCCTCCCCCAAAGGCACGTGGCGGATCGACCGCGCCTATCCGCCGGCCGCCGAGGCGCTGGCCGAGCTGCGAGCGCGGCGCGGCCGGTCCGAGCAGCCGCTCGTCGTGGTCGTCACCACCGGCGCGTCGCTCGATCCGGCTCATCCGGTGCTCGAATCCGGCGCGCTCGTGCTGACGACCGAAGGCGCTGCAGCTCGCCTGCGAGCGTCCCTTCCCGGAGCGACTGAGGTCGTCGGGGTGAACGAGGGCGAGACGGTCGACCTCGCGCGCGCGCTGGACGTGCTGCGCGACTGCAATTGCTCCGTGGTCCTCACGGAAGCAGGCCCGTCGATGTTCGGGTCCTTCGTCGCCTCCCGGCTCGTGGACGAGCTCTTTCTCACCGTCTCTCCCGTCCTCGCCGGTCGCGCCACGACCGCGCGTCTCGGGCTCGTCGAGGGCGTCGAGCTCGTCCCGCAGACGCGGGTGGCCGGGCGCCTCCGCTCGGTGCGGTCACACGGCTCGCACCTCTTCCTCCGCTACGGGCTTCGCTAGCTGCGCTTGTTGAGCTGACGGTAGAGGCGGTCGATCAGCGCGGGCATCGCCTCGAGCCGGTCCGTGATGACCCGCAGGCGGTACTCGCGGAAGTGCTCGGGCTCGACCTCGAGCGCGCCCGCGAGCGTGGCGACGACGTCGTTGGACGGCACCGGACGATTCCCGTGCACGAGGTGGTTGAGGTAGCCGGCGGAGAGCCCGGTACGGGTCGCTAGCTGCCGGTACGTCACGCCCTGCTCGTCCATCAGGCTCTGGACGGTCTCGCCGAATCCGTCCTCGCTGAACCGACGCCGCTTTGCCACCGCCTAGACCTCCTCGCCGAGCTCGGCAACATCTTGTCGATTCTCGGCGCCGCTTGCGCGGTTCCTCACGTCGACCTTGCCGTCCTCGAGGCTCTTCCGGCCCGCCGTGATGCGGATCGGGCAGCCGATCAGGTCGGCGTCGGCGAACTTCTCCCCCGCTCTCTGGTCGCGGTCGTCGAGCAGAACGTCGAGCCCGGCCGCCGAGAGCGCTTCGGCCGCCTGGAGCGCGATCTCCTCGGCCCCCGGCAGCGCCACGACGTGCGCGTCGTACGGCGCGACGGTCTGCGGCCACACGATCCCGTGCTCGTCGTGCGACTGCTCGACGATCGCCGCCATCGTGCGTGCGAGGCCGATGCCGTAGCTGCCCATGACGAGCGGCTTCTCCCTCCCGTCCTCGTCCAGAAACGTAGCGCCGAACGCTTCCGAGTGGAACGTCTCCAGCTTGAAGATGTGGCCGACCTCGATCGCGGTCTCCACATGAAGCGTCCCGCCGCACTCCGGGCAGGCGTCGCCGTCCTTCGCCTGGCGGATGTCGGCGAAGGCGGGCTCGTAGTCGCGCCCGGCCTGGACGCCGCGAAGATGCTTGCCATCCTCGTTCGCCCCGGCGACGAACTGGCCCTCGCGGAGAGCCTCGTCGGCGATCACCTCGACGTCGATCCCGACAGGTCCGAGCGAGCCTCCCCCGGCTCCGAAGGCGGCACGGATCTCCTCGTCGGTGGCGGGCCGGAACGCCGCTTCGAAGAGAGTCTCGAGCTTCTCGGGGCTGAGCTTGTCGTCGCCGCGCACGAGCGCGAGGACGAGCCGATCCCCATCCTTGTCACGGATCACCACGGGGAGCGCCTTCGACGTTGCGGACTCGGCGATGCCGAGCAGCTCGGCAACTTCCTCGATCGTCGTCACGCCCGGCGTGTCGACGACCTCGGGCGCGTCGAGCGGCGGAGGAAGGTCCGGCGGATCGGGCGTGCCGCGGGCGGCCTCGACGTCGGCGAAGTAGTCGCCGTTCTCGCAGCGCATCAGCTCGTTCTCGCCCGAGCCGGTCGGCGCGAGGAAGCCGAGCGACTCCTTCCCCCCCATGGTTCCGGACTCCGCCTCGACGAGATAGGCCTCGAGGCCGCAGCGCTCGAAGATCCGTGCATACGCCCCGGCGTGCGCCCTGAACGCAACGTCCAGCGCGGCCTCGTCGGCGTCGAACGTGTACGCGTCCTTCATGATGAACTCGCGGAGGCGCAGGAGGCCGCCGCGCGGGCGCGGCTCGTCCCGGTCCTTGGTCGAGAAGTGGTACCAGACCTGCGGCAGCTGCTTGTACGACTGGATCTCGCGCGCGAGGAACGTCATCGACTCCTCGTGCGTCCACGACAGCACGAACGGCCGGCCGCCGCTGTCGTTCAGGTGGAACAGGATCGGCACGTCGATGCGGCCGGTCGTCTCCCACAGCTCTGCGGGCGTCAGCGTGGGAGCGCGCATCTCCTGGGCGCCGATCGCGTTCATCTCCTCGCGGATGATCTGCTCGATCCGCATGTGCACCCGCCACCCGAGCGGCAGCATCGCCCACAGCCCGGCGCCGATCTGGCGGATGAAGCCGCCGCGGACGAGCAGCTGGTGCGACGCCGCCTCCGCGTCGGCGGGCGCGTCGCGCAGGGTCGGCAGGAAGAGCTGAGAGGCTCGGGCGATCATCGGCGTTGTCGCCCTAGGCTATTCGAGGGGGATCAGAGACGCCTCGGCCATGGCCAAGGCGGCCGGCTTCGCCATCTTGAGGCGCTTCGGCCGCTGCATGCCGTCGGCGATCCACCTGTCGATCTCGTGGAACAGCTCGTCGATCAGGATGTCGGAGCCGACCTTCTTCAGCACGCGGCCGTGCGCGTAGATGAAGCCGACGTCGCGGCCGCCTGCGATGCCGAAGTCGGCGTCGCCCGACTCGCCCGGCCCATTGACCGCGCAGCCGAGCACCGCCACCTCGAAGTGCTGCGGGTACTCCAGCAGGCGCAGCTCGACCTCCTCGGCCAGCGTATGCACGCCGACGTTGTCACGGCCGCAACTCGGGCAGGCGATCATCACCGGCCCGCGCTCGCGGAGCCCGAGCGCCTTGAGGATCTCGTAGGCCGTCTTGGGCTCTTCGACCGGATCCGAGGAGAGGGAGACACGGATGGTGTCGCCGATCCCCTCGGCGAGGAGAGTGCCGATCCCGACGGCGCTCTTGACCGAGCCGGCGAAGACCGTGCCGGCCTCGGTGACGCCGAGATGAAGCGGGTAGTCGACCTTCTCCGAGAGCATCCGGTAGGCGCGGATCATCGTCGGGACATGGCTCGACTTGACGGAGATCTTGAACTCGTAGAAGTCGAGGCTCTCGAGCAGGCGCACCTCTTCGAGCGCGGCTTCGACGAGCGCCTCCGCCTGATCCTTCTGCGCCAGCTCGTCGAGGTGCTTCGGCAGCGAGCCGGAGTTCGCGCCGATCCGCATCGGGGTCCCCTTGGCCTTCGCGGCGCGGACGACCTCCGCGACCTTGTCCGAGCCGCCGATGTTGCCCGGGTTGATGCGAACCGCGGCGACGCCCTGGTCGATCGCCTTCAGCGCCAGGCTCGCATTGAAGTGGATGTCCGCGATGATCGGGACCGGCGAGAAGCGGACGATCTTCGAGAGCGCCTCCGCGTCCTCGGTCTTCGGCACCGCGACGCGGACGATCTCGCAGCCGGCGCTGGCGAGCGCCGCGACCTGCGCGGTCGTCGCCTCGACGTCGTGCGTCTTCGTCGTCGTCATCGACTGCACGACGACAGGCGCGCCGCCGCCGATCTTGACGCCGCCGACCGAGATCTGCCGCTTGCTGGCCATCCGCGGCTCAGTCTAGCCAGGGGGTTCCGGCCGAATCCCGCCCTCAGAGGACGCTGAGGCGCCTCAGTGAGGCGGGCCGGAGACGTCGTTCGAGAAGGCGATCACCATGATGAGGAGGATGAAGGCGAACCCGACGAGGGAGACACGCTCGTAGACCTCGCGGGCGAGCGCGCGCCGGCGGACGCCCTCGATGAGCGAGAAGAGGATGTGGCCGCCGTCGAGCGGCAGCAGCGGCAACAGGTTGAGCAGCGCGAGCGACATGCTCACGAAGGCGAGGATCTCGAGGTAGTAGGTCAGGCCGACCTGCAGCTGCTCCTGCGAGACGCGGACGATCCCGACGGGGCCGGACAGCTGGTTCCGACCCTGGCTGGAGAAGAGCCCGCGCATCCCGGTCACGGTGCCGGTCACTACGCCCCAGAGGTCCGATCCGGCCGCACGGGCAGCTCTGCCGGCCGGGTACGGGACGCGCTGCGCCGCCGGCTGGAAGCCGAAGATCCAGCGGCCGTCTCGCTTGACCGTGTGGCGCGGTCCGACCCTCACCCGCCCCCCGTCGCGCAGCACCGTCAGCGTAACCGCGCCGCCGCTGCTCGACCGGATCAGATGCGATGCGGCGTCGAAGGTGCCAACACGCCGGCCGTTGACGGCGACGATCCGGTCTCCGGGCTGGAGACCCGCTGCGGCCGCCGGAGTCCCACCCTCGACCGCCAGGACTTCGGCGCTGGCTCGCGTCGAAGGGCCGCCCGCGATGGCGAAGACGAGAAAGAGGATCAGGAACGCGACGGCGACGTTCGCGAGCGGCCCTGCCGCGATGACGGCGACCCGCTTCCAGGTCGCGGAACGCCAGTACGCCTCCGGAGAGGTGCCCTCCGCCACGTCTCGGAGGCCTCGCTCGGCCGAGCGCCTTGCGCCGGGCGACAGCTCGGCGGCACCCACCTCGCGCCCGAGCTCGAATCCCGCGCGCCGCGCTTCCTCGTAGTCCTCCGCGTCGAGAGCGCGCCGGACGGCGCCCACGGCCGGGGCAAGGCTCGGCTGCTCACGCATTGCCGGCTCGACCGAGGTGCGCAGGTCGCGGGCGGCCGGCCGGTGCATGCCGGGAAGCTGAACCATGCCGCCCAGCGGGATCATCCCGATCCCGTACTCGATGCCGTTGCGCTTGATCTTGGCGAGCGCCGGCGGGAAACCGATGTAGAAGCTCCGCGGCCGCATCCCGACCACGCGCGCGACGGTGAAGTGCCCCAGCTCGTGCAGGAAGACGAGCAGCACGAGGCCGGCGATGACGACGAGCAGCGTCATGCGGTAGCCAGCGCTCCTTCCGCAAGCTCCCGAGCCGCACGGTCGGCCTCGACGAGGTCGTCGACGTCACGCGCGGGATCGGTGTCGACGCTTCCGAGCGTCTCCCCCACGACCTCCGGGATCCCGAGGAACGGCAGGCGCCCGCCGAGGAAGGCGGCGACGGCGACCTCGTTCGCGGCGTTGTAGACGCACGGCGCGCTGCCGCCCTCGGCGCCAGCGGCGCGCGCGAGGGACAGCATCGGGAACGTTTCGCCGTCGGGTGGAGAGAACTCGAGCGTCAGTGCCGTGAGGTCGAGCGGTGGCAGCGGCGTCGCGGCGCGCTCCGGGTACGTGAGCGCGTACGAGATCGGCACACGCATGTCCGGGTAGCCCAGATGCGCGAGCGCGGCGCCGTCGCGGAAGCGCACGAGGGAGTGCACGATCGAGGTTGGCTGGATCGCCACCTCTATGCGGTCGTAGTCCAGGCCGAACAGAAAGTGCGCTTCGATCACCTCGAGCCCCTTGTTCGCGAGCGTTGCGGAGTCCACCGTGATCTTCGGGCCCATGCGCCAGGTTGGATGTGCGAGCGCCTGCTCGGGCGTGACGTCCTCGAGCTCGGCGCGCGTGCGGCCGCGAAACGGGCCGCCCGAGCCGGTCAGCACGAGCGTGTCCACCTGCTCCGGCCCGCGTCCCTCGAGGCACTGGAAGAGCGCCGAGTGCTCGCTGTCGACGGGCAGGATTCGCCCGCGGCCCCGCTCGCGCGCTGCGAGGGCAAGCTCTCCGGCGGCGACCAGGCTCTCCTTGTTCGCGAGCGCGAGGTCGACGCCCTGCTCGAGCGCCCAGAGCGTCGCGTGGACTCCCGCGAAGCCGACGACGGCGTTGAGGACGACATCGGGCTGCGCGCGCTCGAGCAGGTCGGTCAGGTCGCCCCCGACCTCCTTCAGCGGCGCGTCGATGTCGTCGAGCGGCGTCGAGCCCGAAGCAGCCGCGCAAAGCTCGAGCTCCGGATGCGCCTCGACGATCTCGATCGCCTGGCGACCGATCGATCCCGTTGCTCCCAGCAGCGCGACCCGCTTCATGCTCTCAGTGTACGAACGCGTTGAGGAAGTACTCGGCGTCCTCGTCGCCGGGCGTCGCGTCGCCACGTGCCGCTGCGCGCGCTTTCTCGACCAGCTCCTCCACCTCCGCGCGCGTCGTCACGGACGGATGGTGGCCCTCGACGTAGCGGTCGGCCGGAGACGAGAGGATGCGGTCGTAGAGCGGAAGCGCACGCTCGACCGTCAGCACCTCGCTCGGGGATGCGCAGAGGCAGTCGCCGAGGAAGAGCAGCGCATCCGGCTCGACGAGCATCACGCACGCGTCGTCGCAGTGGTCTCCGCCGACATGCTCAACGGTCACGCCGACCCCGCCGAGGTCGAGCTCGATCCGCTCGGTGAAGACGACGTCGGCCGGCGCGATCTCCACCACGCGCGGTGCCGGCAGCTCCTGTCGGATGGCGTCGGAGACGTTCGCCTCGTCGTTCCAGTCGACGACGGCCAACTCGTCGAGCCTGCTCGCCGTGAGTCTGTGCGCGACCACGAGCCCATCGATCTCGACGCCGCCGAACACGTGGTCCCAGTGCGCGTGCGTATACGCGACGGCCGTGGGCGGCTCGGGCAGGCCCGCGAGGAACTCGCGTGCGTGGGCGCGAGACGAGCCCGCATCGAGCGCCAACGTCCAGCGCTCGCCGATGACGGCGCACAGCGACGGCCGATCCGGCGGGCCGGGCGGCAACCACCAGACGTGCTCCGAGATCCGTTCCACCGGCATCAGTGGAACCCGTAGGCGGCGACGAGGAAGTACGCGGCCGGCGCCGCGAACAGCAGCCCGTCGATCCGGTCGAGCATCCCGCCGTGCCCGCCTAGGAGCCTCCCGGTGTCCTTGACCTCCAGGTCGCGCTTCAGCGCCGACTCGAACAGGTCGCCGATCACTTCCGCGAGCACGAGGACAAGGCCCAGCACGATCGCCTGCCAGACGGACAAGTACTTGTCGCGCGTGTCGTAGAGCGCGATGAAAGACACGAAGACGCCGGCGACCGCGCCGATCAGGAGCCCCTCCCACGTCTTGCTCGGCGAGAGGCGCGGCGCGAGCCGGTGCCGGCCGACCAGCCGTCCGCCGAAGTAGGCGAAGGTGGCCGCCGCGAACGCCGTGAGCACCACCGTGAAGGCGAGCAGGCGCCCGTGGTCGTGCATCTCCCGCAGAAGGAGGAGAAAGCCGAGCCCGAGCCCGATCCAGGCCGCGCCCAGAACCGTCGAGCCGACCGCCGCCGTCGTCGGCGCACGCGTGCTCGAGACAGCATGGAGGACGAAGGCGAGAACAAACGTCGCGAGGAAACCGCCGAGCAGCCACACGACTCCCCCCTTCTCCGCGCCGAACAGCGCGAGCAGCACGCCCGCGTAGACCGCGGGGGCGAGCGGACGCAGTGGTCGCGCGGTGGTCACGAACTCGTGCACGGCGACACACGACGCGACGGCCAGGAGCGTGAACAGCCACCAGCCGCCGAGCCACAACATGCCGAGCACGAGCGGCAGGCCGACCGCCGCGACCAGCAGGCGGGAGGTGAAATTGGTCACGAACCGGTCACCGGTTCGTGACAGTGGAGGGGGTGTGGGGGAAC
>Ga0308175_100002664_pt1 | contig 12231 bp, 6 predicted proteins | sample PhyCR1_3_FD_203893 | JGI IMG/M metagenome (GOLD analysis project Ga0308175, IMG submission 203893) | Soil microbial communities from UC Gill Tract Community Farm, Albany, California, United States - DLSLS.C.R1 | ecosystem: Environmental > Terrestrial > Soil > Agricultural land | place: USA... | reverse complement strand
TCCCGCCGGGGCAGGAGGGACACGGGGTTCGTGGGCAGCCGGCGTACGAGCCCGGCGCCGGCTTCGACTGGACCACCAAGCGCGGCACGTTCCACCTGGCCCACGGCAGCCCGGGCATCGCCGCCGCCGCGCCGATCCCAAATTTCAGCAATGGCTACTCCGGCGCGGCGCCCGACGTCGGCGCCCACCAGCGGGGGATGCCGCCGATGACCTTCGGCGTCACCGCCAATGAGCCCGCGCGATAAGCCGTTATAATGCCCGCGCATTGGGGAGGCCCGGAACGCTGGAGTCAACGATGCCGCGATTGCTTTCGGCCCTGTGCGTGGCGCTGGTTTTCTGTCGCGGTGTGGAGGCTGCCGCCGACGGACCCGCCAACCTCGTCATCATCAACGGCAACATCCTCACGCTCAACCCCGCCTCCCGCCGCGCCTCAGCCGTCGCCATCAAGGACCGCGTTTTCACCGCCGTCGGCTCCGAGGACGAAATCCGCAAGCATGTCGGCGAAAAGACCCGCACGATCGACGCCCGCGGCCACATGGTCATCCCCGGCCTGATCGAATCGCACGTCCACGCCACCGGCGCCGCCCGCGGCGAGGCGCGCCAGCCGTTCGTCCAATTGGGCTCCATCGCCGAAATTCAGGACTGGGTTCGCCGCCGCTCTGCCGAGGCGCCGCCGGGCACCTGGATCCAACTCCCCCGCGTGGACGTCACGCGCATAAAGGAGCGCCGGATTCCCACGCGCGCCGACCTCGACGCCGCCGCACCCAATCACCCCGCCGTCTTCACCTGGCAGTACGCCAACCGCACCGTCCAGGTCCTCAACTCCGCCGCCCTGGCCGCCGCCGGCATCACCAAAGACACGCCGCCGCCCTCCGGCGGCAAAATCCACCTCGGCCCGGGCGGCCTCCCCACCGGCATGACCGAAAACGCCGGCGACCTGCTCAAAAAATTCCTCCCCGACCGCTCCGTTCCCGACGACGTGTACCAGGATTCTCTGGTCAAACTCCTCCACCGCTACAACGAGATCGGCATCACCAGCATCGGCGAGCGCAACACCAACGTGGACGGCTACCGCACCTATGAGAAGCTCAAATCGCAAGGCCGGCTGACGGTGCGAGTGCGGGTGACCATCGGCATCAACCCCGTCGCCGCCCCCGAGCGCGCAATCGCCGCGCTTCCCTTCAAGACGAACGACGGCGACGACTGGCTCCGCGTCGGCCCGCTCAAGCTCGGCGTGGATGGCGGCGTCCTCTACGGCACCGCCTTCATGCGCGACCCCTACGGCCCCGCCTCCTTCTCCCTCTACGGCATCTCCGACCCGAACTACCGCGGCGACCTCCGCATCCCCCGCGAGCGCCTCAAGAGCATCATCCGCGCCGGCCACCGCCTCGGCTGGCAGATGGCCTCCCACGTCACCGGCAACGCCGGCGTGGACGCCGTCCTCGACGCCGTCGAAGCCGCCAACGCCGACAACCCCATCGCCCCCCGCCGCTACAACCTGATCCACGCCTACTTCCCCGACGAGCAAACCGCCAAGCGCTGCGCGCGCCTCGGCGTGTGCGTCGATACCCAGCCGGCGTGGTACTACAAGGACGCCGACGCCCTCGCCGACGCCCTCGGTCACGACCGGATGAAGAACTTCATCGGCCTCCAGATCTGGCTACGCGAAGGGGTCAACGTCGCCCTCAACTCCGACCACATGCAGGGCTTCGACCCGGATTCGTCGCTCAACCCCTACAACCCTTTCCTGACGATGCAGACCGCCGTCACGCGCAAGACCGAAGGCGGGCAGGTCTTCGGCCCCGATCAGCGCGTCACGCGCGAACAGGCGCTGCGGATGATGACCATCAATGCCGCCTACATGAGCTTCGACGAGGGACGCAAAGGCTCCATCGAAGTCGGCAAACTCGCCGACCTCGCGATCCTCACCGGTGATTTCCTCACCTGCCCCGAGGATCGGATCAAGGAATTACGGGCGATGGTGACCCTTGTGGGCGGAAAGGTCGTGTACGAGGCGGCGGCACGATAGCCTTGAGTGGACGGAGCGGGCATATGGGAAAATCAAACTGCGTCAGTCGGAGGAAGTTCGTCGGCACGGCGGCAGCCGGCGCGGCGGCGCTGGCGATCGTCCCGCGCCAGGTCCTCGGCGGGCCGAAGTTCGTCCCGCCCAGCGAGCGCATCAACGTCGCGTACATCGGCTGCGGCACGCAAGGGCTGCGCCTGCTGATGCAGGCCCTGGAAAAGCCGGAGCTGCGAATCGTGGCCGTCTGCGATCCCAATCGAAAGAGCGACGACTACCCCGAGTGGTCCAAGGGCGAGTTGAACGGCAAAGTCCGCAAGTTCCTCAACGACCCGACCTGGGCCCAGAGCGCCCGCGGCGGCCTGTGTGGCCGCGAAGTCGGCCAGGAACTGGTCAACCGCCGCTATGCAAAATCCGCCGGCGGGGCCGCCGGTGATTGCCGCGCCTACGCCGATTTCCGCGAGCTGCTCGACAAGGAAAAAGACCTTGACGCCGTGTACGTGATGACCCCCGACCACCTCCACGGCACCGTGGCAATCCACGCCATACGCCTGAGCAAGCACGTGATCGTCCACAAACCCCTGGCCAACACGCTGGCCGAGAGCCGCCTCGTCCGCGACGAGGCCAGGCGCGCCGGCGTCGCCACGCACATGTACTGCGCCGCCGACAAGCCTAGCACGCCGACCATTGCCGAATGGCTGACCGCCGGCGCCATCGGCGCGGTGCGCGAGGTCCACAACTGGTCCACCCGCCCCTTCTGGCCCCAGGGCATGACCGAGCCGCCGACGGACACGCCGCCGACCCCCGAAGGCTTTGATTGGAACCTCTGGCTCGGCCCCGCGACGGACCGCCCCTACCACCCCGCCTACACACACGCCGCCTTCCGCGGGTGGTTCGACTTCGGCAGCGGCGCCCTCGGCGACATGGGCCACTACAGCTTCTACCAGATCTTCCGCATCCTGAAGCTCGCCGCGCCGACGAGCGTCGAAGCCGGCCGCAGCCAGTTCTGGAGCCTCAAAGGCTACCACTGGAACAAGGAAATCAACCAGGTCTCCTACCCCCAGGCCTCCACCATCCAATGGGAATTCCCCGCCCGCGGCGACCAGCCGCCCGTGACGCTCCACTGGTACGACGGCGGCCTCCGCCCGCCGACGCCGCCGGAGCTCGAGCGCGACGCCGCCCAATTTCCCGCGGAGGGAATGCTCTTCGTCGGCGACAAGGGCAAAATCCTCTGCGGCTTCATGGGCGATTCCCCGCGCCTGATCCCGCAGTCGCGGATGAAGGAGTTTCAACCGCCACCGGAAACGCTGCCCCGGCCGATCCCCGAGCTGGACCAGTGGATCCGCGCCGTCAAAGGCGGCCAGGCCGCCGACGCTAACTTCGTGGACGTCCACCCGATGGCCGAAACGATCCAGCTCGGCAACGTCGCGTTGCGATCCGACAAGCGCCTGCTGTGGGACGCCGAGGCGATGGCGTTCAAGAATGCCCCCGACGCGCAACAGTGGCTGCGGCGGACCTATCGCAAGGGCTGGGAACTCTGATCCGAACCTCAGGCCACTCTAGGCACCTCACGCGAACAGCTTCGTCACCACGTTCCCCGGCTGCTCGTCCAGGAGCGACTGCTGGCGCCCATTGCGAAGGAACGTCAGGCGCTTGGCGTCCAGGCCGAACAGGTGCAGCAGCGTGGCGTGATAATCGTGGTGCGTGACGACGTCCACGGCCGCCTGGTAGCCGAAGTCGTCGGTGGCGCCGTGCACGTACCCGCCGCGGATGCCGCCGCCGGCGAACCAGGCGCTAAAGCCATAAGTGTTGTGGTCGCGGCCGATCTTCGCGGCGCCGGCGCCTTTCTGGATGACCGGAAGCCGGCCCATCTCGCCTCCCCAGTGGACCAGCGTGGTGTCGAGCAGCCCGCGGCTCTTGAGGTCGCTCACCAGCGCCGCCGACGGCCGATCGACCTTGCGGCAAGCCGCGGGGAGTGACGTGCCAATATTCGTGTGGTGGTCCCAGAACTGGTTCTGCGTGAACACCTGCACGAACCGCACGCCGCGCTCGACCAGTCGTCGGGCGATGAGGCAGCGGCTGCCGAAGTCCGCGGTCGCCGGGTCGTCCAGCCCGTAGAGCCGCCTCGTCGCCTCGCTCTCGCCGGAGATGTCCATCGCCTCCTTGGCCGAGAGCTGCATGCGCGCAGCCAGCTCGTAGCTGGCGATGCGGGCCGAGAGGTCCGATTCGTTGGGGTGCCGCTCCAGGTGCTCGCGATTGAGCCGGCCGACCAGCGACAGGTAGCGGTCCTGCACTTTCCCCTGCAATTGCGGCGGCGCGTCGAGGTTCAGGATGCGCGGCTCGCGCGGGCGGATCACCGTCCCCTGGAACAGCGACGGCAGCCAACCGTTGGTCCAGTTCTCGACGCCTTGCACCGGCAACTGCCCCGGGTCAACCAGTGCCATGTACGCCGGCAGGTTCTGGCTCTCTGTGCCCAGGCCATACACCAGCCAGCTCCCCAGCGTGGGGTTGCCCGCGGTGATCCGGCCGGTGTTCAGAGCCTGGATCGACTGGCCGTGGTTGTTCACGCCGGTGTGCATGGAACGCACGACCGTGATGTCATCGACGATGTTCGCCAGGTGCGGGAGCAGCTCGGAAATTTCCGTGCCGCACCGGCCGTGTTTGGCGAACTTCCACGGGCTGGCCAGGACGGTGCCGTCGCTCTGCTGCGGACTGTCGAGCTTGAGCGACCCGGGGTACTTCTTCCCGTCGTATTTCGTGAGGGCCGGCTTGGGCTCGAACAGGTCGATGTGGCTGGGGCCGCCCTGCATGAACAGCGAGATCATCGCCCTCGCCCGCGGCGCGTGGTGCGGGACCTTGGGCGTGAGGTCGAACCGCAGCGGCTCGCTCGGCGGCTTTTCGGGCGCGGCCCGTGCGCGCTCCTGGCTCATCAGCCACGCCAATGCCAGCGATCCGATGCACATCGGGCCGGAGGCCAGGAGGTGCCGTCGCGTGAAACAGGCTTGTTGGCCACGGTCCATGGCAAGTGCCTCAATCGATGTACAGGAACCCGTTGGCGCTCCACAGCGCCTGACAGAGCGTCGCCATCGCCTGGAGCGAAGGGTCCTCACGCGGCGCCCCCTTGGCGGGTGTCGCCGCAGGTTTCGCAGTCTCAAAATCCCTCTGCTGATCGGCCAGGAACGCCGTCAGCTCGGCGACGTCCTTCTCCGACGGCGAAGTTCCGAACGCGATCGCCCACGCGAGCTTCGCCCGTGCGGCCGGATCGCTGCCCGCCTCCGCACGCACGCGCCGGGCGAACTCCGCCGCCTGCGAGACGACGAAATCGTTGTTCATCAGCATCAGCGCCTGCGGCGCGACAGTCGAGGCGGTCCGCGCCTCGCAGTTCGGCTCCATCGCCGGCTCATCAAACGTGGACAGCACGCTCAGCGGCCGGCTGCGCCGCACCTCGACGTAAACGCTCCGCCGGAACTCCTCGCCGTTGAGCGGGATGACCGGCCCCGGCCGCCCGGCGTTCAGGTTCTCCTTCCCCACGACGAACTGCCCCACCTCGTCCGGCATCACCGGCACCGGCGGGCCGAACATCTTCCCATTCAACTTGCCGCTGCTGGCCAGCACCGCGTCGCGAAACTGCTCGGCGTCCAGCCGCACGATCGACCGCCGGCCGTACAGCCGGTTGTCCGGATCGATCGCGTCCAGCCCCGGCGTGCGGACCGACGACTGCCGGTACGCCGTGGACAACATGATCAGCTTGTGCAGCCGCTTGAGCTTCCAACCATGGGTCATGAAATCCGACGCCAGCCAGTCGAGCAGCTCCGGGTGCGTCGGCCGCTCGCCCAGTGCGCCGAAGTCGCCCGGCGTCCCGACAATTCCCCGGCCGAAATGGTGCATCCAAACCCGGTTCACCAGCACCCTCGCCAAGAGCGGGTGCCGTCCGCTGGTAAGCCAGCGGGCGTACGCCAGCCGCCGGCCGCTCGTCGGCAAGCTCTGATCCTTTGACGCAATGGCTGGCTGCTGCCCGCACGCGAGAACCGTCAACTCCGCCGGCTGCACCGCCTGCTTCGGCTGCTCGCAATCGCCACGCGCAAAGAGGTACGTCGCCGGCACCCGCCCAGGCACCTCCGACAGCACCGGGACGAACTCCTCCGCCGGCTTGGTCGCGCGCACCGCCGCCGCCCGGGCCGTGAGTTTCTGAAGCTCCGCCGCCGTCTGCTTGTCGAGCTTCACCTGTTTGAACGTCAGCTCGACCGCGGGATGCTGCTTCAGCAACTCCTTCTGCTCGGCCGTCCGTTTAGCGGCCGGTGTCTTGCGCGCCTCACGCGCCGAATCCCGCAACGCTTCGGGCAGTTTCGCGATCTCCTTCTCGGCCGCCTGCTCGAGCAGCTCCCCCTCCCGCCGCTTCCGCTCGGCGTCGATCTTCGCCGCCTCGGCTTCGATCTCCCCCGCCCGCCGCCGGTGGGCTTCGTCGGAGATCGGCACCAGCCGCGCCGCCGGCAGCCGCCACGCTCCCGTGTCAAACGCCGGCTCGAACACCGCACGCAGCCGGTAATAGTCCGCCTGCGAAATCGGGTCGTATCGGTGGTCGTGGCACTGCGCGCATCCCACCGTCAGCCCCAGCAGCGCGCCCGACACGACCTTGATCTCGTCCGCCACAACCTGATTGATGACGGTTTTCTTCGCCGCCCCCGCCGCCGCGCTCCCGTCGGGCGCCATGCGAAGAAACCCCGTCGCCGTGAGCTTCTCGACGTCCGCCGGCGAGAGGTCCCTGTACGGCGGCTTCACCAGCTCGTCCCCGGCCAACTGCTCGACCACGAATCGGTCGAACGGCTTGTCCTCATTCAGCGAGCGAATCACGTAATCGCGGTAGTGCCACGCGTACTTGCGCTGCGCATCCGCCTCGTTGTACCCCTCGCTGTCGGCGTAACCCGCGACGTCCAGCCAATGCCGCCCCCACCGCTCGCCGTAATGCGGCGACGCCAGCAACCGATCCACCAGCCGCTCGTACGCGTCCGGCGATCCATCCGCAACAAACGCCTCCACTTCACCCGGCGTCGGCGGCAATCCCGTCAAATCAAACGTCGCCCGCCGGATCAGCGTCCGCTTGTCCGCGTCCGCCGAAAACGACAGCCCCTTCTCCTCCAGCTTGGCCAGCAGAAACGCGTCGATCGGCGTGCGGACGCGGTCCGCGTGGTGCACGGCCGGCGGAGTTGTCGCGCGGATTGGCCGAAACGACCAGAAATTCCGGTCGTCCTCACTCGGAATCGGCTCGCCCCCGACCGATTCCGGCTCGGGCCGAATCGTCGGCGCGCCGGCGGCGATCCACCGGCCGACCGTCACCACTTCCGCCGCCGAAAGCCGCGGCCTCTTCTCCGGAGGCATCTCCCCCTTGTTGATTCGCTGAAACAGGAAACTGTTGTCCCGATCTCCCGGAACGATCGCCGCCCCCGATTCCCCGCCCTTCACCGCAAACCGCCGCAGCCGCAGGTCCAGCCCCCCCTTGAGCTTCTCGCCTTCGCCGTGGCACTGGAAGCAGTGGGCTTTGAAGATTGGCCGCACGTCCCGCTCGTACGTCAGCGGGCCGGCCACCGCGCGCCCGCCCGCGCGAGCGCCGATGCAGACGGCGAACCACGCCATCACCGCGATCTTCAAACTCCTCCACATCCGAACTCCACGCGAAAGACGTGACCTGCCATCTGCAAATACCCCCCGCCGATCACGCCGTTGTACCCAGTACGGTCTCGTCCGCCAATTCCTCGAGCAATTCATCGGTGCTCTGCGGGTCCACCGCCCGGCACGCCGTCACCAGCACGCTCGAAATGTCGCCCAGCTTCGCCCGCCATTCTTCGGCGCTCATGTCCTTCGGCGTTAGTTGCGCGAACTCGTCGCACAGCAGGATCATCCGCAGCAGGTGCTTGAACAGCACCCCCTCCTGCTTCACCAGGTCGCGCGTGCGCACGAATTTGTCAAAATCCCCCCCGCGCGCCAGCAAATCCCCCACCGCCCACACCGGCGTCACGAACAAACCGCCGGCGTGGTCCACCTCGCCCTCGAACAGCATCCGCATCTTTTGAGCCAGCGGCACCGGATACTTCCGCAGTTCCGGCGGAATGTCCGACTGGTCCGCCTGCGGATACAAGTCCTCCTGCGTCGCCAAACCGCGCGTCAGCACGGCCGGATCGACCACCTCCAGCGTCAGCTTCCCCGGCGGCAACTGGTCCGGCCACGGCACCCGCACCGATCGGGCGACCGTCCCCGGCATCTCCAGCAAGCTCTCCAGGATCTGAATCAGCTCCTGGTCCTCGGCCCGACCGAAATAGTCCATTAAATACAACCCGTACAGCGGGTGCACCGCCCGGAAAACCATGAGCTGCTTCAACTTCTCCGTAGGCGTCGCCGTGACCGGATCGTACGGCGGCGGCCCGGCAGGCGCAGTTCGCACCGGAACGCCCCGCGCCGCCGCCGGCCCGCCGATCTGCTCGCCGAGCTTTAATTTCGCCAGTAATTCGCTGACGTGCGGCGGCGACTTGCGCACCGATTCCGCCGGCTCTTTTTCCGCCTCTTCCTCCTCGTCCTCCGGCTCAGCCGTACTCATCGGCGCCGCCCCCTTCGGCTTCACCGCATTCTTCCACGCCTCCGGCGGCGGCGGGTCCAGCGTCACCACCCCCATCTGCGACAGCGTCACCAGCATCCGCGTCAGCCGCTTCAGCTCCGCCTCGATCACCGGCCCTTCCATCAGCCGACGCCGCACAACCTGCCGGATCGGCTCGACCGCCGGATTGGCGTCCAGCAGGTACGCCAGCCATCGCCACGTGAGGCTCCCCTTGCTCGCCAGCCGCGCCGGCGGGGCCGTCTGGAGCTTGGCGAACTGCTCGGCATTCCAATACGTCACGCCCGTCCGCCGCGCCGGCTTCTTCTTCGCGATCGCCTTCTTCGCCGCCATCAACTTCGGGTCCTTCGCCTCCTCGGGGATCGAATCGTACTTCTCCTTCCACCGCGCAAGCTTCACGTCGTCCTCGTGCGCCAACGCGTACACGTGCCCCTCGCTGTCGAACTGCGGCCGCCCCGCCCGCCCGAACATCTGGTGCGCCGTGCTCGGGTCGATCAGGCGCTTGCGGTCCTTCGGCCCCTTCACCAGCGTCGTCAGCACCACCGACCGCGCCGGCAAGTTGATCCCCGCCGCCAGCGTCTCCGTGCACACGCACACCGACAGCAGCTTCTCCTGGAAGAGCTTTTCGACCACACGCCGGTAGCGCGGCAGCAGCCCGGCGTGATGAATACCGATCCCACGCGTCAGGAAATTCCGCAGCTTCGCCCCCGAACCGACGGAGAAATCAAACTCCTCCAGCCGCGCAAACAGCGCGTCCCGCTGCCCCTCGCCGAACAGGTCCCTCCCCTTCAGCACCTCGGCCGTATCCCAGCACACGCTCCGGTCGAAACAGAACACCAGCGCCGGCGTCTTCCGCTCCTCCCCCCTCCCGTGCGCCATCCTCTCAATAAAATCCGGCAGCAATTCATCCCCAATCCAATGAAAATGCAGCGGGACCCGCCGGTCCTTCCCCTCCACCAGCGTCACCCGCCGCTCCAGGCTGGCGGCCATCCAGTTGACGAACTCCTGCGCCTGCCCCACGGTCGCCGACAGGAGCATCACGCGCACGTGGGCCGGCAGCAGCGACAGCGCCAGCTCCCACACAATCCCCCGCTGCGGCTCGTTGAAGTTGTGGAACTCGTCCATCACCACCGCGCCGACGCCGCCGAAGTCAAACGCCTCCGGATGCAGCAGCCGGTTGAGCAGCACCTCGGCCACCACCACCTTCACCTGCGCGTCGGGGTTCACCGCGCGATTCCCCGTCACCAGCCCCACCCGATCCCGCTCGAACCCCCACCGGGCCACCGTGTCCTGCAACTCCAGGAACTTCTGATCGGTCAGCGCGATCAGCGGCGTCGAGTAGTACACGCCCTTGCCCGTCCGCAGCCCCTCGTACACCGCCGCCTCGGCCACCAGCGTCTTGCCCGTCCCCGTCGGCGCCGTCAGCAGCACGCCCTCCTCACTGGCCGCCCAGGCGTACATCGCCTCCTCCTGCACCGGATACGGCGTGTACGGAAGCTTCTCCAGGTACTCGAGGATGATCTCATCGCGGGAAATCACGCGTCTTCTGCCATTTCACCACCCCGCCATCTCGCGGCACGCCTCGTCCGCAAGCTTCTCAAACGCCTTCGGCCCCGTATCCCCCTCCTCGTCGGGAATGTCGTTGTAAATGATCGAAAACGCCAGCCACCTCCCGCCGCGCGTCTGCAGATACCCGCTGAGTGACCGCACGCCGCGGATAGACCCCGTCTTGGCGTGCACGCGTCCCGCGATGTCCGTCATCCGCTTGCCGATCGTCCCGTCCACGCCGGAGACTCCGAGGCTCTCGCGGAACACGTCGGCATACCGGTGCCCGCTCATCGCCAGGAGCAACTGCGTCTGCCCGCGCGTCGTCACCCGATTCCCGCGCGCCAGCCCCGAGCCGTCCACGAACACGAACTTCGAATCATCCACCCCCTGCCGCCTCAGAAACTCCCTGATCGCCCGAGCCCCGGATTCCCACGAGCCGCGCGCGTCGCGCTCCCCGTGCTCAACCTGATACGCCCGCCCCAGGTACTTCGCCATCGCCTCGGCAAACAGGTTCTGGCTGTTCTTGTCGATCCTCCACAGCACGTCGCTCAACACCGTCGCGTGACTCGCGATCACATTCCCCCGATCCCCCAGCGGCCGCTCCGCCCGCCGAATTTCCCCCCGCACGACAATCCCGTGCGACTTCAGATTCGTCCGCAGCGCGTCCGCGAAAAACGCCCCCGGATCCGTGACCGGCTTGCTCTCCAGCTTCGTCTCTTTCGCCACCCCGCCGCTCAGCGTAAACACGTTCGCCGTCGCCTCGCGCGAAATCCGCGGCGACCCCCGCCCGCCCGTCACCGTCCGATTGACGATCTCCACCCCCTCCGTCGGCGGCACGACCTCAAACGCCGCCGGCTTTCCCTCGCCCCCCGGCCGCACCGTCACGTCGATGCAATTGTCGTTGAAGTTCAACCCCGCCACCGGCGCCGCGTACCAATCCGTCAAGAACGAGCGGCTCCACGTCGGATGCACGCGCACGTCATCGAACGCGTGGTCGTCGTAATACAGGTTCCCCTTGATCCCCCGAACACCACGGCCGCGCAGCGCCTCCGCCCAGCGATCGAGCATCGTCGTCGGCTTCTCGCCATGCTTCTCCGCAATCTTCGGATCGCCCGTCGCCGGATCGCCGGTGCCGATCAGCCAAAGGTCATCCCCATCGATCGCCAGGTACGTCATCAGCCCATGCTCCGGCCCGAACCGATCCAGCACCGCCGCCGAAACCGACAGCTTCAGATTGCTCGCCGGAATCACCGCCGAATCGCAATTGTCCGCGTACAGCTCGCGCCCGCCCGGCAGCTCAATCACCCGCGCCGACACCACCGCCTTCGTCTCATCCAGCCGGTGCAAAACTTCCCGGAGCCGGGCCGTGTCCGGCGACAGGGCCCGCCGCGACGCCGGCGCCACCTGCGGACCCGGATACGTCTTATCCACCGTCCGCGCACACCCGCCGGTCACCGTCGCGACGAGGCCGAGGAGAATCCCGAGCCGCTGTAACCTCATAACCGAAAGCCTCCGGACTATTTCGGGACCTGGTTCAACGTGTAGTAGCCCACGGAGTGAACGAGCGCCTCTCCCGACTCGGCCCGCACGCCGTCGATGTGCAGTTCGTGCACGTAGTACCGCCGCAGCCCGTCAATCACCAATCTCACGGCCTTCCCATCCGCCGAAACCGTCGCCGACTTCACTCGCAAGGGCGCGACGTCAATCTCCGGGCTCCCATACGTCTCGTGATAGAGAAACGTATAACTGCTCCCGGCATAACTCGCCGGGTCCACCGCCGACCCCCGCTCCACCGGCTTCGTAAACGTCAGTTCAAACCCGTCGCCCCTCGCCCGCATCTCCTTCACCTCAAACGGCACCTTCCCCGTCCACACCAGCCGCTGCAAGCCATACGCCGCATCCCCCCGCGACGTCCACCCGCGATTCGTCAACCCCGCAAACATGCTCCCATCCCTCCCAAACGCCAGCCGCACGATCGCACACGCGAACCCCTCCCGAAACGGAAAGCACGCCCCCTGATACTCGCCGTTCACCCGCTCCAGAAACACGCGATTGATCA
>Ga0308175_100002662_pt1 | contig 12233 bp, 12 predicted proteins | sample PhyCR1_3_FD_203893 | JGI IMG/M metagenome (GOLD analysis project Ga0308175, IMG submission 203893) | Soil microbial communities from UC Gill Tract Community Farm, Albany, California, United States - DLSLS.C.R1 | ecosystem: Environmental > Terrestrial > Soil > Agricultural land | place: USA... | reverse complement strand
GTGCTGGAGATCAACCCCTTCGACCAGCCCAACGTGCAGGCGGCCAAGGACAAGACCAAGGAGGTGCTCGGGATGGCGTCGCCGCCCGACATCGCCGAGGCCGACGCCGCGGCGCTCGCCGCGCTGGTCGGCGACGGGCCGCCGTCCTACCTGGCCATCCAGGGGTACGTTGCCCCGACACCGCAGTTCGACGGCGAGATCCAGGACCTCCGCGCGAAGCTCCGCGACCGCAGCACGATGGCGACGACGTTCGGCTACGGGCCGCGCTACCTGCACTCCACCGGCCAGCTGCACAAGGGCGGCAAGCCGGAGGGCCGGTTCCTGCAGCTGCTGCACGAGGCCGACGACGACGTGGCGATCCCGGACGGCGAGGCCGGCGGGCCGACATCTTTCGAGACCCTCAAGCGCGCGCAGGCGGACGGCGACCTGCTCGTCCTGCGCGACCTCGGCCTGCCGGCGGAGCGCCTCGTGCTCCGCGGCGACCCGGTCACGGCGCTGCGCACCATCAAGGAGAACCTGTAAGTCATGGCGCAGATCGGCTTCGTCGGCCTCGGCCGGATGGGCGGCAACATGGTCGCTCGCATCAAGCGCGACTCCGAGCACGACGTCGTCGCGTTCGACCACAACACGTCGAACATCGACGCGGCGGGCAAGCGCGGCGCCGTCGGCGCGCGGTCGCTCGCCGACCTCGTGAAGAAGCTCGAGGCGCCGCGGACGGTGTGGATCATGGTCCCCGCCGGCGATCCCACGCAGAGCACGGTCGACAAGCTGGCCAAGCTGCTGGAGAAGGGCGACACGATCGTCGACGGCGGCAACTCGAAGTGGACCGACGACATGCGGCGCGCCAAGGAGCTCAAGAAGCTCGGCATCAACTACGTCGACGTGGGCGTGTCGGGCGGCGTCTGGGGCCTGGAGGTCGGCTACTGCATGATGGTGGGCGGCCCCAACGTGGCGCTCAAGCGCCTGACCCCGTTCCTCGACGTCCTCGCCCCGCCGCCCGACGAGGAGCACGGCCCGGGCTGGGGCCACATGGGCCCGACGGGCTCCGGCCACTACGTCAAGATGGTGCACAACGGCATCGAGTACGGGATGATGCAGGCCTACTCCGAGGGCTTCGGCCTGTTCGAGGCCTCCGAGTTCGACCTCGACAACGCGAAGATCGCGCACCTGTGGATGCGTGGCTCGGTCGTGCGCTCGTGGCTGTGCGAGCTGGCGGCGCGCGCCTTCGAGATGGAGGGCAACGACCTCGAGGCGCTCGAGCCCGTCGTCGCCGAGTCCGGCGAGGGCCGCTGGACCGTCGAGGACGCGGTCGAGAAGCGCGTCCCGCTGCCGGTCATCACGGCCGCGCTCTTCGAGCGCTACGAGACGCAGGGCCGCGGCGACTTCGCGGCCAAGGTGAACGCGGCGCTGCGCGCCCAGTTCGGCGGGCACGCCGTGCAGCGCCGCGCCGACGGCTAACCGAAGGACCAAGGACATGGCGACCACCGAGGTCAAGCTGGGCCAGGCCCCCGACACCAACCCGCTGATCGAGGGGCTGGAGCGGCTGCCGGTCCATCCTACGACGCTGGTGATCTTCGGCGCGACGGGCGATCTCGCCCGTCGCAAGCTCCTGCCCGCGATCTACAACCTCGCCCACGAAGGGGCACTGCCCGAGCGCTTCAACCTGATCGGCAGCTCGCGCAGCGACATGGAGCACGAGACGTTCGCCGAGCAGGCGGCCGAGGCGATCCGCCAGTTCAGCCGCCGCCCGCCCGACGACAAGGTGCTCGAGGAGCTGCTGGCCAATGTCCGCTACGTCCCGGGCACGTTCGACCAGGACAGCGTCTACAGCGCCCTGGGCGAGCACCTCGACGGCTTCGACGAGGACGCCGGCCAGCCGCTGAACCGCGCGTTCTACCTGTCGACCGCCCCGGAGTTCTTCCCGGTCATCATCGAGCAGCTCGGCCACCACGACCTCAATCGCCACGAGGGCGCCGAGGTGCGGGCGGTGATCGAGAAGCCCTTCGGCACGACCCTCGCGGAGGCCAAGGAGCTCAACCGCCGCGTCCTGGCGGTCTTCAAGGAGAAGCAGGTCTTCCGCATCGACCACTACCTGGGCAAGGAGACCGTCCAGAACCTGATGGCGTTCCGGTTCGCCAACGGTCTGTTCGAGCCGGTGTGGAACCGCAACTACATCGACCGCATCGAGATCACCGCGGCCGAGGACCTGACGATCGGCACGCGCGCCGGCTACTACGACAACGCGGGCGCGCTGCGCGACCTCGTGCAGAACCACATGCTCCAGCTCCTGTGCAACGTGGCGATGGAGCCGCCCGTGCACTTCGAGGCCGACGAGATCCGCGACGAGAAGGTCAAGGTCCTGCGCTCGGTGCTCAAGCCGACGCCCGAGACCGTCGACGACATCGCGGTGCGCGCGCAGTACGCGGCGGGCACGATCGGCGGCAAGGAGGTCAAGGGCTACCTCGAGGAGGAGGGCGTGCCGGGCGACTCGAACACGGAGACCTACGCCGCCCTGCGCCTGGAGATCGACAACTGGCGCTGGGCCGGCGTGCCGTTCTACCTGCGCACGGGCAAGTCGCTGGCGCGCAAGGTCACCGAGATCGCCATCACGCTCAAGCCGGTCCCCCACCTCGCCTTCCAGCAGGAGGGCTCGGTCGGCGTGCGGCCCAACCAGCTCATCCTCACGATGCAGCCCAACGAGGGCGTGTCGCTGTCGCTCGGCGCCAAGATCCCCGGCACGCGGATGCGGATCCGGCCCGTCAACATGGAGTTCCTGTACGGGACGTCGTTCATGTCGCAGTCGCCCGAGGCCTACGAGCGCCTCATCCTCGACGCCATGCGCGGCGACGCCACGCTCTTCACGCGCAACGACGAGGTCGAGGCGCAGTGGGAGATCTGCGACCCGATCGTGCGCACCTGGGAGGCCACGCCGGGCCCGCTGCCCCAGTACGAGGCCGGCACGCAGGGACCGGAAGAGGCCAACCGGCTGCTCGAAGCCGGCGACCGCTGGCGCGCGATCTAGGACGCCGACCGTGGCCACCGTCGACACCGTCTGGCGCGCCTCGGACACCGACCCGGGCGCCATCGACGCCGCGCTGCGCTCGGCGCTGGCGCACGTCCACCGCGAGAACGCCGGCTACGTGCCCGCCCGCGTGCTCAACCTCGTCTGCGTCGTCGACCGGCAGTACAGCGGCGAGATCGCCAACCGCCTGCGGCGCGTCGGCCGCTACCACCCGTCGCGCACGATCGTCTGCTCGGTCGACCCCAAGCGCACGACACTCGACGCCGTCGCGACGATCGCAGCGCCCTCCGAGGTCCGCGACGGCGAGATCGGCTTGCTGCGCGAGACCGTCGTCGTGGAGTGTGGCGAGCGCCATCTCAAGCACCTGGACCGCATCGTCGACCCGCTGGTCGTCACCGACCTGCTGACCTGCGTGTGGGCGCCGCACGGCCACGACGAGGCCGTCGACGCCCTGCTCGACCTGGCCCAGATCGTGCTCACCGACAGCGTCGACGACCCCGAGCCGGCCGAGGCGCTGCGGCGCGCCCGGCGCCTGTCGGAGGAGGTCTACGTGGTGGACCTGGCGTGGCTGCGCTCGACGCCGTGGCGCGAGCGGATCGCGGCCACGTTCGATCCCGACACGGTCCGCCCCGAGCTGCGCACGATCTCCGACGTGACGATCCGCCACCACCCGGACTCGGCGGCGTCGGCGCTGCTGCTGGTGGGCTGGCTGGCGTCGCGCCTGGACTGGCGCTGCGCGCCGCTGATGACCCAGCGCAGCGGCGTCATCTCCGGCAAGGTCGCCGCCCGGCGCCAGGACGTCCAGGTCCGGCTGGAGTCCGACCCGCGCATGCAGGTGCGCGGGCTGGCGGGCCTGACGCTCGCGACCGCCTCGGGCCGCAGCTACTCGCTGGACCGCGGGCGCGGCGGGCTGCGTGCGCACTTCGAGAACCGCCGCGGCGAGCAGCGCGACTGGACGATCCTCGGCGCCTCGCGCGGCGAGGCCGGCATCCTGGGCGAGGGCATCCGCCAGGCGCTGCTGCGCGACCCGACGTACGGGCCGGCGCTGGCCGCGGCGGCGGCGCTGCTGCCCTAGCAGGCCACCGCCGCCCGGCCGCGGCGGCTCAGAGGCCGAGCTTGCCGGCGACGTCGCCGAGCCCGCCGCCCAGCAGCTCCTTGGGGTCGATGCCGAACTTCGACAGGAGGTCGGCGTGCTGCTCGGGGTCGACCTGATCGGGGAGCTCGCTCTCGGCCTGCTCGGCCTGGTCGCCGCCCGCGCGCTGGCGGATCAGCTCGATGATCTTGTCCTTGGGGATCTCCATGGCGGCGGGCTGCCCGGGGTCGCGACGCACGGAAACGTGGACGGTCACGTCCCCCGGCCGGTGCCGGTGCAGGCGCGCGACCGGCCGCGCCTTGCGCCGTGGGATACGTTGCGTCCGCGATGCGGCAGATCGTCGGCGACGTCCCCCTCGGTGGAAGCCCGTTCCCGCCGATCGCGGAGTACGCGTTCCTCTCGGACTGCGAGACGACCGCGCTCGTGGCCCCGTCCGGCGCGGTCGAGTGGCTGTGCCTCCCGCGGATGGACGGCCCGTCGGTGTTCGGCGCGATCCTGGACCGTGACGCGGGCAGCTTCCGCCTCTCGCCGACCGACCAGACGGTCCCCGCCGGCCGGCGCTACCTGCCCGGCACCATGATCGTCGAGACGACGTGGGGCACGCGCACGGGCTGGGTCATCGTCCGCGACCTGCTGCTGGTCGGCCCCTGGCATCACGAGGACAACCGCTCGAACACGCACCGGCGCAGCCCGACCGACTACGACGCCGACCACGTCCTGCTGCGCACGCTGCGCTGCGTCAACGGCTCGGTCGAGATGGCCATGGAGTGCGCGCCGGTCTTCGACTACGGCGCGCTGCACCCGGCCTGGGAGTACACGTCCAGCGGCTACCACCGCGCGAAGGCGACGGCGCCCGGCGCCGAGGTGGAGCTGCAACTGGCCAGCGACCTGCGCATGGGCTTCGAGGGCAACGCCGCCCGCGCCCGGACCACGATGCACGACGGCGACACCGCGTTCGTGGCCCTGTCGTGGTCGGCGCACGGCGGACCTCAGACCTACGACGAGGCGTACTCGCGGGTCGTCGGCACCGCGGACTTCTGGCACGAGTGGCTGGCCCGGGGCGAGTTCCCCGACCACCCGTGGCGCGGCCACCTGCAGCGCAGCGCGCTGACGCTCAAGGGCCTGTCCTATGCGCCGACCGGCGCGATCGTCGCCGCCTCGACCACGTCGCTGCCCGAGACGCCGGGCGGCGTGCGCAACTGGGACTACCGCTACTCGTGGATCCGCGACTCGACCTTCGCGCTGTGGGGCCTGTACACGCTCGGCTTCGACTGGGAGGCCAACGACTTCTTCTACTTCATCGCCGACGTGGCCGGCGAGGAGCAGGACGGGTTGCAGATCATGTACGGGATCGGCGGCGAGAAGACGCTGTCCGAGCGCACCCTTGACCACCTCGACGGCTACGAGGGCGCCAGCCCCGTGCGCATCGGCAACGGCGCGTTCGACCAGCAGCAGCACGACGTCTGGGGCGCGGTCCTCGACTCGATCTACCTGCACACCAAGTCGCGCGACGAGCTGCCCGAGACCACGTGGCCGCTGCTGGTCCGCATGGTCGAGGCGGCGATGGAGCACTGGCGGCTCCCTGACCGCGGCATCTGGGAGGTCCGTGGCGAGCCCCGCCACTTCGTGTCGTCGAAGGTGATGTGCTGGGTCGCCTGCGACCGCGGGGCGCGCCTGGCGCGCCTGCGCGAGGACCACGACCGCGCCGGCCGCTGGCAGGAGGAGGCCGACGCGATCCGCGCCGAGGTGCTCGCGCGCGGCGTCGACGGGCGCGGCGTGTTCGTCCAGCACTACGACACCGACGCGCTCGACGCGTCCTGTCTGCTGATGCCGCTCGTGCGGTTCCTGCCGGCCGACGACCCGCACATCGTCGCCACCGTCAACGCGATCGCCGACGAGCTCACCATCGACGGCCTCGTGCTGCGCTACAAGGTCGAGCAGACCGACGACGGTCTCGAGGGCGAGGAGGGCACGTTCGCGATCTGCTCGTTCTGGATGGTCAGCGCGCTGGCCGAGATCGGAGAGACGCGGAGAGCCCGCGAGCTGTGCGAGAAGATGCTGTCCTACGCGTCGCCCCTGCTGCTGTACGCCGAGGAGATCGACCCGCGCTCGGGCCGGCACCTCGGCAACTTCCCGCAGGCCTTCACCCACCTGGCCCTGATCAACGCCGTCATGCACGTCATCCGCGCCGACCAGGAGCTCGCCTCCGCCCAGCAGCCGCTGGACGCGAGCCGGCGCGAGAACCACCGCTAGGAGCCCATGCCCGTCCAACTGGTCCGCCAGCCCGATCCCGAGTCGCTCGCCCGGCACGCCGCCCGCGACCTGGTCGCCTCCATCCACGACGCCCGCGAGGCGCGCGGGTCCGCGCACGTCGCGCTCGCCGGCGGCTCGACGCCGATGCGCTGCTACGAGCTGCTCGACGGCCAGTTGGCCGACTGGAGCGGCGTGCACCTCTGGTACAGCGACGAGCGCTGCGTGCCCTTCGACGACCCGGAGTCCAACCACGGCCAGGTCAAGGAGCGCCTCAAGGCGCGCGGCGCCGTCTGGCATCCGATGCCCGGCACGCTCGGGCCGGCCGAGGGCGCGCTGGAGTACGGCCGCGAGCTCGGTGCCACGGTGCTCGACGTCTGCCATCTGGGGATGGGCCCCGACGGCCACACGGCGTCCCTGTTCCCCAACCACCCGCTGCTGGACGCCCACGGCGTCACGGCCGGGATCTCGGACTCGCCGAAGCCGCCGCCGGAGCGCATCACGCTGACGCTGCCCAAGATCAACGAGTCGCGCCGCATCGTGCTGCTGGTCACCGGCGAGGGCAAGACCGAGGCGCTGGCGCGCGTGATGGCCGGCCCGGACCGCACCTACCCCGCGTCGTTGCTGGATCGTGCCAAGCTGCTGGTCATGGCCGACAACGCCGCGCTCCCCGCCTGATGGCCGAGGGACACGAGGTCTGGCTGATCCGCCACGCCGAGACGGCGTGGTCGAAGGCCAGCAAGCACACGGGCCGCACCGACGTCCCGCTGACCGAGGAGGGCCGCCGGCACGCCGAGACGGTGCGCGAGCGCCTCGGCGGCCGCACCTTCGCGGCCGTGTTCGTCAGCCCGCTCAGCCGGGCGCGCGACACGGCCGAGCTGGCGGGCTACGGCGACCAGGCGCAGGTGCGTGACGACCTGCTCGAGTTCGACTACGGCGAGTACGAGGGCATCACCACGGCCGAGATCCGCCAGACGCGGGCGGGCTGGTCGGTGTGGCGCGACGGCTCGCCGGGCGGCGAGATGCCCGCCGACGTCGGCGTGCGGGCCGATCGCGTCATCGCCGAGGCGCTGGCCGTCGACGGCGACGTCGCGCTATTCGCCCATGGCCACGTGCTGCGCGTCCTCGCCGCGCGCTGGCTCGAGCAGCCGGCCGAGTTCGGCGGCCGGCTGGCGCTGGAGACCGGCGCGGTATGCCGGCTGGGCTTCGAGCGCGAGGTCCGGGTCCTGCGCGGCTGGAACCTCTAGCGGCGGCCGCCCCTCATGACATCGGTCCGCCGGCTCCCGGTGGTGTGGGTGCGGGCGCGGTCAGTCGCCCACCGCCGTGGTGCCGAAGGCGAGCATGCGGCGGCGGATGTCGTAGACCACGGTCTTGTTCCGCTTGAGCAGGCCCTGCAGGACCTCGGCGTCCTCCGCGTCGACGGTGACGACCTCCTCCCACGCTCCCTGGTCGAGGACGAGCTGCAGCGTGAAGGTCCCGGGTTTGCCGGCCTCGCCCGCGACCCAGCTGAACTGGTAGTGGCTGAGCTGACGGACCTGGATGCTGTCGTCGGTGACCGGCTGCGAAACCTTGGGCATGGGATCCTCCCGGCTCTCGAAGGGTGTGTACGCCCCGGTTCTCCTCTGCCCCAAGCCTCCAAACGCCGGAGGTTCGGTGGCCTCACATGGGCGCGGACGACGTCCCGGTGGCCGCCGCGGTCTCGGGCAACACCTGGGTCTCGCCTCGGTGCAGCAGCCGGACGCCGAGCGCCAGCGCGGCCAGCACGGCGATCGTGGCGAAGGACAGCTGCAGGCTCAGCACGCCCTCCTCGCTCCAGTAGACGTCGTCGAGCTCGAGCAGGAGCGCGCCCTCGTCGAGCACCAGCGCGACGCCGGCCCCGAACGGCACGGCCAGCCAGCGATCGAACGCCTCACGGTTGGTGGCGATGGAGACGCCGCCGGCGAGGAAGGCCATGACGAAGCCGGGCAGGAAGTGGTGGATGTGCCGGTCGCCGACCTTGACGTCGCGCAGCAGGCCCGAGCCGCGGCCGGTCCGGATGACGAACGTCGTCGCGCGCGCAAGACCCAGGGTGACGGCGAACGCGGCGAGGAGGTTGAACACCACGTTCTCGCGCTCGGGGCTCGCGCGGTAGCCCTCGCGCAGGACGGCGAGGGTCTCGCGCGTCGCGGTCGCTCCCGCAGCGACGAGGTCGTCGGTCTCGTGCGGCAGGGGCGCCGAGCCGTGCCGCCAGACCCGCGCCCACTCGACCGCGGCGGTGGCCACCGTGGCGGTGACGGCCACACCGCCGAGCGCCTTGGTCCCGCGGCCGGGCGTCAACCGCCGGCGGCGGCGGCGCCACCGGCGCTGCCGTCGATGCACCACGAGGCCGGCCATGGATGTGGGGCCTACCCACCTGCGGGCCACTTGATCAGGTCACTCACGCGCACGTCGGCCGACGTGCGACCATCGGGTGCGTGAGCCGCCGTGACCTCCTGCACGTCCTGGACGCCCTGGCCCGGCTGGCCGGCGACGAGCCGGGCGTGCCGGTGACGGTCACCGCCATCGACGAGGCCGTGGGCCGCGGCCGCGGCGACATGCGCACGCCGCTGAACCTCGCCTCGCTGCAGGCCGACGGCCTCGTCGAGTCCGGCACCGAGGGCACGTGGTCGTTGACGGCGGCCGGCGCCGCGCGGCACCGCGAGGACGAGGACTACGCGGGCCGCTGAGCGGCGCACCTCACGCACCTCACCCTCACCTCAGCCGTTCCACGGCTGTCGGGCTCAGCGGTTCAGGAACGTCCCGCGCCGGCGGATCATCGCCGCCGCGCCGTCGAGCGCGGCCGCCATCGGCTCGGCGCCCGGACCGAGGTTCTCGCGGACGACCTCGCCGCCGAGCTCCAGCGAGCGGGCCAGGCGCAGGATCGGGAACTGGCGGGCCTCCAGGACGCGGGCCAGCCACGCGACCTCCTCGTCCAGCGTGACCGCGCCGGTCACGTCCAGCGCCGCCCAGTTGAGCAGGTGCTGGTTGTCGTGCTGACACCAGAGCCGGCCGACCGGGCCGTACACGGCGTCCTCGTCGCGGTACTGCGCGTAGTAGCGCTCGCACACGGCGGCCGCCAGCGCGTGCAGGTCGAGCTCCCCGCCGCCCGGAACGGGCGACGGCGCCGCGGTGGGCGGCGCCGTTCCCGACGGGGGCTCGACGCGGCGCGGGGGCGGGAGCTCGCTGCTCACGAGCCGACCGTACCCCGCGCCGTCCGATCAGGCGACCTGACGGACCCGGTCGCGGTCGTCGTCCTCGGCGCCGTCGTGGTCGTCGACCGGCAGGCGCATCGGCGCCTGGCCGGCGACCGCGGCCACCGACTCCTCATGGCCCAGCGACGGCAGCCACTCCAGCCACCGCGGCAGGTACCAGTTCCAGTCGCCCAGCAGCTTCATGGACGCGGGCAGCAGGACCGCCCGGACGATGGTGGCGTCGACCAGGATGGCCGTGGCCAGGCCGACCCCCATCATCTTGAAGTCCAGGTAGCTGAGCGTCGCGAAGATCGCGAACACCGCGACCATCACGATCGCCGCGCTGGTGACCGTGCCCGCCGTGGTCCGGATGCCGTGCGCGACGGCGTCCTCGGTCTTCATCCCGCGGTCGAACGCCTCGCGGATGCGGCTGAGGATGAACACGTGGTAGTCCATCGACAAGCCGAACAGGATCACGAACAGGAACATCGGCAGCCAGCTCGTGATCGAGCCGGTCGACCGGAAGCCCAGCAGCTTCTCGCCGTGGCCGTCCTGGAAGACCCACGTCAGCACGCCGTAGGCGGCGCCGACCGACAGCAGGTTCAGCACGATGGCCTTGAGCGGGATCACGATCGATCGGAACGTCATGAGCAGCAGCAGGAAGGCGAGGCTGAGCACGAAGCCGAACACGATCGGCCAGCGGGACTTCATGAGGTCGTTGAAGTCCTTGGAGCCGGCGGTCATGCCCGTCACGTAGGCCTTGGTCCCCGCGCGCTCGGCGAACTTGGGCACGACGTCGCCGCGCAGGGTCGCCAGCGCGCCGTCGGACGCCTTGTTGTTGCCGTTGCCCACGATCGGCAGGTCGATCGACATGACGGTGTTGTCACGGGAGATCGAGATGTCGATCGGCTGCTTGACCTGGCCGGTGGCCAGCGCGTCCTTCTTGAGCTGCGCGACCGCGCCGGTGATCTTGTCGCTGCGGACGTCCTTGGCCTTGATGACCACCGTCGCCGGGATCTTGCCGCCGGGGAACGCGGCCTGCATCTTGTCGTAGACCTTCATGACGGGCAGGTCGCGCGGGATCGCGTCGACGCCGCTGTCGGCGGTGTGCATGTGCAGCACCGGTGAGGCCATCGCCAGCAGAACCGCCGTGGCGCCGACCAGCGCCACGAGCGGATGGCGCAGGACCGGGTTGAGCACGAGGTTCCAGCCGCGGCCGCCGGTCTCGACGTCACGCTCGCGCGCCCGGGCCATGCGCTTGCCCAGGAACGGGATCCGGCCGCGCTCGAGCCACTTGCCCGAGCCCGACAGCAGCGCCGGGATGACGGTGACCGAGCCGATCATGGCAACCAGGACCACCAGCATGGCGCCGATGCCCAGCGCGACGAACGTCGAGTCGCCGGCCAGCAGCATGCCGGCCATGGCCACCATGACCGTCACGCCGGAGATGAGGACGGCGCGACCGGAGGTCGCCGCGGCGATCGCCACCGCGTCCTTGGGCGAGTGGCCGCGCGCCTTCTCCTCGCGCTCGCGGCGCAGGTAGAAGAGCGAGTAGTCGACGCCGACCGCCAGGCCGACGAGGAGCACCACCTCGTTGATGAAGTCGTTGAGCGACACGACGTGGCTGATCGGGCCGAGCAGGCCGATCGTCCCGACCACGGCGGTGACGCCCAGCAGCAGCGGCACCCCGGCGGCGATCAGCGCGCCGAAGGTCAGCACCAGGATGACCAGCGTGACGGGGATCGAGAGCATGCCGGCCTTGGCGAAGTCGTCGCCGAAGGCCTTGTTGAGGGCCTTGTCGGAGCTGGCGTCGCCGAACTGGCCGACGAAGAGCTGCGGGTGCGCCGCGGCGGCCTGCTTGACCGCGGACTCGACGGCGTCGACCCGCTTCTCGGCGAGGTCGCTGTCGCCGTTGATCTTGAACTGCACCATGGCCGAGCGGCCATCGGCGGAGATCTGGCCGTCGGCGCCCTTGGCGTAGGGCGACTGGACCTCGACGACCCCCGGCTTGCCCGACACGCCGCGGACCACGGCGGCGACCGTGGCCTTGAACGCCGGATCGGTGGCGGTCGTGCCCTTCTTGCCCTGCACCAGGACCGTCTCGGAGGCCTGATCGGGATAGGCGTCGTCGACGATGCGGTCGGCCGTGGCGGAGTCGCCGTGGCCGCTGTTGTCGTCGTTGGGCGTGATGGTCCCGACGGCGTTGCCGATCACCAGCGCGGCCAGCACGAAGGCCAGCCAGCCGGCGATCGCCTTGCCGCGGTGGCGGGTGCTCCAGCGGCCGATCCGCGCGGCCAGCGACCGCGAGTGCGCGATCGCCGGCCGGGCGTCTGGGGAGTCGCCGGACCTGCTGGGGCCAGGAGCCGGCGCGTGGGAGGAGGTCATGGGCGGAGCATCGTCGGGCCGCGGGTGCGGCGCCATGCGGACCCCTGGCGTCCGCGCGTGGGGGAATCCCCACCCGTAAGGGTTCGTGAAGGCTGGTCCCCTAGGTGGGGGAGGCACCTGGGATCGCGGCGCAGCACCGCTAGTCTGGGCGGCTGCCGAGCCACCTGCGGGCCTGTCCCTCCGCGGCCGATCACCCAGACGAGAACCTCATGGACCCGCATACCGAGATCGCCACCGCGCCGGTCACCCCGGCCGAGCCGAGGACCGACGGCCA
>Ga0308175_100002661_pt1 | contig 12236 bp, 9 predicted proteins | sample PhyCR1_3_FD_203893 | JGI IMG/M metagenome (GOLD analysis project Ga0308175, IMG submission 203893) | Soil microbial communities from UC Gill Tract Community Farm, Albany, California, United States - DLSLS.C.R1 | ecosystem: Environmental > Terrestrial > Soil > Agricultural land | place: USA... | reverse complement strand
GAAGGTATCCACGTTAGAGAATACATCAGTAAACGTACCGCCTGCCGTAAAGTCGAATGTAGGCATTGGTACAGGTGTGCCACCCAACGCCTTAATAGTAGCAGTTAAAAAGGCAACATGCTCGTTTTCATGGTTTCTTATTTCTATAAAGCCTGCCTGTATCTTCCCATTTTTAATCAGTCCGGATGTACCGGTACCCATATTGTAAAAAGCCGCTTCCAGGTATTCGAGTGTTAATGCATAGTTGAGTACATCTACAATGCCTGGCTTCATACTGCCACCACCGGCATACGCTTTTTTAAACATGCCGCCTAATGCGAGGGGCACAGCCGCTAATGCTAATTTGCCGCCTATTTTGGTAAACTGCTGCATAGCGCTGCGGCGATTATCGAGGCGATCATATACCTCTGAATCTATCTTTTCTATTTCGGTTATCAGATTATGAATGTTCATATAATAAATTTGTTTTTAGATGGGTGATTAACGACTAACCAGGCATTTTAGAGAAGTCCATAGGAGTTTTAATAAAGGGTGCTACTATTTTTACAATCTGCAGTGGCGATTTGGCTACATCTAATCCATTCATATCTACTACATCACTGGCTGCAAAGGAATCGGGCATGTCAAGACTTCTCAGGAAGGAGGCATGGCGAGCTTCTACCGATACAATCTTACCTGCGATTAGCAAGTAATCTGGATTTTTGAGGTATTTGCCGGCACCATTATATGCAGCTACACCTGTATCTTCAAATGTTATAGAATAGCTGATCACACTATCGTGACTGGAGAAGTCTATCATACTAAAATCAAATTCCACTTCCGGAATACGCTGGTTGCCCAAAGCGTTCTTAAAGAATTCACGGTGTGCAATTTCATGATCCCTGATCTGCATGAATCGCATCCTGGTATATTGACTGATACCACTAAAGAAGTTGCTGGCTACCATGGTGTAGAACTTTGCTTCCAACTGTTCCAGCAGGTAAGCATAGTTCAGTACGGCAATATCACCTTCGCCCATACTAATGGCCTTGCCTGCGGCAAGTCGCTGGTCGTTGGCGCTCATAAGGCTGGCACTGTTGCTAAAGCCAGTTTCTTTGTTACAAGCGGCGACAACAGCAGTTAAAGCGGTTGCTCCGGTAAGTTTGGCTAAAAAATTTCTCCTGCTGGGCATGTGGGTGGAAGGCGTTTGCTCAACCACCGGGTCTGGAACTGTGTTTCTGTTTTGCATACGTAGTAGCATTTTTAGGTAAGTGAATAATGATGCATAAGCTCGTTGATAGTATAGCTATACTCAAATTCAATAGTGTATCAGCCAATTGGGAGTGGCTAAGCTTGTTCGTTGTGAAACACCGTTATTACTTGTTATGCATTCAACTTGTTGTATGCATGGCAAGCCTTTATTATGTTTAAAGAAATGTGGGGATAGTTGGCGTTTTTACATGCAAAGCATACTGCTTAATTATTTATGAATTAGCGATTACAATAAAGCTATTTGCCTGATAAACAGAACAAAAGAGATAGTGATATGTGAATCGGTTTTATCATGGGTGCTCACTCTTTCTTGTTCTATGTACGTGTACATGTTAAATAAAAGATAACAAATGCTATTCCTCAATTACGAAAAACAGGAAAGGATGGTTTTGGTTGATAGGAAATTTGTTGAGCAGAATATAGCAGGCAAGCTATTAGTTATTAATTTAAATTTACTTATCCCCTTGATATCCAAGCGGCTAAGCAGCAGGTATTAGTAGAAGTAACCCCAATAAAAAAGTTGCTTTAGGTAGCAACTTTTTTATTGGGATTCACAAATAATGCCTTGCGAATTAAGCAATCTGATTTACTCTCATGCGGTCAGGGCTTAAGCTTTTCCTTTTACAGTCCCTGTATCAGTTCGCCCATTTAAAACTGGTATAAGTGCCTAATACCTGCTGAAGATATATTTCTCTATACCCTTACCATTGTAGTAAGTGCCTATAAACTGACTGGCATTTACGAAGCTGATATCATCAAAATATAAGTCAAGTGTGCCGCCTCCACTGCTGCCGGCCTGTACCTTAAAAGTTTGGTGGGCGTCGGTGTAGTAGTTACCATACTCATCGTAATAGCCGCCTGTTTGCGTGTAAGTATCCCAGCTACCCTGCAAAATAGCATTGCCGTCGTCGTATTCAGCACCGCCATTATTATAAAATGTAAATACGCCATCAGTGCCGGGATCGAACGAATACCAGCTGTTTCCATTGTATTCTGCGGCATCAGTTATTATCCAGGAACCTGCTATTGGGTTAGCTGCAGGCTGTTGTGGTACTTCCACTGTTTTGGTACAGGAGGCAAGCGAAGCAATTATGAGAGAGGCTAAAGCAAAGCGTACAATTAAGTTCATAGTGTGTTATTTTAATGGGTAAATGTTTAATTGATTCTACGCTTTATAAGATGTTAAAAGGGGGGCATAGTTGAACTGCCGTTAGTTAAAAAAAATAAAAGGATTCTGTAGTGCTCAGGACAAAAACTGCGAAGGCGCTAAGGCGCAAAGAAAAGAAAGGAAGTAATGGCAACATCTATAATAAAGTAATTGGTATTTTGGTGTTTGGAATGGCTTGCCAGGTCTACGATTATTACTCTTTTATTCCTATCCATTCCATACCTGGAATCGCCCAAAATCCCTGTAAATAAAAAAAGCCGTTGTAAAAACAACGGCCGTGCTAACCTATGAAAAACACCAATAAGATATGCTCTATGCAAAAAACCAGTTTAAAGATAAAGGCCTTTTTTTCACGTAAAAACGGCTGTAGTGGATTATAAGCTGCTTATAAAGGCTTTTTAATGTCTATTTAAGCTGAAGGGGTGATTTTTACCATTCTTAAATGGAAACAGCCTTCAATTTGGGAAAAAGGGCGGGAGCGAAAGAATATGGTACAAGTAATAAGAACAGGATATTTAAGAGACAAGAAAATGAAAAAGTATAATGCAGCCATATAGGCACAACAGAAGCATAGGGCTTTGATATAGCGCTTCTATGGATTCTATGGCAATGTGGTAATAAGGCTACTAAACAACTCTTTTCAACGAAGCATTATATTTCCTTTATCATCCAAATATTGCAGCCGAAGTGCCCTGAATTGCCTAAAGGAGAAGGTAATTGTTTAAAACCTGCCTTGGTGTATAGACCTATGGCTTTGCTGAATTCGGGAAGACTTTCAAGATAGATATGAGAATAGCCTAATTCCTTAGCAGTTGCTATACAGGTTTTCATCAACTGGCCGCCAATGCCCTTGCCCCTAGCAACCGGTGCCAAATAGAACTTAACAAATTCGCAATAACCGGCTGGTAATCCCCCGGTAGGATAAATGCCTGCACAGCCCGCAACAGTGCCGTTTACTATTGCTACCCAACACACAGCACCCTCCCTGTTGAACAGGCTATAGAGATCGTCTGTAGTGGGATCTTCGTACACCGTTCCGGCCGTAGGTGCTCCAAATTCTTCAAACGTGCGGCGTATGATAGCGGCAAGTGCTTCATTATCCTCTCTCCTGATTCTTCTTATAGTGCAATCCTGCATGTACAATTGTTGTGTGATATAAGAGAGCAAAAATACAATGTAGCTTATACATACATTGAATGCCTGCTAAGAAGCCGTTAACTATGTATGAAGTTAAGCTTTGCAGAACCAACTTGTACGTGACTTTACAATCACGTAATGCCAATTACGTGTAATTGCCTCATACACTATATAGGGTGATGGATTTGTTTTTGACTGTTTTATTTCATAGTTGCTGAGCATCCGCTTAGCAGCATCTGAAACTGTATTTACCGGCGTATTGGAGATAGCGTACGATGCGGAATATGCAGAACAAGATTTTCAATATCCTCATCTTTAATTGGTTCATCAGGATTATCTATATGATAACGAATGAGTTCCCGTGGGGTTAGTCCCTGATGTGTTTTGCTCTTTTTGGCGGAGTTGAAGCTGTTATTTGAAATATTATCGTTAGCGTACAGATTTCTCATGAAGAGCGATTTGGTGCAATAATAGGGATTGCATTAGTGTAAAAACAGGAAATTGTAAATGGTAACGATAACTTAATATAAGCATGCTATCATACACAAACTGCTATTGAGGCACTTCAATTCAGTCGCTACTTTCTGCAATTCATTACAGTGCCGCTTTACTTGCCCTGTTTTCTGACACAACTTTGTGTAAGCAATGCAGATACAAACATTGCTCCCTAACCTTGAAAAACAAACTTTTTGCAGGATTATTTAGCGAGGTTATACCATTTAGATAAGCATGTTCAAAGGAGTTGTAGTCCCGAAGCCCCGTAAGGCTTTGGGATTTTCGTTTATAGGCAGTTTTGAATAGTACGTGTTCATAAGTTTACGAGTTTACAAGTTCACGAGTCGGGTTGGAAAGTTTAAGGTATAAAGTTTAATGTTGTGGGTAAAGATGTGGATATATTAAAGGCGGACATTGGCTATATATCAGCTCAGCATAGGAGTAGCCCAGGAGTAGGTATAGGGTTACTATGGAGTAAGTATAACGTAGATCAGGTATAACTCAGGTATATGTCAGGTATAACTCAGGTATATCTTCACTATAACCCGGGGGATATTGGGGTGGGGGAGCGTGATTGTAAGGGAAGATAGTACGGATAAATATCGGTGTTTATGCGTAATGTCAGGCTATTGACTGGTGAGCGGACTATGTGCAACCTGGAAGTTTAGGAGATTTATCTTGCCTGATAAACAGCAAGCTTATGGGGCGTGAGTTTAAGGTGCTTACTTACGATTGCTGGAGATATGCGTGATGAACTTAAATATAATTGATCAATGATGGTTGTGCATGGCAGAAAAAATAAATTTAGGATAGACGCATGCTGTGCTCCTTTCTTGCACAGTTATTGCCTTAGACAGCAGTAACTAACCACTATCCTATATGAAAAAACTTGTTGGTACACTGATGATTATTGCGGCGCTTACTGCCTGCAACAGCAGCTCTTCTACTGAGAGCAAAGGAGAACAAGCTGCAGATACTACCGAGATTAGGCCTACTACACCTGCCGCACAAAATGATGCTGCAACACACAGCCAGGTAATACCAACTGATTCTGTAGAAACCAGTGCCGACTCAACCGGTAATATACGGCCCGGTGATACCACCAAACGCAAATAAAGAAGGCTGCCGTAAACGTATTTGCATAGTATTTCCTACTTATGGCAAATTGCTTTAGATAAAAGCTTTGCCATTTTGCAAATTTGCATCATCTTTATGGTGTTATGCGTCGTATTATAATTACTATAGATGGTTACTCGTCCTGCGGTAAAAGCACACTGGCGCGCCAGCTTGCCAAGCATTTGCGCTATATTTTTATAGATAGTGGTGCCATGTACCGTGCAATAACCCTCTATTTTTTGCGCAATCACGTAAACATCAGCAGTAATAAGCAGGTATACCAGGCACTTAATGATATAGACCTGGAGTTTTGCTATAATGAACAAACAGGGGATAATGAGATCTACCTGAATGAAGAGAATGTAGCGATTCCTATACGGGAAATGCTGGTGAGTGAAATGGTGAGCGAAGTAGCGGCCATTAAAGCGGTGCGTGCATTTGCGGTGGCACAGCAGCAAAAAATGGGGGAGCAGAAAGGTATTGTAATGGACGGGAGGGATATTGGTACAACCGTGTTCCCTAATGCCGAACTGAAGATCTTTATGACGGCAGACCCTGCTATACGTGTAGAACGCCGGTTTAAGGAATTGTATGCTAAAAATCCTAATATCACCCTGGAAGAAGTGCGGCACAACCTGGAGATGCGCGACTATATAGATAGTAACCGCGAGATAAGTCCGCTACGTAAAGCACCGGATGCTATTGTGCTGGACAATACTAACCTTACCATAGACCAACAATTAAAAATGGCGTTGGGGTGGGTAAAAGAAAAGCAACAACAATTACAGGCAATATAAGTATGTAGTTTAGAGCTATGAGCCGAGGGCGGCGAGTAGCGTGGCTGTAATACATGCTGGAGAACAGCCTGCGCTTTATTATCCTTTTCCATAAAAGTTACTGCTGTAAAAAATTGTTTTCTATCAATTAACCATGCCTTTTACTGAACGAAGCGTAGCGCAGATGAATATACCCGTGATAGAACACAGGCCAATGCGCATTGGGCTTACGGGTGGCATTGGGAGTGGCAAAAGCACCGTAGCAAAGATATTTGAAGTGCTGGGCATACCTGTGTTTTATGCTGATACTGCAGCCAAACAACTGATGAATAAGGATGAACAATTACGTGCCCGGCTTATCCAGCTCTTTGGGGAAGCTACTTATGAGAATAATGTTCTTAATACCAAACACCTGGCAGATAAAGTATTTACCAATCCTTTTGCCTTAGAGCAATTGAATGCGGTTGTACACCCTGCCACTATTGCCGCAGCAGCACAATGGTTTGCTGCCCAGCGTACCCCTTACGTAATTAAAGAAGCTGCTTTACTGTTTGAAGCGGGTACAGCAGGCGGTTTAGATATGGTAATTGGGGTATATGCTCCGCAGCACCTCCGCATACATCGTTCCATGAAGCGGGACGGCCTTAGCCGCGAGCAGGTACTACACCGCATTAACCGGCAAATAGATGAAGAAATAAAGATGAAGCTGTGCGATGTGGTATTTGTGAATGATGAACAGCAGTTGCTGGTGCCCCAGGTAATAGCATTTCATAAAAAGCTCCTGGAAAAGAGTGCTCGCGGGTGACCGATAGGTAAGGATATAAAAGCCCTTGTGAAAAAGCCACAAGCCTTGGCCTGCCGGTAAAAGCAGGAACCTGGGGAAACAACCGTGTAAAAAGGAGTGGTAGCCTTCAGCTTATTCTTCCATGGCCATTAATATTTTCTCCTGCACTATTTTTAGTTCTTCTTTACTCATATTCAACTTGCCCCTTGTGAAGTTCAGGTCATTGGCAGTATTGATGGGTATCAGGTGCACATGTGCGTGCGGCACTTCGATACCGATAACAGAGATGCCGCAGCGATTACAACGGAATGCTTTTTCTATGGCTTTGGCTATGGGTTTGGCGAATACCAAGATCTCGGACAGATAACTATCCTCCAGGTCGAACAGCTTGTCTGTTTCTACCTTAGGCACTACCAGTACATGCCCCTCCACCAGTGGATATACATCCAAAAAGGCAAAGAACCGGTCGTTTTCTGCTATTTTATAAGAAGGTATTTCGCCAGCAATAATTTTTGAGAAGATAGTCATAGCCAAGGTTTGGGCGTAAAGATAATATAAATAAGCTGCAGGCATTTAGCTATAAGCCGTAGGCGGAAAGCTGTGGGTTATGAACTGTGACCAGGATTATAAGCATTGCGCAGATAGCAGGTGTTAAGAGGCCTGCAACACAAAAGCGACCCTGTGGGGGCCGCTTTTGTGTTGTATTGTAGTGTTTAAATACTTTAATTCAATGCCAGATCTGTTTTCCTTTCAATTTTGTGTATATGTCTATCCATTGTGTTTAATGCATTGTGGGCGGCGTCGCCCACCTCGTCTGCGGCATCTTCCAGTTCATTCGTTCCATAATATTCGCGCATATAAATAATGAGGCCTGCTACTACTACGCCTACAATAGAGGCAGCGATCAGTATGTTCTTCATAGCTGTAAGGTTTAAATTTAAAACTGCTATAAAACAATTCATGTACCAGAGTGGGCAGGAGGAGGGATGAGCGCTAAGAAACGCCAGAGGACAGGAGGACTGGGGGGAATAAATGGTAAATGAGCGAAGAGGAGTGAGGGATGTTGCTGAAGTGGTTAAAGTTGAGGTGCAATTAGATGAGACCAGGATCAAGAGTTACTATACCGGGCAGGTTAGTATTATGGTAACAGATGATGCCAGGTGGGAGTAATAAAAAAATCCCGCAATAAAGTATTGCGGGATTTTTATAAGAAAGTAAAACTGTTTATATAGTAATATCTTCTACTTTGAATTTCAGAATGCCTGTAGGTGCCTGTACTTCGGCTACTTCGCCCTTTTGCTTGCCCAGCAATCCCTTGCCAATGGGAGAGGCAGAGGATATTTTGCCTTGCTTCAGATCGGCTTCTTTCTCACCTACAATTTGATAAGTAACTGTTTTTTTAGTAACCACATTGGTAATGGTCACCTTAGTTAGAATGGATACTTTACTGGTGTCTATCTCATTGGCATCCACAATGCGGGCAGAAGCTATCTGGCCTTCCAGTTGAGCTATCTTAGCTTCAAGAATGCCCTGAGCCTCTTTAGCGGCATCGTATTCAGCATTTTCTTTCAGGTCCCCCTTTTCGCGGGCTTCTGCAATTGCCCTCGACGCTGCAGGGCGCAGCACCGCTTTCATGTGGTGGAGCTCTTCCCGCATTTTCTCAAAGCTTTCTTTGGATACATACATTACGTCGCTCATAAAACTTTTGCTTTTATTACAGGTAAAAAAAATACAACGCCACACCAGGTGTGCAGCGTTGCAGGTAACTTCAAAAATACATTTTTTAAATAAAAAAACAAGATGGGCGCTCAAAAATCATATATACAGTTTTGTGAAAAAGCTGTGCCTGCCAGCCTTCGGTAATACTGACTTCCTGTTACGGTGGCTTGCCCGCCCTTACGGCAGATAAAGTTGTACACCGATATATCCAATAACCCTATATATTCATCAATGCAAAGGGCGCTCTCATATCCCTTGCTACTCATTTTAATGCATTGGAAGCGTAATACTTTAACGTTCCAGACTTCAGTCCAATACACTTGGTGCCACTGTAAGGGAAGGGTGGGTCACTCCCACCTAAGCAGGGCTGATGTGTGGTGAAGACCATATAAGTTGTAGTAAACGATGATACATTCATGGCTCTCCCGTACCAGTGCAAGAAGTACCACGATATAGCAAACAACAAGTGTGTTCATGGTTTGAGATCCTTGCTAAATGGGAAGCTATTGCTGTAAATTTATATAAGGAATACCGTTCCGACCTTCCAAAAAGTGTAATTCTGGCAGGGAAAACTGTAGAAAAAGCATATAAAAACATAAAAATATCCTTAAATTTTCTGGCAGGGTATTGGCAGTTAACGCTTACGGCCGCCCAGTTGCGGACACTAATTCTATAAGGGATATTTGTTTTGCCCAAACCCTTATCTTTGCGCCCTTACAAAAAAAAGTAGAAAATCCCTAGTTAGTATGCAACTGAAAGGTTTGGTGCGTTTCTTTACGATTGCCTTAATATTAATCTGCCTTTATCAGCTGTCCTTTACATGGATGGTACACAACCATGAGGATAGTATGGCTGAGCGTGCAGATGCCTGGGTGAAAGGCAATTTTTCGACGCCTGAAAAAAAATACCCCAATGATAAAGCTGCCCAAGCAGTATATGCCGACAGTTTGAACGCCTTGAAAAGACAGCGCCTTGCTTACCTGCTTGACAGCACCAAGAGCACTGACATCGGTCCGTTTGGATTCACTACTTACCAAAATGCCAAAGATAAAGAACTGAACCTGGGGCTTGACCTGCAGGGTGGTATTAGTGTGACTATGGAAGTAGGTTTGGATGGACTGATCCATTCTTTAGCCAACTACAGCAAAGATCCTCAGTTTAACCAGGCTTTGAATAATGCCGTAGCACGTAAAGCGAATGGTGGCGACAACCTGATCAATCTCTTCAACCAAGAATATCAGAAAGTTGCTGGTGCTAATGCAAGGTTAGCACCTTTGTTTATTGCCCGCAGTAATGGTAAAATCACTGCTTCCAGCTCAAACCAGGATGTGATTGCATACTTGCAGCAGCAGGCAGAAAAGGCCTTCAATAATACAGAGCAGATTCTTCGCACGAGAATTGACCGTTTCGGTGTTGCCTCTCCCAATATTAATCCGGAGCCCAACAAAGGCAGAATCAATATTGAATTAGCGGGCATTACAGACCCAGAACGTGTGCGTCATTACCTGCAGTCAACTGCAAACCTGCAGTTTTTTGAAGTATATAATATTGCCGACCTAGCAGAGCCGTTACAATCGGCAGATAAGGCGATGAGCGACTTCATGAACGGTAAAGGTACAACAGATACTGCTCTTGCTCTAAAGGCTGACACTACCAACGCTGTTAATGCACTTTCTACAGACTCTACCCGTAAAGCCAATGATACCAGTGCACCAACAATGGCTGCTAACAAGCCTGTTGACAGCGCCACCATCAAGAAAAATGCAAATCCTATTTTATCTATCCTGCAGCCTGTTCAACCGCAGCAGGATCAGAGCGGCAGAACACAGTACCCAGCATTCATCGGGTACATCCGCGCACAGGATACTGCCACGCTGGGTAACTACCTGAGACAGGATTTCATCAGGAACAGGTTCCCGTCCAATTTGGAATTTATGTACGGAAAAGTGGACAGAACCGGTACTAACGCTGCATCTAAAGCCAATATACTGGAGCTGTATGCTGTAAAAACCCAAGACAACGGCACTGCCAAACTGGAAGGTGAGCACGTAATTGAAGCCAGCCAGGGATATGATGAGCGCAACCGCCCTTCCATCAACATGAAGATGGATGCGGTAGGTACCCGTATATGGGCACAAATGACAAAAGATAACGTAGGCAAGCCTATTGCCATTGTATTGGATAAAGTGGTATACAGCGCACCCTTTGTTAATGGTGAAATACCTTTTGGCAGTTCCCAGATAACGGGCAGCTTTACTACCAACGAAGCCCAGGATCTAGCCAGCATTCTGCAATCGGGTAAACTGCCCGCGCCGGCCAAGATCGTACAGGAGCAGATTGTAGGACCTACTTTGGGTAAAGAAGCTGTAAACGGCGGCGCTATGGCGTTCATTATTTCGTTTGCAGTCATCTTCGTGCTGATGCTGATTTACTACAATACAGCAGGTTGGGTTGCTAATATTGCCCTGATCCTGAACCTGCTCTTCACTATTGGTATACTGGCGGCGTTTGGGTTTACCATCACTGCGGCTGGTATTGCGGCCCTGGTGCTTACAGTAGGTATGGCAGTGGACACGAACGTAATTATATTCGAGAGAATAAAAGAGGAATTATCGCGCGGTAAAGGCTACCAAACTGCCGTAAATGATGGTTACAAGCGCTCTTATGCCCCGGTGCTTGATGCGCACGTAACCACCTTCCTTACTGCCGCTATCCTGTTTACATTTGGTATCGGTCCGGTATTAGGCTTTGCTACTACCCAGATGGTGGGTATTGTATTGTCACTTTTCTGCGGTATCCTTGTATCCCGCGTAGTTACAGACATTTATACCAACCGTAACCGCCATTTCCAATACTTTACCAAGTTCTCCCAAAAGATATTCAAACATGCGGCTTTCAAGTTTATCGAGTACCGCAAAGTAGCTTACGGAATATCGGTAGTGGTGTTAATATTAGGTATTTCCTCATTCTTCCACGGCTTTGATGAAGGCGTTGAGTTTGCAGGTGGCCGCAGCTATACAGTTCGTTTTGAGAAGAAGCCAGACATTGATAAGATGCGTGATGAACTGAAAGGTGTATTTGGCGAATACCCAATTATCAAGACCGTTGACCGCGAAGACCAGTTAAATATCACCACTTCTTACAAAATACATGAAACTGGTAATAATGTAGACTCTACGGTAGAGCAAATATTATATAAAGGGCTCGTTCCTTTCTTACCGCAGGGCACTACCTACAATGATTTTGCCAGTCATTACAAGCAAAGCTCACAAACAGTATTGCCAACTATTTCGGATGATCTAAAGCAGGGGGCTACGAAGGCAACCATTATTGCGATTATCGTGATCTGCTTGTATATTTTTATACGCTTCCGCGACTGGCGCTACTCTCTCGGAACTATTGTATCGTTACTGCATGATGTGTTTGTAACATTGGCGGTTTTCTCCTTTGCACGCAGCATTGTGCCATTCCCGCTGGAAATAGACCAGCACTTTATTGCAGCGATACTTACAGTGATCGGTTTCTCAATGAACGATACTGTAATCGTGTACGACCGCATACGTGAAGACTCCAGGCTAATGCGCGGTGAGAGTAAGGAAACAATCATCAACCGGGCTATCAACCAAACGCTTAGCCGTACGATCATGACATCACTGACCGTATTCCTCACCCTACTTATCTTGTTTATTTTTGGTGGTGAAGTAACACGCGGTTTCGCTTTCGCAATGCTGATAGGTGTAATTACCGGTACCTATTCCTCAATATTTGTTGCAGCACCAATCCTTGTAGA
>Ga0308175_100002660_pt1 | contig 12236 bp, 10 predicted proteins | sample PhyCR1_3_FD_203893 | JGI IMG/M metagenome (GOLD analysis project Ga0308175, IMG submission 203893) | Soil microbial communities from UC Gill Tract Community Farm, Albany, California, United States - DLSLS.C.R1 | ecosystem: Environmental > Terrestrial > Soil > Agricultural land | place: USA... | reverse complement strand
ATTAGAGGGGAAAACCAAAAAGGAAAAATGGAGAATCACGGTAGGAAAACAAAAATAGTTGCAAATCAAGCAGGATTTTCGAAAAACTTGTCGAATATTTGCTTATACATATGGAAGTACAGAATGCATGGAGGTGGCTTTAATGCCGTTAACGCCGTTAGATATTCATAATAAAGAATTTAATAAGGGATTTCGCGGGTATGACGAAGACGAAGTAAATGAATTTCTTGATCAGGTAATCAAGGATTACGAGCTTGTTCTTAGAGAAAAAAGAGAATTAGAAGAACGATTAAATGAGATGAATGACCGTCTAGGCCATTTTGTCAATATTGAAGATACACTCAATAAATCCATTGTTATTGCCCAAGAGGCAGGAGAAGAAGTAAAACGCAATGCCCAAAAGGAAGCAAAACTAATCATTAAAGAAGCTGAAAAAAATGCTGACCGGATTGTGAATGAATCACTTTCAAAAGCGAGGAAAATCGCCCTTGAAATTGAAGATTTAAAGAAACAGTCTAAAGTATTCCGTACGCGTTTTAAAATGCTAATTGAGGCACAGCTGGATATGTTAAATACAGATGACTGGGACCACTTATTAGAATATGAGGTCGATGCTACTGAATTAAAGATTCATGAAGAAGAGGACTCATTAGCTTGACGAAATGCATTTTTTTAGCATATAATCTTTAGACATAGTAAATAGAATGGAAATTGACGATGAAAGGGACAGTACAATTTTTCTAAAAGCTTTCTTAGCGAGTCGGGGGTGGTGAGAGCCCGATAAAGTTGGAAAATTGGAAGATCACCCTCGAGTTCCAGGCTGAAACCCATTAGGGATAGTAAGCTTTGGCGTGTTATTCACGTTACGAATGGTAAAGAGGATAGTACGGAATGGGTATTATCTATCAGGGTGGTACCGCGGGAAAAAACCTTCTCGTCCCTATTTGGGATGAGAGGGTTTTTTTATTTGTCTATTCCCTATTCTGATTATTAACAAGGATACAGGAGGAAAAGGAACATGGAATATAAAGACACGTTATTAATGCCTAAAACTGAATTTCCCATGCGTGGTAATCTTCCCCAAAGAGAACCCGACATTCAGGCAAAATGGGAAGAAATGAATATTTATCAAAAAGTGCAAGAACGGACAAAGGGACGTCCTATGTTTGTTTTGCATGATGGCCCTCCATACGCGAATGGAGATATCCATATGGGTCATGCCTTAAATAAAATCCTAAAAGACATGATTGTCCGTTATAAATCTATGAGCGGTTTTCATGCTCCATATGTTCCAGGATGGGATACACATGGTCTGCCAATCGAGCAGGCATTGACTAATAAAGGGGTTAAACGGAAGGAAATGACTGTTGCAGAATTCCGAGAGCTTTGTGCAAAGTATGCCCTTGAACAAATTGATAACCAACGTAGTCAATTTAAGCGCCTCGGCGTAAGAGGAGACTGGGAAAACCCATATATTACCCTAAAACCAGAATACGAAGCACAGCAAATTAAGGTGTTTGGGGAAATGGCGAAAAAGGGTTACATCTATAAGGGTCTTAAGCCTGTATATTGGTCTCCATCCAGTGAATCAGCATTAGCAGAGGCAGAAATTGAATATCAAGATAAGAAATCTCCATCCATCTATGTCGGCTTTAAGGTTAAAGATGGGAAGGGTGTTATAGATAGCGATACCCAAATTGTCATCTGGACAACTACTCCTTGGACTATTCCGGCTAATCTTGGTATTTCTGTACATCCTGATTTAACTTATGTCGTGGCTGCCGTTAATGGAAATAAGTATCTTGTAGCTGAGGCCTTATTAGAAGCTGTTACGAAAGAAATAGGCTGGGAAGAAACGGAAGTTGTTCAAAAGGTAAAAGGATCTGATCTGGAATATATCGTTGCTGCCCATCCATTATATGGCCGTGATTCTTTAGTGATGTTAGGCGAACACGTCACCACTGATGCTGGTACAGGTTGCGTTCATACTGCTCCAGGACATGGGGAAGATGACTTCTATGTTGGTCAGAAATATGGCCTTGATGTATTATGTCCTGTTGATGATAAGGGTGTTATGACAGCGGAGGCAACGGGCTTTGAAGGGTTATTTTATGATACTGCTAACAAATCAATTGCCCAAGCACTAGAAGATGCCGGTGCCTTATTGAAATTATCATTTATTACCCACTCCTATCCACATGATTGGAGAACAAAGAAGCCGGTTATTTACCGTGCTACTGCACAATGGTTCGCATCCATTAAAGATTTCCGTAATGAATTATTAGAAGCAGTAAAGGAAACAAAATGGGTACCCGCTTGGGGCGAAACTAGATTATTTAATATGGTTCGCGACCGGGGCGATTGGTGTATCTCCCGCCAGCGTGTTTGGGGTGTTCCGATTCCTGTTTTCTATGCAGAAAATGGTCAAGAAATTATCACGGATGAAACGATTGAACATGTATCAAATCTTTTCCGCGAAAATGGTTCAAATATCTGGTTTGAGCGTGAGGCAAAAGATTTACTCCCAGAAGGCTTTACACATCCTGGAAGTCCAAATGGAACATTTACAAAAGAAACAGATATCATGGATGTTTGGTTTGATTCTGGTTCTTCTCACCAAGCAGTATTGCTTGAGAGAGAGGATTTAGTAAGGCCGGCAGATCTTTACCTTGAAGGTTCAGACCAATACCGCGGCTGGTTTAATTCATCTTTATCCACTGCTGTAGCTGTTACTGGTAAAGCACCTTATAAAGGGGTGTTAAGCCATGGGTTTGCACTTGATGGTGATGGAAGAAAAATGAGTAAGTCACTAGGAAATGTAGTCGTACCGGCTAAGGTTATGAATCAATTAGGTGCAGATATTTTACGCCTTTGGGTAGCTTCTGTTGACTACCAGGCGGATGTTCGTGTTTCTGACCCTATTCTTAAACAAGTAGCAGAGGTTTATCGTAAAATCCGTAATACCTTCCGTTTCTTGCTTGGGAACCTAGCAGATTTTGATCCTGCTGTAAACAAGGTTGGTTACGAAAACCTGCGTGAAGTGGATCAATTTATGCTGGTAAAGCTGAATAAGTTAGTGAAATATGTTCGTCATGCTTATGAAAACTACGAGTTTGCCGGCATTTATCATGCTGTAAATAACTTCTGTACACTCGATTTAAGCGCATTTTATCTTGATTTTGCTAAAGATGTTCTTTATATTGAGGCAGCCGATAATCGTGAGCGCCGCGCTATCCAAACCGTGCTATATGAATCATTAGTTACCTTGACTAAATTGGTATCGCCAATTCTTTCACATACAGCTGATGAGGTTTGGAAGTTTATTCCGGCAGTTAAAGAAGAGAGTGTCCAATTGACAGATCTTCCTGAGTATCAAGAATTAGCTGGAGCTGAAGCTCTTGAAGAAAAATGGTCGGCTTTCATGACACTCCGTGATGATGTGTTAAAAGCTCTTGAAGAAGCCCGTAACCAAAAAGTAATCGGAAAATCTTTAACGGCTAAGGTGACTCTTTATGTGAATGAAAAGTCAAAAGCTTTGTTAGATTCCATCAAAGAAGACCTGAAGCAATTGTTTATTGTCTCTGGTTTCGAAGTGGCCGGAACCTATAACGAAGCACCTGAGAATGCTATTAAATTAGATACAGCGGCGATTGTGGTTACTAAAGCGGAAGGTGAGACATGTGAACGCTGCTGGATTGTTACCTCTGAAATTGGGAACGACCCAGAACATAGCACGTTATGTAATCGATGTGCGGAAGTTGTAAAAGAAAACTATTCACATCTAGCTTAATAAGAAAAGCCCCCTGGCAAAACAGGGGGCTTTCCATATATATCCAATAGTGTTGTCCAGCTGCAGGCGCCATCGGCTCGAGGTCACAAGCCGATTAACGGGCGTTTTCGCTTTTCTTATAAATTTTACCTTTTTATCTAATAGTTGTTGCCGTTGTCAATTGTTTTTCCGTGTCAGGAGAGAAAGTACGGAGATAATATTACAAATGACATATAACGGAGGTAACAACTATGAATGCCATGCAGGAAAAGCTGTTTTTAGAACTCCGTCAAACGAAGGAAGAAATTGAGAACTCTTTAAAAAAGAAACAAAAGCAAGCTTGGCTCACTTCCATTTTGAGGGAAGAGCTTGCAGATATTAATACTGCTATTCAAAAGTTTGAGGAAGGGAAATTCGGCCAATGTGAGCTCTCTGGTGAATTTATCCCCGAAGATTTACTCAAAATGTTTCCAACGATCAAGTCCATTAAGGACACCGAGGATTTAGAATACTTTTACAAGAAGCCCCTTTCCACTGCTTTTTTATAATGTTACGTTGTCGTTTTGCGATTAAGTATGCTAAAATGCAAAGGAGATTAGAAAAGCGAGTTGTTTACTCTTGTCGACTTTATGTGGAGGTATCTTAGAGTGTTTTATTACTTAATCGCAATTTTTGTAATTTTATTAGACCAATTCACAAAGTGGTTAATCGTTAGCAAAATGTATTTTGGGGAAAGTATTACAATCATTAATAATGTTTTGTATATCACTTCTCATCGCAATCGCGGAGCTGCATGGGGAATCCTCCAAGGCCAAATGTGGCTTTTTTATGTTATTACAATTGTCGTGATTGTGGCAATTATGTACTATCTGCACAAAGCCGCAAGAGGAAAAATGCTATTAGGGGTTTCCTTAGCATTAATGTTAGGCGGTGCGATTGGTAATTTTATTGATCGTGTATTTAGAAAAGAAGTAGTTGACTTTATCCATACATATATTTTCAGCTACAACTTCCCAGTTTTTAATATTGCCGATTCTTCTTTAGTAATCGGAGTTATTTTGTTAATGATTCAAATGCTCCTAGATGAGCGGGGATCAAAGGAGAAATCATATGGAGAAAATGGAACACACCATTCTTGAAGACCAAAAAGGCGACAGAATTGACAAGGTTATTTCAGGGCTTGATGAAGAATGGTCACGTACTCAAGTACAGCAATGGATAAAAGATGGCAACGTGTTAGTTAACGGACAGCCCGTAAAAACCAATTATAAATGCAGCTTTAATGATATCATTGGAATAACCATCCCGGAACCTGAAGAATTAGATGTTATTCCGGAGGAAATGGATTTAGAAATCTATTATGAAGATAGTGATGTATTAGTCGTAAATAAGCCACGCGGAATGGTTGTTCATCCCGCACCTGGACATATGACTGGTACACTGGTGAATGGGTTAATGGCACACTGTAAGGATTTATCAGGAATAAATGGTGTGTTAAGACCAGGGATTGTTCATCGTATTGATAAGGATACTTCCGGCCTTTTAATGGTAGCAAAAAATGATATGGCTCATGAAAGTCTTGTAAATCAGTTAGTGAAGAAGACCGTAACACGTAAATATAAAGCGATCGTGCATGGAGTTATTCCTCATGATTTTGGTACGATTGATGCTCCGCTTGCCAGGGATGCAAAGGACAGACAAAGTATGGCTGTTGTTGATAATGGCAAACACGCTGTTACACATTTTCATGTGCTTGAGCGCTTTAAAGATTTTACCTTTGTGGAGTGCCAATTAGAGACAGGAAGAACCCATCAAATTCGTGTTCATATGAAATATATTGGCTATCCGCTTGCAGGTGACCCTAAGTATGGTCCGCGAAAAACATTGGACATTAATGGCCAAGCTTTGCATGCCGGCATTCTTGGATTTATCCATCCAAGATCAAAGGAATATTTAGAGTTTGAAGCGCCTTTACCTAAAGATTTTGAGCAGCTTCTTGTGCAACTTCGTAAATAATGATTGACGATAGCCCAGATATGAGTTAATATGAGTATAGTTTAATAAGCCCTTTAATTCGGTCCCGTGAGGCTGAGAAGGAAACGGATATGTTATAGGCAGGACAAGGCCTGTAACTGAATTTACCTGTTAACCTCTCGCCAAAAACGGTGAGAGGTTTTTTATTTTAAGATAATAAAGAAGGTGTATCATGAACCAAAAAGCTCTAGTCCTTGATGAACAAGCCATTAGTCGGGCACTTACAAGGATTGCTCACCAAATTATTGAAAAAAATAAAGGTATTGAGGAATGTGTGCTTGTCGGCATTCGTACAAGGGGGATCTATTTGGCGCAGCGCCTAGCCTCAAGAATTGAAGAAATTGAGGGGAATCCCATTCCCGTGGGTGAGATTGACATAACCCTTTATCGTGATGATTTAACTAAAAAGACGGAAAACCTGGAACCACTTGTAAAAGGTTCTGATATTCCGGTTGATATCAATGATAAGATCGTTATTCTTGTGGATGATGTACTATATACGGGTAGAACAGTCCGATCTGGACTCGATGCACTCATGGATGTAGGACGGCCAGCAGCCATCCAACTCGCAGTCTTAGTAGACAGAGGACATCGTGAACTACCAGTCCGAGCGGATTATGTAGGTAAGAATGTACCAACTTCAAGTGATGAAAAAATTATGGTTCAACTAGTGGAAGTAGATAAGGTGGACCAAGTAAGTATTTTTGAAAAATAAATAGCAGCCCTTTTAAAAGGCAGTCCTGTGAGGCTGACAAAGGGGAAAAGCCATCTATTCTGGCATTTCTATACCCTCTTTGTACCTTCATGGACGAAAAGAGGGTTTTTTTATGGCCTAAAAGAGACAATAAAGATAAACATAATTAATTAGGAGTTAACCAAAATGAGTAATAAACCGATCTTAGATGTTACAGATATTCCAAAATCATCACAATGGATTACTTTAAGCCTTCAGCATTTATTTTCAATGTTTGGATCAACGATTTTAGTGCCATACCTTGTTGGATTAAGTCCTTCCCTTGCCTTAATCTCAAGCGGGCTTGGAACTCTAGCATTTCTGTTAATAACAAAAGGTAAAGTTCCTGCATACTTAGGATCATCGTTTGCCTACATCATTCCAATTAAATTATTAAATGATACAGGCGGGCCAGGGGCTGCGATGACGGGGACCTTTATAGCGGGACTGGTATATGGAATTGTTGCACTGATTATCAGCAGGTCAGGCCATCGTTGGGTAATGAATCTTCTGCCGCCGATTGTGGTAGGTCCTGTAATTATAGTGATTGGCTTAGCGTTATCATCTACTGCCGTTGGGATGGCAATGAATAATCCTGCTGGAAAATACAGCATGCTCCATTTCTCGGTAGGTTTAGTTACTTTAGCGGCAACCATTATTTTCTCAATTTATGCAAAAAAAATGTTAAGTATAATCCCCATCTTATCAGGTATAATTATTGGTTATGTTTATGCATTAATCGTAGGGGTTGTGGATTTTACCCCGGTTGTAAAAGCCCATTGGTTTGAAATGCCGGAATTTGTGATTCCATTTGTAAGCTACAAGGTTAAATTCACTTGGGATCTAGTCGCACTTATCGTACCAGTTGCAGTTGTTACACTATCAGAGCATATCGGTCATCAGCTTGTGTTAAGTAAGGTAGTCGGACGTGACTACATTAAAAATCCTGGTTTGCACCGGTCCATTTTAGGTGATGGAACAGCCACCATTATTTCATCATTAATAGGTGGACCGCCAAAAACGACTTATGGTGAAAACATTGGTGTACTTGCGATTACTCGAGTGTATAGTGTATATGTCATCGCCGGTGCAGCAATATTCGCGATTATCTTCGGGTTTATTGGAAAGGTAACAGCGTTAATCCAAACGATTCCAACTCCTGTCATGGGCGGTGTATCCATTTTACTCTTTGGTATCATTGCTTCCTCCGGTTTGCGGATGCTGGTTGACAGTAAGGTGGACTTTGGTGATAAACGTAACCTTGTTGTCTCCTCAGTAATCTTGGTAATTGGGATTGGTGGAGCAGTTGTAAAACTTCCATTTAACATCCAAATTCAAGGTATGGCCTTAGCGGCGATTATCGGTGTATTATTAAACCTAATCCTGCCTGGAAGACAAGCGGCTTCGGAAAATATGTTTGAAGAGGAAGAATCAAATTCGAGAACTGCGTAAATATGAGCTACCTTTTAAAGGAAGTCCTGAGAGGCTTATAAGGGTGTAACGCTTGACAAAGGAAAAGGAGCCCCCGAGACCTTTGTTAAAGTTTAGACTGATTACACCCTGATCTAAAAAAAAGTCAGGGTGTTTTTATTATATCGAAAGGCGGGAAATGGATGTTACAACACTTATTAACCACGAATGAATTAAAGGTGGATGAGGTTTATCAAATCTTAAACGATGCTCACAGCTTTAAAAAGGGAATGGAGTGGCATCCAGAAGAAAAGATCTTTGCCGCCAACCTGTTTTTTGAACCTAGCACAAGAACGAAAAGCAGTTTTGAAGTCGCTCAAAAGAGATTAGGTCTTGATGTAATTCACTTTGAAGTGCTGACATCAAGTGTTCAAAAAGGGGAAACCCTTTACGATACAGTCAAAACATTAGAATCGATTGGTGTAAAGACGATGGTTATCCGCCATGAACAAGACCGCTACTTTGATGAGATAGTTGGAAAAGTGAATATACCAATTATAAATGGCGGAGACGGCTGCGGTCATCATCCTACACAATCACTTCTTGATTTAATGACCATCCATGAGGAATTTGGTCAGTTTACTGGCTTAAAAATAGCGATTATCGGAGACATTCGCCATAGCCGGGTGGCCCGTTCTAATGCAGATGTCCTTACAAGGTTAGGGGCTGAAGTAATTTTCTCAGGTCCTGAAGAATGGTTTGACACCAAGAGCGCAGATATGTCAAGGTACAGACCGATTGATTATGCAATCCAAGAATCGGATGTGGTTATGCTCTTGAGAGTTCAACATGAACGCCATCAACAAAAGAGCAGCTTTACTGCAAATGAATATCACAAGCTATTCGGACTTACGCTTGAAAGAGAAAAGATGATGAAGCAGGGCAGTATCATCATGCACCCTGCACCCGTTAATAGAAATGTAGAAATTGCAGATAGTCTTGTCGAGTGCGAGAGATCAAGGATTTTTAAGCAAATGGAAAACGGTGTGTATGTCAGAATGGCAGCAATCAAAAGATCAATCGAAAGCCTTAAAGGAGGAAACCAAAATGAAACTACTTATTCAGAACGCGTGCTACACAGCATCTAATGGAGAAAAGAAACAAGCTGATATATTAATAGAAGAGGGCATCATTACAAAGATTGAAACACAAATCGATGTGGTTGTGGATCGCAAAATTAACGCTGAAGGAAAACTAGTTTCACCAGGATTCATCGACTTACATGTGCACCTCCGCGAACCAGGCGGCGAAAAGAAAGAAACCATCGCAACAGGAACAGCCGCAGCAGCAAGAGGCGGATTTACCACTATTGCCAACATGCCAAACACAAGACCGGTGCCTGACACCATTAGCAATATGGAGGACTTACAAAAGCGGATTAAGGATACGGGCAAGGTTAGAGTGCTTCCGTATGCATCGATCACGATTCGTCAGCTTGGTCAGGAGTTAACGGATTTTGAAGGCCTAAAGGCTCTTGGAGCATTTGCGTTTACGGATGACGGTGTGGGCGTGCAATCTGCGAGTATGATGCTTGAGGCAATGCGAAAAGCAGCGGCTCTAGACATGGCGATCGTTGCTCATTGTGAGGAAAATACATTAATTAATAAGGGTTCTGTCCATGATGGTTCATTTGCTAAGAAGCATGGATTAAATGGTATCCCATCTATATGTGAGTCGGTTCAAATTGCAAGAGATGTGCTCCTAGCAGAAGCAGCAGACTGTCATTATCATGTCTGCCATATTAGTACAAAAGAATCTGTCCGAGTAGTCAGAGATGCCAAAAAAGCAGGTATTAAGGTAACGGCAGAGGTTACACCTCATCACTTATTGTTATCTCAAGATGATATCCCAGGGCTTGATGCCAATTTCAAAATGAATCCTCCGCTTCGGGATGCACAAGACCAAACGGCTCTAATAGAAGGACTTCTAGATGGAACGATTGATTTTATCGCAACGGATCATGCCCCGCACACTGCAGAAGAAAAAAGTGAGGGAATGACGCTTGCACCTTTCGGTATTGTGGGACTTGAGACAGCTTTCCCGCTTCTCTACACCCACTTGGTATTAAAAAATATCATGACACTTGATCAGTTAATCGAGTATCTGACAATTAAACCAGCGGAAGCATTTGGGCTGCCATACGGAAAAATCGAAGTCGGAGCACCAGCCGATTTAACACTATTGAATCTTGAAGAAGAACATGAAATTAACCCAGAAGAATTTTTATCAAAAGGAAAAAATACACCATTTGGCGGTTGGAAATGTAAAGGATGGCCGGAAATCACCATCGCTAAAGGAGAAATCGCTTGGGAAAAAGGACGTGTGTTGATATGAAAAAACAACTGATTTTAGAAGATGGAACGATTTTTATCGGTAAAGGCTTTGGCAGTGATACAGAAACAATTGGTGAGGTTGTTTTTAATACAGGTATGACGGGTTATCAAGAAATCATCTCCGACCCTTCTTATTGCGGGCAGCTGGTCACATTAACCTATCCACTGATCGGAAATTACGGAATTAACCGCGACGATTTTGAATCGATTAATCCGGCGGTAAAAGGTCTAATTGTAAAGGAAGCAGCAGATTTTCCTTCCAACTGGAGAAATGAATACACCTTGGACGAATACTTTGATATGAAAAAGATCCCGGGGATTGCAGGAATTGATACTCGTAAATTGACTCGGATTATCCGTCAATATGGAACATTAAAAGGAGCCATCTGCAGCATTGAAAAAGATGCCAACGAGGTACTGGCTCAATTACGAAAAGCACCGGTTCTAACTAATCAAGTAAAACAGGTTTCCACTAAAAATGCGTATCCAAGTCCAGGACGCGGGAAAAGAGTAGTCCTTGTAGATTTTGGTATGAAGCACGGTATCTTACGGGAACTCAACCACCGCGATTGTGATGTGGTCGTCGTGCCATATCATACCACAGCAGACGAAATCCTCCATTTACGTCCAGATGGAATTATGCTCTCAAATGGACCTGGGGATCCAAAGGATGTTCCTGAAGCAATTGATATGCTAAAAGGTGTATTAGGCCGAGTTCCACTGTTTGGAATTTGTTTAGGACATCAGTTGTTCGCACTAGCATGTGGTGCCAATACAGAAAAAATGAAGTTCGGCCATCGCGGTTCAAACCATCCGGTTAAAGACCTTGCTACAGGAAAAGTCGCGATAACTTCACAAAATCATGGCTATACAGTTGAAGAAGACTCGATTAAAAATACAAGATTAGAAATTACTCACATTGCAGTTAACGACGGTACAGTTGAAGGACTAAAACATCTAGATTATCCAGCATTCACGGTTCAATACCATCCAGAAGCATCACCGGGACCAGAAGATGCCAACGGCTTATTTAACCAATTTCTTGACATGATGGAAAAGCACAAACAGGGGGTAACAGCAAATGCCTAAACGTACAGATATTAAATCCATTCTCGTAATCGGTTCAGGACCAATTGTCATCGGACAGGCTGCAGAATTTGACTATGCAGGCACGCAAGCATGTATCGCATTAAAAGAAGAGGGTTATAAAGTTATTCTAGTTAACTCGAACCCAGCTACAATCATGACAGATACTGAGGTTGCCGATGCGGTTTATATTGAACCATTAACTGTTGAATTTGTCAGCCGAATCATTCGTAAGGAACGTCCAGATGCACTGCTTGCAACACTTGGCGGACAAACAGGTCTAAACCTGGCTGTTGAATTAACAAAATCCGGCGTCTTAGACGAGTGTGAGGTTGAAATCCTTGGAACCAAACTTGCGGCGATTAACCAAGCCGAAGACCGCGATCTGTTTCGCAGCCTTATGAATGAGTTAAATGAACCTGTTCCAGACAGTGAAATTGTCCATGAATTAGCGGAAGCGAAGGCATTTGTTGAAAAAATTGGCTTCCCTGTCATCGTACGTCCTGCCTTTACCCTTGGTGGAACCGGCGGTGGAATATGCCATAACGACCAGGAATTAGAGGAAATCGTCGCTAGCGGACTCAAGCACAGCCCTGTAACTCAATGTCTGTTAGAAAAAAGCATTGCAGGCTTCAAGGAAATTGAATATGAAGTAATGCGTGATAGAAACGATAACGCGATTGTAGTTTGTAACATGGAAAACATCGATCCGGTCGGTGTACACACAGGAGATTCCATTGTTGTGGCACCAAGCCAGACATTAAGTGACCGTGAATACCAACTGCTTCGAAATGTTTCTTTAAAAATCATT
>Ga0308175_100002659_pt1 | contig 12238 bp, 11 predicted proteins | sample PhyCR1_3_FD_203893 | JGI IMG/M metagenome (GOLD analysis project Ga0308175, IMG submission 203893) | Soil microbial communities from UC Gill Tract Community Farm, Albany, California, United States - DLSLS.C.R1 | ecosystem: Environmental > Terrestrial > Soil > Agricultural land | place: USA... | reverse complement strand
AGGGAAAGCGCGGGCTCGGCCGGTCCGGTCGAGCCCGCCCCGGCCGGAACCGCGCCGGCCCCCGAACGGGCGATCCTCGGTACGCGGCGGCCGGGCGCCCGGTGCCTAAGGTGGAGTGTGATCAGTAGCGCCACGGAGGACCACCGGCAGGACCGGCGGGCGGACCGGTGGCGGCCGGGTTACCTGGCCGCGGCGGCCGTCTTCGCCGTCGGGATGCTCGGCACCACCCTGCCCACACCGCTGTACGGGCTGTACCGGCAGCAGCTCGGCTTCTCCGAGCTCATCGTGACGGTGGTGTTCGCCGCCTACGCGGTCGGCGTCATCACCGCCCTGCTGATCGCCGGTGGTTTCTCCGACGTGCTGGGGCGGCGGCCGGTGCTGCTGGCGGCGCTGGGGCTGGCGGCGCTCAGCGCGGTGTGCTTCCTGACCGAGGGCGGACTGCCACTGCTGTACACGGGCCGGGTTCTGTCGGGCTTCTCGGCCGGGCTGCTGAGCGGCACGGGCACCGCGGCCGTCCTCGAACTGGCCCCGCCCGGCAGGCACGCCCGGGCCGGGTTCGCGGCGACCGCGGCCAACATGGGCGGGCTGGGGCTCGGCCCCCTGGTGTCCGGCATCCTCGCCGAGTACGCGCCGCAGCCGCTGAAGCTGCCGTTCGTCGTCCATCTCGCGCTGCTCGCGGTGGCGGCGGTGGTCGTCTGCCTGCTGCCCGAGACCGTGCACCGCTCGCATCCGCGGGGGTCGCTGCGGCCCCAGGGAATGACGGTGCCGCCGGAGGTGCGCGAGGTGTTCGCGCCCTGTGCCCTCGCCGCCTTCGCGGGCTTCTCCATGCTCGGGCTGTTCACGGCGGTCGCGCCGGCCTTCCTCAACCAGACCCTGGGGGAGCACAACCTGGCGGTCGCCGGTGCCGTCGTCTTCTGCGTGTTCTGCGCCTCCACCTGCGGGCAACTGCTCATGGGCCGGATCGGTGCGCGCCGGGCCCTGCCCTGGGGCTGCGCGGTGCTCGTCGCCGGACTCCTCCTCATCGCGCTGTCGCTGCTGCTGACGTCCTTCCCGGTGCTGCTCGCGGGCGCGCTGACCGGCGGCACCGGCCAGGGAATGGCGTTCCGCGCGGGTCTGAGCGAGGTCAGCTCGGCGGCACCGGAGGCCCACCAGGGCGCCACCATCTCGGCGTTCTTCGTCGTCGCCTACGTGGGGATCTCGCTGCCGGTCGTCGGGGTGGGCGCACTGACGTCGGCGCTGGGGCTGCGCGGCGCCGGGCTGGTGTTCGCGGGGTGCGCGGTCCTGCTCGTAGCGGCCGTCGGCGTACGGGTGAGCCGCACCCTGTCCCGGACCTCCGACCGGTGACGCAGGCGCCGCGCACCTCCGGCGAACGTCCGGCCGTCCACCGGCGTCGAAGGAGAGACCGTCGGCGAAGCTGAGAGGCGCCCCATGACCCGCGTACGTTCCACATCCCGCTCCCCGCTGCCGCGCCTCGCGACGATCGCGGGTCTGGTCTGCGGGGCAGCCGCCTGCCAGGGACCGAGCGTGTCCACCCATCCGGCGCAGACCGCCGGCACCGCCTGGCAGGAACCGTCCGCTTACACGTACATCCTGCGCTCGACCGGCGGGGAGCGGGCGCTGATCGGCTCGTTCCGGGTGAGTGTGCGGGCGGGGAAGGTGGTGCGCGCGGACGGTCTGGACGCGGAGAGCCGGGCCGTGATCCGGCGCTCGCCCACGATCGTGCCCACCATCGGCACGCTGGTGCGGGAGGTCGAACAGGCGCGGCGCGAGGGCGCGGACCGGGCCGACACGGAGTACGCGTCCGCCGGGTACCCCCGCCGTATCACCGTGGACTGGTCGGCCACCGCCGTCGACGACGAAGTCCGCTACGAGATAAGCGGCTACACGCCCGGTGGGAGACGACCCGGCGCCGACTGAGCACCGCTCGCGGGGCACCCGCGCGTGCGGGGGAGTCCGTCACTCGCGTGGGGTCAGGACCTCCTGGAGGAGCGCGCCGTAGCGCGTGATGAGTTCCTTGCGGTCGGTGCGGAGCAGGCCCTCGTCCCGGGCCACCCACAGGCTGTAGAGCAGGCCGCCGGACATCGACGCCGCGAGCCGGGCGCGCAGGTCGGCGTCGGGTCCGCGGAGCCGGTCGCGCAGGGGCGCGATGAGCACCTTCTCGTGGGTCTCGCGCAGCCGGTCGAGGATCTGCGGTTCGCCGCTGCCGTGCACCAGGGCCAGGAAGATCCCCCGGGCGGTGCCGTCGAGGTCGAGGAGGAGTTCGGCCAGCCGCTCGCCCAACTGCTCCAGCGGTACGTCGAACAGGGGCTCGTTGTCGATCGCCAGGTGCATCGTCTCCAAGAACAGCAGCTCCTTGCTCTTGAAGTGACGGATCACCAGCGCCGGGTCGGTCCCGGCGGCCGCGGCGATCCGGCGGACGGTGGTCCTGGCGAACCCCTGGTCCCGGAACAGACGGGCGGCGGCCTCGTGGATGGCGTCACGGGTGGTGGAACCGGAACCGGTCTGCAGCATGCGGCACAGCCTATGCGGCGCCCCGCCCGGCTTCGCGAGCTCTCCTCGACCGCTCCGCGAACAGGGCGTGAACCGGCCCCTGACCGGCTGGAAGATCGGGATACGTGAGCGTTTCAAGAAGTTCGGTCAACATTGTTGACTCGCCGCTGCGGCGCCCGCACATTACCTATCAGTAGAACCGCCCGGTAATCCCGTGACGGTCCTTCACGGACGTCGACGTGCGCCTTTCCGCCCACGCTCCGCCGGCCGGCACTCCCCCCTGCTCGAGCCGCCCCGTTCTCGCGCACCAGGTCCGCGTGCACCGCCGTGCCCGCGTGCTCCCCACGCGCCCCCACCGAGAAGAGAGAGCAGATGCACATGCCCGCATTGCGTCATGTCATGACCGCGACAGCAGCCGCCGCCGGTGCGCTGGCGCTCGGCCTCACCGGCTCCACCGCCCAGGCCGCCACCCCGCTGCACTACGCGGCCCTCGGCGACAGCTACAGCGCCGCCTCGGGCGTCCTCCCCGTCGACCTCTCCAGCCCGCTCTGTCTGCGGTCCACGGCCAACTACCCGCACGTCCTCGCGTCCCGTACCGGCGCCCGCCTGACGGACGTCACCTGCGGCGCCGCCCAGACCAAGGACTTCACCGCGTCCCAGTACCTCGGTGTCGCGCCGCAGGTCAACGCGGTCACCGCGGACACCGACCTGGTGACCCTGACGATCGGCGGCAACGACAACGGCACCTTCATCAACGCCATCCTGTCCTGCGGCACCGCCGGCGTCCTCAGCGGCGGCCAGGGCCACCCCTGCAAGGACAAGTACGGGACCTCCTTCGACGACGCCATCGACGCGAACACCTACCCCGCCCTGAAGAAGGCCCTGGGCAGCGTCCGGGCCAAGGCGCCGGGGGCCCGCGTGGCGGTGCTCGGCTACCCGTGGATCACCCCCGCCACCGCCGACCCGTCCTGCTTCGCCAAACTGCCGATCGCCTCCGGCGACGTCCCCTACCTGCACGCCATGCAGGCCCATCTCAACGCCGTCGTCCGGCGCGCCGCCGAGGAGACGGGGGCCACGTACGTGGACTTCGAGCAGGCGTCCGCCGGCCACGACGCCTGTCAGTCCCCCGGCACCCGCTGGATCGAACCGCTGCTGTTCGGGCAGAACATCGTCCCCGTGCACCCCAACGCCCTGGGAGAACAGCGCATGGCCGAGCGCACCATGACCGTCCTCGGACTCGGCTGACCGACCGCCGGCCGGCCCGGCTTGCCTTGGAGCGGACTCCAGCGTCCACACTGAGCGCGACGGAATCCGTACCGGGGACGAGGATGGGCGCAGCCGATGGACACGACGAGCAGGGCAGGGCACCCGCTGCCGTACGACACCTACCGTGAGGCGATCGCACGCGAGACCCTCCGCTTCACCGAGGCGGTCGACGGCGCCGACCCCACGAGCGCGGTGCCCTCGTGCCCCGACTGGACCCTCGCCGACCTCACCCGGCACGTGGGTGCGCTGCAGCGGTGGTTCTGCACGCTGCTGACCCGGCTGGTGCAGGAGCCGCCCCGCTCCCGCGACGTGGAGCTGGGGCTGCCGGACAGCGCGGCCGAGTACCCCGGCTGGGTGGCGGCCGGGGTGCCCGCCGTGGCGGCCGTGCTGCGGGACACCGATCCCGGGGCGCCGATGTGGGCCTGGGGTGAGGACCAGCACGCGCGGTTCTGGGTCCGCCGGATGCTCTTCGAGACACTCGTGCACCGGGTGGACGCGGAGCGCGCCGCCGGCCGGGAGCCGGACATCGACAGCGCACTGGCGGCGGACGGGGTGGACGAGTTCCTCGTCAACCTGCCCCACGCGGGCCTCTTCGCCCCCGGCGTGCGGGAGCTGCGGGGCAACGGGGAGACCATCGCGTTCCGTTGCGCGGACACCGGCGAGGAGTGGCGGGTGCGGCTGGACCCGGACGGCTTCCGCCCGCTGCCGCTCGCGGAAGACGGCACCGCCCGGCCCGAACCGTGCACCGCGGCGGTACACGGGCAGGCGGCGGACCTGCTGCTCCTGCTCTACGGCCGCAGGTCCCACCAGGAGCCCGTCTTCGACGTGTCGGGTGAGGCCGCAACCCTCGACCGCTGGTTCGCCCACACGGCCTTCTGACCCGGCCGCCGCTTCCTACGGTTCGCCTGCCTTCGGCTCGCCGGAGAGCAGGCAGGCGGCCAGCGCCGCGGTGTCGTCCTCCAGGCGGTTGTCGCTGTAGGCCAGCAGGTCGTGGTGGAGCCGGTCCAGCAGTTCCCGGAGCGGCAGCGGACCCCACTGGCGCAGGCGCTCGGTCAGGGGGTAGAAGGAGCCGTCCGCGTCCCGCGTCTCCGTGACACCGTCCGTGTACAGCAGAAGCTGAGCACCGGGCCGGAACGGATAGGCGTCCACGTGATACGCGTCCCCGACCAGCACGCCGAGGTTCAGCGGCGGCGCCGACCGCCCCCGGTCCAGCTCGCGCACCTCTCCGGGAAGGATGAGAAGCGGCGGCGGATGGCCGCAGTTGACGACGCGGACGACCTGGCCCTCGCCCGGGATCTCGGCGAACACGGCCGTGACGAACCGCTCGCCCGCCTCGTTTCCGCCGAGCTGCGTCGCCCTGCGGCTCATGCTCGTCTCCACCCGGTCGGCCAGGGCGGCCAGATCGGACTCGTCGTGCGCGGCCTCGCGAAAGGCGCCGAGCAGGGCGGCCGCGGTCTCCACCGCGAGCAGCCCCTTGCCGCGGACGTCGCCGATGAGCAGCCGGACGCCGAACCGGGTGGGCACGGCCTCGTACAGGTCGCCGCCGATGCGTGCCTCCGCCGCCGCCGAGAGGTACAGGCTCTCCAGGCGGAGGTTGCCGATCCGGTGCGGCACCGGCCGGAGCAGGACCCGCTGCGCGATGTCGGCCACGAAGCGCACGTCCGCCAGGGTGCGCTCGCGGCGGATGCGGTGCGTGGCCAGGATCGTGCCGAGGGCGCCGACCAGGGCGGTGCACACGTACGCCGCCACGTAATGGCGCTCCCACAGGTAGCCCACCTGCCGGCCCGCGCAGCACGGGGTGCCGGCCAGCACGCCTTCGAGGAACACGGCGAACGCGGCGGCGGCGACCACGACGACGGGCCGGTGGGCGAACGCCGTCACCAGCGGCAGCGCGATCAGTACGAAACTCACCGGCCACTGCACGGGGGTGACGGGTTCTAGCAGCAGCACGGCCGCGACGAACATGACCGGCAGCCAGCGCATCCACGCCGGTGCCGCCGGTAACCCGATCCGCGAGACCGTGCCGTACACCGGCCCTTGACCGGTACGTCCGTGCTTCACCCCTCGCACTCGCCACTCCCGTCACATGATCCCGACGAGACCCAGCCTGGTGTGCCGGGCCCCGGCGCACCGGCGATTGCTCCACCCAGCGGCATGTTCAACCGCCCGCCGGCGGCCGCACCGGCCCGTGTCCGGAGACACGAACTGGTAACAGCGCACAACTGGACCGGAGTCGACGAGGTCTGCACCGGCATGAAGATCTCTTTCCTGCTCCACAACGCCTACGGGATCGGAGGGACGATCACCACGACGTTCAACCTGGCCCAGGCACTGGCCGAGCGGCACGACGTGGAGATCGTCTCCGTGTTACGGCACCGCAAGCGCCCCCAGATCACCCCCGACCCACGGGTGAGCCTGCGGCCGCTGGTCGACCTGCGGGAGGAGAAGGACCACGCGTCGCACCGGACACCGGCGAAGGTGTTCCCCTCCGCCGAGTACCGCTACCGCCAGTACAGCCGGCTGACGGACGAGCGGATCGCCGAGTGGCTGGCGGCCACCGACGCCGACGTGGTCATCGGCACCCGGCCGGGACTCAATGTGCACCTCGCGCTCCAGGCCCCCGAGCGCGTGCTGCGCGTCGGCCAGGAGCACCTCACGCTGGACAACCACCCGGCACCGCTGCGCACCGCGCTGCGCCGGGCCTACCGGCGTCTCGACGTCCTCACCACCGTCACGGAGGCGGACGCCCGCGACTACCGGCGCAGAATGCACCTGCCCGGCGTCCGCGTCGAGGCCCTGCCGAACAGCGTGCCCGATCCCGTGCTGCCGCCCGCCGACGGCCACGCGAAGATGATCGTGGCGGCCGGCCGGCTCGTCCCGGTGAAACGCTACGACCTGCTCATCCAGGCGTTCGCCCGGGTCGCCTGCGAGTACCCCGACTGGCACCTGCGCATCTACGGAGCGGGCGAGCAGCGGGACGCGCTGCGGGCCCGCATCGAGCGGCTCGGACTGAGCAACAACGCCTTTCTCATGGGCCCCGCCGCGCCCATGGAGGCGGAGTGGGTGAAGGCGTCCATCGGCGTGTCCACCTCCTCCTTCGAACCGTTCGGCATGACCATCGTCGAGGCCATGCGCTGCGGCCTGCCGGTCGTGAGCACCGACTGCCCCTACGGTCCCGCCGAGATCATCGAGGACGGGGTGGACGGCCGGCTGGTGCCGGTCGGGGACCGGGACCGGCTGGGCTCGGCGCTGCTGGAGCTGGTCCGCGACGACGAACGCCGCCGGGCCATGGGACGGGCGGCCGCCGAGAACGCCCGCCGCTTCGCTCCCCGGAACGTGGTGGCACACGCGGAGCGCCTGCTGGAGGAGGCCGTCGCGGCCCGGTCCGCGGGGCGGAGCGCCACAAAGACGCCGCGCGACGTGCGGCAGAACCTGGTGAGCCACGGGTTCGCGGCCCGCGACATCGCGCACACCGCCACCGGGCGGGTGCTGAGGACTCTGCGCAGGGGGCAGCGGTGACCACGGAAAGCGGCGCCGGAGCGCGCGTGAACTGCGTCGTGGACGCCGAGGGCCGCATCGCCCTCGAACTGCCGGCGCCCGTGGCGGCCACTCGGCCACACCTTCTGCTGCGGCTGCGGCCCAAGAAGGGCGAACCCGTCACCGTCAGCCGGACCGTCCCCCTCGAAGCGGTGGCGGACGGGCCGGCGCGTGGCGTCCTGGAACCGCTGCCCGCCCTGGAGGAGGGCCGCTGGGACGTGTTCCTGCTGAACGGACCCGACGACACCGCACCCGAGCGGCTGCGGCCCGGTCTGCGCGACCTGCGGGCCCTCGTCGACGGGCATCTCAGGGACCGGCCCTCCCCGGTGGCGGTGCGGATCCCGTACGTGACCAAGGAGGGCTATCTCGCGGTACGGGCCTGGCTGCGCACGGCCCACGCGGAGGCCGGCCGGATCGACGTCGGCGACCGGTCGACGACGGTCACCGCCCGGCTGCACGGCGCCACGTTCGAGGACGGCGCCGTCGTCCGCCTGCGGATGCGGGGGAGTGATGCCCCCGAGCGTGACGTGCGACCGGTGACCGACGGCGACCACCTTGGTTTCCGCTTCACCGTCGACCACGAGGACCTGGCCGCCGGCACCGCCGCCGAGGGCGGCATCTGGGACGTCTTCGTCCACCCCGCCGCGGACGCGCCCCCGATCCGGGTCGCCCGGCTCCTCGACGACGTGGCGGACCGCAAGGCGTCGTTCGTCCATCCGGCCGCGCGCGCGGCCGGCGCGGTCCTGCGGCCCTACTACACGCTCGACAACGACCTCTCCATCCGGGTGGCCACAGGCTGACCGCCCGGCGTCCGTCGGGGACACGGGCCGGGGCGCGCGCGGCCGCCCCGGCCCGTGTCTTGCCCCCGCCGGGCGTCCGGCGCACGCTGTTGCTATGCGCGCGCACGACAGCCCCACGCTGATCACGTCCGTACAGCGCGCCTTCCGCCTGATGGAGGCGGTCAGCGCGCACGAGAACGGCTCGCCCGCCAAGCAGCTGGCCCGGGAGACCGAGCTGCCGCTCGCCACCGCCTACCACCTGCTGCGGACGCTGGTGCACGACGGATACCTGCGCAAGCTCGACGACGGCGGCTTCGTCCTGGGCGACAGGCTGCAGACCCTGCACACCACCAGCCGCGCGCAGGTCCTGCTCAACCGGGTCCGGCCGACCCTCGCCGCGCTGCGCGACGAGCTCGCCGGAGCCGCCTACCTCACTTTCTACGAGGACGGCGAGATCAGGGTCGCCGAGATCGTCGACGGCCCCCGCGCGCCCCGCGCCGAACTGTGGGTGGGCTTCGAGGACGCGGGACACGCCACCGCCCTGGGCAAGTCCGTGCTGCGCGAACTGGACGACGACTCCCGCCGCGACTACCTCTCCCGGCACCACCTCGCCGACCTCACCCCACGGACCGTCACCAGCCTGACCGAACTGTTCAGACGGCTCGACTCCGCCCCGCTGGCCCCGGCCGTCACGGACCTCGAGGAGTACTCGCTCGGCACTGTCTGCGTCGCCGTGCCCGTCTACAGCGGGGACACCCTGGGGGCGCTCGGCGTCTCCCTGCCGGTGGAGCGGCTCTCCCGGCTGCCGGAGGTCGGTGCCCGGCTGATGCCGGCCGCGAGCCGTGTGACCAGAAGCCTCTCGCTCACTATCTGAAAATCCGCTCCTTGAAGCCGTCCCGCCGAGCCCGTTTCCTTGAATGCGAGAACAGGGCGAGGGACAGGACAGGGGAGCACCCCCGGACAGGTGAGGAACAGCGCGACAGGTGAGCGACTCCGGAAAGAACTCGAGCCGGCGCCGGGAGCACGGTGGCGAGCACTGGGCGACACGGCTGCTCAGGGCGGCCCCCGGCGCGTCGGCGCCACGGCGCGCCGCCGCACAGGCGGCCGGCGCGCTTCCGGTGGTGATCGTCATGGTCATCGTGCTCGTCGACCTGCTGACCGGAGCGGGCGTGCCCTGGCTGCCCATGCTGGCGGCGGGGCCCGCGCTGGCCGCCACCACCAACGGGCCGCGAGGTGTCCTGTGCGTAGGTCTCCTCGCCGCGGCGCTGTGCGCGACCCTCAGTACGGTCTACCGCGCGCCGGGCCGTGAGCCGGCGGCCGTGCTGTGCGCCGTGCTCGCGGTCACCGCGGCGAGTGGCCTGGCCAGCGAGCTGCGCGGCCGGCGGGAGCGGGTGCTCGCGGCGGTCCGCTCGGTCGCGGAGGCCGCCCAGCACGCACTGCTCAAGCCGGTCCCGGAGACCGTCGGCCCGTTCCAGGTGGCGGTCCGCTACAGCGCCGCGGCGGCGGAGGCCCGTATCGGCGGGGATCTCTACGCGCTCTTGCCCACCCCGCACGGGGTCCGGCTGATCGTCGGCGACGTGCGCGGCAAGGGGCTGCCGGCGGTGAGCACCGCCGCGCTGGTCCTCGGCGTGTTCCGCGAGGCCGCGTGCGACGAGCCCGACCTCCTGGCCGTCGTCGGCAGGATCGAGCGGAGCCTGGCCCGCAACCTAGGGCCGGACGACTTCGTCACCGCCGTGGTCGTGGGCTGCCCGCGGCCCGGGGAACTGGAAGTGGTCAACTGCGGGCACGCGCCCCCGCTGCTGATATCCGCGTCCGGGGGAGTGGAGCCGGTGGAGCCCGCCCGTCCCACCCCGCCCCTCGGGCTGCGCGCGCTGTCCGGTGAACATCCGGAGCTGCACCTGCTGCCCTTCTCGGACGGCGACCAGTTGCTGCTCTACACCGACGGGGTCACCGAGGCCCGCGACCACGCGCGTGAGTTCTACCCGCTGGCCGAAGGCGTGGCGCGGCACGTGTCCGACGAGCCGGCCCGCACCCTCTCCGCGGTCCACGCCGACCTCCTGGCCCACGTGGGCGGCCGGCTGCACGACGACGCGGCCCTGCTGCTGCTCCGGAAGTCCGTCGAGGAGCCGGCCGGTGGCGAGCCGGAGGAGGCGGGCCGCGCGCCGGACGCGGGGCGCGAAGTCGTGCCGGTGCGGTCCGGCACCCGGCCCGTGGCCGTCACCTGCCGCGGCGGCGGCCGCTGAGAGCGGTGCTCAGCCCGCCACGAGGTCGGCCCAGCGCGTGCACCCGCCGGGATGGATGTGTATGCCGTGCCGGGTGGCCAGCGCGTGCACGATGTCCTCGCCCCGCCCGTGTTCGTCCGGGTCGGCCCACACTCGTGACTGTCCCGCCGGCCGGGCCGGGCCCGCGTCGGTGACCTCCACCCGCAGCACCCCGGGCCCGTCGCCGCGCACCCACGAAAGTCGCAGCACCGCCGGTGGCAGGGCGTGCACGATCGCGTTGGTCAGCAGTTCCGAGACCACCAGCAGCGCGTCCTCGACGATCGCCGGGGACACCTTCCAGTCCGCGAGGATCGCGGCCACCCGCCGGCGCACGAGCGAGACGGCCCCGGCGAAGGGCGGCAACACGAAGACCTGCTCGCGTGTCTCCCGCGCCAGCGTATTGAGCTGTACCGCCATGTTGGTCTCCTGGGGGTGAACACTGCGGGCCAGGCGCCCGGTCCCGGCATGTGCCGGGCTCTGTAGGCACGCTAGGGAGAGCCGGCGGGCCGGTCAATGAACAAGGGTCGGCATTGCCGAACGCCCCCGCCCGAGCAGGGTTACCGTACGGTCCCCCCGCACGCGAAGCGAACCTCCAGCAACGGTAATAGGCTCGCTTCATGGCCGGTCCGGTCCAGTCGATCGAACGGGCGGCGGCGATTCTGCGCCTGCTCGCCGGTGGGCCCCGACGGCTCGGGCTCGGCGAGGTGGCCGCCTCGCTCGGGCTGGCGAAGGGAACCGCGCACGGCATCCTGCGCACCCTGCAGCACGTGGACTTCGTCGAACAGGACGCGGCGACCGGAAAGTACCAGCTCGGGGCCGCCCTGCTGCACCTCGGCACCAGCTATCTCGACGTCAACGAACTGCGGTCACGCTCCATCAACTGGGCCGACGCCCTGGCCGCCCGCAGCGGGGAGGCGGTGCGCCTCGGCACCCCGCTGGAGGGCAAGGTCCTGGTCGTCCACCATGTGTTCCGGCCCGACGACACCCTCCAGACGCTGGACGTGGGCTCGCTGCTGCCGCTGCACGCCTCCTCGCTGGGCAAGGTCCTGCTGGCCTTCGGCACCGCGCCCTTCGAGCAGGCCCTGGAGTCCGGCCTCGAGACGTACACCCGGCACACCCTGGTCAGCCCCGACCGGCTCAACCGCGCGCTGGCCGAGGTACGGGAGCACGGCTGGGCCGCCGAGATCCAGGAGATGAGCATGGGCGAGGCCGGCATCTCCGTGCCGATCCGGGGACACGGCGGTCTCGTCGTCGGCGCCATCGGGCTGTCCGGGCCGGTCGAGCGGATCTGTGACAACCAGGGCCAGCCCCGGCCGAACCTGATCACCCTGATCCGGGAGGCAGCACGGGCCATCTCCAGAGACCTGGGCGCGGCCCGCTGGTAGGCCCCTCCCGCCCCCGACGCGACGCATCGGAAGGTGAACCCGATCATGGTTGACCGGTATGTGATGTCCATCGATCAGGGCACCAACTCCACCCGCTGCATCCTGTTCGACCACGGGGGACGGCTGGTGTCCGTGGCGCAGCGGGAGCACGAGCAGCACTTCCCGAAACCCGGATGGGTGGAGCACGACGCCGTCGAGATATGGCAGAACCTGCGGCGCGTCGTGCCCGAGGCCCTGTCCGGCGCCGGAGTCGATCCGGCCCAGATCGCCGCCATCGGCCTGGCCAACCAGCGGGAGACGACCGTGCTCTGGGACCGGCGCACCGGAGCCCCGCTGGACCGGGCGATCGTCTGGCAGGACACCCGCACCGAACCGCTCGTCGAGGCCCTGGGACGGGACCCCGGCAGGGAGTTCTTCCTCGACCGGTGCGGCCTGCCGCCCTCCACCTACTTCTCGGCGCTGCGCCTGCGCTGGCTCTTCGACCACGTCAAGGACCTCGAACAGCGTGCCAGGGACGGCG
>Ga0308175_100002658_pt1 | contig 12240 bp, 10 predicted proteins | sample PhyCR1_3_FD_203893 | JGI IMG/M metagenome (GOLD analysis project Ga0308175, IMG submission 203893) | Soil microbial communities from UC Gill Tract Community Farm, Albany, California, United States - DLSLS.C.R1 | ecosystem: Environmental > Terrestrial > Soil > Agricultural land | place: USA... | reverse complement strand
TATCGCGCCGTGCGTCGTGAGCCGAGGGACGCACGAGACCGGCAGGGACGCATGGCCATGCGTCCGGCATTCGGTGGTGACGGCGACCGATTGCGGGATGTGGGTAGACCGGACCACGGTGGTCGGGAACAGGGCCGGACAGAGACGTCCGGCGCTACGTTTGATGGGCCCATCGCGCTCGCAAAACCTCGGAGAGGTTTGTTGTAGTTAGCCTGCCATTTCAATGCCGGGCGGCGGCGGCGGTTTGAAACTCGTCGGGAAGGAGTCGGACGCATTGCCATGCGTCCCTACGGCTCACGACACACGTCTCGAAACTCGGAACTTCCAACTGGAAACTGGAAACTGGAAACTGGAAACTGGAAACTCCTCACGGTTCCAGGAGGGCGGCTACCTTGCGGTGGATTTCGGACTCGTCGACGACCACGTAACTGAGTGGCATGTGCAGTAGGGGATCATCGAAGGTCGCGATGCCGCCTTCCAGGCTGAGTAATGTGATCGCATCCTCGGTGCAGATCGAGCGGTAGGTCCGGGCCAGATCGATCATCTCCTGCAGGCTCAGATCGGTCCGGAAATTGCTTCCGATCGCCGGCAGAAGCTCATTGAACGACGAAACGATATCGAGTCCGCCGGTTTGCGCGATGACCGCCCGCAGAATCTGCTGCTGGCGCTTGATCCGCCCAAAATCGCCCTCGTTGTCGCTCCGATGGCGGGCGTAGGTCAGCGCCTGCTTGCCATCCATCTGCTGCTCGCCGGGGGCGAAGGCCATTCCGTTGACGGCAGTGAACGCGGCGGGGACATCAACCGTGACGCCACCGAGGGCATCGACCAGCGCTTCGAACCCGTTGAAGTCGACCAGCACGTAATGATCGATCGGCACATTCAGAAAACTGCTGACCACCTGGACCTCGTAATCGATCCCGCCTACGGCCAGCGCGTGGTTGATCTTGGTCAGACCATAACCGGGCAGATCGGTCCGCGAATCACGCGGGACTGAGAGCACATGACAGGAATCGGACGCGGGATCGAGATGGATGACCATCAGCGAATCGGGACGGACCTGACCATCGATCGCCTCCCCGTCGCGGGCATCGACGCCCATAACCAGGATCGTCATCGAACCGGGCGCGATATTGGGCGGATCGGAGGCATCGCCGCCGGCGGTGAAGGGGGTGATCACGCTGCGGACCGAGATCTGATCGACATCAAACACGCCGGTGCTGTTCGCTTTGGCGCTGTCCTTGTAGGCGAAGATCTTGATCGTCGTGACGCCATCGGGCGGGGTGAACGAGAGCGTTTTGGTGGTGAACGCCGTGCGCTTGAAGGCAATCGGTTTCGGTTCCAGATCCTGGCGTCGGTTGCCGTCCGCGTCGAGATAGACGACACCGACCTCGCCGATATCGCCCTTGCTGGCGACCCGGGCCGAGGCCGAGAGGACGTAGTCGGTGCCGGGCACGAAGAAGATCTTCTGATCGGCATAACCACCGGTCACGGGAATCTCGAGCGCGTACTGGCCATCGGGCGCATCCGGGATCGCGACCGGACCGGTGCCGTTTTCCAGATACCAGGGATCGCTCCCGGATTCGAAACTGCCGTTGGTGATCCGCTCGATGTCGGAGAGCACGGTCGGCACGGCGGTGGGTGCGGCCGGGGTTACCGCCTCTATGGTGGCGGTGGCGGAGGGTGCGGTGATCTCGGGCACGGTGCTTTCGACGGTCGGCGCCGCCGTATCGGAGAGATTGACGGAGAGTGTGGGGCGCGGAGTGATCGCGAGGGTCGCGGCGGGTGAAGGCGACGGTGCGGCGACTGTGGCCGTTTCCATTGGAACCGGGGTGCGGGTCGGTTTGATCTTGTTCAGGGCGACCGCGGTTTGAGCCGGGCCGGTATCGATCGCCACATCGGGCGAGCCGCCCAGGATCGATCCCGAGACGATCGGCGGGGGCGTGCTGTGTGAATTGATGGTGCTGAGCGTGTCGGAGATGCGCCAGATGGCATAGCCGCCCATGCTGGCAATCAAGACCAGCAGCCCGATTACCGCAAAGAGCACATAACGGCGGCGGGAGCGACCCCGCGACCCGGCCGTGGAGGCGATGGCGGTGCTTGCCTTGACCATGGACCCGCTACTCATTCCTGGTCCCCGCTGGCGCTGGTCCGCAATTCGGGGCGGGGCGGTGGGGCATGATCGGACGCCGATTGGCCGTGGGCCGCAGATGGGGACGCATCATAGAGCGCTCGCCTTTCACGGTGTGATCGCAAACGACACCGGCGTGGGGACGGGGTACATCGGTCCTACGGGGTCCCACGCCGGTCCCGTTCACTGCGGCCCATCATGCGCCCCGATCTGGCGACCGTCTACCCGCGAAGCAGGCCGAGCGTAGGAAAAAGGTCCCGCTTTGCCATAGACCCGCCGGGCTGGGCCGCCGCACCCGCTTTACAGGGGCGGGAGCACGGCGCAGGATCTGGGACATGGATGTAATGACCCTTGCCCAACTGGGCGAAAAGACCAATCTGGACCCGCAAACCGTGCTCGCCTACCGCGATGCCTGGCTCCTCTTCATTCCGGCAATCCGGGTGGGAGGTTCGATCGGCTTCCCCGCCGAGGCGACCGAGGTGATCAGCACGATTCACGCGCTGAAGAGCAGCGGTCAGAGCGATGCCGCGATCACCGCCGCCCTCGAAGAGCAGTACCCGGTGACAGTTATCGCCTCGCAGCCGATCGCCAATTCCAGTCCGATGACCAATGCAGCCACCAGCACGCCGGTGACCGGACTCTTGCAGGATGTCGACGCCGGTTACCGGTCGCTGAATACGGAACTCAATCAGATTCGCGAGGATCTGGGCAAAACGGCCAGCGAGCAGCGCGCGATCCAGATTCAGCAGCTTCTGACCGGGGTGGCGGCCAACACCAGCCGCACGTTGGAACCGCTGGGAGTGATGCAGACCGAACTGACGCAGATTCGCCAGGCCATCGGCATGCTCGCCGGCCGGATCGATCGCCAGCAGGCGACCGTGACAAGCGACCGCGCCGAGCTGGCCGCGACGATCGATGCCCTGCGGGAGCGGCTGCCCACTCAGGCCCCGGGAATCACGGGCGAACTGGGCACGATCAGGGAGCAACTGACCGATCTGCACAAGGAGCGGCGGTACATGATCACGCTGCTTTCGGCCCTGCAGGACAATCTTGCCCAGTTGCACATCGAACTGGCCGATGCCCGCCAGCAGGCGAGCATACCCGCCCCTGCTCATCCGCTCCTGGAGATGGTCGCGGTCGGGGCTGGCTTCGGCGAGATCGAGCACGAGACCGGATCGCTGCGCACGCCGCGCCGCCTGGGCCACCAAGGCAAATAGTCGCCCGCGACAACGTCACGACGAGTGTTCGTGCTCGTGCTGGTGTTAGGGAACGCGAGCCTGTCCGGGGGCGGCGTTTCTCAAAACGCCCGGGTCTGGTCATCAACCTGCACTCCGGCGTCCCGTTCCCGCCGCCGGCGAATGGCATGGGCCCATTCGGGGTATTGGACGTAGCGCCGGACTCCTCTGTCCGGCCGCAGACTGCATCAACAGGATCCGGTGCATCCGCAGACCGCCAAATCCACCAAGGGCGCCCGGCATTGAAATGCAAGGCTGACAACGAGAAACCCCCTCGAGGTTGCGGAGCCGATTGAGGACCACGGACGTAGCGCGGTCCCTCTGTGGGCCGCCCGCCTGCCCGACCACCCAACGTCCATGGGCACCGTTTCGGGGACAGGCCGACCACGGAGGGATCGGCCCTCCGATTAATGGAGGTTATGGACGCCCGATGACATGCGTGCCAGTCGGGGCCACCGGACCGCCGTCACCGGTACTGCGCCCGGCTGCCCAAGTTCGGCCACATTTGAAGCCATTGGTTCCCCAGGGTGGGTATCAAATGTAGTCCCACCGGTTCCATACGGTGGATCGACCGAAGGTCGATGATTGCGCTCCCGCACATGATTGTCGCCTCCGGGCCAATCGTATCGGCACCGACGGATCGGCCCTCCGTTGGGTGGGCCGCCATCGGGGTCGATTACCTCGGAAACAAGGCGGGGACAAGCCACCGCCCCTACATTTTTCTTTCGGTGGTGGTTAGCGGGTTCAACGGGAGAGGTGCGATTGGCGGGAGGCGGACGCATTGCCATGCGTCCCTACAACCCCTGCCTTCTACCATTTATGCATCACCTCCCAGGCCCTGGACTCGGGACACCAAAAAGGGCGCATTGCTGCGCCCTGAAATACCGCTTTCGATTGTCGAGGTCAGACTACTGGCGGGTGCCGCTCAAGAGCGATCCCTGGCGCCAGATCGTCTCCCGGTATTCGCGTTCGGCCTGGGCCAGCAGCGCCAAATCCCGATCGGTTCGTTCGCCGTCCATCACCCGGTTCGGACAAACCGCCGCATCCCGGGTCGTTTTGCCAAACAGGCTCATGAGGCGTTGCAGATTGATTGTCATCATTGTTCTCCTCTCCGCAACGTCAAATCGCGCTACATCCGGATGCTGAGTTGAGCCGGGGTGACGTCCCAGCGAATATCCCGGTTGCGGCGGGCGTTGCGCACGAACTGTTCGATCTCGCGGTCGCTGGCGCCCTCGATGACGTCCTGCTCCACGATCTGGTGCTTGCGATTGCGACGCTTCAGGTTCATTGCCTCATCCTCTCTTCGTAACCGTTATAAATCATCTAACCGGTTACATGGTAAGCGTACACCCTCTTGTGTAACTTGTCAAGGTGCGTACAATGGTTACATGAGGACTGCACTGATTCACCCGGGAGAACCGCTCTGACCATGACCACCATGCCGACGACAATCGCGTTGCCGACCCCCGAAGAGGGGCACCTGGCGATCGATTTCATCAATACCGCCGCTGTGCAGATCGATCCCGCAGTGCCGCACGAGTGCGAGATGACCGAGGAAACGCTGACCACCTTGGCCGATGTCGGGCGCTGGACGGCCTCGATCAACGCCCTGCCCACACCGCTCAGTGCGTGCCTGCAGGCGGATCAAACCGACGGCGCCGGTCAACTCGCTGATCTGGTGGCCATCCGCGAGGCGTTGCGCCAGATCGTACGGGCCCGGATCTATGCGATCGCGGTACCGGGAGAGGCGCTGGATCTGGTCAATACCAGATTGCTGCCAGTGCTCGCCGCTACCCGCCTGCAGGAGCTGGACGACGCCTTCGTGCCAGTCCACGCGAACGGCGCCGAGCCTTCGGTTCAGGCCGCGCTTGCCCACCTGCACTGGACGATCGGTCTCTCAGCCGTGCAACTGCTGACCGATGACAAGGAACTGGCCCTGATCCGGGAGTGTCCCGGTGATGATTGCGGCTACCTCTTCCGCGACAGTTCACGCGGGCGGCGGCGCTGGTGCAGCATGCGGTCCTGCGGGAACCGGGCCAAGGTCAAGCGTTTCCGCGGCAAGCACCACCATGAAGAAGCAAGTAGTGGGTAGTGGGTGGTACGTAGTCGGTAGGGACGAGAGTTAGTCCTGGTGTTGGAACGGCGGATGTAGGGGCGCATGGCAATGCGTCTGCTTCCCACCTATCGCCACGCTTCGTTGGACCTGGATGCGGTCGCTGCCCACGCCCGGAAAACCGGAGACTCACGATTCTGAAAATCGTAGGGCGGTAGCCCCGCTGCCGCCTCGTTTTCGACCAACCGGGTCCGATGTACCTACATCCCCTCGTCGATGATGGCCATCACGAGATCAGGCCGACTACAAAGGGATTGGCCCTGCGATTGTGAAGTCGAACCGATTGCATCGGGGCCGCAGCGTGGCCTAGAGGCCACCAGGAGCACGGTGGCTCCGGACTACAACCACATCCTTAAGACGTAGCGCGGGAGTTCCATCTCCCACTCGCCGCAACGACAACCGTCGTCCGATGCTCAAGATCGTGTTTCACCGGGACCGATCATTGGGACAGGGGCCGGACAGAGATGGCCGGCGTTCCGTTTGACGGTTCCGGCCCAACGGGTGGCTGCGGTTGGGCAGGGGCGGACGCATTGCCATGCGTCCCTACGCACCCCGTCCCCTTCCCTCTCCCTGTCCTACTCCCCATTCCCTTGCCCTACTCCCTTCTCACTACCCCAGGCAAACGGAAACCGGAGAGGGATTGCTCCCCCTCCGGTGTTCGTCTTGTTGTGGGTCGTGTACCCCCGGTCGCCCGGTGCCGCTACCCCGGCAGGTTGACGATCACGATGTCGGAGTGGCCGCAGGTGCAGTCCAACCCGTTGAAGGTGATCGGCCCAGTGGCGCCGAACCCGTTGTTGGTGCCGGCCTGCTCGGTCACGATGACACTGGTGACACCGGTCGCGATACTGAAGGTCGCCTCACCGTTGCTCCCGGTCACGACCGACGAGTTGATCACGTTGCCGCTGCTGTCAGTGACCGAGAAGGTCACGCCTGCGGGCGCCATCACGCAGTTGTCCGGCAGGTCTCCGCCCGCGATCGCGATCGGATTGATGCTCTCCGGCATGGTGGTGCAGTTGATCTTCCACAGGAAGACGTGGTAGTCCGTCCCGCCGGTCGTGTTCAGGGTGTTGACGATGGTCACTTCACCGATGCCGCCGGCCGGAACCACCACTTCGTGCGCGGTCAGGTCGCCGGTGTAGCCTTCGGGCTCCGCGTTCTCGGTCACCGTGTAGGTGCCGGGCACGAGGTTGGCCTGGGACCAGATCTCACCGGAGATCGGGCTGATATCGTTCGGATCTTCATCGTCCACGCCGTGTCCGCCGTCATCGCAGACAGTCACGTCGTAGCCGATGCTCACATTGGTGACCCAGAAGCAGGCTCCGTAGAGGAGGTGGCCATCCTGGTCGACCTTGTGGATCCGCAACTGACCGACCGGCAGCGGTGTGCTGGTCGAGGTCGGGATTGCCTCGAAGGTTGCGGTGGCCGCGACTGATGTGCCGGTCGCCTGGGCGATGGCCGTCTGCGTCGCGCCCGCTGTTTCGGTGGCCGCTGCCGCGGTTTGCGTCTGGACGATCACGGTTTCCGTCAGTGCGGCCACCGCGGTGTTGGTCGCCGCTTCCTGCGTCTGCTGAACCGACGCCGTCGCCGTCTGGTTGGCGCTTGTGGTCGCGGTCTGATGTGCCCCCTCAGTCGCTGTCTTCTGCGCTGCTACGGTCGCCGTCTGGTTGGCGATCGTGGTTGCCGTCTGGTTGGCGATCGTGGTCGCGGTTTGATGCGGGCCTTCGGTCGCCGTCTGCTGCGCCGACGCGGTCGACGTTTGGTTGGCGCTCGTGGTTGCCGTCTGATGCGCGCCTTCGGTCGCCGTCTGCTGCGCCGCCGCTGTGGACGACTGCTGAGCCGACGCGGTCGACGTCTGGTTGGCCGAGGCGGTGCCGGTTTGGGCAACCGTGGTACCGGTCTGATTCGCGACTGCTGTCTGCGTTACGGCAATGGCTGTCGCGGTGCCCGGCTGACCGGCAACCGAAGTCGCGGTTTGGGCGACGGAGGTGCCAGTTGCGGCCGCGGAGGTTGCCGTTTGATTGGCCGAGGCGGTGCCGGTCTGGGCAGCGGATGTTGACGTCTGCTGGGCGCCGGCGGTCGCGGTTTGGGCGACGGATGTGGCGGTCAGGATGGCCTTGGCCGTGCTGGTGGTATTGGCCACCGAGGTCATCGTTCCAGCGACGGCCGAGGCTGTCTGAACGGCCGCGGTGACCGTCTGGGCAACCGAGGTGCCCGTCTGCTGGGGACCTGCCGTTGCCGTCTGCTGAGCAGATGTCGTCGCCGTCAGGACTGCCGCAGTGCCGGTCTGATTGGCTCCGGTTGTCGCCGTCTTGGCAACGACGGTGCCGGTGGCGTTGGCAACGGCGGTGGCTGTCCAGCCAACCACGGTCGCGGTCTTGGCCGCCGAGGTGGCGGTCTGGTTGGCAACCGCCGTCTGGGTGCCGCCAGTGGACTGGGTCGCCGCGAAGCGGGCCACACCGGTTTGCGTCATATTGGCGGTCGCTGTCTTGGTCGGCGTGGAGGTGGCCGTCGGCGTGATCGCCCAGGCACAGGTCGTCGTGCCGCCGTTCTTCCAGGCAATCTTGCGATCACCATAGAGATCGTTGACTGTCATGTGCTCGATGATCGAGCCGTAGACGAAGTTGACCTGGAAGTTGCAGCCCGGCACCAGGGTTTGGACCATGCGCTGGGCGCTGGTCTGTGAGTAGCTGAACAGCCCGGTATCGCCGCTGTATGGCTTGTAGACCTGCTGGTCGACCGTATTGATGTCGTAATACGGATATTTTGTCTCGTAACTCGGGATCGAGATACGGACATTCTCGCAGCCCGGTGCGAGGGCGAAGAAGGCCTTGACGATATCGCCCTGCTGCACGCCATTCAGATCGGTCGCGGTGAATGTGGTCGAGCCGCGCACAATCTGGAAGGAATAACTGGTGATCGCGCTGTTGCCCGGCGGGCAGCTCAGGGTAGAGGGCAGCGGATCGAAGCAGAAGAGCACGTGCGAGATCTCATACATCTGATAGCCGTTGGGCTTGCCCACCGACTTGACGCCATTGGCGCCGAAGGTGCCGCCGGCCGCACCCAGGTACAGATTGCCGCCAGTCGTGGACTTGACGAAGACACCCTTAATCGGTGTTCCGGTTGACGTCCAGTTGAATGTATAGCCGTCGGACCCGGTGATCGTCACTGAGAAGCCGCCCGGGGCCAGGGTGTAGGTGCCGTTGGCCGGCGGCCCATTATCGATCTTGTACTCGTCCCAGGTCTCGTTGAAGTTCGCGCCCAGTTCCGAACAGGTCGGGTTCCCGTCGTAGTAGTACGTCGGCTGGGTGGACGAGATACCGGCGCAGGCAAAGGTGCCGCCATTGGCGCCATCAATCCAGCGGGTGCCGTAGTTGTTAGTCGCGCTCATCGTGGTCAGTCCGGCGCCGGTCGCGAAGACCAGGGCGAAATAACACGATGGGACGGTCACCTGGAGGGAACCGCCGCTGTTACCAAACAGATTCGAGTTGGAACTGGAGACAACCCGCTTGGAGAGGGAGTCCAGGTTGTTTGATGCGTCTGGCGCCTTGTAGGCAACCAGCGAAACGCGATAGTTGGTGCAGGCATCATTGAGATCGAACGTCACCTTGACGGTGTCGCCGGGCATGACGCCAGCCAGATTGATCGCGTTGATGGTTGTAGTGCCCCGCGTGATTTTGACGGACATCGAGGTGATGGCCGTCGCATCTGCCGGGCAGATTTCAGTCGATTTGTAGACGGTACTGGCGGTCATCCGGGCGGCCATTGCCGGCGTAATGCCTGCGCTCAAATTCGCGAGCATCAACACCACGACGAGGGGCCCCAGGAGCAGACCCAATCTGCGCAATCGTTTCACACGATTTCCCCTTTGCTCGAAGCCAACCCAGGTGGGACAGTCCCGGATTACCCTCAGTTCCGAACGGTCTGGACCACATCCAACGTCACCGGCGACGCTCGTCGCGACAACGGATGCAACCCGTGTTTTGGCGGAACCTCCGCCAAATTCGGTTCTCATCACACCTGCTGTCGCGACAAGCACCACGCACGCTGTGCCGTTCTCGAACAGGTAGAGAGCGCCACCCCACCGGGACGGGGCCAGACCACAGGGACAGACTATGTCTGGAGAAAGGCCGCTCCCATCCACCGTCGTAGCGATTCCGCTTCGGTACGACGGCATCACGGACCCGGATGGATGTCCTATGCGCGATGACGATTGGGCTAGGCCGATTGGCAGCAGGGCGGTGCTTTTGGCCCGCTTATCCGCGCTCAGCCGGTGCGGTTTTACGCTTGTGGCTCGGGAACTTGGGTAAACCTTGGCAGGTTAGCCGGATGCAGTAGTGGTGAGGGAGGGAGCAATCGGGGCAGTGTCCGCAACCGGGACCGGCCTATTCCTCAAGTACCGACCGTACTTCGGAAATAGTGCCACTGGTGTAGGAGGCGCCGGGCCAGTTTCCGGCCGGCACTGTGGCCGCATATTTACCCTGGCGCACGAGGATGGTGAGCAGCGGCGCGCCCAGATCCGCGGCTTTAGCGGTCATCCGCTCGATCACGCCCGGTTTGTCATCGATCAGCAGAAAGCGATCGGCCGGGAAGGCAGCCGCGATCTCCAGCAGGTGCTCGTCCTTATGCGTGAAGATCAGCACATGCCCATCGACGGCCGCGCTCAATCCCGCCTGGTTGATCTTGGTCGGCTGAAAAACGGGATCGCCATCGGAGAGGATCACGACTGGTCCGAGGGTCCGCAGCCAGGCGAGGGTGTCGAGCGCACCGGGGTAGATGTACGCGGCGAAGGGGAAGCGCATAAAGCAATCGGCCAGGGCCACACGATCGGCGAGGCTGGCATCGGCGGGCAGGGCACGGTGGATGGTGCGCGGAATATCGACCACGCCCAGCTCAGCCCGAACCGCCTCGTAGGCCGTCCAGAAGCGGTCGGCGCCGGCGGGACCGAGGAGCGCGCGCAGGCGACGGGCCAGCTCGACCTTGGCCGCATCGTTATCAAGCAGCGTGTTATCGACATCGATCAGGGTGGTGGTGCGCATTTCGAGCTTCTAGTTCCGAGTTTCTAGTTCCGAGTTTCCAGTTTCCAGTTTCCAGTATCGGCGTGAGACCAAATACCCGGAACCAATCAAAATGCGCGGGGTGGAGCGGTAGTAATGGGTTGGGCGACGTAGTGGCGGTGGCTCGTCCCCGCCTTGATCGCGAGGTGATCCTCCCCGATGCCGGCACGCCAAATCGTAGGGGCCGATCCCTCCGTGGTCGGCTCGGTCCCGATACGATCGTTCCCTTCACCGGCCGGGTAGTTCGAAGCAGCCAGGCGACCCACCGAGGGGCCGCGCTACGTTTGATCTCCATCTCGACGCGGACTCGGGATGAAGAGATCGTGGCGGTTTGCAGGCAGCGGACGCATTGCCATGCGTCCCTACAACCGCCCCTCTTCCCTTGCCCCACTCCCTACCAACTACCTACCATCCGCTACTACTTACCTTCATAGATCGCCATGACATCGCTGAGCAACGCCAGGGCCTCGGCGCGGGGCCGCTGGAAGACATTCCGGCCCATGATCGATCCGAACCCGCCGCCCGCCTCGATCGCTCGCGCCTCGTCCAGCAACGCGGCCCGATCGGTATTGAGCGCGCCGCCCGAGAAGATCACGATCCGGCGCCCGGCGAATGAACTCTGAATGACATGCGCCACCCGTTGGGCCAGCGTCTCGCGGGGGATATTCGTCGCTTCATAGACCTTCGCCGCCGCGGCCTGCTCGAGATGGGCCGAGGGCAGTTTGACCTTGATCACATGCGCGCCCAACTGGGCGGCGATCTGGGCGGCATAGGCCGTGACATCGAGACCGGTCTCGCCCTCCTTGCTCAACCCGCCACCGCGCGGATAGGCCCAGAGCACCACCGCCAGACCGGCCTGGCGCGCTTCGGCAGCCAGATCGGCGAACTCTTCATATTGAAGGCGGCGCTCGGCTGTGCCCGGATAAATGGTGTACCCGATCGCCACGCACCCCAGGCGGAGGGCATCGGCCACCGCGGACGTGCGCGCGCCCAGGGGATCCTTTTCGTCCTGCAGCACATCGTGATTGCTCAGTTTGAGGATCAGCGGTATCTGACCGGCGTAATCGGCCGCGATCGCCTCAATAAATCCCAACGGCGCGGCATAGGCATTGCAGCCTGCCTCGATCGCCAGTTCCACGTGATAGCGCGGATCGTAGGAGGCGGGATTTGGCCCGAATGAGCGCGCCGGACCATGCTCGAACCCCTGATCGACCGGGAGAATGACCAGCTTGCCCGTACCGCCCAATCGGCCATGGGTGAGCAACCGGGCCAGGTTGGTCAGCGTGCCCGGATTCTGACCGCGGTAATACCCGAGGATTTCAGCGACCCGGGGAGTAAAGCGTGTGCTCACGGCAAGCTCCTTTCAGCGGCGGTTCCATCACATTTCAATGGGGTAAACCTAGCACGAACGGGGTGGTCGGACCTGTGGGGGGCGCACCGTCCGCAGCCGGGACCAGGGAGTAGTCGGTGGCGGGGCGTTGGCAGGGGCATTTCTCAAAACGCCCGCGCCGGGCCGATCCCTCGGTCTTATCAACCCCCGAACGTAGGGTGGTCGCTCCCGCTGCCACCGGCCTGCCCGACCACCACCGTTCGCTGAACCCTGACTTCGCCATCGCTACCGGCCTCCCCATGATCAAAGGCGGGCGGAAAGGCGTGTGTTACCACCGGCGGCGATTGCCGGGGAGCAGAGGAGGGACACGCCACCTTCCT
>Ga0308175_100002656_pt1 | contig 12242 bp, 7 predicted proteins | sample PhyCR1_3_FD_203893 | JGI IMG/M metagenome (GOLD analysis project Ga0308175, IMG submission 203893) | Soil microbial communities from UC Gill Tract Community Farm, Albany, California, United States - DLSLS.C.R1 | ecosystem: Environmental > Terrestrial > Soil > Agricultural land | place: USA... | reverse complement strand
CGCCCAGGGAACCCGAATCCCCACGGCCGCCGTCCCCTTCCGCAGCACCACGGCCTCACGCGCGCCCACCGCGACCGATACCTTCCTGCCGACGTCCACTTTGCGATCCCCCACCCAGAACGCATCCACCTCGCGCGGCATGACGAAGTGCGACTCGATCGACCCGCTGCCGCGCACCAGGTCCTTCCCGCCGCGGTACACCACCACCGCGGCCGCATCACACTTCCTTTGCGCCGCGACAAAGAACGGCGTGAGGTGCAACGTCTTGGCGTGCGCGGCACTCTCTGCAATCTTCACCTTTCCGTACGGATCGTGCCGCCCGTCAGGAATGAAGTAGCACCGCGGAAACTCCCGATCCCCCGGCAAATCCACGCTCAGCGGAATGTCCATCGTGTTGTAATTCCCACCCGACGCGCTCAGGGCGACATCCGCCATCGCGTAGTAGGTGCGCGACTCCCGCTCCGCCTGCCCCCAACGCTGCTTCACCACTCGAGGGAACTTTTCGCTTAACTGCAGTAAATCCGTCGGCGGCCGCCACCGCGTCAGCCCCGCGTACACGGCCCCAATCCCACCGCGCTCCGGTCCGGCCAGCCAGCCGCTCGCCCAGAGCTGCGTGTCCAGCGACCCCTGCCCCCGGACGTAGTCGTAATCACGGCTCCTTGTGCCGCCGAGGCGCTGCGACCCGGGGAACCAGTTCGCGGCAATATCCGTCCAGAAAAGCTCCAACAGCGCCCGCGCCTGCTCCCTGCCGCGCTCGCGCTGACAGAACGCTTCGATCAATCCCAGGTCGTCCAGGTCAACGCCGTAGTACGTGGGACTGCAGTATTCGTGTACGCCGATCTCCCAGATTGAGAGCGTCGCCCGATCCAGCCGCGCGTACCCCTCCTCGGCCACCTCCGGCTTGCCCAGTCCTTCGCCGAGCAGGATCAGGTTCCCGGCGTTCATCAGCGCGATATTCGTGTAACTAGGCGCAACCTTATGCCGCAGGCACCCCTGGACGGCATACTCCAGCACGTCCCGCAACACCTCCCGCGCCCCCGCCGGCATCGCATCGCGGTGCCTCAGCCAGATCACCGCCCCGGCCTGCATCGAGAAATCGACGGCGTTGAAATCAAGGACGGCCGAATCTTTCCACGACCACCGGAAGTTCCCGTACCCTTTGCTCCGAGGGTCCCGGTCCTGCATCTGCCGGCCGACTTCGAACAATTTCTGCAACCGCTCGGGGTGCCGCCCCGCCTGGCAGAGCGCCAGCGCGTACGTGAACATCTCCCGCGACGAGGTCTCCGACGTCGGGTGCTGCGCCCTCCGCCACGTCACCTCCCCCGCTTTGGCCGCATACTCAAACACGGCCGAGGGTGGCGGCGGATCGGCCGCGCCGACTCTCAATGAAAATAACACGGCAACGACGCCCACGACCGCGGCGCGCATAAGGGACCTCCTGCTCCCATTACCACGCCCCGCCCGTGTGGTTGCGAAGCTTTACGCGATATCCCGCGAAATCGTCCCCGTCACGATGCTCCCGCACGGCACGAACCCCGCCCTCTGCAGCGTCAGCCGCGACGCGACGTTGTCCACGTTGCACCGGGCGGCAGGAACGCTCCCTCCCTCGTAGCAGACCCGCTTCAGCTCCTGCACCAGAAACGCGCCCAAGCCCCGGCGGCGGAACGGTTCGCCAATCCCCATGAAGATATCGCCGTAGGGCCTGTTGTAATGATAGAGAACGCCGCCGGTGCCCACGATTTCGCCGTTCAGTTGGACCAGCCACTTGGCCCCATCGTCCAGCTTCCGCGCGGCAATCTCCCCGGCGTCACGGGGCTCCACGGGGCGGACACGGGCGCCGGGAATGTTGATCGACGTGGTGATTCCGTCTTCGTACAGGATCGCCTCGGCGACCACCGACGGGCACAGCGCGTGAACGAGCACTCCGAGAAACGGGCTATTACTCTGCGTCTCGACCGCCCGCGTCCCGCACGCCGCGACAAACGCCGAAAACAGATGAAACGTCCGGTGCCGCAGGGCCGGCAATACGAAAAATTCGAAAATGGTCGGCTTGTCGTTCCACGGCCCGGCGTGCGCCACCGCGCCGTACCCCGCGGCCGCTCCGTCGATCGTCAGCAGGTACGGCGTAGTCCACCCCGGCCGCTCGTGCAGCGAATCGAACATGATCTGACAGTGCATCTCGTGGCGATAGATGCCGCGGAGGTGCTGGATCCGCGAAAGTTGAGTCACACCGCATTCGATGCTCATGCCCGATTTCCTCGCGGCGGCCGCCACCACAGGCTCAATCGTCGTCGTCCTTCTGCCGCGCCACGCCCCAGAACGGCCCGCGCGGCGTGAACGGCGGCTCGGCATCCACCCCCTTCACGCTCTTCCAGATCAGCCGGTTCAACTCCTCGGCCGGCGCCTGGTCGGCGTGGGTAAAGTCCATCGCCATCGACTGCCGTTGAAGCCCGTCGAGCTTTTCCTCGATGCGCTTCGCCTCCGGGCTGACCGGCCGCCGCGGGTTCGCGCGATTATTCACCTCCGCGATCACCTTCTCCGGCGGCAGCACCGCCTCGTACGGTTCGACGTTCTGCGGCTCGTCCGTCCAGTTCATGATCGGCTGCGCCACCGCGTCGTACTGACACATCGGCGGCAACCCCAGCAGAAGCTCCATCGTCTTCAGGCAGCTCGTCGTGTTCTGGAACGTGTGGTCCACGCTGCCGCGCTTGACGTAGGGGCTGATCACGTAGCAGGTGGAGCGGTGGGCGTCGATGTGGTCCGGGCCGTTTTGCGCGTCGTCCTCGATGACGAAGATGGCGGAGTGCTTCCAGATCGGGCTCCTGCTGACCGCCTCCACGATCTGGCCGACGCAGTAGTCGTTGTCGGCCACCATCGACCGCGGGCTGTGGGCGTTGGGGTTCATGCCGTTGGTATGGTCGGTGCACATGCGCAGCATCATCAGGGCCGGCACCGCGCCGCCGCCCGGGTCCTTCTTCAGCATCAGGTCGAACTCGCGCTTCCACTCGGTAAAGCGACTGGGGGCGTTGTACTTGCCAAAGGTCTTCAGCCGCCACAAGCAGTTCGGGTCCTTCGACCTGGCGTAATACTTCTGCCCCGCCTCGCTGTCGGCGTATTCCAGGTCAAAGCGGCGGAAATCCAGGTCCGTCTTCCCCTTCAAATCGTGGTCGGCCGGGGCCAGGCCGGTGCTACAGGGGTAGTTATCGGGAACGATCCACTTGCCGTTCTTGTGCACGCCGTTGGACATGAAAAAGCCGTAGTTGCGATAGGACACGCCGTGCTTGGCGGCCATGTCCCAGATGTGCCCCCCGGGCGCCTCCGCCACGTCCGTAACGGCCTTGCCCCCGTTCTTGTAGCGCTCCTCGTCCGACAGCGGCTTGCCCTCCGGGCTCTTGGCGGGAAAACCGGCCGCCGGGTACTCGTTCACCTCCCCCTCGTAGCTGAACTTTCGGCCCCAGTTGCTGTACTGGTACGGCACGTTCCGCGCGGTGAACTCGTTAGCCATCGCCTCGGTGGACCACGTCCACCCGTCGCCGGAGACTTCCCCGCAGTCATAAAAGTTGTCCAGCAGCACGAACCGCTCGGCCAGCGCGTGCTGGTTCGGCGTGATCTCGCGGTCAAAAATGCAGTATTTCGAATCGCCGTTGCCCTGCGGCAGGTCGCCGAGCACCTGGTCGTAGGTGCGGTTTTCCTTGATGACGTAGATGACGTGCGTGATCTTGCCGGAAGAAACGCCGAGGTGTTTGAGCGGGTTTTCCGCGTCGAGGTACTTCGGCGTCAGGCGGTTGGCCGCGAGCACGCGCTGCGACATTTCCTTCAGGTCCGCCTTGGCCGGCACGGGCACCGTGAGGACGTTGCCCTCGATCAGGTTCAGCGGCGAAGTCTGCCGGTTCGACCCCGGCGCCGGGTTCGGGTAGCGCAGCCGCGTGCCCTTGGCGTTGACGACCAACAACCGCTTGCCGTCCGGCACGGCCGCCGCCGTCGGATACCACCCGGCCGGCAGGAACCCCTCCAGTTCCATGTCCGCCACCCCAACCACCGCCACCGCGTTCATGTCCCCCAGCGCCACGTACAGCCACTTCTCGTCCGGCGACAGCGCCAGGCCCGTCGGCGTCGCCCCGGCCATCTCCTTCACGACCTCCGGCCGCAACAAAACGGTGGCCGTGACCTTGTCCGTCTTCGTGTCCACGACCGACACGGTATCGCTCTGCGAATTCGCCACGAACAGGCGCGACTGGCTCCGGTCCAAGAGCAGCGCCAGCGGCCGGGCGCCGGTGTCGATCGTCCCGCGCAGCGTCGGGTCGCTGGGCGCGGCCGTGTTGAGCACGTAAATGCGGTCGTCGCGTTCGCTCGCGACGTAACACTTGCTCCCGTCCTTCAGGACCGCCACCGCAAGCGGGTAGTTGTTGGGCGCGCCGTCGGGCATGTCCTCGAACGTGAACCGCCCGACTTCCTTGCCGGAGGTCACGTCGTAAATCGCCACGCTCCCCGGATGCGCGTACATCGGCGGGCCGAGCCGCGACGGGTCGTTGTTCGCGACGTACAGCTTTCCCCGCCCGTCCAGTGCCAGCCCCGACGGGAAATCCCCCTTGCGCGTCTCGATCGAGCCGGTGGCCGTCAGCTTCCCGTCGGCGTCCACCTTCAGCACGGCGACGTGATCGTAATTTCCCTGCGCCGCGTACACCGTGTCGTCCGGCCCCGCCGCCAGACCGTAATACAGGCCCGGCGGCAGCTTCGCCGCGCCGCGAGCCGTGCCGTAATCGACGTGGCCCACGCCCGCCCCGTCGGCGGTCCGCACGCACCATAGCGACTGCCGCGCGCCGCAATCGGTCGTGATCGCGTACTTCCCGCCGGCGACGCAGACGACGTTCACCGGAAAGCTGCCGACGTCCTGTGACGCGACTGAGGCCGCGGGTTCGATCCACTTGCCGTTGACCAGCCGCTCGCCGGCCGGGTCGGTCGGCGGGCGAGCGTCCCCCGCCCCGCAGCCGGAAAGTGCCGCCGCCAATACGAGCATCCCCACCGACGCCAAACCCTTTCCGTTGTGCACGAAGCACCCTCGCTTTCAAGGTTCCGATTCGCCCCCGCCGGACGCGGAATCTACCGCGCCCGCCCCCGCCGGCAACCCCGCCCCGCGACACTGCGATGGTCAATGCGCGGTCGTAAACCACACCTTCGCCGCCGGGTTGCTCGTGAAGAACTCCAGCAGGAGTTTGGCCACCTTCTGCCGGCCCGATTGCGACGGGTGCGTGTGGTCAGTCTCCACCACGTCTTCCGGCTCGTACGTAAACCCGTCTGCCCGCTTGGTCTGGCCGGCGGCCCAGAGGTACGGACCCCATGCCATCCACGGCGCCTTCACCTCGCCTTTGGCGGGGTCGAAATTGAGTTCGGGGTCGCCGTTGATCTGTCGTTCGATCAACCACTTGCAGGCGAAACCTTCCTCGAACGCATACGGCTCCGGGTTCAGGGCGGTCGTGGCGTACCCGCCGTAGGTGCGGCTGGAGAGGAAAATCTGTTTCACGTTGGGGAAACGCGCGTGGATGAGGTGGACGATGTCCACCAGCTCATTCTCCATCGTCTTCGCGTGGCCGGGGAACGCGTCGTGCGGCATGGCGTCGGCCTCCTTCAGCCAGATCGCCTGCACCTGCGCCCGCGTGACGCCGGCCGCCTTCAGCCGGCCGTCCACCGTGTCCCAGAACACCTTCCCCCGCCCTTCATCCGCCTGGCGGATGTTCGCCGCCGTCTGCCCGCCTTGCGCCCCGTCCACCACGACCACCGCCGGGTTCTTCCGCGGGTCCGCGTCGGCGATCCTCTTGAAGACCGAGTACTCCATCGTCGTGTTGCTCATGCCCACGGACATCAGGACGATTTTGCCGTTCTGTGATGGCTTTCCATCCGCATCGAGGGGCTGAATCTGCTTCGCCGCCGCAATTCCCGCCGCGGCGTGCGCCGCCGGCGGCTCGTTCTTCCCGCCGGGGTACAACCCGGTCTCCACGCCCTTGTATTTCGCCCCGTTCCACTCGCCCAGCGGCTTCAGCCCGGCGAGTTCTTCGTTGGATATGGTGGGCCCCGCGGCGGTGCGTGCAGACTTTCCCCCCTTGCCGCCTTTACCGCCCGGCCGACCGCCCAGCATCGGTACTTCCTGCCGCAGCTTCTCCTGCTGGTCAGGCTTAAGCACTTCCATCACCCCCCGCTGCATGGACACCATCGCCTGCTGCAACTCCCGCCGCGCGTCCTGGTCCTCGGCCTGTGCCTTCCCGTACAGCGCGTCAATCTTCTTGTCGGCCTCGCCGACGAGCGATTCCACTTTCGACTTCTGCGCCTCGTCCAACCCCAGCTTCGGAATCGCCTCGCGGATTCGCTGCGGCAACTGCAAAATCGGCGGCCGGTCACCGCCCTTCCCCCGCCGCTCCTGTGCCACCACGAGTGACGAGAATCCGATCAGAGCGACAACGACGCATCCGAGGTAAAGCGCCCGACGACCCATATGAACCTCCCGCCTGTTTGCCCCCGACCAGAACGCCCCAGCCGCCCCCTTATTCTGCATTCTGCATTCTGCACTGGCGTCTCACGCCAGCAGCTTCTCGATCACATTCCCCTTCACGTCCGTCAACCTGAAATCCCGCCCCTGGAAGCGGAACGTCAGCTTCGTGTGCTCCAGCCCCAGCAGGTGCAGGATCGTCGCGTGGATGTCGTGGACGTGCATCCCATCTTCGACAGAGTTAAATCCCAGTTCGTCGGTCTTGCCGACGACCCGCCCCGCCGCCGCCCCGCCGCCGGCCATCCACATCGTAAACGCATCGATGTGGTGGTTGCGCCCCGTCGCCGTGCGGACCTCGCCCATCGGCGTCCGGCCGAATTCCCCTCCCCACACGACCAGCGTGTCATCCAGCAGCCCGCGGCTCTTGAGGTCCTTGACCAGCGCCGCGCAAGGGCGATCGATCTCCCCGACCACCTTCTCGAAGTCCTTCTCCAACGTCTCGCCCGGCCCGCCGTGACTGTCCCAGTTCGTGTGGTAAAGCTGCACGAACCGCGTCCCCCGTTCGACCAGCCGCCGCGCCAGGATGCAATTGTTCGCGAACGACGGCTTCTTCGGGTCGGCCCCGTACATCTCAAGCGTGGCCGAGCTTTCCCCGGATAGGTCGATCAGCTCCGGCGCGCTGGTCTGCATCCGGTACGCCATCTCGTATTGCGAGATCCGCGCCGCGATTTCCGGATCACCCGTGGCGACCAACCGCTTGAGGTTCAGGTCCTTGACCGCATCGAGCGTCTCCCGCTGCCGCTGCGCCGTAATCCCCGGCGGCGAGGTCAGGTCCAGAATCGGCTCCCCGCTCGATCGCAGCGCCACCCCCTGGTACGCGCTCGGCAAAAATCCGCTCCCCCAGTTCACCGCCCCCCCGCGCGGGCCGCGCGGCCCCGACAGCAGCACCACGAACCCCGGCAAGCTCTGCGACTCGCTCCCGATCCCGTACGTCACCCACGCCCCCATGCTCGGCCGCCCAAATTGGCTCGACCCGGTGTTCATGAACAGCTTCGCCGGCGCATGGTTGAACACGTCCGTCGCCACCGAGTGGACCACCGTAATGTCATCCACGATCCCCGCCGTATGCGGCAATAGCTCCGACACCCACGCCCCGCTCCGCCCGTACTGCGCAAACTTCCGCTTCGTGCCCAGCAGCGTGCTCTTGTTCTTGAACGAGCTGTCCATGAAGGCGAAGCGTTTCCCCTCGAGGTACGAATCCGGAATCGCCTTGCCGTTCAACTCCACCAGCTTCGGCTTCCAATCAAACAATTCGAGTTGCGAAGGCCCCCCCGCCATGAACAGGTAAATCACATTCTTCGCCCGCGGCGCAAAATGCGGCTTCTTCGGCGCCAGCGGGCTCACCGCCGGGCTAGCCGCTTCAGCGGCTAGCGCCTCTCGTCCCATCAGCGACGCCAGCGCAATCCCCCCCAGCCCCACCCCGCACTGGCTGAAAAAGTGCCTGCGCGTAATCTCCCGCAACGCCCTCTCCCGCCGCTGCGCCTCATTCCACCGCTGGTCCTGCATGACTTACTCGCTTACTCCCGCGCCTACTCCCGCGTGATCGTCTCGTCCAGATTCAACAACACCCGCGAGATCATCGTCCACGCCGCCAGCCTTTCCGGCTCCGCGCCGGCAGCCTTCCCGACGATCTCCTTGGCCTGACCCTTGTCCGCCGCGAACTCCTGCAACTCGCGCGCAAACAATTCGGAAAGCACCTTCGCCTCCGCCGCATCCGGCCGCCGCCCCGCGCACAACCTGAACCCATACTCAATCCTGCCCGCATCATCCCCCGGCCCCTCTTTCAAGATTCTTCTGGCCAACCCCTGAGCAAACTCCATGAAGGCCTCATCATTCAGCAGCGTCAGCGCCTGCAACGGCGTATTCGACCGCAACCGCCGCGTACACGCGCTGGTCGCATCCGGCGCATCAAAAGCCGTCAGCAGCGGGTGCGGCGTCGCCCGATACAAAAACGTGTACATCCCCCGCCGGTACCGGTCCTCCCCTTCGCTCACCTTCCACACCTTCTTCACCTGCCCCAGCGCCATCACCCCGTCCGGCTGCGGCGGATACACGCTCGGCCCGCCGATCTTCTCACACAACAACCCGCTCGCCGCCAGCCCCACGTCCCGCACAATCTCCGCATCCAGCCGCACCCGCGCCTGCCGCGCCAGCAGCTTGTTGAGCGGATCGGCATTGGCCAGTTCCGGCCGCACGTTCGACGATTGCCGGTACGTCGCCGACGTCACGATCAGCCGGTGCATCGCCTTCATGCTCCAGTGCTGCCGCATGAACTCCGTCGCCAGCCAATCGAGCAGCTCCGGGTGAGTGGGCTTATCCCCCTGCGTCCCAAAATCATTCTCCGTCTCGACGATCCCCTTCCCGAAATACTGCATCCACATCCGGTTCACCGTGACGCGCGCCGTCAACGGATTCTCCGGGTCAACGAGCCACTTCGCCAGATCCAACCGATCCGCCCGCGCCCCGCGCGCCTTCATCGGATGCAGCACCGCCGGCACCCCCGGCGTCACGACTTCCGCCGGCCGCGTGAAATCCCCCTTGGTAAACACGTGCGTCTCCCGCGGCTCCGCCAACTCCGCCATCACCAGCGTCGTCGAAGTATCCACCTCCCCCTTCTTCGCCGAAGGCGCCTTCCCAGTCTTCTTTCCTGACCCCTGACCCTTGACCCCTAACCCCTCCACCTTCAATTTCGGCTCATCCGGCTTCTTCGGATCAAACACCTCGCTATTAAAGAACGCGAACAGCCGGTAATACTCCTTCTGCGCGATCGGATCGAACTTGTGATTGTGGCACTGCGCGCACCCGATCGTCAGCCCCAGCCACACCGTCCCGGTCGTGTTCACCCGGTCAATGTTCGCCTCGACCCGGAACTGCTCCGGATCGATCCCCCCTTCCTGATTGATCTGCGTATTCCGATGAAACCCCGTCGCGATCCGGTCCGCCGTCGTCGCCTTCGGCAGCAAATCCCCGGCGATCTGCTCGATCGTAAATTGGTCGAACGGCATGTCCGCGTTCATCGCCGCGATCACCCAATCACGGTACGCCCACATCGACCGCGGCGCGTCGATGCTGTACCCGCTCGAATCCGCGTATCGCGCCCCGTCCAGCCAGTGCCGCCCCCACCGCTCCCCGTAGTGCGGCGACGCCAGCAACCGGTCCACCACCCGCTCGTACGCCCCCGGACTCTCGTCCTTCAAAAAATCATCGATCTCCTTCGGCGTCGGCGGCAGCCCCGTCAGATCCAGACTCACCCGCCGGATCAGCGTCTCTTTTGGTGCCTCCGGCGAAGGCTTGATCCCCTCCTTCTCCAGCCGCGCCAGCACGAACGCGTCGATCGGATTCCTCACCCACGCCGCATCCGTCACCTTCGGCACTTCCGGCCGCACCGGCTTCACAAATGACCAGTGCTTGGCCTCGACCACTTGCGCCCCGGCCTCCTCCGGCCACCGCGCCCCTTGGTCGATCCACGCGGTGATCAACTGCACCTGCCGCTCGGTCAACGGGTCCTTCTTCAGCGGCATCCGATCTTCGTCCCCCAGCCCCAGCACCCGGTGCACGAGCGGGCTGTCCTTCCCCTTCCCCGGCACAATCGTCACGCCCGAGGTCCCCCCCGTCATTGCCGCCGACTTCACGTCCAGCCGCAACCCGCCCTTTTGCTTCTGCGGCCCATGACACGAGACGCAGGAGGTATCGAGGATCGGCTTGATGTCGCGCGCAAAATCCACCGCCGAATCCCCCCGCGCCGACCCCTCGAACGCAACCCCGCCGAAGGCAATGGCGATCAGCGCAATGAACGAGAACAGCGACCGTCCTCTCATGGAACCCAACCTCGCAATGACGTCGATCGATGGGCGGTATGAACCGTGACACCCATCATACCGCCAAATCGGCAACTCGTTGCCCCGCCACGGCTTCAGCACGTCGGGCAGTGCGTTGTACGTCCTTCGTAGTGCCGGGTGCGGTTCCTCGCAAGTCTAATTTTAACACCCCGACACAAACCAAGTACAATTTCACAACGATTCTGGCGTTCAGTTCGGCTGGATAGCGCAATAATGCTCAGGAAACCCCGGAAGCGAGGCCGTATGGAACGTCTCCGCAAAAGCAGCATCTGGCACCTGCTCGTGGCATTCGCCTGCGTGATCGCGATTCAATCGACGATACAGGCCGCGCCCAAGAAAAAGGGCAAGGCCAAGTCCGACCCCGACCACGTCCCCGCCGGCGAGCTATACCTCAAGGTCGCCGCCCTCGAGACGCTTTACGATTTCGACCTCACCGACGAGCAGATGACCGCCCTGCGCTCCCAAGCCCCCGCGCCCGACGCCCCGGCGCCCACCGGTCCCATGGTCAGCCCCAAGCTCCAGCGCTCCCTCCTCGACCTCTACAACGCACTGGTCAAGGTGGATGAAGAGCAGATCGAAAAGCTCCAGGACGAAGTGGACCAGGCCACCGAGGCCGAAAAGGTCAAACCCCCGGAACCGGCCCTCACGCAGGCCGCCCGCCGTCAGGCACCCGCGCTGCTCCGCCAGCTCGACGCCGGTCAGATCGCATCCTATTTCGCCGACGCCGCCGACGACGTCCAAGACCCCGCGCAGTTCCTGCTCGACACGATCGCCACCGGCCGTGGCATGACCGGTGACGATTGGGACAAGCTCCGCGCGGCCGCGGTCGAGGACGTCGCCACGCTCGCCGCCGGCCTCGATCCGTCGGCGGCAAAGCCGATGTCCGACAAAGCCGCCAAGTGGCTCGCCGACTGGCACGCCGTTGACGACGACCAACTCAAGGCCAGGCAATCCGAAATGGAGGCCGCCGCCCGCCAGCTCTTCGCCGCGCTCGACCCGATGGAAGTCCTGCGGCACTGTGCCGAGCGCGAACTCGCCAGGCTCCTGTCCAACCCCCAGCTCGCCAGCGCGATCGACGCGCGCCTGGCGGCAAAAAAATAGCCGACTGACCATTCAACCCGGAGGAATCAATGCGACCCACCCGCACGAAACACACCCCCTTCGCAGCCATCGCGGCAATCCTGCTGCTCGCCGGCGATCTCCTCGCCGCCCCGAAGCACGTCGCGGCAGCGCAGCCCGTCGCTGCCGCCAAGACCGCCGGCCCCGCCCCCACCATGGTCGTCCACGTCGTCCACCGCCGCCACCGCCGACACCACCGCCGTCGCCGCCATCACCGGCACCACAACCGCCACCTGCGGGCCCTGCACCACATCCACGCCGTCCCGCCGTCGGTTATCACCCGGACGCGCACCGGCTCCGACCCCACCTTTCAACCCACCGTCCGCCGCACGATCATCCTTCGCTAAGAACCTTCAGCGCGGAGTCGTTTAATAGCCGCTGCGGCCGCCCGGCGTCCCCGTGCCCCGTCCTCGTGCCCCGCGTCCCCTCGCCTTCGCGATCCCCATGCTACAATCCCCGCGTCATGCGGGACAGAATTCACAGTTGGCTCTCCCCCTTCGCCCTCGACGACGCCCTCCGCCTCCACGCCACCGAAGTCCTCTGCCGACTCCCCGCCCCGGTCCTCTCCGACCTCATGGACGACCCCGCCTTCTCCATCTGCGACTACGACCCCACCCCCGGCCGCGTCGCCGAGATCCCCGGCGCCCCCCCCCCCCCCCCCCCCCCCCCCCCCCCCCCCGCCCCCCAACCCCCCCCCCCCCCCCCCCCCCCCCCCCCCCCCCAAAACCCCCCCCCCCCCCCCC
>Ga0308175_100002655_pt1 | contig 12243 bp, 9 predicted proteins | sample PhyCR1_3_FD_203893 | JGI IMG/M metagenome (GOLD analysis project Ga0308175, IMG submission 203893) | Soil microbial communities from UC Gill Tract Community Farm, Albany, California, United States - DLSLS.C.R1 | ecosystem: Environmental > Terrestrial > Soil > Agricultural land | place: USA... | reverse complement strand
AGCGGACCGATTGTGGCCGATGTGCCGCAAGTCATCCCGCCACCGAAGGAAAAGGTGATGCGGGACATGGAAAGCCTGATTCATCACTTCATCATCTTTACACAAGGGTTTAAGACGCCGAAGGGCGAGACCTACTGTGCGACCGAGGCGCCGAAGGGCGAACTGGGCTTTTTCATCATCAGCGACGGCAGCTCACGCCCGTATCGGTTACACATTCGAGCCCCGTCGTTCATCCACATGGGGGCGTTTGATCACATGGCAAGAGGCTATTTAATCTCTGATGTGATTACGATTTTCGGCACGTACGATATCGTGATGGGAGAATGTGATAGGTGAGGAGAAAGAGAGGGCCTAGTGCTCGCAGAGCGCACGATCAGAATGTGCTCGCTCCATGCGCGCAGTGACGGCCCCCTCCTTCTCCTCACCTAAATGGTGTGAGAGAAGAGAAGAGCGGCATGTTGAAGGAAAAGTACAAGGCGGAGATTGACGACATCCTGAGCCGCTATCCGGTCAGGCGGTCGGCCGTGTTGCCGCTCTTGTATCTGGCGCAAAAAGAAGACGGCTATGTGAGCGAAGCGGCGATGAAGGAAATCGCGGGCATCCTTCGATTGACGCCGCCGCAAGTGTATGAAGTCGTGACCTTCTACACGATGTTTCAGCTTAAGCCTATCGGCACCTTTCATATTCAAGTGTGCAAATCGTTGATGTGCGCGCTGGTCGGCTCGGACACGTTGCTCAGATGGCTGAAGATTCGGCTCGGAATCGGTCCAGGCGAGACGACGATCGACAAACTGTTTACGATCAGCACGGTTGAATGTTTGGCTTCGTGCGGCACCGGACCGATGATGCAGATCAACGATGACTATTACGAAGGAGTCACAGAGAGTAAATTGGATCGCATTCTGGCCGATCTGAAGCGCGATGGAACGTCGTCGCTTAAGAGCGGCCCGTTCATGTTGCCGGAAGCGTCCGCTATCCCAGGCAAAATGTGAAGGGCAACATTGACCGCTCAATTGTCAACTGTGCATTTTTAATTTTGAATTCCTAAGCCATGCCGAAATACGAGAAAGTTTTGCTGAAAAACATGGAGACGCCCGGCTACACGGGATCGCTCGCGGACTATGAGCGTGCCGGGGGATATCAGGCGCTGCGCAAAGTGGTGGGGAAGGTCTCGCCGGCGGAGATCACCGAGACGGTGAAGAAATCGGGGTTGCGCGGACGCGGCGGCGCGGGATTTCCGACCGGCGTTAAATGGGGATTCCTTCCGAAGGATTACCAGGGCCCCAAATATCTCTGCTGCAATGCGGATGAAAGCGAGCCGGGCACGTTTAAAGACCGTCAGCTCATCGAGCGCGACCCCCATCAGATGATCGAAGGGATGCTGATCGCCTGCTATGCGATTGGCGTGGAGACGGCCTACATCTATATTCGCGGCGAATTTGTCTTAGGCGCCCAGATACTGGAACGGGCGTTGGCGGAGGCTCGGACGGCCGGATACGTTGGACGGAATATTTTGGGAGCAGGCCCTTCGATCAATATCTGGGTGCATCGCGGCGCGGGCGCCTATATCTGTGGCGAAGAGACGGCGCTCTTGGAGTCACTGGAAGGCAAACGCGGCTTACCCCGAGTCAAACCTCCGTTTCCGGCGACCCATGGCCTCTATAACAAACCGACGGTGGTGAACAATGTCGAAACGTTGGCGAACCTGCCGCACATCGTCAATCGGGGCGCTGAATGGTTTGCCGCGATTGGCTCGCCGCCGAAAAGCTCAGGGACACGCATCTTCTGTGTCAGCGGCCATATCAAGCGACCGGGAAATTTCGAAGTCCCGATGGGGATTACGCTCCGAGAATTGATTTTCGAGCATGCCGGAGGCATGCGATCCGACAAACCGTTGAAGGCCATCATTCCGGGGGGGGCGTCCGCGCCGTTTTTTACGCCCGAACATCTCGACGTGAAGTTGGATTTCGAATCCGTCGCTCAGGCAGGCTCGATGCTTGGTTCCGGAGGGGTCACCGTCATGGAGGAAGGCACGAACATGGTCTGGGCTGCGCTCCGTTTGATGGAGTTTTTCTATCATGAGTCATGCGGCAAGTGCACGCCCTGCCGGGAAGGCAGCTCGTGGCTGGTCCAAACCATGCGCCGCATTGTCGACGGACGGGGACGGAAAAGCGACCTTGAAACGCTCGTAGAGCTATGTCAGAACATTGCCGGGCGAACGGTCTGTGCGTTCGGCGATGCCGAAGTCGCGCCGATTATGAGCACGTTGAAGTATTGGCGGCATGAGTACGAGGAGCTGATCCAACAGGCCGCGGCTACCGCGCCGGCCGAACTGATGATGCCGGCGATGGCGAAACGATAAGAGTATGATTTGGTGATCTGGTGATTGCTGAGAAGTCCGTTCGGACTTTTAAAATCACCAAATCACCAGATTCCCAAATAAGAACATGACCAACGTTACAACTGAAACAGTAGAAGTCACCATCGATAGCCAAAAGCTGACGGTCCCGAAGGGCACGTTGGTGATTGAAGCGGCGCGTCAGGCTGGGGTGATGATTCCGCATTTTTGTTATCACCCGAAATTGAAGCCGGATGCGAACTGCCGGATGTGCCTGGTGGAGATTGAAAAGGTGCCGAAACTGCAGACGTCGTGCAGCACTCCAGTCTCCAACGGGATGGTGGTACGCACGGCCACGACGGTGGTGAACGATGCGCATAAATCGGTCCTGGAATTTATTTTGGCCAATCATCCGCTCGATTGTCCGGTCTGCGATCAGGGCGGACGGTGCGACCTGCAAGACTTTTCTCATCAATACACGCCCACCACAAGCCGGTTCATCGAGATCAAGCGCGTCTTCCAAAAAGAGTATTTCAGCCCGCTGATCGAAAAAGAGATGAACCGTTGCGTGCAATGTCTGCGCTGTGTGCGCTACTGCGACGAAGTGATGGACGTGAAGGCGTTGGCGCCCGTTGGACGCGGGACCATGACTGAGATCAAGCACTTCGGCACGCATGAATTGGATTGCGAATTTTGTGGCGGCTGCGTGCAGATCTGCCCGGTCGGCGCCATCACCAGCCGGCTCTCCATGTACGAGTTCCGTCCCTGGATGCTCAAACGCGCCGATACCATCTGCACCTATTGCGGCGATGGGTGTCGCATTACGGTTCAAACCAAAAACAACCAACTGATCGAGGTCAATTCCGCGCATGGGTCCGGCCGCAATAACGGAGATCTTTGCCCTCGCGGCTTCTTCGGCTATCACGTCAGTACGCATCCGGATCGTATTACGCAGCCGATGATTCGGCGCAACGGGCAATTGGAGGCGGCCACCTGGGAGGAGGCGCTGGAGCATGTCGCGGAGACATGCATCGCGCTCAAGTTGAAGCATGGACCGCAGGCATTCGCCGGTCTCATTACCTCTCGCTGTACCAACGAGGATCTGTACGTCTTTCAAAAGTTCATGCGCCTCGTGATCGGCACAAATAATATCGATAGCAGCGCGCGGTACGGACAGGTCAACGGCGTGCGCGCGCTCCGACGCGTCCAAGGCACGTCTCGCTGGACGGTGACCTTCGAAGATCTCGTAGCCGCCGATGCCTTGTTATTGGTCGGAACCAATGTGACGGAAACCAATCCGATCACCGGGTTGAAGATCAAAGAAGCGGTCAAAAAGCATGGCGCCTCCTTGGTGACGATCGAGGCATTGGTGCCCGCGGTCGGCAAGATCAGTAACATCGCCAATCTCTCAACCCACGATTTTGCCGGCCGCCCCGATCAATTCGGCGCGATGGTCCGGGCGTTGATCAAAGCCGTGATGGAGGAGCGTCTCGTCGACGCGGAACTGGCTCAACGCGCCCCGGCTTACGTCAAGGCGATCGGCGATGCGCTTCACGCCATCTCATGGGAGATGTTGGAAACAGAAACCGGTCGAACATCCAAGACGTGGCATGATGCGGCCCACGTCTTTACGACAGCGAAGCGTGCCATCATTGTCGTCGGGCAGGGCGTCTTGCGCCATCCTGGCGGACTGGACATTACGACCAATCTCTTGGATCTCTTGCTGTTGACCGGACACCATGGCCGGCCCGGATGCGGGCTAGCGACCCTTGCAGAGGAGAATAACGATCAGGGAGCCGTTGAAATGGGCGCGGTCGCCGAATTTCTTCCCGGACCGAGCGATCTCGCCGACCGTCACGCGCGCGAACGCCTCGCCGGTCTATGGAAAGAAGAATTGCCGCAAGGCACCGGCCATACGCTGACGGGGATTCTTGAAGAGGCGAAGAAGGGGGTCATCAAATCGCTTTATATCGTCGGAGAAAATCCCGTCGGATCGTTGCCGCCCTCAGCAGGCGCAAAGGAAGCGTTGCAGCAGTGTGAGTTCCTTGTCTGTCAGGAACTGTTCATGACCGAGACGGCGGCGCTGGCGCATGTCGTATTCCCCGCCGCCTCCTATGCCGAGAAGGACGGCACGTTTACGAATACCGAAGGCCTGGTCCAACCGGTAAGGCAGGCGATCGATTCCGTTGGGGAGAGCCGCCCGGATTGGGAGATTTTGTCGGCGCTCTCTGTGCTAATGGGCTATCCCATAGAATATGGAGACGCAAAAGAAATTTTCAAAGAAATTCGATCGGTCATACCAGGCTATGCCTTATTAGGTCCTGTGCCGGCTCCGCCCCGGCCTGACGCCACAGCCGTCACGCAATATGTGCAGTCCGGCTATGCTGAAGATCTGACCAATCGTTATCGGGTTTCGGGTGAGTGGCGAGGGACGAAGGGCGAGGGAGATGAACGGAGCTTTACCCTCGTGCTGACACAAAGCTTGTTTCACTCGGGGAAATTTTCAACCCGCGCCAAAGGATTACTCGATGTAGAAGCGGAGGGAAAACTGGCGCTCAATTCGATCGATGCGGGCAAATTAAATATTAGGGAGGGCGAGCGCGTCCGTGCATTCAACGACCGCGGTGAGATGACAACGACCGTAACCCTGCGCGATCGACTGCCGGATGGCGTGGTCACATTCCCTGAACATTTTGATGAGCAGGCGCTATCGCTGATGCCGCTGACGATCGATGATCGAACAGGAGTGCCGTATTATAGAGCGGCGCGCGTGAGAATCGAGAAGGCGAGCGGCTAGAGGCGAGGGACAATGGACAAGACAACGGATTATTTCGCCCGCCCCGTACCCCTCGCCTCGTGCCTTGAATTTCCGGAGGAAACGAGATGACTGAAATCGGGTTACGAGCGGCGATATCGGTGGCACAGATTGCGGCGGTCATGGGCGTGGTCATGCTGACCGTGATGATTTTGACGCTGGCGGAACGCAAAGTCTTAGGTTGGATGCAGGACCGGATGGGGCCGATGGAAGTCGGTCCGTATGGCATTCTGCAACCCATCGCGGACGGGTTGAAACTCTTCTTTAAGGAAGACATCGTGCCGGCCGGCGCCAATAAGTTTTTGTTCAGCCTCGCGCCGATCCTTGCCCTGGTACCCGCCTTGATCGGGTTTGCCGTGATCCCGTTCGGTCCAAACGATACGATTGAAGTGTTCGGCCTTCAGATCAAACCCTTCATCGTGAGCGACATCAATATCGGAATTCTCTATATTCTCGCCTTTACCTCGATCGGCGCTTACGGCATTATTCTCGGTGGCTGGGCCTCGAACAGTAAATATTCACTGCTCGGCGGACTTCGCTCCGCGGCGCAGATCATCAGTTACGAGCTCAATGTCGGCCTAGCCATCGTCGGCGTCATCTTGCTGTCCGGCTCCTTGAGCCTTGTAAAAATTACAGAGGCGCAATCGGGCTGGTTCTGGAATTGGTTCGTGATTGCGCTGCCGTTCCCTCAGATCTTCGCATTCGTGGTGTATGTCATCTCCTCCGTGGCGGAAACCAACCGCCTTCCGTTCGACTTGCCGGAAGCGGAAAGCGAGCTCGTGGCCGGGTTCTTTACCGAATATAGCGGCATGCGATTCGCCTTCTTTTTCATCGCGGAATACGCCAACATGATTCTCGTGTCGTGCATCGCCGCCATTCTCTTTCTAGGCGGTTGGAACGCGCCTGCTCCCTTCCTGCAGTTCAACGGCTCGCTGGCGAATTTGGCATGGCTGTCAGGCATCTTCTGGTTTACCGTGAAGGTGTATTTCTTTTTGTTTCTCTTTTTCTGGATACGAGCGACGCTCCCGCGGCTACGGTACGACCAGTTGATGCGATTTGGATGGAAGGTGATGCTGCCCATCGCGCTGGCGAATATTTTAATCACCTCGATTGCCGCGTATCTGTTTCCCGGAAAGTAAGAAGTTCGACTTGGTGGTCTGACACATTTAAGAGGATTTTAACAATCACTAGATCGCGAGATCACCAAATGAAGCAACTTAAAGCGTGGCTGAAATCGATTACGTTCTACGAGATTCTCGTCGGGATGCGGGCGACGATGAAACATCTGCTGCATTACAAGCCGATTACTTTGCAATATCCGCACGAGAAGCGGACGCTGCCGGACAGTTACCGCGGCATGCTGGCGCTCCTTCGGTATGACGATGGCACGGAGAAATGCGTGGGCTGTGATTTGTGCGAGGCGGCGTGTCCGTCGCGGGTGATCCGCGTCGTCAGTTCGGAAGTGCCCGGCGAACCGACGAAACGATTTGCGAAAGAATATTACATGGACATGACCCGCTGTTTGTTTTGTGGACTCTGCGTACAAGCCTGTCCCGTCGATGCCCTTGGCATGACACGCGAATTCGAGTGGTCCGTCTATGATAAGCGCCACCTGCATCTGGACAAACAGCAATTATTAGCAATCGGTGACCGTTCCTATCCTGTGCGTGAGAAGAGACTGGAACTGCAACACCCCAACGTCGCCTTCTTCAACGTCGCCTATAAGCAGCTTCCTCCAAAGGCAAGCTAGTGGCGACGCTGTTCTTCTCTTACTTTGCCGGTGTGATTGTCCTGGCGTCCATTCTGGTGGTCGCGCTGCGCAACCCTGTTTATAGCGCGCTCGCTCTGCTCATTATGTTTTTTCATGTCGCCGGACTGTACGTCACGCTTCACGCCGAGTTTCTGGCCGCGGTGCAGATCATCGTTTACGCCGGCGCCATTTTGGTCCTCTATCTCTTCGTGGTCATGCTGCTCAACGTAAAACGCGATGAACGTTACCACGCGCAATATCCGTTGGGCGCCGTGCTCGGCATCACGATTCTTACGGAAGTGCTGTTATTGATCGCGCAGCATAGTTTCTCGAAAGAGACCGCCACCGCGAGCCTGGGCGCCACGGATGGGACGCTGGCCATTGAAGGGAATACGGAAACCATCGGCGAGGCCTTGTATTCAACGTATTTGTTTCCCTTTGAAGTCGCCTCCCTGATCTTGCTGGTGGCTATGATTGGCGCGATCATCCTTGCGAAGCGTGATCTCTTCGAAGCGCATAATTAAAATCGCGAAATTCGACATAAACAATGACAAGACAGGAGCCCATTTCGGATTTTTAATTTTCAATTGGTATTGACCATGGTTCCATTAAGTTACTACGTCATTCTCAGCGCGATCGTCTTTACCACGGGTCTGGTCGGGGTGTTGATTCGGCGGAACATCATCATCATTCTGCTCTCGATCGAACTCATGCTGAATGCGACAAACATTAACTTCGTCGCATTTTCTCGCTACCTCGGGAATGTATCCGGCCAGGTTTTTGTGTTTTTCGCGCTCACGGTCGCCGCGGCTGAAGTCGCCGTTGGATTGGCCATTATCATCGCCCTGTATCGAAGCAAGTCCAGTATCAACGTCGATGAATTCCAGCTCTTGAAATGGTGAGCGGTCGAGCCTAATGGACGGCGTCTTCTATAAGTTGATTCCACTCCTTCCCTTTCTGGCGTTTCTTATCGTCGGCCTGGGCGGTCATTGGATCAAATCGCGTGCACACCTCATCGCGGTCCCGGCCGTGTTCGGTTCCTTGCTTCTCTCCGTGCTCGCCCTGCTCGAAACCGCCGGCGGGAAGAACATCGCCATCCCGCTCTATAGTTGGATGACCTCCGGCGATGTGCACATCGATTTCGGTCTCTATGTCGATCGCCTTACGGCGGTCATGCTGATGCTCGTCACGACCGTCAGTTCGCTCGTCCATGTCTATACCATCGGCTATATGCGCGGCGACAAAGGATATGCCCGCTTCTTTGCCTACATTGCGCTCTTTACGTTCTCAATGCTCATGCTCGTGATGGCGGACAACTTTCTCCAACTATTTGTCTTTTGGGAAGCGGTGGGACTGTGCTCCTATCTGTTGATCGGTCATTGGTACGAGCGCGATGCGGCGCGATCGGCCGCGACCAAAGCGTTCATCGTGAACCGCATCGGCGATTTTGGGTTTCTTCTCGGGTTGCTGCTGGTCCTGTTGACCTTTGGGTCGCTTGAATATCGGCACGTATTCGCACAGGCCGCCGATGTTTCCGGAGCGACGACGAATCTGTTGGGGCCCGTCGGTGGGACATGGCCGGTCTCGACCGTCACGCTCATCTGTCTCCTGCTCTTTATCGGCGCGGTCGGCAAATCGGCGCAATTTCCGCTGCACGTGTGGTTGCCCGATGCGATGGAAGGACCGACGCCGATCTCCGCCTTGATCCACGCCGCCACCATGGTCACAGCCGGTGTCTTTATGGTGGCGCGGCTGGCGCCGCTCTATACTATGTCCCCGACGGCGATGACGGTCGTGGCGGCGACGGGCGGCTTCACGATGGTGCTGGGCGCCAGCATTGCGTTGACGCAGAATGATATCAAACGCATTGTCGCCTATTCGACCGTCAGCCAACTTGGCTACATGGTCATGGCCTGCGGGCTCGGCGCCTATACGGCCGGTATGTACCATCTGCTGACCCACGGCGCGTTCAAGGCGCTGCTGTTTCTTGCGGCTGGATCGGTGATCATCGCGTTGCACCATGAACAGGATATTCGTCGGATGGGGGGGTTGAAGGACAAATTGCCGACGACGTACTGGACCATGGTCGTCGGCTCCCTCGCGTTGGCCGGATTTCCCTTCACGAGCGGCTTCTTCAGCAAGGACGAAATCTTAGTCGGCGCGTGGAATGCAGGCCCATTCGGTCAGGTGCTGTCCATTCTCGGCCTGCTGACCGCGGGGCTCACGGCCTTCTACAGCTTTCGCCTCATCTTCGTTGTATTTTGGGGGAATTCACGAGTCGATTCTCATCATGCTCACCACATTCATGAGCCATCCGCCACGATGACGATCCCGCTCATTATTTTAGCCGTGTTGAGCATCGTCTGCGGCTACCTCGGCATTTCGAATTTCCTGAACCCTGTCTTTGGAGAGAGCGCGGGACATCATGGCGCGGCCTCGGTCGTGATTATGGGGCTGGCGACGATCATGGGCCTGGTCGGAATCGGCGCAGCCTATTTGATCTATGTGCAGGCTCCATCACTGGCCGATCGCCTTGTTTATCAGTGGCGGCAGGTATACCGGCTGTCCCTCAACAAGTGGTATGTCGATGAGATCTATGATCGCACCATGGTACGACCGACATTCCTTATGGCCGACCGGATGTGGGCACGAATCGATGTGGGAATGATCGACGGCGCCGTGAATGGCGTAGCGCGTGCAATCGCGTGGTGGGGCTGGTTCATGAGGCTCTTTCAGAGCGGCCAGACACAGCACTACGCACTTGGGATGACGTTAGGCGCGGCACTCATTTTGACGGCATATCTGCTGTTTTAGAGAAGTAAAAAGATAAACGTTACAGGATATCAGCCATGCGATCGCGGTACGTTGTCCTTTTCTCTTTTGACGTTTTACTTGAGGAGTCGTCGACGTGCTGAGCGCGGTTATCTTCCTGCCGCTGGTGGGCGTCGCACTGCTCTTTGCGGTCCGTGACGCCGCAGTACGTGCTACCGCGCTCGCCGTCACGATCATCACCTTCATCGTGTCGCTGCCGCTCTGGTTTCAATTCGATCCGCATCAGGCGCAGATGCAGTTTGCCGAACGCGCCGACTGGATCAGCGTTCCGCCCATTAACTACAGCGTCGGGTTGGATGGCATCAGCCTGCCTCTGGTGATCATGACAACCTTCCTGATGCCGCTGTGTGTGCTGGCGTCATGGCGTGCAATCGGGACTCGGCTCCGCGAATTCATGGCCTGTTTGCTCGTCATGGAAACCGCGATGGTCGGCGTGTTCTCGGCCCTGGACTTCGTCCTGTTTTATGTGTTCTGGGAAGTCATGTTGATCCCCATGTATCTGCTCATCGGTGTGTGGGGAGGGCCGAACCGCCTCTATGCCGCGATCAAGTTTTTTCTGTACACCTTGGCCGGGAGCGTCCTCCTGCTGGTCGCCATCATTGTGCTGTTCTTCCAAGGCGGCCAAACATTCGACATTCAATTATTGAGCAAGGTGGAATATTCCGCCGCCCTCCAGCCATGGTTGTTTTGGGCCTTCTTCATTGCCTTTGCCGTCAAAGTGCCGATGTTTCCCTTTCACACATGGCTCCCCGATGCGCATGTCGAAGCGCCGACGGCCGGCAGCGTCGTCCTGGCCAGCGTCCTGTTGAAGATGGGCGCGTATGGCTTCTTGCGTTTTACGTTGCCGCTGTTGCCCGATGCCACCGCGACGTTCACGCCGATTATGATTACGCTCTCGCTCATCGCCATTATCTACGGCGCCTATATGGCATTGGCGCAAACCGATCTCAAAAAGCTGATTGCCTATTCCAGCGTCAGTCACATGGGGTTCGTCACGTTGGGTATCTTCGCGCTGAATGAACAAGGCATCGAAGGCGCGATTTCCCAAATGGTCAATCACGGCCTCACGACCGGCGCGCTCTTCCTCTGCGTGGGGATGATTTACGAACGGACCCATAGCCGGCTCATCATGGACAATACGGGTTTAGCCGGCCCCATGCCTCGCTATGCGACATGTTTGGTCATCTTCGCGCTATCCTCGCTTGGATTGCCTGGGACCAATAGCTTCGTCGGCGAATTTTTAGTCTTGGTGGGCACCTTCTTTTGGAGCCGGCTCGCGGCCGTCATTGCGACGCTGGGAATCATTCTGGCGGCCGCCTATATGCTCTGGATGGTGCAGCGCGTGGCCTTTGGCCTACCAGCCAAGGCGCAGGCTTCACATCTCTCGGATTTGAATTGGCGAGAAATGGTCATCCTGTCCCCGTTGGTGCTGTTGGTGTTCTGGATCGGTGTCTATCCCTCTCCTCTCTTAACGCCGATGCATCAGACCGTCAATCGCTTGGTCGAACGAGTCGAACATGACAAAGGCGGGCTCGTGGCGCGCGGTGGAGGGCACGGGGATACGCACGAATCGGTCTCTCGCCTATGGGGTCGAATGCCATGACCTTGCCGCTCAACGATCTATTGGCCATTTTGCCGGAATTAATTGTCGCCGGAACCGCGTGTCTGGTCCTGGCACTCGATCCCCTGACACCGATGGCCAAGAAAGACTGGTTGGCGTGGCTGAGCCTTGGAGCGCTGATTGTTTGCATCGGTGTCACCGCTTCGCAACTGGGCGGAGTTGTCTCCGCGTTCAGCGATCTGGTGATCATCGATCCCTATGCGTGCTTCTGGAAGCTGCTGTTGTACGGAGGGAGCGCGCTCACCATCCTCCTGTCCATGTCGTACTTGAAAGAAGAACGTATCCATCTGGCGGAGTACTATGGCTTTCTGCTTCTGTCGCTTGCCGGCATGATGATTATGGTCTCGGCGGCGGACCTCTTGACGATCTATTTGGGCCTTGAGCTGATGTCGTTAGCCCTGTACGTCCTGGCCGGATTCAAGCGGGCCGAATCCCGCTCGTTGGAGGCGTCCGCAAAATATTTCGTGCTCGGCTCGTTCTCGTCCGGAATCCTTCTGTATGGAATTTCCCTGCTCTACGGTCTTACCGGCAGCACTCGGTTGTCGGCCATCGCGGTCGCCACCAGCATGCTCGGTTTGGACGATCCCGCTATGTTATTGGCGATGATCCTCTTGGTCGTCGGATTCGGATTCAAAATCGCGGTCGTGCCGTTCCATATGTGGACCCCCGATGTCTATGAAGGATCGCCAACGTCCGTCACCGCGTTCATGGCGGTGGCGTCGAAGGTCGCCAGCTTCGCGGCCTTCATGCGGGTCTTTTTAGAGGCGCTTGGAGGGCTCAAGGGGAACTGGGAATGGCTGTTTCTCGTCCTTTGTGTCGCGACACTGGTGTTGGGCAACGTCGTGGCGATCGTGCAGACCAATATCAAGCGGATGCTCGCCTACTCC
>Ga0308175_100002654_pt1 | contig 12243 bp, 9 predicted proteins | sample PhyCR1_3_FD_203893 | JGI IMG/M metagenome (GOLD analysis project Ga0308175, IMG submission 203893) | Soil microbial communities from UC Gill Tract Community Farm, Albany, California, United States - DLSLS.C.R1 | ecosystem: Environmental > Terrestrial > Soil > Agricultural land | place: USA... | reverse complement strand
GGCCACCACCCCCCGGCTCTCCGGACGGCCGCCGATCACCACCGGCTTGCCACGCAGGGACGGGTCGTCCCGCATGTGCACCGCCGCGTAGAAGCAGTCCATGTCGCAGTGGAGGACACGCCGCACGGAGCGTAGCTTAGCGCGAAACCCGCCGCGTTTTCGCCCCGTGCTCTCATGTCGCAACCTGTCCTTGAGCTGTATCGGTTTGTCACGAAAAGGGCGCTTCAAGCTACCCCTCGCTGGAATGTCCAGGGGGCGAGACGGTAAACTAGGCGGGCGTATTCGTGTCTCGCGGGACTCCGGGAGGGGAGAAAAAGGAAGCCGGAGCAAGCGCCGTCAGCCGCCTAGACTGAACAAAGGATGAGTTTCTCTCCCGTTTCTCGCCGGTTCACGCCGCGACTCCGTGGCGTCCTTTATCTTTTCTTGCCTCTCGCGGCTCTGCTCTGCGGAGCCGCGCAGCCGCCGGCCACCCCCGGTCCCAGCCTCACCGACGGCCTCGTCCTGGAGCGTGAGCTCAAGGGTGGAGAGACCCACATCTACCCGGTCGACCTCCAGGCGGGGCAGTTCCTGCGGGTCAGAGTCCAGGAGGACGGGATCGATCTCGCGGTGCGCCTGCTCGATCCCCAGGGCGCCGAGGTCACCGGCTTTGATGGGCCCATCGGCGGACACTCGGACGAAGATCTCGCGGCGGTGGTCTCCACCTCCGGGCCCCATCGAGTCGAGGTGAGCGCTCCCGCGAAGGCCTCTCCGGGGCGGTACCGGCTGCGCGTCGAGGGTCCCCGGACGGCGGAAGACCAGGACAAGGTCCGGTCCGAAGCCGTGAAGGCCTTCTGGGAGGCCAACCACGAGCCCGCGAAGGACGAGGAGGCACTGCGGCGGAAGATCCGGTCCTTAGAGTACGCCCGTCCTCTCTGGCGCCAATTGGGGGAGACCCGGCGAGAGGCGGAGACCCTCTATCTCCTTGGCCGTAACCGCGTCAATCTTCCGGATGCCGTCGAGCAGACGGTGGCGGACTTCCAGGCGTCCGCGGCGCTCTGGGGAACCCTGCCGGATCGTGAGGCTCGCAACTGGCAGATACGGTCCATCAACAGCGCGGGCCGGCTGCTGAAGAAGCTCGGACATCTGGATGAGGCGAGGCAGCATTACCAGGAGGCTCTCGCGGTCGCCCGCCAGGCGGGGGACGTTCGCAATCAAGCCGCCACTCTGAACAACCTCGGCCTCCTCGACTGCGAGCAGGGGGAGCCGCGGCGAGGGATCGAATCCCTTACCGAGTCGCTGGCGAAGGCGCGCGAGATCCACGAGCGGGAGATCCAGGGGAGCGATCTCATCAATCTGGCCTTCGCCTACGGGCAATTGAGGGACAACCAGAAAACCCTTCAGTACGAGCAGGAAGCCCTCGAGCTGGCACGCGCCATGGGAGACCGGGAATTCGAGGCCACGGCGCTCAACAACCTGGGAGAGACCTACGTTCTGCTGGGCGACTGGGAAACCGCCATCACGCACTTTCGACAGGTGCTGCCGCTCCTCCACCCCTTGGGCATACGTTCCAAAGAGGCCATCACCTACATCAACCTCGGCGACGCCCTGCAGCGCCTGAAACGGCTCGGCGAAGCCAGGGAGGCGTTCGATCGAGCGCTCACGCTGGCGCGGGAAGCCAAGGATGCGGAAATCCAGTCGGCGGCCCTGAGGAGCCAGGCGTTCCTCTTCGTGAAGCTGCACCAGCCGGCCAAGGCGCTGGAGCCCGCCCGGCAGGCCCTCCGCCTGGCCCAGGGTTTTCCGGAGGGGGAGGTGAACGCGCTCTACGCGCTGGGGATGGCTCATCGGGAGCTCGACGATCTACAGGAGGCCCGGGAGGAGCTCGGGAAGGCGCTCTCCCTGGCCCATGCCCGGGCGGACGGGGCGAGAGAGGCGGAGATCGGCCTGGCTCTGGCGCGGGCGGAAAGGAAAGGCGGCGACCTGGCGGCGGCCCTGGACCGTACCCGGTCGGCGTTGGACATCATCGAGTCCATTCGCACGCGGGTCCTGGATCCGCGGTTGCGGACCTCGTTTCTCGCCACGAAGCAGGATTTCTATGAATTTTACATCGATTCCCTGATGTCCGCCCAGGGCCCGCCGGACGAGACCCGGATCACCGCGGCCCTTCAGATCAGCGAGCGGGCGCGCGCCCGGAGCCTTCTGGACATTCTCAGCGAGTCCGGAGCCGACATCCGCAAGGGGGCTGATCCGGCGCTGATCGACCGCGAGCGCCGTCTCCGCGACGCGGTCAACGTCCTGGATAGCAACCGGTTCAATCTCCAGGCCGGAGAGAAGCCCGACCGGCGGAAGCTCGACGAAGCAGAGCGGCAACTGGAGCAGACTCTCGAAGAATACAGCCGCGTCCAGGCGGATCTGCGGGCGAGCAGCCCGAGCTACGCCGCCCTCACACAGCCCCAGCCGTTGACTGTCGAGGAGATCCAGGACCAGATCCTCGACGGCAAGGCTCTGCTGCTCGAGTATTCGCTGGGCGAGAAGCGGAGCTTCCTCTGGGTTGTGACTCCCAAGGCGGTGCGGAGCTTCGAGCTCCCCGGCAGGGAGCGGATCGAAAAGACGGCCCGCCGCTATTACGAGCTCCTGACCGCCCGCAACGAACGGCGGCCGGCCGAGAGCCTGCAAGCCTGGAAGCAGCGGGTCGACGGCGCGGACGCGGAAGCCAAGCATGTCGGGAGCGATCTTTCCCGCCTGCTCCTGGCCCCCGCCGAGCGGCTCCTCGGAGACCGTCCCCTGCTCGTCGTCGCGGACGGCGCCCTTCAGTACATCCCCTTCGCCGCTCTGCCGATCCCCTCGTCGGGCGCTCCACTGGTGACGCGACACGAGGTGGTGAGCCTCCCCTCGGCCTCGGCACTGGCGGTATTGCGGCACGAGGTCCGCGGCCGCTCCCGCGCGCCGAAAACCCTCGCCATTTTCGCGGACCCCGTCTTTCAGGCCACCGATCCACGATTGACGCATCGGCCCGACAGCTTGGACCGGATGAGCCTCGCCTCCAAGGCCACCCGGGGGTGGAGCCCCGCGGACGAGCGGCAGGCGGGCGGCGAGCGCCCCTCGTTCCGCCGCCTGCCCTCTTCCCGGAGAGAGGCGGAGACGCTCGCCTCTCTCGTCCCCCGGGATCAGCTCTTCCTGGCCGTCGGCTTCGACGCCTCCCGCGCGAAGGCCACCAGCCCCGAGCTCGCCCAATATCGCAACGTCCATTTCGCCACTCACGGCGTTCTCGACAGCCGCCGGCCAGAGCTTTCCAAGCTGGTCCTCTCCCTCTATGACGACAAGGGGAGAGCCGAGGACGGGTTCCTGCGGCTCAACGACATCTACAGCCTCCACCTCGACGCCGATCTGGTCGCGCTCTCGGCCTGCCAAACCGCGCTCGGCAAGGAGATCCGGGGAGAGGGGCTGATCGGGCTGACGCGCGGCTTCATGGACGCCGGAGCCGCCCGCGTGCTCGCCAGCCTGTGGAGCGTCGAGGACCGGGCCACCGCCGAGCTCATGGGCAATTTCTATCGCGCCATGCTCCGCGAGAAGCTCTCCCCCGCGGCGGCCCTCCGCCGGGCTCAGATCAAAATGGCTTCCAGCCCGGGCCGCCAGTCCCCCTATTTCTGGGCCGGCTTCTCTCTCCAGGGGGAGTGGAAGTGAGCCAGCGTGAGGGCGCGTCCAGAATGGAGAGGCTCCAGGGGCTGACGCCCGAGGCCTTCGATGCCCTCCTCGGCCAGCTCGATCCCGACTGCGAACGGGCCGGCGTGCTCTACGAGACCATCCGCCGCAAGCTGGTCCGCCTCTTCGAGTGGCGCGGGTGCGTCGCGCCGGAGGATCTGGCGGACGAGACGATCAACCGCGTCGCCCGCCGCCTCGCCGAAGGGGTCGAGCTCAGGTCGAACGACCCCTACGGCTACTTCTGCGGCGTCGCCCATCTGGTCTACAAGGAGGTCCTGCGCCGGGCCTCCCGGGAGCAGCGCGCCCTCGCGGGCGGCGACTGGCCTCCCACCACCCTCGAGGAAGAGGAGCCTTCCGATCATCGGCTCGAATGCCTCCGCCGGTGCCTCGCCGAGCTCCCGCCCGACCAGCGCGACCTGGTGCTCCGCTATTACCAGGGAGCCCACTACAGGGGAAAAAGCGGCCCGGGGGAGAACAACATCCGCAACCGCCAGGAGCTCGCCCGGCAGGCGGGGATCCCGATGAACGCCCTCCGCATCCGCGTCCACCGGGTCCGCCGCAAGCTGGAGTCCTGCGTTCACACCTGCCTGAGCCACTGACCTTGTCTCATCGCGAAACGTTTTCCTGGGATTGGACACTCGTGTTTGAGATCGATGAGGAGGGCTGAAATCCCATGGAATCCAATCCGAACGATGACGAGCTGCTGAGGAGCTATCTCCTTGGGGAGCTCCCGGAGGAAGAGGCGGACGTCCTGGAGAGGCGTCTGCTCACGGAGGACGGCCTTTTCGAGCTGTCCGAGGCGATCGAGGCCGATCTGCTCGCCGAGTATGCTCAAGGGCGCCTCGCCCCCGCGGAAAGGGAGCGCGTCCAGCGGCGGCTCGCCTCGTCTCCCCAGGGGCGGGAGCGCCTGCAGCTCGCCCGCTCGCTGAGCATCCTGGCTGGCGGAGACCCGAAGCCGTCGGTCCTGCCCTTCGTCCGGCGCGCCGCTCCCTTCCAGCGGCCGGCGCTGCGCTGGGCCGCTCTGGCGGCGGGGCTCCTCGCCGCGGCCGGCCTGGCCTGGCTCACTCTGGAACGGCCCCACGCTTACCGGCAGACCCAGGAACGCCCCGCTCCCGTGATCGCGGCGGTACCCCGCGCGCACGAGGTGCCGAAGACGCCGCCAGCGCCGGCGCCGGCCGTGGCTCCGGCGCCGGAGCCCGTGAAGGCCGTGTTCCAACTCGCGTTGACGTCGCTGCGCGGCTCCGAATCCGCGGAGAAGCTCCGGGTCCCGGCCGGCACGGGGACCGTCGAGCTCCAGATCTCGGTCGAAGGGATGGAGGATCTCGAATCCTTCCATCTGACCGTGCGCAACCGGAAGGAGGAAACCGTCTGGGACGGGACCGGGCTCAAGCCGAAGCGTCTCAAAGGAGCCCGGGCCCTCGTCATCGATCTGCCGGCCGAGCGGCTGCCGGCCGGGAAATACGAGATCCAGGCCCAGGGCCTCGCCCCTGGAGGCGAGCCCGAGGACCTGTCTCCTCTGGAAGTTGAAGTCGTGAGAGATGGGAAAGGTTGATCACGACCAACGGCCCCCGTCGACCTCAGTCGCGGAACTCATTTGGGAGGAATCTCTGCTATGGACATCACGAACTCGACGGATCTGGATACCAAGTACAAGGTCGCTGGCGGTGGGGGAACCCCCATGGGCGACCATCATCACCCCAAGGATTTCCCGCTCGAGGAGGCGGTGAGCTGGCCCACGCTCCACGCGGGCTCCCGGGTCTCCTACAACCCCAAGTCCTCGGGCCCCTGGACGATCTACTTCGTCGTCCAGGGCAAGGGGTTCACCGTGACCACGGAATCCTCCGACGGTCAGGTGAGGCTGACGCGGTCCGGCGCCGGCTTCCAAGCTCAGATCCTCTGACCGGGCCTCCTCTCCTGTACCGAAGGACGGGCGGGCTCTCCCGGGCCCGCCCGCTCTGTCTATAGGCGCTCGAGTGAAACATTTCCGGTCCAGCCGTCACTGTAAAGGAGATGGCCGAAACCCGACGTGTCTCCTCCGCTCGTCCCTCCACCGCCCGGCGCCGGACCGGGCCTCGTCCAGCTCTTCCCCATCCCCCCCGGCACGATCCGCCGTCGCGGGTGCCGTCCGATGCAACGATCGACACGCGGCCAGCGGTGCGGGAGGAGCCTGCGCCGCCCGCCCCGGTGCGTCCGGTGGAGACGCCGTCTGTCCAGCCAGCCGCTCATTCCGGCCGTCCGGCGCCTCTGCCACCCCGCACCCGGACCGAGCGGCTGGTGCTGGCCGTGCTCCTGCTGGGGCTCGCCCTCAACGCCCTCGTGCTGCTCCGCCACGCGGCGCTCTCCCGCGCCGACGTGATGCTCGGCGCGACCGTGCTCCTCGCCGGAGTGGCCCTGCTGGTGCTGATGGAGGTCTACCGGCGCACGGGTTGAGGGATTTACCCCCCCGCCCCTCCCCCGGCGTGGATGCCCCCCTCCGTCTGCCCCCAGGGGTCGAGCGCCTCCTTGAGCTCGTCCGGCGGCAGGACGTTCTTCTCGACGCACAGCTCGCGCACCGTCTTGCCCGTCTTCACCGACTCCTTGGCGATCTCGGCCGCGGCGTCGTAGCCGATCTTCGGCACCAGCGAGGTCACCATGGCGAGCGAGCGCTCGACCAGCTCCTCGCAGCGCTCCCGGTTGGCCTGGATCCCCTCCACGCACTTCTCCGCCAGCAGGGCCGAGGCATTCGCCAGGATCTCGATCGACTGCAGCAGGTTGTAGGCGATCACCGGCATCATCACGTTGAGCTCGAAGTTGCCCCCCATGCCGCAGAGGGTGATCGTGGCGTCGTTTCCCACCACCTGGGCGGCCACCATCAGCACCGCCTCGGGGATCACCGGGTTGACCTTGCCCGGCATGATCGAGCTCCCCGGCTGCAGGCTGGGGATCGAGATCTCGCCGATGCCGCAGCGCGGGCCCGAGGCCAGCCAGCGGATGTCGTTGGCGGTCTTGGTGAGCGAGGCGGCGATCGTCTTCAGCACGCCCGAGGCCTCGACCGCGGCGTCCTTGCCGCCCATGGCCTCGAAACGGTTGGGGGCCGGCACGAACGGGCAACCGGTCCGTTCGGCGAGCCGGGCGATCACCTTGTCCGCGAAGCCCGGAGGGGCGTTGAGCCCCGTGCCCACGGCCGTGCCGCCCAGCGCCAGCTCGGCGAGGCGGGGCTTCACTGACTCCAGCCGCGCCAGGGCATTCTTCGCGGCCTGCGCGTACCCCGAGATCTCCTGGCCGAGCCGCACCGGCACCGCGTCCTGAAGATGGGTGCGGCCGATCTTGACCACGCCGTCGAGCTCCTCGGCCTTGCGGTGGAGGGCCTCATGCAGCCGCTTCAGGGCCGGCTCCAGATCCTGGACGATGGCGAGGTAGGCCGAGACGTGGATCGCCGTGGGGATCACGTCGTTGCTCGACTGGCCGTTGTTGACGTGGTCGTTCGGATGCACCTTCTTCGCGCCGCGGGCGCCGCCGAGGATCTCGGCCGCCCGGTTGGCCAGCACCTCGTTGACGTTCATGTTGGTCGAGGTGGCCGAGCCGGTCTGGAAGATGTCGAGGGGGAACTGGCCGTCGAGCTTGCCGTCGACCACCTCCTGGGCCGCCTGCCGGACGGCCCGGGCGACCTCGGCCGTCACGCTGCCCAGCTCCTCGTTCACCATCGCCGCCTCCCCCTTGATCATCGCCACGGCGGCGATGAACCGCTTGGGAAGCGTCAGCCCCGAGATGGGGAAATTGCGCCGCGCCCGCTCCGTCTGGGCGCCGTAATACGCCGCGGCGGGCACTTCGATCTCGCCGAGGCTGTCTTTTTCGATGCGGGTGTCGCTCATGTCTCCTCCTGGGGGGGCGTCCTCCTAAGGGCGCCCGGCCCGCTATCCTATCGGAAAGCGGGAGGTCCAGGAGCGATGAGCCGGGGCACGGCCTACTCCCACTTGTCCTCGATCTCCTCGGGGAACTTATTGAAGATTTCCTCCGCCAGGCCCATCAGGGGACCCAGCGTGGGGGCGATCTCATTGAACCACTGCAGGTAGCGGAAGATCTGCCGCCGTGTCGAATAGGATTCGAAGGAATCCCGGCCCGCGATGTCGATCAACGAATCTGTATGCTCCAAGGCTTTCCGCCGGGTCTCGTCGTATTTCGGGCGCCCATTTTCCGGCATGACTTGCGCGAGCATGTACAGCTCGATCAGATTGGAGTGCGCCCAGATGCGCCGGTTCTGGCCCCCATCGTTCAGGTCGTACAAGGAGAGCAGATGGGCCATCGACCATAAGGCATCCATATCTCTTTCAGGCCGGCCCTGCTCGACCTGGCCCTGCACGAAATCAGGGAACTGGTTGCTGTGCTTCATCACCAGGGTCAGCGAGAGGTACTGCACTACAGCCCAACTGCTGGACCGATCCAAAAGGAAGGAGTCCCAGTAGCTGTCGCGCGATTTGCGCAGGAGATCGAACGATTCGTTGCGATCGCGCTGCTGGGCTTCCAGACCGAAAAGCGGGCTCTTGGTCGCCGAATACAAGACTTCCGCCTGCCGCTTCTCCGTGCTAGCGAGATAGCCGTGGATCAGGGAACGTTTCTCCGGAATGCAATCGAGCAGACGCCGGAGCCGCTTCTTCGCTTCCGTGATCTTGTCCTGGGCACTGATAAGGAGCTCTTTGATCTCTTGAGTATTACTCGGCGGAGTCTCCGTTTGAGACCGCTTGGAACGGATCCGATCGAAAATTCTGCGCGTCACCTCGTCCGCGTGATTCATCGCCGCGTTGATGCTCCCCATGGCGCGCTCGATCCGCACGTCGGCGAGCTGCGCGTCGAAGTCCGCGGGTAGTGAGAGGTAGGCGGTCAGGCTGGACCAGTCGTGCCGCTCCGGGAAACGGGCGTAGAGCCTCCGGCGCAGGTCGTAGAGCAGCCGCCGCGGGTCCGTGCCCCAGAGCAATCCCTCGTACAGGCACTCGACCAGGAGGACCGAGCCTTCGAAGGACAGAGGGAACTGCCCCGCCACCACCATCGGAATCCCTGATTCGTGCAGCGCGTGAGCGATGCTGGCGCCGGCGCCGGCAGCGGGGGCGATGACGGACCCCACGGTTCCGCTGTTGCAACTGGCCAGGGTCACGACGGCCGGCTGGGCCAACCCCTCGCTGTCCGGATTGCGCGCGGCCCGGAGGGCGGTGGCCAGGCGCGAGCCACTGATGTAGTCGATCTGATCCGGGTCCCGCGCGTCGTGCAGCGCGAGGAAAAAGCGGGTGTCGTATCCCTCTTTTTTCTCCACTCCATGGGCGAGGATGTGGACGTGCGTGAAGCGGCCGTCCGCGCAGGCTTTCTCGATCGCCTCGATCGATGCCGCCGGGAGGAAGTACAAACGCTCCTCCACGCGCTTGCGGCGCGCCTCGGGATCGTTGTCGTCGTAGTACTTGACCCACGGGCCCACCAGGCGCCGCAAGGCCAGCAGATGGGATTCCAGCGGAATCGTTCCCACACCCTGCGGCGAGGCGGCCACGAAGAGGACGCGGGCCTCCTCGGGCCACCGGAAGGTGTCGTCGGTCACCCGGCGGGTCTCCCGGGTCAGGCAGATCGGCGTCTGCGGCTGCAGCAGGAGGTGCTGGCCCGCGCCTGGGAAACCGTTCGGCGAGAGCGCCAGCTCGAACGGCAACAGGGCGAGCTCGGAGGCCGAGAGGATCAGCCGCAGATGGGTCAGCGGATCCTCCGTGTCGCCGTCGTCCTTGTTCGATTCGGCGGTCAAGCCCGGGATCATCGCCAGGATCTCTCCCATGACCCGCGCCGTATCGTTCAACTGAAAGATCCGGGAGTCCTCGTTGATCCTGTAGCCCAGGGCCGCCAGCCGGTAGAGGAACTGGTTGTGCTCGAAGGAAACGTACAGCGTGACCGCGCCATGATTCTGGCACAGCGCCAGATAGGGCGTCAGAGGCGACAGGAGCTGGTTGTGGGCGGGACCATGCCGCAGCAGCTCCAGAGTGATCGTACGCATGGTTTCGGCTTCCTCGTCACTCGCGAATGAATTGGCTTCCGGCGACCGGCTCCAGCGTGAGCCCTCCCGCCCCCGTCTCGACGCGCCTCAGCTCACCACGGGTCTTTCCCCCCACGACCTGAAAGGAGGCCACGGTCAGCCGCCGCAGGATCAATCCCGGAAGCTCGTCGAGCGCCTCCATGCTCTGCTTCTTGAAAGTCGCGAAGACCTGCTCGAATTTCTTCTCGTCTTCCAAGACGTGCTTTTCGAGATGGATCAGGCGAACCCAGGTCCCGGTATTGAAGTAGAAGCCCTTGGCTTCCTTCCGCTTCAAGGCCCGCTCCAGGTGCGTATGCCCGGCGACCACGAAATCGACCTCTTTTCCTACCTTCTCATCGAGGCCCGTGAAGGTGTCGTCCTCGACCTGGAAGTCGAAGCTGCGGTCCTCGCGCAGCTTTTCCAGCGCCTCCCGCAGGACCTCGGAGGTGCTCTGCCCTTGGACGAGCTTCTTCAGGGCCGTGAACCCTCCGAGATACGTGCCCTGCTCGTCGCCGTCGATCAGCGCCATGGGGCTGACGCCGCGGCGCATCCTCTCCTCGGCGTCCCGGAGCAGGATCTCGGCCTGATCCTGGCTGTCGCTCGCGAGGGCCGCGACGCCCACCGGCCTCGCCGGCGGCTTTCCGGCCTGCTCGCCCTCCTGCGCGCCCAGCAATCCCGTGGAGCGCTTGATCTTGTCCCACACCAGGCGCCGCGCCGTGCCAGTGATGGCGAGCAGCTTGCCGCGCTGGTCCGGCGCCAGGGCGAGCAACGTCGGCACCGCGCCCTGCGCCTCGGGCTTGAGCAGGTCGATGAAGGGGTATTGCCTCTTGAGGCCGTTCATCACCTCGATGACGAGCTGCGTTCCCGCGTTGGGGATCCAGCTCTCCACCGGCAGCCCGTGCACGATGTCGCGCCCGATCCTGCGGATCGTCTCGTGATCGGTGACGTTCCAGTCGTCCACCTCGTTGCCGTGGACGCAGAGGATGGTCGCATTGCCGATCCGGCAGAGGTAACCCGCTCCGTCGAAGGTAAGAATGATGCGCCCGCGGGCCGCCTCGTCGTCGCCGCTGAGGATTTCGAGCAGACGGGAACGCACCCAGGGGAGGGCCAGCTCCACGTCGTGATTGCCCAGATTGACGATGAGGCAGCGGCCCTTCTTCTGCGTGAAACGTTTCAACGCGTCCCAGACCGGCTTGAAGGACGCATCGACGGTGGCGATGCGAATCAGCTTCTCCTCCGCGTGCTCCGGATCGAAGTACCGGGCGTCCTCCTCCGCCAGGAAGTCGACCAGGTCGCCGTTGATGAGCAACGCGATCTGCTTTTCCGGGGGCTCGGCCGTCAGTTGATCGATCAGCCACGCGGCTTCAGCACCCGAGTTGAAGATCTGAAAACCCGCCTTGCCACCCAGGTGCAGGTCGGAGATGACGTGCAGCTCGTCATAGGTTGGAAGGCCTTTCGGCGGAATGGATACCTGTGGGCTCACATCTGTCTCCACGGTGAATCCTGAAATTCTATCAGCCAAGGCCGTGGCGAGTCGAGCCCCGCCCCGTGGAGACACGGAGCCACCCGGCCGGGTATTCCCTCCCCCGCCCCTGGGTATCACGCTGAGACGTGCCGCCTGGAAGGCGGCGGAGGTGAGCCATGAGCGAAAAAATCCTGGTGGTCTATTACTCCCGGACCGGCCACACCCGGCGGGTCGCCGAGGAGATCGCCGCGACCCTGCGCGCCGACCTCGAGGAGATCGTCGATCCCGAAAACCGGCTGGGGCTGTTGGGCTATCTCCGGTCCGGCGGGCAGGCCTTCTTCGGCCAGGAGGCCGACATCCGTGAGCCGTTGAAAGATCCGGCCGGCTACGACCTCGTGATCGTCGGCACCCCGGTCTGGAACTGGTCCCTCTCGGCCCCTGTGCGGGCCTACCTGACCCGCCGTCAGCAGCGCTTCGCGCGGCCGCCGGTCGCCTTCTTCCTGACCGAAGGCGGCTCGGGCGAGCAGCGGGTGCTCGGCCAGATGGAGGAGCTGACCGGCAAGGCGCCGCTGGACGTGATGGCGGTCCGTGAGGCGGAAATCGCGAACGGCCGGTACCACGACAAGATCCGGGGCTTCGCCGAAGCGCTGGCGGACCGGCTCGGCAGGACCCGCACCGCGGCCTGACGCGGCGCGGATCTCGGCCGTCCTCGACCTTGCGCCGGCCGGATGCCCAATCGGGTTTGACTCCCCGGCTCCCCTCGGATAGCGTCCCTCCGGGAGGACGACCCATGCGCGGCAAGACGGTTCTGATCACGGGCGCCACGAACGGCATCGGCCTGGAGGCCTCGGTCGAGCTCGCCCGGCGCGGGGCCCGGATGTTCCTGGTGGGCCGCGATCCCGAGCGCACCGGGGTGGCCGTGGAGCAGGTGAAAGCCCGCAGCGGCTCGGACGACGTGTCGAGCTTCCTCTGCGACTTCTCCTCTCAAGGCTCCATCCGCGCGCTCGCCAAGGACGTGCTCAACAGGCTCGACCGGCTGGACGTGCTGATCAACAACGCCGGCGGGGTGAACAAGAAACGG
>Ga0308175_100002651_pt1 | contig 12250 bp, 7 predicted proteins | sample PhyCR1_3_FD_203893 | JGI IMG/M metagenome (GOLD analysis project Ga0308175, IMG submission 203893) | Soil microbial communities from UC Gill Tract Community Farm, Albany, California, United States - DLSLS.C.R1 | ecosystem: Environmental > Terrestrial > Soil > Agricultural land | place: USA... | reverse complement strand
ACTCTACCGGATCTGCGAAATCGCGCGTGAGATTCTGCGCGGACCCTATGAGGTGGGAAGAGTGATCGCACGGCCGTTCGAAGGAGAGCCGGGCCATTTCAAACGCACTCCGAACCGGCACGATTATGCGGTGCCGCCACCGCATGGCATGCTGCTCGACCAGCTCGAATCGAAGAGCGTGCCCGTTCGCAGCGTCGGGAAGATATTCGATGTTTTCCTGGGGCGGGGAATCGACGACCAGGAGAAGACGGTCAGCAATGCCGACGGCATGCAGAAGACGCTCGACGAGATGGCGCGCTTCGATCGGGGCCTGATCTGGACCAATCTGGTGGACTTCGATCAGCAGTACGGGCATCGCAACGATGTGGAGGGCTATGCGCGCGCCATCGAGGAATTCGATGCGTGGCTTCCCCGATTTCGCGAGGCCCTCAAAGACAGCGACGTCGCCATCGTCACCGCGGACCATGGCTGCGACCCGACAACTCCTTCGACCGATCACAGCCGCGAATACACGCCCCTGCTTGTGTTCGGCCCGCGGGTTCGACAAAACGTCGATCTCGGGCTGCGGGCCACGCTGAGCGACATCGGGCAGACCGTGGCCGAAAATTTCGGCGCCTCGATTGAGAACGGAACCAGCTTTTTAAACGCGATCCTATGAGAAAACCGCTGATGGCGGGCAACTGGAAGATGTACAAGACGCCCGCCGAAACACATGCATTTTTTGAGTCGTTCAAGCCGCTTGTAGCCGCGGTCAATGGTTGCGATATCGTCATCTGCCCGCCATTTCCTGATTTGCACACCGCGGTAAAAGAAGCCAATGGCAGCGCGATCGGCATCGGCGCGCAAAACCTGTACTGGGGCAAGGAAGGGGCAGTAACGGGCGAAGTCTCCGGGCACATGCTGCAGGCGGCCGGGTGCAGGTACGTGATTGTCGCGCACAGCGAGCGGCGGCAATATTTCGGTGAGACCGAGGCGGACGTGGTGCGGAAAACGCAGGCCGCGCTCGAATGGAATCTGATCCCTGTAGTGTGCGTAGGCGAGCGCCTCGAAGAACGCGAATCGGGCGCGACGGAGTCCGTGCTCGCCGAGCAGTTCGACGGCGGAGTTGCGCCCCTCACGCCCGAGCAGTTTGCACAGATCGTCATCGCGTATGAGCCGGTGTGGGCGATCGGTACCGGCAGGACGGCCACCCCGCAGATCGCGGCGGATGCCCACCGGTTCATTCGCCAGCGTGTAGCTGCGAGGTTCGGGGACGCCCGCGCGGCAGCCACCCGGATTCTGTACGGCGGCAGCGTGAAGCCGGATAACGTGAAGGCGCTGATGGCGCAAGAGGAGATCGATGGCGCTCTGGTCGGCGGGGCCAGTCTCGACCCGAAGTCGTTTGCTGCGATCGTGAATTCCGCCTCATAAAATCCGTATAAGATAGGCGCTGTGAAACGAACTTCGCTTGCGCTTCTTGCTCTGGCGGGCGCCGCATCGGCGGCCCAGCAGATAATTCCTCTTTATACAGGCAATGCGCCAGGTTCGGAGTCCTGGACGCAAAAAGAGATCGAATACAAGAACCAGCGGGGTGAGGCCTATGTGCGGAACATCGCGCATCCGAGCTTCACGGTTTTCCCGGCGGATCACGGGACGGCGAACGGAACGGGCATCATCATCGCGCCGGGCGGCGGATTTCGTTTTCTCTCCTGGGATAACGAAGGAACCAAAGTGGCAAAGTGGCTGAACGCGCGCGGGGTGACGGCGTTCGTTTTGAAATACCGCGTGACGGAGACGCCCGTGGATCAGGCCGAGTTCGATCGCCAGATGGCGGAGATGTTCGGTCCGAACCGCCGCGCCGCGCCATCCCCGGAGCGGCAAAACACGGGGCGCAACGCTCGTGCGCTGGCGGTTGCGGATGGTAAACAGGCGATGAAACTGGTGCGCGAGCGCGCGGCCGAATGGGGTGTGGACCCGAATCGCATCGGCCTGATGGGTTTCTCGGCGGGCGCGATTCTTACGACGGGAGTGTTGATGGACTACGATGCCTCGACCCGGCCCAGTTTCGCGGCGCCGATTTATGGGACATCCGTCGATCCGGCAAAGATTCCCGCGGATGCTCCGCCGATATTCATCGCATGCGCCGAAGACGACCCTTTGCTGCCTTCAACCAACAGCGCCGATCTGTTTTCGGCGTGGAAGAAGTCGGGACACGTTGCGGAACTGCACATTTATTCGAAAGGCGGGCACGGATTCGGCATGCACCAGCAGGGTCTTCCGGTGGACCACTGGATCGACCGCTATGGCGACTGGTTGGAAAGCCAGGGCCTGCTGAAGCGACAAATGAGCGCTTCACGTTAGGAAAGCGTCGGCTCGGGAACCTGAAATCCGTAAACGACTCGCTTCCACTCGACTCTGGGTTTCTGAAAGTTAACGAGCAAACAAAGTTTCCGGCCGGACGCTCGCAGATAGTTGAGACACTGCGAGGTGTGTTCGCTCGAGAGGTGCTCGGCGCACTTCAATTCAATCACCAGCACACCTTCCACAACAATATCGGCAAAGTATTCTCCGACAGTATGGCCTTTGTAACTTACCGGAAATGAAACTTCGGCAGTAGCCGCGATGCCCGAAGGCGGAGTTCGTGGAGCAGCGCACGGTGGTAGACCTTCTCAAGAAATCCCGCACCCAGAGTATTAGACACTTCGAAAATGGCTCCGAGCACCCGCTCAGTCAGAGCCTCGTATCCGCGTTCATCTGCGGCCTATAAAAAATAGAGTGTGTTCTCTACCGGGAACTCTCAAAATCAATATTGGCCACGGATTAACGCAGATGAACACTGATTCGGATGGAATTCACCCGATTTTCGCCACCTCATCGGGCTCCGGCGCGACAGGCTGCGGCAGCGCTCCCCGGAACGCCACTCGAATCATCGGCGGCGCGACCAGTGTCGTCGCCACGGAAAGGAAAACCACAATAGCGAACACGCTGTCCGGCATGACGCCCAGTTTGCGGCCGATCTGCGCCACCACCATGCCCACTTCGCCCCGCGGCGCCATACCCACTCCGACGCGCACCGCATCCTTCACGCCGAGCCGCCAGGCGCCAAGTCCGCATCCGACCAGCTTCGAAAGAATCGCCACAACCAGCAGCACTCCGGCAAACCATAGCGTGGCGCCCGATTTGAAGACGGTCGGTTCGAGAGTCATCCCGATGCCGACGAGAAAGAATGGCGTGAGCAGTTCGGACACTCCGACCGTCATCGTGTGGACGCGCTCTCCCACAGTCTGCGACAGCGCCATGCCGCCCAGGAAGGCGCCGACAATCGCGGCTACGCCTGTATAGACCGCCAGAGCCGAGAGTCCGAACAGAATCGCCATCGCGACCGAAAACTGCGCTTCCGCCGCATGCAGACTCGCCTCGACTTTGGGTACGAACCTCCGCACTGTACGGTGTCCCCAGAAAGTGACGAACAGCGTAAAGCCGATCGCCAGCCCGGATGTGACCGCAAGTTCGGTCCAGTTCATTTGGCCGTGCGCATAGCTGGTTACAAGCGCAAGAAGGATCAGTCCGAGCACGTCGTCGATTACGGCGGCCGCGAGAATGGTACGGCTGGCCCGTGCTTCCAGCAATCCTCGTGAAGCGAGTACTTCGGCCGTAATGGCGACGCTGGTGGCGACGATCGCCGTCCCGATGAAGAGCGCGTCGAGCCGGGGCTGCCCCCATGCCACTGCGATCCAATATCCGGCGACAAAGGGAACCACGACGCCCGCAGTGGCTGCGCCTACGGCCGTACCTCCAAGCCGGATCAGGTCCTGTGGGTTGACTTCGAGGCCCACGCGAAACAGCAGGAACATCACGCCCAGTTCAGATAGCGTCGAGAGCACCTCGCCCGGCTGAATCCAGCCGAGCACGTGGGGGCCGATCAGTATGCCCGCGACAATCTCGCCGATGATCCCCGGCTGCCGCATGCGCTCGAACAATTCGCGGACCAGCTTCGCGGAAGCGAAAACGCAAAGCATCGCCATTGGTACTTGCGCCGCATCCGATACCGCGGTAGCCATCGACTAACATCGCATCACGATTGAGAGTACAAAGCTACACTGAATGCGTGCCGCCCCTGACATTCCGCGTCGCGCGAGAAGTCGTGTTGCGCGAAGCGGGGCGAAACAGGGTTGTCCCTGAGATTGAAACAGTTCGGCTGGATACGGCGCTCGGGCGTGTTCTGGCCCGGGACGCGACCGCGGATCGGGATTACCCGCCATTCGACCGCGCCATGCGCGATGGGTTCGCCGCCCGAGCCGCGGATCTTCCCGGGAAACTCCGAGTCGCCGGTGAAATCCGCGCAGGCCAGCATTCCGACCTCGCGCTCCGGCCAGGTGAAGCGATCGAAATCATGACGGGCGCACCCGTGCCGCCGGGAGCAGACGCAGTGGTCATGATCGAGCATTGCGAAAGAGTCGGCGATACCGTGACCATCGGCCGAACTCTTGAGGGCGGCGCAAATATCGCTCCCCGTGGGTCCGAAGCGCGCGCTTCGGGCGTGGTGCTCACGCGTGGTGCGCGCCTGTCGTATGCAGGCGTCGCCTGGCTGGCCGCAACGGGCCGGGCGAGCGTCGAAGTCTTCGCGCGCCCGCGCGTGGCGATCGTAAGCACCGGCGATGAAATCGTCGAAATCGGCAGCACGCCCGCGCCGCACCAGATCCGGAATTCGAACGGGTGGTCGCTTTCGGCTCAGGTGAAACGGGCGGGTGGCATTCCGGTACGCATGCCAATCGCGCCCGATACCGTGGAAGATACGCGCTGGATTGTGGAGCAGGCGCTCGAAAACGACATGCTGTTGCTCTCCGGTGGCGTTTCAGCCGGCAAGTACGACGTTGTGGAAACCGTGCTGGCGGAGCTTGGGGCCGAGTTCTTTTTTGACCGCGTGCTGATTCAGCCGGGACAGCCGCTCGTCTTCGGACGCGTGCGGGAGAAGCTCTTCTTCGGGCTGCCGGGAAATCCGGTCTCCGGGATGGTGACATTCGAAGTATTCGCGCGCGCCGCGCTCGAACTGCTCTCCGGCGCGAGCGATGCGCCGCTGCCGCTCACGCTGGCCCGGCTCACGCGAAGGTTCACTCACAAACCGGTCCTCACGCGTTTTCTGCCGGCTTGCGTGAGCGACGCCGAGGTGACCCCGGTGGAATGGCATGGTTCGGGCGATATCGCGGCCCTGTGCCGCGCCAACGCATTTCTCGTCGCCGACGCGGATAAGCCCGAATACGCCGCGGGCGAAACCATCCCCGTACTTCCGATGTAGCGAGCGGCGCGAGGGTTATATGATGACCGAACAAATGCGTTCGGTTGCGATCCTCTCCTCTGTTCTTCTCTGCGCGTTGCCGGCGGCCAGCCGGACACTGACCACTATCGCGGGCGACGGTACCGCCGGAGCCGATAACGGGCGGATCAATCAGCCCTTCGGTCTTGCAATCGGCAGGGATGGGCGACTGTACTTTTGCGATACCAACAATCACCGAATCCTTCGTCTGGATCTCAAGACCCGCAAGCTGTCCGTGGTGGCCGGAACGGGGCAGAAGGGCTATGCGGGCGATGGTGGCCCGGCAACTTCGGCGCAACTCACTGAACCTTACGAGATTGCGTTCGATAAAGCCGGCAATCTTTTCTTCTGTGATCGCCTGACGCATACAGTCCGTCGCGTCGATCTGAAATCCGGTCTGATTGCGACCGTGGCGGGTACCGGTAAGGAAGGCTACTCGGGCGATGGAGGAGAAGCGGCGCACGCGCAACTCAAGCAGCCGCACAGCATCGCATTCGACCCCGAGGGCCGGCTGCTGATCTGCGACATTCTGAATTTCCGGATCCGCGCGCTCGACGTAAAGGCCGGGACCATCTCAACCTGGGCGGGTACGGGTTCGCGCGGCGCCGCTGCGGATGGCGCGCCGATCCAGGGCACCCCGCTCGACGGCCCTCGCGCGCTCGCAATAGACAAAAGAGGCAACTACTATCTCGCGCTGCGTGAAGGCAATGCGATCCTGCGGCTCGACGTGAAAGCCGGACGAATCTATCATTTTGCCGGTACCGGCGAGAAAGGCTATACCGGCGATGGAGGCGACGCGAGGCAAGCGAAGCTTGCCGGCCCCAAAGGCGTGGCGTGCGCGCCGGATGGAAGTCTCTACATTGCCGATACGGAAAATCACGCAATCCGCAGGGTGGACCGCTCCGGCGTCATCACCACGGTTGTGGGAACGGGTGAGCGCGGCGATGGGCCGGATGGCGATCCGCTGAAGGCAAAGCTCGCGCGTCCGCACGGCGTTTTCGTGGACGGCAGCGGCGTCGTTTACATCAGCGACACGGAAAACAATCGCGTGCGTGTGCTTCGCTGAAGCGAGATTCGCAGGCCGGCGCGTGGACCACTTCCGCATATAAGTCCGGAATCTTTGGTCACCCATTCCGGTTTGACATCGCGACGGAATCTTTATATGCTTCGTCCATCGGCTTTGGGTTGACACCACTCGCCAGCAATCGTTGAGCCGTAAGACCAATACATCTGGAGATTTTCTGATGCGCCTGCGTTTGAAATACGCAAAGGCCGCGCTCCTCGCTGCGTCCTTCCTGATTGCCAGTTGCTTAGTGACTCCGCTCAGTCTATTTGCCCAAAGTGGAGCGGGCTCAATCAAAGGCACGGTGAAGGACCCGACGGGCGCGCCCATTCCCGCCTGCCCCGTTCATGTAGTCAAACAGGCGACGAACGTGGCGATCGACACGGTTACCAATGGCAGCGGCTTTTATTCGGTGCCGGGACTCTTTGCCGGCACTTACACCCTGACATTCAGCGCCCAGGGCATGAAGCCGTATCAGACGAACATCTCGCTCCAGGACGCTCAAAACGCCGTCATTAATCCGACCCTGACTGTAGGTGACGTGAGCCAGCAGGTCACAGTATCCGGCGACACAGTACAGCTCGCGACGTACGACAGCGGCACGGTAAGCACTCAGCTCGACTACAAACGAATCGACCAGCTTCCGCAGAATGGCAGAAGCGTTTTGAACCTCGCGCAGGCCACGGTTCCCGGCCTTGAATCGAGCGGCACGCGCGTGAACGGTCTGATGGGCGAAGGCATGGAGTATTCGCAGGACGGCGCGCCGATGACGAACCGGAATTTTGGTGGCGAAGCGAACACCTCAAAAGCGATCTTGCCGGATCCGGATTCCGTGCAGGAAGCCAGGTTCGAAACGATGAATTCGACCGCGCAGTTCGCGACTCCGGCCACCGTTATCCTGACCACGAAATCCGGCACGAACCAGTTCCACGGGTCCATGTTCGAAACCGCGCGGAACAATTATTTCGGCATCGCGAGAGCACGCCAGAATCCCCCGGATTTTTCTGCGCCTCACCTTGTCCGGAATGAATTCGGCGCATCGATCGGCGGACCTGTCATAATCCCAAAACTTTACGACGGCAAAAACAAAACTTTTTTCTTTTTCTCCTACGAGCGATATTCCTTGCGCCAGGCCAGCAACGAATTGGTCACGGTTCCGACTGTTGCGATGCGCAACGGTGACTTCAGCGGTCTGGTGAACAACGCCGGCATTCGGCAGATCATCTACGATCCCGACACAACCGTGCCGGTTACATTGCAGCGCACGCCATTTCCGAATAATCAGATTCCGATCAGCCGCCAGAGTCCTCTGGCGAAGACCCTCTACGCGGCGACTCCCCTTCCCACATCGGCCGACAATCCGCTTGTCAACTCGAATTTCAACGCCATCAACAACCAGCAGCAGACCGTGCCGAACATCACCACGCGTCTCGATCAGGTTTTCAATCAGAACAATCGCGTCTACTTCCGGTTCACGGACATCATGCAGACCCAGGAAGCCCTGCGCAACTACCCGGTGAATTCTCCGGCGAACATTGCCGGGGGCGGTCTGCCGGCCGGCGCAACGGGTTTTCAGGACGAACCGGTCACCACCATCAGCGGCGCGCTCGGGTATTCGCATGTTTTTTCGCCAACTCTGTACTCGGAAACGATTCTGAGCCAGCAATGGCAGCGATTCTATGTCCAGGGGAATCCTGCCTCGCAGGCGAATTACGAAGCGAAACTGGGCCTGCCCAACAACTTCGGGCAGACCGGTTTTCCCAGCATCGGCCCCAGCTCAGGCAGCCTGCCCGCGCTGCTCATGCCCTACGGGGGATCGCAGTGGAATTACGGCATGAGCCAGATCCTTTCGACGCTCGATGAAAACATGACGAAGGTCTGGGGCAATCACCAGATGGCGTTCGGCGGCCGCTATCGGCACGAAAGGTTCGGCTACCTTTCAGACCGTTCGCCGGACACCGTCATCTTCTCGAATCTGGCCACCGCCGTTTACGATCCTTCGACCGGAGCCAATTATGGAGCTCTGCCCAATACGGGCTTCCGCGACGCCGATTTCTTCCTGGGCGCGGCCGATTCCTATTCGCAAAACAAGAATGCTCCGTTTGGCCACTATCGCGAGCAGGAGATCGATTTCTACGGCCAGGATAACTGGCGCGTAACCGACAAACTGACGCTCAATTATGGGCTGCGGTGGGAGATGCATCCGGCCCCGCATTCAGGCGACGATTTGAACGTGGCGTTCGATCTGGAGCACGACGCTCTGGTCTTGCCGAGGCCGCTCTCGTATTACATTCAGCGCGGATTCTCCACCCAGGCGGAAGTCACCAACCTCCAGAACCTGGGCGTGAAGTTCCTGACCCCGCAGCAGGCCGGATTCCCGAACGCGCTGATGAATAACAGCATGGCCAATTTCCTCCCGCGCCTCGGTTTCGCTTATGTGCCATTTAAGTCATGGGGCACGGTGATCCGTGGCGGCTACGGCGAATACATATATCCGGTGCCGATACGCAACTCGGTGCGATACAACAGCGCGACGTATCCTTTCACGGCCGGTTACTCGCAGAGTTATACCAGTGCCGCTTACGCTCCCGACGGATTACCGAATTATCTGCTGCGCTCGCCGCAGACCGTTGTTGCGGGACTGAACAGCGCGAATGTCGTGGATACGAACTCAACGGACGCCCTGCTTCCCGGCATCACCACCTACAAGCTCGCGCGGAACTATCCCCCGGCGCGCGTGCGGGAGGCGAACTTTACGATCGAGCAGCCTTTTCGCGATGGCTCGGTTTTCCGCATTACCTACTCGTTCACGCACGGCAGCAATCTCGATCAGAATTATCACTACAACGCCCACCCATCCACCTGGGTCTGGGAGAGCACCACCGGCACGGTGCCGCCGACGGGAACCTACGCGAATACAGCGACGGGCCCATACGACCAGACGGTGTGGGGAAGCGGAAGCGTGTTGTCGATGAAAACCGGGTTTTCGAACGACAGCGCGCTGCAGCTCAATTATCAGAAGCAGTTCTCGCACGGGTTCGCGTATCAGATTTACTACGTCTATTCGAGAGCTTTCCGCGTGGGCGGCAATACCTTCCGCGACAATAATCTCTATCCCGCCGCGGACTTTCTTCCCGGCACTCTGCCCGCCGGACTGAATCCCGGCACGATCACGAATCCGAGCCAGGCGTTGAACCGCTTCGAGAACTACGCGGTGGATACAGTGATACCGGAGCACCATTTGCAATACAACGGAGTGTTCGATATACCCGTAGGCCGGGGAAAAAAGTTCCTGGGCAGGACGAATCGATTTTTGGACGCGCTCCTTGGCGGATATCAGATCGCCTTCGTCGGGCTGATCAGATCCCAATCCTTCGCGGTGGATTCCACGAATTGGGGAGCCACGAGCCCGGTTCAGACCTACGGGGGAGGAGCGCCCATCACCGATTGCCGCAGCGGCGTCTGTTACAACGCGTATCTGTGGTTTAACGGGTACATTGCGCCGACTGTCATCAACGCGGCGAAGAACGGCGTGACGGGCCTGCCGAGCAATTACGTTCCTTATTCAGCTCCGATCAACAACACCCCCGGAACGGCCCAGTTCGGCAACGACAACGTTCCGGTCACGCTGAAGAACGGAAAGACGGTGCTGACAGGTTATGACCCTGGCCCGGCGGGCGCCAACCCGTTTTCGCATACGGTTCTGCTTGGGCCCACGAACTATGAAACCGACATTTCACTCTATAAGGTCTTTTCCTTCTCGGAAAACTGGAAGCTGAGAGTGAACGTGGACGCGTTCAACGCGTTCAACATTCAGGGCCGCGTAAATCCGAATACAACGACCGGTATCGAGTCGCTGCAGACTTCTTACTGGACGCCGCGACAGATCCAGCTCACGGCTCGCCTCACTTTCTGATCGTAAGCGCCAGATCTACCTGCCGGCCTGACGAAGCAGTTGAGCCGCTTCGTCACGCACGGCGGGGTCGGAGTTTGCAGCAGCTTTCTGAAGATACGGCAGTGCGGCGGCGCGATCGCCCACTGCAAGCAGCGCCGAAGCCAGACCAAGTTGTGCCCTGCCGGAATCGGGCTGAATACGAACCGCTTCGCGATAGTGCGGGATAGCCAGCCGCGTCTGATCCTTCGCCATCAGCAGATCTCCCAGAAGCTGGTGCGCATCGGCGAATTCCGGGTTGGCCCGCAGTGATTCTTCAAGTTGCCGCTGCGCTTCATCGAAACGCCGCATCCGCCCGAGCAGCATGGCGTAGTTGTAACGCGTGCCGGCGTCGTTTGGGTGAAACCGAAGAGCGCTTTCAAACTGATCGCGCGCCTGCGCAAAATCGCCGGACCCCGCCAGAAGATTCGCCAGGTTGCCGCGCGGATCGGCGGAATCCGGCTGAATCCGGATCGCCTCCCGAAACGCCGATTCCGCGCCTTGCCGGTCCCCTCCCGCCAGCCGGACGATCCCGAGATTATTCTGCGCTTCAGCCATATCCGGATCGATCGCGATGGCTCTTTCGAGCGCCGAAGCCGCATTGGCGCGATCGCCCTGCGCCTGATAAGCAAGCCCCAGTTCGCGCCAGTTGACGGCATTCCCCGGCGAAACGGCAACGGCCCGCTTCAGCGTCGCGATCGCCTCCGCATGCTGCCCGGATCGCCTCAGCGCCGCTCCAAGCTCCTGCAACCCGAACACGAATTGCGGATCCCTGCGCACCGCCTCCCGGTAGAAGGGAAGAGCCTTGTCCAGATGCCTTTCGTCGCGCCACGCCTCCGCGAGCTGTGAATAAAATTCCGGGCGACGCGGAGAATACCGCTGAATCGCCGCCGTGAGCTGTGCGATCCCCTGCGTGAGATTGCTGTCCTGGATCACCTGCGCCACGGCAACATAAAGCTGGTTCTCCGGTGTTTGCGGCAATGGCTCCGGATAGTACGGAACAACCTTCCCACGATACGCGGACTTGCCCGTTTCGTGCCGTTCGGGCATATCGGCCAGCAAGTCTCCGGTCGGCTTCCGCCGCTGGATGTAATGATCGGTCACCACCGCGTGCACCACGTCTTCCGTGCGCCTCTTCGGCATATGGCAATCGATGCACGCGTTCGCTTGCGTGTGTTTGCCGGCGGAAACCAGACGATCGAAAGCGGAGTTGTGACATTCACGGCAAACCGAGTTGTAATGCCGCGCCGCTTGCTCGCCGCGAGGAATGTCATGAGGATTGTGGCAAGTCGTGCAGTTCATCTTTCCGCTGCTTTGCCGGAAGCACCCCGATCGCCTCAACCGGTAAGCAGCGCTCACGAGTTCAAATTTTTCATCGCGCCCTTTGCTCGGTTCGTGGTCGAAGAACAGCATGAAATTGCCCAGCGGCTCGCCTGGCCGGTAAGAAAACGGCCCTCTCTCGTAGCGCAGAATTGCATTGGGTAGCGCAAAGCTCGTGGTTTCGAGGTGGCATTGCATGCACACCTCCATCTGCCGCTGCGGCGCGAGTCTCGACGGATTGATCATGGACCCGCGAATTTCCTCCGGCTTTGCTCCCGCGGTTCTCGCCAGTTGCAGATGCTTCGCCCCCGGCCCGTGGCATCTTTGGCAATCGATCCCTTCCGGCAGCGAGCCGGCGTAAACAGGTTCCGCGAAAGGCTTCTCGTTGCCTGCCGGAATCTCCGGATACCCGTTATGGCAGAACATGCAGTCATAGGTGATCGCGCGCCGGAAACCTTCGTGGTCCGGACGATCGTAGCCCGGGTTCATCGCCCAATACCCGCCCTTTTCGGCGTACCACGCGAGCGGAAGTTCAATCAGCGTGTTGCGATTTGTTCGCGTCAGGTAAGCGCGGGAATGATTCCCGGATCCCATGATGAAGTCGATCTGCTTCTCCATCACATTGATCTGCCGGCCCCTTGAA
>Ga0308175_100002650_pt1 | contig 12251 bp, 10 predicted proteins | sample PhyCR1_3_FD_203893 | JGI IMG/M metagenome (GOLD analysis project Ga0308175, IMG submission 203893) | Soil microbial communities from UC Gill Tract Community Farm, Albany, California, United States - DLSLS.C.R1 | ecosystem: Environmental > Terrestrial > Soil > Agricultural land | place: USA... | reverse complement strand
CCGCAGGCGCCCGGCGGCACGACGGTGAGCGCCGGCACACCGGCCGGCACCGAGCAGCCCGGCACGGAACAGCCCGGCACGGATCAGGCCGACCGGTCGATGCCCCGCGCCACGCCGACCCGTCTGGTCATCCCGAAGATCTCCGTGGACGCCCCCTTCACCCCCCTCTCCCTCGCCTCCACCGGGCAGCTTCAGCCGCCGCCGGCGGCCGACACCAACCTCGTCGGCTGGTACGTCGACGGCGTCACGCCCGGCGAGAAGGGCACCGCGATCATCGCCGGCCACGTGGACACGGTGACGTCGGCGGCCGTCTTCGCCAACCTCTACGAACTCGGGCGCGGCGACCGGTTCACCGTGGACCGGGCCGACGGGCAGAAGGCGGAGTTCGTCGTGGACGACACGGAGACCTTCGCCAAGGACGCCTTCCCCAGCGACCGCGTGTACGCCGACGCCGACCGCCCCGAGGTCCGGCTCATCACCTGCGCGGGGGACTACGACCACACGGTGCGGGACTACACCGACAACCTGGTCGTCTTCGCCCACCTGGTGTGAGGGGCCGCCCGGCGGTGCCGGTCAGCCGGTCCGGCGCCCGAGCGGTCCGCCGGGGGCGAGGGCGAGCGAGGCGAATCGTTCACCGATCCGGCGGTGCGCGGCGGCGTCCGGGTGGAGCCCGTCGGGCAGCGGCAGGTCGGCGAAGTCGGCCTCACCGTAGAGTTCGCGGCCGTCGAGGTAGTGCAGCCGCGGGTCCTCGGTGGCCCGCTCCCGCACGATCCGGGCCAGCTCCTTCCGGACGACGCCCAGGGTGAGCTTGCCCTGCGCGACCTCCGCCGGGTCCCCGGCGGCCCGGAACCGGAGCCGTCCGGAGCTCAGGGCGGACAGGTCCGGCGCGCTCGGTCCCGGCGTGTCCTCGTGGATGGGGCACAGGATCGGCGAGACCACGAGCAGCGGTGTGCCGGGGTGTCCGTCACGAACGGTGTCGAGGAAACCGTGGACGGCCGGCCCGAGGGCGCGCAGCCGCATCAGGTCCGTGTTGACCAGGTTGATGCCGAGCTTGACGCTGATCAGGTCGGCGGGCGTGTCGCGCAGCGCGCGTGCGGTGAAGGGGTCGAGCAGGGCGCTGCCGCCGAGGCCCAGGTTGATCAGCTCCACCCCGCTGAGCGAGGCGGCCAGCGCCGGCCAGGTGGTGGTGGGGCTCGCGGCGTCGGAGCCGTGGCTGATCGAGCTGCCGTGATGGAGCCACACCGCGCGGCCCCGGTCGGGCACCGGTTCGACGGGCGCGTCGGTGCGCAGCGCGACCAGTTCGGTGGTCTCGTTGTGCGGCAGCCAGATCTCGACGTCCTTGACCTCGTCCGGAAGGTTGGTGAAGCGCACGGTGGCGACCGGACCGGGCCGCTGCTCGGCGGTGCCGGTGGCCATGTCGATCGTCAGGGTGTTCCCGCCGGCGGCGATGGCGCTGCCGGCCGGGCGTCCGTCCACGAGCAGGTCGTACACGCCGTCCGGGCGGGGCGGGGCGCCGGTGTAGACGCGCTTGGTCGGCAGGGTGTCGAGTTCGACGGCGGTGGCGCGGGTGCGCAGCACCAGCCGTACGCCGGAGGGCTGGGACTCCGCCATCCGCAGCTGCGGATCGGCGCACTGGGCCCGGGCCCGGGCGGGCAGCCGGTGCGGCAGCAGTCCGTGCTCGGTGCGCTCCAGGTCGAGGGCGCCGCGCACGAGGTGGGCGGTCAGCGGGGTGGTGATCCAGTCGGACGGGGTGGAGGGCATCGTATGCGCCTGTCCTGCTAGGGAGTTCAGAGGTTCAGGGGTTCAGCGAGTCGGCCATGCGCGCAGCAGCGCGTCGAGGGCGTCCAGGATCCGGGTCCACGACTCCTGGGAGTCGGGGGCGCTGTGGCTGAAGCCGCCGGCCGCCTCCAGATCGACGTAGCCGTGGAACACGCTGCCGAGCAGCCGGACCGCGTGGGTCTGGTCGGGCTCGGCCAGGTCGTAGCCGCGCAGGATCGCCCGGGTCATCTGCGCGTGCCGGCCACCGGCGCTCGCGGCGGCCGTCTCCGGGTCGAGCCGGAAGCGCGCCGCCTGGTAACGGCCGGGGTGCTCCCGGGCGTAGTCGCGGTAGGCGTCCGCGAAGGCGCGAAGGGCGTCCTTGCCGGCCCGGCCGGCCAGCGCCTCGGCGGCACGGTCGGCGAGTTCCTCCAGCGCGAGCAGGGCGATACGGGTCTTCAGGTCCTGGGAGTTCTTCAGGTGCGAGTACAGGCTGGCCACCTTGACGTCGAAGCGCCGGGCCAGCTCCGACACCGTCACCTGTTCGAAGCCGGCCTCGTCGGCCAGCTCCGCCCCCGCCCGGACCAGACGTTCCGTGGTCAGACCTGCGCGCACCATCAGCTTCCTCCTCTTGGCCTGAAGTAATTATGCGTCTGCCTAATAGTATTAGGCAAATGGAAAAATGCTGTAGCCGTGCTGCATCGCGGATGGGGTACGTGGAGGCGTGTCTCAGCCGTGGTCGACTCGCGGATTACCAGGGGGTGCCGGCTGGCGGACTCCTCCCGATCCGGCACCCGCACCCAGGGAGGCGGTGAACGCGGTCCCGGGTGGGGTGGACAATCGAGCGGGGCCGGGCTGTGGACCGGCGCCGACCATGGACGGGTACGGCCGGGACGGGGAGTGGACCGATGGAGCTGGAGCTTCGGCACCTGCGGGTGCTGTGCGCGATCGCGGACGCGGGCAGCGTGGGCCGCGCCGCCGCGCAGCTCGGCTACTCGCAGCCCGCCGTCAGCACCCAGCTCCGGCGCATCGAGCGCCACCTGGGCGAGCCGCTCTTCGAGCGCGGCGCGAGCGGCGTGCGGCCCACCCCGTACGGCGCCGAGGTCGTCGCCCAGGCCCGGGACGTCCTGACCCGCGCCGACGCCATCGGCCACCGGCCGCCGGCCACCCGCCCGGCCCGCACCCTGCGTGTGGCCGCGACCAACTCACCCATGCTCTCGGGCACCGTGGCCCGCGTCCGCACCCGGCTGCCGGATCTGTCCGTCGCCGTGACCAGCGTCTACGCCTCCTCGAGGATCGTGGAGCTGCTGGAGGAGGGGGCGGTGGACGCGGCCATAGCCGCCGATTACCCGGGCCGGGAGCTGGCGCACTCGGCCGCCGTGCGCCACCGCGGCATCGTCACCGAGCCGACGTTCGTCGCCCTGCCCGCCCGCCACCGCCTGCGTCAGAGCGCCCAGGTGCAGCTTGCCGACCTGGCCGAGGACCCGTGGTTCGTCACCCCGGACGACGGGGCCGGCTGGCCCGGGGTGTTCTACGACGCCTGTGCCGCGGCCGGGTTCACCCCCGTCACCGTGCACGAGTTCCTCGGCGACCAGACACAGCTCCAGAGCATGATCGCCGACGGACTCGGCGTGTCACTGGTCCAGCCCACCCTGCGCCCGATCCCGCACGTCGCGGTGAAGCCCCTGGCCGGATCGCCGCTGTGGTGCCGCTATGTGCTGGCCTGGCGGCCCGACGCGGTCGGCGACGACATCGTGGAGGCACTGATGCAGTCGGCCACCGGCGCCTACCGCGAACTGGTCGCCGCGGCACCGCACTTGAGGGCGTGGGCCGCGCGCACCTGGAGCAGCGCCGGGACGTAGCGGGCCACCGCCGGGCCGCCGGCCGCTGTCTCGCGGTGAGGTGACGGGATGTTATGAGCGGGCGGTGTCATGTGCTATGTCACACGCCATTGTTGCCGGGGCGGTGCGCTGAGACATTCCTCCCACGCCTCGACACCCCACAGAGGCGCACCCCTTCGTGGAGGAATCCCCGATGCGCCATCGCTTCGCGCTGCCCGGACGGCTGGCCTGTGCCGCCGCCGTCTGCGCCACCGTGGCCGGACTGCTGTCGGCCCCGGCTCTGGCCTTACCCGGACCCCCGGCCGGCCCGCCGGCCGCCCCCGCCGGACACATCTCCGCGCCGCCGCCCACCGGACCGGCCACCGGCGCCACCGAACGTCCCGCTTCCGGCCGGGCGCGGCCGCTCAGCCCGGCCCAACTGCCACCGCAGGCACCGTCGTTCACCCGCGACACGCAACCCCTCCCGCACTCCGGAGCGAAGGCCGCTTCCTGCGCCCCCGGCGACTTCGGCGGCCGCACCGGAGCGGCACTCGTCGCGTTCGTGACGGCCTCCTCGGCGGACTGCGTCGACACCCTCTTCTCCGTCACCGGCACCGACGCGCGCGACGTCTTCCGCCAGCCGCAGATGCTGAGCGTCGCCCATGCCTTCACGCGCGCGGCGGGGCGGTACCAGGGCGACAACTCCGCGGGCCTGCTGCAACTCGTCCTCTTCCTGCGCGCCGGCTACTACGTGCAGTTCGACCACCCCGGCGACGTGGGCCCGTACACCTCCCGCCTCACCGCCGCCACCACCGGCGGCCTGGACGCCTTCTTCGCGCGCCGCCACTCGCGGGACGTCACGGCGGTCAACGGCGGCATCCTCGGCGAGACCGTGATCCTCACCGACAGCGCCGACCAGCAGGACCGCTATCTGTACGTGTACCGGCGGCTGCTGGACGCCTACGACAGCTCGTACGACGCGGTCGACAGCATGGTCAGGGCCGTCAACGACGTCTACACACCACTGTGGCGCGGCAACTGGAACCCCCGGTACGTGACGGCGGTCGCCGCCGACCCGCGCGTCACCGGCGCCCTGCACGACTTCGCGCTGGGCCACATGGACCTGCTCGGCACCGATCTGGCATTCCTGGACACCAACGCCGGGATGAACCTGGCCCGTTATGTCGAGCACCCGGAACTGCGCACGACCGTGAGGCCGTTGGTCAGGGACCTGCTGGACCGGTCGCGGATCACCGGCCCGACGGCCGGACTCTGGGTGGCCGTCGCCACACAGGCCGGCGCGTACGACGGCGCCGGCTGCTCCTACTACGACGTCTGCGACCTGCCCGGCAGGCTGACCGACGCCGCCCTGCCGATCGACCACAACTGCGACGCGGCCCACACCGTCCGCGCCCAGGCCCTCACCGCGGAAGACCTGGACGCCGTGTGCGCGAGCGTGCTGAACCAGGGTGCCTACTTCCGCGGCATCGTCAGGGCCGACGCCCCGATACCCGGCCAGTACGTCTCGACGATCCGGCTCGTGGTCTTCGCGAGCCGCGCCGACTACCAGACCTACGCGGGCGCGATCTTCGGCGTCAGCACCGACAACGGCGGCATCACCCTCGAGGGAGACCCGTCCGACCCGGCCAACCAGCCGACCTCGATCATGTACCAGAAGGACGTGGACGACGGTTTCGCGGCCCGGGTCTGGAACCTGAACCACGAGTACACGCACTTCCTCGACGCCCGCGACGACATGCCGGGCGACTTCACCGAGCAGATCTCGGTGCCGGACGTGTGGTGGATCGAGGGCCTCGCCGAGTACGTCTCCTACGGCTACCGGGAACTGGCCTACGGCCAGGCGATCCAGGAGGCGGCCAGGCACACGTACCGCCTGAGCACCCTCTTCGAGAGCACCTACGGCAACAGCGACGTGACCCGCACCTACCCGTGGGGCTATCTCGCCGTGCGCTACATGGCCGAGCGGCACCCCGACGACATCCAGCGCGTGCTCGCCCGCTTCCGCGCCGGTGACTACGCCGGCGGATACGCCGTCTACCACGACGGCATCGGCACCCGCTACGACGCCGACTTCGACCAGTGGCTCACCGCCTGCGCCGCGGGCGCCTGCGCCCGGCCGCCGAAGGCCTGACCGCGAGCGCCGAGGACGAAGGCCGCCGACCGGAAGCCCGGTCGGCGGCCGTCATGTGCTCAGCGCTCCGGCGTCAGACCGCCGTCGCCGGGTACGTCGGGTACTCCACGCCCGAGACGTGCTGGACGACCCGGACGACCTGGCAGGAGTAGCCGAACTCGTTGTCGTACCAGAGGTAGAGGATCGCGTTGTCCCCCTCCACCTTGAGGGCGCCGGCGTCCACGATCGAGGCGTGGCGCGAGCCGATGAAGTCGCTGGAGACCGCGTCGGGCGCCGTGGTGAAGTCGATCTGGCGCTTGAGCGGCGAGGTCAGCGACACGTCCCGCAGGTAGTCGTGGACGTCCTCGCGGGTGGTCTCGCGGGCCAGCTGGAGGTTGAGGATCGCGATCGAGACGTCCGGCACCGGAACACGGATCGAGCTGCCGGTGATCGGCGCCTTGAGGTCGGGCAGCGCCTTCGCCACGGCCGAGGCGGCACCGGTCTCGGTGATCACCATGTTGAGCGGCGCGGAGCGGCCGCGGCGCTCGGCCTTGTGGTAGTTGTCCAGCAGGTTCTGGTCGTTGGTGAACGAGTGGACGGTCTCCACGTGGCCGCGCAGCACGCCGTACTCGTCGTCCATGGCCTTCAGCGGCGGGACGATCGCGTTGGTGGTGCAGGACGCGCAGGACAGGATCCGCTCGTCGGGCTTGATCGTGTCGTGGTTGACGCCGTGCACGATGTTCGGGACGTCGCCCTTGCCGGGCGCGGTCAGCACGACCTTGTCGATGCCGGGGCGCAGGTGCTCGGACAGACCCTCGCGGTCGCGCCACTTGCCGGTGTTGTCGATGAGGATGGCGTCCCGGATGCCGTACTCGGTGTAGTCGATGTGCGACGGGTCGTCGGCGTAGATGACCTTGATCGCGTTGCCGTTGGCCACGATCGTGCTGCTGTCCTCGTCCACGGTGATGGTGCCCTGGAACTGACCGTGGATGGAGTCGCGGCGCAGCAGCGAGGCGCGCTTGACGATGTCCTGAGCGCCGCCGCCGCGGACGACGACGGCGCGCAGCCGCAGGCCGTTGCCCGAGCCGGCCTTCTCGATCAGCAGCCGGGCGACGAGGCGGCCGATGCGGCCGAAGCCGTACAGGACGACGTCACGCGGCTCGCGGCGCTCGATCTTGTTGGCGCCGGTGGCGCCGGCGACGGCCTCCGCGGTGAACTCCGCCACGCTCAGACCGCGGTCGTCGGCCTTGTAGGTGGCGGCCAGCATGCCGAGGTCGATCTGGGAGGGCCCGAGGTCGAGGGTGGTCAGGGCCTGGAGGAACGGCATGGTCTCGGTGACCGACAGCTCCGCACCGGCGATCTGCCGGGCGAAGCGGTGCGTCTTCAGGATGCTGACCACCGACTTGTTCACCAGGGAGCGGCTGTGCAGCAGGACGGTCACGTCCCGCTCGCGGTGCAGCTTCCCGATGATCGGGATCATGGACTCCGCGATTTCCTCGCGGTGCATCCAGTTGGTGAACGAGTCGTCGTTGACAGTCACAGATCTATCTTTCGAGCTAGGCAGCGCTCATATGGTAACCACACCCTACTTCGATCTTTCCGGGGGTCCGGCCGGGGGCCTCCACGGTTCCTGAATCAGGGTGGAAGAGGCCGGGACACGCGGGTCGCGCATTGCGCGCCCGTACCGGCGTGACCAAGGTCGGGGGCGTGAGCACGTCTTCCGTACCCCGGCCGGAGCCGGCCGCCCCGTCCGGTCGCCTCCGCCGTCCGGGACCGCCCCTCGTGGCCCGGCACCGGATGCCCGAGGGCGCCCTGGCGGCCCTCGCGCTGTTCGCGGCGGTCCGGCTCGCCGGGATCCTCGTCGTGATCACCGCCGATCACCTCGCCGGCCACACCCTGACCAGGAGCCTGGCCCACTCCTGGGACTCCCGTTGGTACCTGCACATCGCCACCCGCGGCTACGGACACCTCATCTGGATCACCCCGTCCGGCGCGGTGCAGACCGACTGGGCCTTCTTCCCCCTCTATCCGGGGCTCGTCCGGGCCGTGCTCACGGTGCTGCCGTGCACTCCCGGCCAGGCCGGGCTGCTGGTCGCCTGGGCCGCCGCCGGCGTGGCCGCGTACGGCCTCTATCTCATCGGCCACCACCTGTACGGCCGGGGCGCCGCCACCGCCCTGGTCGCCCTGTGGGCCGTCCTGCCGCACTCCGTCGAGCTGACCATCGCCTACACCGAGTCCCTGTTCGCCGCGCTCGCGGTCTGGTCCCTGTACTGCGTGCTCAACGGCCGCTGGCTGTGGGCCGGTTCGCTCGCCGCGCTGGCCGGACTGTCCCGGCCGACCGGGTTCGCCGTGGCCGCGTCCCTCGGGGTCGCCGCCGCGCACGAACTGCTGCGCCGGCGCGGCCGGGTGCCGGTCGCCCTGTGGGCCGGTGTCCTCCTCGCCCCGCTGGGCTGGCTCGGCTATGTGCTGTGGGTGGGCGCCCGGACCGGCGATCCGTTCCGGGGCTACTTCACGGTCCAGAGCGCCTGGGAGTCGCGCTTCGACTTCGGCGCCGGCGCCGTGCGCTTCCTCCGGCTGCTGTTCCTGTACGGCGGCGGTGTCGTCTACCCCGCCGCGCTGATCGTCGTCCTGGTCGGTGTGGTCCTGTTCGGGCTGCTCTGCCTGGACCGCGCCCCGCCGGCCCTGGTGGTGTTCGCGGGGGTCCTGGTGCTGCTGGTGCTGGGCGGCTCGGGATCCTTCTCGTCCAAGCCCCGCTTCCTGCTGCCGGTCTTCCCGCTGCTGATCCCGCCGGCCCGCGCACTCGCCCGCACCTGGCGGGCGCGGCCGGCCCAGGCCCTGCTCGTCGGCGGTGCCCTGGCCGTCGTGTCCCTGCTCTACGGCGCCTATGTGACGGTGGTGGCGCACTCCCCGCTGTGAGCCGTGCCGGGCCGCCCCCGGTGGATGCCCCGGTGGATGCCCCGGTGGATGCCCCGGCGGATCCCCGGTGGATCGGCCGCCGGTTCGGTGGCAGGATCCTGCGGCGCCCCGACGAGAAAGGCGAGTCGATGAAGCTGCACACCCGCGAGTGGGGGACCGGAGAGCGGGTCGCGGTCCTGGTCCACGGGATCATGTCCGACCACCGGACCTGGCGCCGGGTCGCGCCGGCGCTCGCGGACCGGGGCTACCGGGTCATCGGCGTCGACCTGCGCGGGCACGGCGCGAGCGGCCGGGGCGAGTACGGTGCCGGCACCTGGGCGGACGATCTCGTGGAGACCCTGCCGGACGGACCCGAGCTGGCGATCGGCCACTCGCTCGGCGGCATGGCCCTCGCCCTCGCGGTGGAGCGGCTGGCACCGAAACGGGCCGTCTACTGCGACCCCGCGTGGGAGCTCGCCGAGCACGCGGTGACGGCCGCCGCCTACTTCGCGGACTTCAAGCACGTCACCCGCACCGTGATCCGGGGCTTCAACCCGCGCTGGGAGGAGGCCGACGTGGACGTGGAACTGGCGACCATCGCCGACTGGGACGCGGGGACCGTCCACGCTCTCCCCGACGCCTACGCGGTCAGCCGGACCCCGGCGCGCCCGGTGGTGCCGTCACTGGTGGTGCTGGCCGGCGCGAACAGCCTCGTACCGCCCGCCATGGCCGACGAACTGGCGCGCCGGGGCTTCGAGGTGCGCAGGGTTCCGGACGCCGGTCACACCCTCTACCGGGACGACTTCGAGGGGTTCATGACCGCGCTGGACGGATGGCTCTGACCCGGAGCGGAGGGGTCGCCCCGGTGCGCCTGTGCGAAGGCCGTGAATCGGGGTAGGCGGGGGACGTCCGAGGAAAGGATCGTCATGACGACCTACGTCATCACCGTGCCCGGTACCTTCACGACGGGAGTCGGGGACGAAGCCCGTGCGCGGCTGAGCCGGGCGCTCCGGCCGGCCGATCCGCACACCACGCGGATGGGCAGCACCGAGGACCTGGACGTACTCAACGTCAACGAGGACAACACCTTCGCCCTCCGTCTGACCGTCGAGGCGGACACCGGCCCGCACGCCGAGGAGGAGGCCCGCCGGCTCGCGGACTCCGCGTTGCGCGGCGCTGGGCTGGACGAGCGGACGGCGCCGCTGGGGCCCGCGGTCGTCACGGGTATCGACTCGGAGGTCCGCTGACCGTGCGGATCGCGGGGGTCGCACGGATCGTGTGGCCCTTCCCTTGGGGAGAATCACCGCGAATGGGTAAAATCTAGGCGTTTACCCTGAAGGGCTGCCGCCCAGCCGGATGTGATCGATGCCCCGCAAGCGCTCCACGGACGATGGCGACGAGCTGCTGGTCCGGCTCGGGATGCTCACCGCCCAGGCACGCGAGCGCGCCGAGCTGCAGCGCACCCAGGTCGAACTGGCCATCGCCCTGCAGCGCGGCATGCTTCCACCGGACCTGCCCACCGCGCCCGGCCTGCACCTGGCGGTGCGCTACACACCCGCCTGTCACGGCCTCAACGTGGGCGGCGACTGGTACGACGCCTTCGCCCTGCCCGACGGCCGCGTAGGGATGTCCATCGGGGACGTACAGGGCCACAACATCGAGGCCGCCGCCTTCATGGGCCAGGTGCGGACCGCGCTGCGGGCCCTCGCCTCCGTCAGCACCGAGCCGGGCGAGGTCCTCGCCCGGACCAACGAGCTGCTTCTCTCGCTGGGCATCGAGCTGTTCGCCACCTGCACCTTCATGCGGCTCGACCCGGCCACGGGAGTCATGGAGAGCGCGCGGGCCGGCCACATACCCTTCGTCTGGGCCACCGCGGACGGCAAATCCGGCGTCGCGGACGACGAGGGAGGCCCGCCGCTCGGCGTCCAGCACGGCGCGACGTACCCCGTGACCCGGCACCGGCTCACCACCGGCGGGGTGTTCGTACTGCTCACCGACGGCGTGGTGGAGGGCCCCTCGCTGAACATCGAGGACGGCCTCGACCAGGTGGTCCGGCTCGCCGGCGTCGCCGCCGTCGCCGGACTCGAGGCGTACGCGCTGGCCGCCGCGGTGATCAAGGGCGCCGAGAGCGTGGGGCACGAGGACGACGCCGCCGTACTGGTCGTGGGCCTCGACGGGCCCGGCGCGCACTGGCGGGACGCGGCGGCCGGGGGGTCCCGGCAGCGGCCCGGCGTTCAGCCATAGAGCGGGACCGGACGCCCCTCGCCTCGCAGAGGGAGGGCCACCGGTGTGAGATTGCTGCTGTGGTGCCTTACCAGGATCTGCGCCGGCCGGGCGGCTACGCCATCCAGCTGCTGGCGGTCGCCGCCTGCTACTACGGGTCGGCGCGCCTCGGACTCCTGCGCGAACTGGCCGTCGACGGCGCCGTCGTCACCCCGATCTGGCCGCCCACCGGAGTGGCCGTGGCCGCCCTGCTGTTCTTCGGGCTCGGCTGCTGGCCCGCCATCACGGTCGGCGCGCTGCTCGCCGTCTGGTCCCTCGGCACCCCCGGCCCGGATGTGGTCGGCATCCTCTTCGGCCAGACGGTGGCCCCGGTGGTCGCGGTGCTGTTGCTGCGCCGGGCCGGCTTCCGCCCCGAGATCAGCCGGCTGCGCGACGGGCTCGCCCTGGTGTTCCTCGGCGCGCTGACGGCCACGACGATCAGCGCGACCTTCGGCGTCGGCGTCCTCGTCCTCACCGACAAGCTGGCGGCGCAGGCCTTCTGGACCGTCTGGCTGGCTTGGTGGGTGGGCGACGCCATGGGCGTCCTGCTCGTCACCCCGGTCCTGCTGTTGCTGCGACGCACCCGCTGGCCGCCGCCGCTGGGGCGCTGGAAGGAGGCCACCGCGCTGGCCGTCGTCGCCTGCGCCATCGTGCCGCTGGCCGCCTACAGCTCGATCAGCCTGCTCTTCCTCGTCTATCCGCTGATCATCTGGGCCGCGCTGCGCTTCCAGCTCGCGGGCAGCATGCTCTGCGCGCTTCTGACGTCCGTGCTGGCCACGGTCGCGGCGACGGACGCCGTCGGCGCCTTCGCGGGGCTGAACCGGATCGAGGTCATGGCGAAGCTCCAGGCCTTCAACGGGGCGATGGCGCTCACCGCGCTGCTGCTGTCCGCCGTGATCACCGAGCAGCGCAACACCCGGCGCTCCGTCGAACAGGCCTGCAAGGAACTGGTGGAGGTCCTGGCGCACCTCACCGCGGGCGAGGCACCCCCGCCCCGGCCGCCCCCGCGGTCCGGCGACCGGCCGCGGGACCCCGGCAGCGGCCCGTGACACGGCCGGCGGCGCCCGGCGTGTCGAACGGCCGGGCGAGGGCACTGGGAGACGATGAGCGATGCCCGCACGGGCACGACCGGGCCGGAGGAACAGGGGCGGCATGGAACAGCGGGTGGCACCCGGCAGGGACGACCGGAACCCGAGAACCCCCGGAGCCGGCCCCGGTAACCCGTCGGGTCCGGGCCCCGGTACTCCGGCTGGACCCGGCCCCGGCGCCCCGGGCTGCTCCCGTGGTGACGTCGGCGGGCCCCAGCCAGGGGCGGGGCGGACGGCCACACGGCCGGGCGCTGATGGGCCCCGCTCCGATGCTCCGGCCGGTCTCCCGGACGACGCCGG
>Ga0308175_100002649_pt1 | contig 12255 bp, 6 predicted proteins | sample PhyCR1_3_FD_203893 | JGI IMG/M metagenome (GOLD analysis project Ga0308175, IMG submission 203893) | Soil microbial communities from UC Gill Tract Community Farm, Albany, California, United States - DLSLS.C.R1 | ecosystem: Environmental > Terrestrial > Soil > Agricultural land | place: USA... | reverse complement strand
CTCGGTGTCCGCTCGATGCTCGTCGTTCCACTCACGGCTGGCGATCGCACGCTCGGGGCTGTCACCCTGCTTGCGCTGAACGGACGTCCGCCTTACGGGGCGGACGTGAGAGCGCTCGCCGAGAAGTTCGCGTCGCATGCGTCGCTGGCGCTCGAGAACGCGCGTCTCTACCGTGAAGCGAGGCGCGCCACGGAAGGTCGCGACCAGGTACTCGGCGTCGTCTCGCACGATCTGCGCAACCCGCTGAGCGCGATCGCGATGTGCGCGAAAGTCCTTCGTGACGACAAGGGCGAGATGGGCGCGGACGAACGTGAGAGTTTGCTCACGACCATCGTCCAGTCCGCCGAATGGATGAACCGTCTCATCCAGGATCTGCTCGACGTCGCGAGCATCGAAGCGGGCCGGCTCTCGCTCGAGCGTGGGCGACAATCCGCCGCGGCGCTCGTGACGCAGGCCGCGCGGATGTTCGAGGTCGAGGCGACTCAGCGACGTGTCCAGCTCGAAGCGAGAGCGCCAGCGGAGCTTCCGCCGATGCTCGCGGACGCGTCGCGAATCGTGCAGGTTCTCGGAAACCTGCTGAACAACGCGCTCAAGTTCACACCAGACGGCGGCCGAATCGTGGTCGGGGCCGAAGCCAGGGTTGGCACCGTCGTCTTCTTCGTATCGGACTCGGGACCGGGCGTTCCCGTCGCCGATCAGGCACACGTCTTCGATCGGTACTGGCAGTCTCGGCGTAGCGCGAACAAGCGCGGCACCGGGTTAGGGCTGTCGATCGCAAAAGGTATCATCGAGGCCCACGGCGGACGGATCTGGATCGAGAGCGCGCCCGGTGAGGGCGCCACCTTCCTCTTCTCCATTCCAGTCGAGACGGCGGCGAGGGCCCTCGCGTCGTCCGGCAGCGCCTGAACAGCTGATCTCAGCGGGTCGCCGTCAACAGCGGGAGGCGCGCGCTCAGCCAGTTGCCTCGGTTGTTCGCGAACGTCTGTGATTCGACGGCAATGCCCGACGGGGGACGACGACGCCCCGCATCCCGTGGTTCCCCAGCCAGACACCATGGCCCTCGCCCCGGCCCCGACCATCACTCGCCCCCACGTCTCTCCCACCGGGTTTGCTCTCGCCGTTGCGCGCGCCGAGCTCGCGACGGCGCGACGGCGCGTGCTGATCGGGATCTTCACGGCAGTCACGTCCGTCTTTCAGATCGCCGGTCTTCGGGCGTCGCCGTGGGTCTACGCCGTGCTTGGCGTGTGGATGGCGCTGACCTTCATCTCGGCCCTCCTGCTACGGCGCGCGCGCTCGGCCCGAGACGCCGACCTCGTGCAGGCGGTCAGCTACTACATTGACGCCACGATCGTCATGGTCGCCTGCGCGATGATCGGTGCCGGATGGTGGATCGCGGTGACCGTGATGGCGTTCGGCGTCACCTTCGCCTTCGCGACGCTACCGCGGCGCCGCGCGCAGTACGCGGCGCTCTACGCGCTGGGCTGCTTCAATGCGCTCATCGTCGCCGAGACGCTCGGGATCGTGGTGCCAGTGGGGTTCGCCGGCTTGCCACCGCTCCGCGAGAACTACGCGATCGCTTTTGCGGCGGCGCTTTTCGGCACGACGATGATCGCCACCTTCGGCATCGTGCAGGTGACATTCGTCCGCGTGATGCGCCGAGCGCGTGAGCGATACGAGCTGCTCCTGGCGACGGCGCCGGACATGATTCTCAGCGCCAATCGGGACGGCGTGATCGTCTCGGCGAACGAGGCTGCCCGTCTCTTCGCCAAGCGTGCTGGCGCGACGGACCAACACCCCGGCTCCGCGCTCGTCGGCATGCAGGTCGCGCTCCTGGCTTTCCCGGAGGACCGCGAGATGCTCGCAGCGGACGTCAATGCCGCCGCCGAAGGCGAGAGCCGGCAGCGCGAGCTCCGCCTAACGAACGGCGGCGAGCCGGGATGGTTCCTCGTGAGCTGCAACGCGATACGGGAAGAGGAGCGGATCACCGGGGTCCTCGTCGTGGCGCGTGAGATCACGGCGCGCAAGCGCGTCGAGGAAGCGAGCCGCCGGAACGAGGAGAACACTCGTCAGGCACAGAAGATGGAAGCCATCGGCCGACTCGCTGGTGGTGTCGCCCACGACTTCAACAACCTCCTCACGGTCATCGGCACGTACTGTGAGCTACTGAAGCAGGGCGCGACCGAGGGGAATGTGCGCATGGCGGACGTGGACGAGATCTACAACGCCACCGTACGGGCCGCGGCGCTCACGAATCAGCTGCTCACCTTCAGCCGCAAGCAGGTGCACCAGCCCCGGCTCATCAATCTCAACGACATCGTGGCCGGGATGGAGGAGATGCTGCGTCGGCTCATCGACACCGGGATCCGCATCGAGACGACGGCCCTTCCCGAATTGGCGACGCTGCGGGCCGATCCGGCTCAGATGGAGCAGATCCTCCTCAACCTCGCGGTCAACGCACGGGACGCGATGCCGAACGGCGGTCTTCTGCGCATCGAGACGGACGAAGCGTTTCTCGATGGGGCGTATGCCGCTGCTCACGCGGGGGTGAAGCCGGGCCGATACGTGCTACTTTCGGTGAGTGATACGGGCTCGGGCATGGATGACGAGACGCAGCAGCGGATCTTCGAGCCCTTCTTCACGACGAAAGGGCCGGGCGAAGGCACCGGCCTCGGGCTCGCGACGGTGTATGGTATCGTCCAGCAGTCGGGCGGCCACATCCAGGTTGAGAGCGAGATCGGTCGCGGCACGACCTTCAGGCTCTATTTCCCGGTGGCCGTCGACGAGGTGGCACTCCCGCCGCGCGCGGCGCGTCGCCTGACGCCGCTCTCGGTGGACAGCGCGGCCAGCGCCGCGGCCCGCCCGTTAGGCGCCGATACCGCGCTCCGCGCCGCGACCGGGGAAACGATTCTCCTCGTCGAGGATGGCGAAGCCCTGCGCGAGGTGCTCGAGCGAGTCCTCGCGGAGCTCGGCTACACTGTCCTCGTCGCCAGAGACGGCGAGGAGGCGCTGGCGGTAGCGGCCGAGCACGAGGGCTCAATTCATCTCCTCATCACGGACGTCGTGATGCCGAACATGGGCGGCCGCGAGCTCGCGCTCGAGCTCTGGAAGAGCCGCAACAGCACGCGCGTCCTCTTCATGTCGGGCTATACCGAGGACGCGATCCTCCACCAGGGGCTGAGACGCGCGACCGTCGGATTCATCGGAAAGCCGTTCCGCCCCGATTTCCTGGCGAGCAAGGTACGCGAGATGCTCGACGCCGATGTGGCACCGAGTGCCGCGACGAAGCGCGCGCGGAGCGCCTAGCGCTCGGGTACACTTCTGCGTCATGGATCTGCTCGTCATCCGGCACGCGATTGCCGAGGACAAGAAGGCCTTCGCGGCCTCGGGTCGAAGCGACGATCAGCGGCCGCTCACGGAAGCTGGCCGCGCGAAGATGCGGCGGGCAGCCGATGGGCTGCGGCTGACGTGTCCACGCGTCGCGCTGCTCGCGTCGAGTCCTCTCGTGCGAGCGCGCGAGACGGCCGAAATCGTGGCGCCGGCCCTCGGCATCGCGCGGGTCGAGATCGTCGAGGCGCTCCGTCCGGATCGTCCGTTCGACGAGCTGGTGGTGTGGCTGCGGCGACGCGTCGCGCCTAACGGCGACGGCGTCGCCACGGTCGCGGTCGTGGGGCACGAGCCGCACCTGAGCGGGCTCGTCACCTGGTTGATGACCGGCATGACGGAATCGCGGATGGAGTTGAAGAAGGGGGGAGCCTGTCTGCTGTCTTTCGACGGAGCGGCGTCGGCGGGCGAAGCGATGCTGCGATGGGCACTCACTCCGTCACAACTGCGCGAGCTCGCGCGCTGAGGGTGGTCGTCACCTTGGGTGCCGTTGATGCCATCGAGCGGCCGATCGTTGTGGCATTACCGCGACAAACCGGCGATGTCGAAGAAAGGGCGGTCGAGCTAAAGCGCTGTCGCAGCACAGCTTCTGACGGCGAGCCAACCGTGGGGAGGCGCGCATGGACCTTGCCTCCGCTTCGCGCATCAATACGCGAGTTCATATGACACCGGGTTCGCTGCGGGTAGTCGTCATCAACGACCAACGATGGGTCGTTCGCGCTGTGCTTCGGATCCGAGCGGGCAGCGACCCCCACGCGCCGACGCTGAGGTTTTTCAATGGCGCCGAGACGCGGTATGCGGGAGAGTATCCGGATGACTGGCCGGCGCTCCCCGAGAGCGAGCTGACGTCGATCTTTCAGCGCGCGGAGCCCACGCCGGCCCTGGGTCGCTGACGGAGGTTCTCCGAGCGCGATAGCGCGCAAACGCGCACTCGGTGGGCGATGATTCCGGTAATTATCGGAATTGTCTACTGTCGCCACTCTGGCGCCTTTGCCAAACACCTGTACGTTAGAGCGCGTTAACCTATACGCGTTCGGGTCGTAGCCGTGGCATCAGCATTTCTGGAAGAGCTGCGCGAAGCACTGCGCGAGCAATACGCTGTCGAGTCCGAGGTCGGACGCGGCGGGATGGCGACGGTCTTCGTCGCCGAAGATCTCAAGCATGGCCGTCGGGTCGCGATCAAGGTCCTGAGCCCCGAGCTGTCGTCGTCGATGGACGGCGACCGGTTCAAGCGCGAGATCCAGATCGCCGCGCGGCTGAGTCACCCGCACATCCTGCCCGTCTTCGATTCCGGCGAGGCGAACGGCCTGCTGTACTATGTGATGCCGTTCGTCGAAGGCGAGTCGCTGCGCGGTCGCCTGAAGCGCGAGACGCAACTCGCCATCGAGGACGCGATCACGATCACCTGCGAGGTCGCGGACGCGCTGTCGTACGCGCACTCGTTTGGCGTGATCCACCGCGACATCAAGCCCGAGAACATTCTGCTCCACGGCGGCCATGCGGTGGTCGCGGACTTCGGGATCGCGCGCGTGATCCAGGACGCGGGCGGCGAGAAGCTGACGCAGACGGGGATGTCGGTAGGCACGGCGGCCTACATGAGTCCCGAGCAGTTCAGCGGCAGTGAGAACGTCGACGGCCGCAGCGACCTGTACAGCCTGGCCTGCGTGTTGTACGAGATGCTGGTGGGCGAGGTGCCGTTCACGGGGCCGAACGCGATCGCGATCATGGCGCGGCACACGATGGAGCTGCCGCCGTCGATCCAGATTGTGCGCGGGACGGTGCCGGACGAGCTCGAGGGCGCGATCATGCACGCGCTCGAGAAGGTGCCGGCGGACCGGTTCGCGACGGTGGCGCAGTTCAAGGAAGCGCTGTTGGGGCAGGGCGCGACGAGCACGTATACGCGTCGGACGCGCGCGAACACGCGCACGTACACGAGGCAGATGGCGTTGCCGCCGGGGGCCGCGATCCAGCGTCGCCGAAGGACGCTCCTCGGCGGGGGTCTCGCGATCGCGCTGCTGGCGGCGGGGAGCCTCGCGGGCCGCTACTACTGGGTGAAGTCGCGTGCGCCCCAAGTGATGCAGTCGGGAGAACTGTCAGGCGGCATGTCCCCCCGCCGCATCGCGGTCCTTTATTTCGATGATGATAGCAAGGGCGGTTCACTCGCGCACGTTGCGAGCGGCCTCACGGAATCCCTCATCAATCGCCTGTCGCAAGTCGACGGCCTGGATGTGATCTCGGCCGAGGGTGTCAGCCCGTACCAGCACTCGCAAGTAACAAGTGATAGCATCGCGCGCGCTCTCAATGCCGGAACACTTGTTCGCGGAAGTGTTGACGAGGATGGCGGTCAGCTTCGCATCACGGCGCAACTAGTGGATGGCAGCGGGACGCCTTTTCGACGAGAGAGCTTCCGCATTCCACCTAGCGCTTTGCTGAATGCACGTGACTCCTTGGCTGGCGCAGTAGCTGACCTGCTGAGACAGCGTCTCGGTGACGAAGTTCGTCTTCGAGAACAGAGGAGTGGCACGACGAACGCGGACGCGTGGGCCTTCGTGCAGCGAAGTGAGAACTTGCGTAAGGAAGCTGAGCATCTCATTGCCGCTGGTGAGCCTCCCGCTGCCGAAATGCGGCTGAGGGATGCGGACGCCCTCGCTGCACGTGCCAGTTCGCTCGATCGGCACTGGTCAGAGCCGATGACCGAGCGCAGTACTATCGCCTTGCGAAAGGCGAGACTCGCGCGCGAGCCGAGACAGGCGACCGCATTCCTCGACACCGCCGTTGCATTTGCCGATAGCGCCATAGCTATCGACCCGCGGAGCGCTTCGGCGTTCGAATTACGGGGAACGGCACGGTATGAACGCGTTCGTCGGGAGCTTCTAACGGAGCAGAAGGACATCGACCGCGCGGTAGCGCAGGCAGACAGTGACCTCCACGAGGCTGTCTCGATCGATCCACGAAGGGCCAGCGCATGGAATGCATTGAGTCTGGTGCAATATGGTAAGACGAATGTCGTCGAGGCCAATGCCGCCGCCCGTCGTGCCTACGAAGCCGATGCCTACCTGAGCGCAGCGCCCGAGATTCTCACACGGCTTTGGGCAACGTCATACGATCTCGAGGAGTTTCCTGACGCGAAGCACTGGTGTGACGTTGGCCGAAGGCGCTTCGCATCGGACCCGCGCTTCGTGCGCTGCCAGTTGTACTTGCTGCTGACGCCCGTCGGTGACGGGAGGAATACGGCGGAGGCTTGGCGATTGGTCGACGAGTACAAGCGATTGACGCCGAAGCAGGATGTGGCGTTTGGCGGCCGCGAAGCACAGATTGTCGCCGCGGTTGTCATTGGCCGCGCGGGATTGCGTGACAGCGCGCACCGAGTGCTCGAGCGAGCTCGCGTGGGCAAGGACATCGATCCCGGCGGAGAGCTCGTTGGATTAGAGGCCGTTGCCCGTACCCTTCTCGGTGAGCGTAACGAGGCGCTGGGACTCCTCGAGCGTTACCTCACCAATCACCCGGACCATCGCGTCACGAAAGCGTGGTGGTGGCGTGACCTGCAACAAGATCCACGGTTCAAGAAGTTGGCGGCGGGGCGCTGAGGTCGACTCGGCACGGGTGGATACTCGTTAGGGAAAAAGGGTCGCACGCGGAAGCAACAGTTGCGATCAGAAAGTCATTTGCCTCCGGACACGCATCGCGGCGTCCGATGGCTTCGTTGTGATTTGTGGGTGTTTTGTACCTTTTCCGAGGATTGTTTTATGACGGCCTTGCAGGGCAGGACCCGACGCTGGTTTCTGATACTCACTGCCCTGGCAGCTGCCGCGGCGTGTAACGATTCGGTCGCGCCTCGACAACTCAAGGCGCCAAATCCTTCGGCGATCATCGTCGACGGGGCGCACAATGGCGGCAACGACGACGTTTTTTTTCTTCCGCCGCTCGTCGACAATCCATCCGGCAAGCCAGGTTTTGGCGACCCCGAAGACCTAAATCTGCCCGTCGATATCAAGATCATCTGTCAATCGCACGTGAGCACCTCCAGCTGTCCAAATTTCGACTTCCCGCCGACCGCAGTAATGTCCTCGTCGGACGCTCATTACATGGTCAATTGGGACACGAAGGCGCCGGGCGTTGATCCGGGCGACGTCTATCGTATCGAGATCCACGTTGGCAGCAAGACGATCGCCTGGGCCGACGTTTACCTGGTGCCTAACGGCAACCCGAAGAATATCGCGACACAGGGTGATATCCCGCTGCCGGACGGTCGCACGATGCCGATCAAGGTTCGCATCGAAAAGGGGTGGAACTGTGCCGATCGCACGAACAAGACGTGCACGACGCAAGTCGTCGGCAACACGCCGCTGGGCTCGCCGGTCACGGTGATCGCACCACAGAATACCGCAGCCGGGCAGTTCGAGGGAAACTGGATCCCTTACTGCACGAGCAGCCCGACACCTGGCTGCGTACCGCAAGGGACGCAGGTCGTAGTCACCATCGAGGACCAGACCGCGATTCTCAACCAGCCTTCCGCGAACGGTGGACCGGCACCCACGTGCAGTCTCATCTCGGACGCGGGCCCGCTCACGCACATGCTGTCCGATGCCCATTGCGTGAAGTTCACTACGGATCCGGAATTCAAGTTCGCGAGCCCAGTGAAGGTCGCCGTGTGCGTCCACACGGATGAAACGACGCAACAACTGCTCAAATACGATGTCGATGAGACGCCGCGTTTCCTCCGCAACATACGATTCACGGTGGACGGCGTCGACTTCACCGCTCTCTGCGAGCAGGGCGAGTCGCAGATCGGCAGCCGACCAACCAGCGGCAGTACGAACTACGCTCTTGCCGTGCTGTCGAAGCTCGGGCATGTCGTGCAGCGGTTCGTCACACCGAAATCCGCGTACGCGCTGCACCTCGGCGTTGGTGGGTTCATCGAGGAGGGCGATGGCTTCAGCTACGTCTCGCCCGCACGTCCCCTCACATTATCGAGCTTCGGTGGGACGAAGCAGTCCGCGCTCGTCGGGAGCGCACTCGCCAATCCCATCCAAGTCCGGATCTCGACTGTCCACGGCAGCTTCGACTTCGAGAGCGGATTCCCCAACCCGCTCAATCACTTGCCCGTGACGTGCTCGATCGACGAGGGCAGCGGCACCTTCCCAGTCATCGAAGGGCCGGCCATTACCCAGGCCAGTGTCTTCACGGACGTCAACGGAATAGCCACCTGTCCGTCGTGGATCCTCGGCCGAGAAGGAACGAACACGCTCCGCGTCAGCACACCGAACATCGATGACGGCATCATCGCCGTCGAAGAAGTCCAGAGCGAACTCGGCGGGCTCGTTCCATCGCCAGTCACGCTGAGCAACAACGCGACATTCACGGCGACGGGAATCAGCGCGAACACTCCCTCTCTGGTTTCACCCGCGAACCTCTCCGTGTTCGACTTCTACCCGCGTACTACCGAGCTGACGTGGACTGCTGTTCCTGGTGCTCTCTCGTATGAAGTTGGCCGCGCTTATTGCACCCCACCATGGGGTGAGGACTACACGACCTCGTGCAGCAACTGGGTCGACTACCCCGTGGCGTCCGTCGACGGGACGAGCCTGACCTTCGACTTCGTCGGTGCGCAGCCGGGACGGTGGCGCGTACGAGCCATTTATCCTTCGGGCGGCGCTGGCCCGTGGTCGGATTACTACTACTTCAATTACCTCCAGTAGCACTGCTGTGTGTCAACGACGGGGCCTGCGGCGATTTGCCGCAGGCCCCGTCTTCTTTGCGCGCGAATTGGCGCCAGCTGGCGCGAGAATAGTCCGATAGGAAGCGGCCGCCCGATGCATGGTGCTGAATGCCGCGTGACCTGAGCCCAGCAGCGCTCCTCGTCTCCCTCCTCGTGATCGTCGCTCTCTCGGCGGCGGCCGGGCTTGCGCATCACCTCGGCAAGTAAACATGGCCGCATGCCCCGGAAAGAAAGTCGGCGGCTCGTTAGGCCGCCGACTTTCGCACTGGCGATATGCCGCCCATTATCGCGCCATCGACACCGTCGGACGCCCGTTAGGAGCATCCTCCACCGACTTCAGCACGTCGCGCCACTGGAACTTCTTGCCGCTGTGGCGCACCCAGTAATCCATCCACGCCATCTCGCCCATGCTCTTGAGATACTGGTTGCGAGGATCCGGGATGCCGTGCGAGTTGCCGGGATACACCCAGAACTCCGTCGGTACGCCTAACCGCTTGAGCGCCATGTGCAACTCCTCGCTCTGCGGACGCGGCACGCGTGGGTCGCCGTCCACGACGTGAATCATCGTCGGCGTCTTCGCGTTCTTAACGTACGCCGCCGGCGACTGCTTCCACCAATGCTCCATGTCGTCGTACCAGAGCTTGTCGCCGAGGTACCACTGACGGAGTCGCTGCGTGTCGCTCTCCCCGTACATGGAGATCCAGTTGAACGTCCCCGCGCCCGTGCTGATCGCCTTGAAGCGATTCGTGTGCGTGAGGATCCAGTCCGAGTAGTGGCCACCGGCGCTCCAGCCCAACGCGCCCATCTGGGTGCTGTCGACGATCCCTTGTGCGATCAGATAATCCACGCCCGCCATGATGTCGTCGAAGCCCTTCGTGAAGTAGTCGCCCTGGCTCTCGATCTTGTGGCGCTGCCCGTAGTTCGTGGACTGCCTGTAGTTAGGCATCAGCACCGCGTAGCCCGAGCCCGCGTACACCTGCGATCCGTAGCCGCCGTTGAAGCTCAGCACGTCCGCCGCGGCCGGGCCGCCGTGGATCGCGACGATGAGCGGGTACCGCTTGCCCTGCTGGTAGCCGACTGGCTTGAGGAGCACGCCGCCGACCATGCGGCCGTCCTTCGACTTCCACGTGATCTCCTCCTCGTCGCCGAGCTCGATGCCGTTCTTCACCCAGGGATTGGCATCGGCGAGCTGCACCCACTTGCTCCGGTCGCCGATGTCGTTCACCGATGCGACGGTGAACAGCGTCGGCGGTGTCTTCGGATCGGAGTAGTTGATCGTGAGGCGTCCGCTCTCGGGGTCCTGCGTCGCGCGGAGCGACGCCTGGACATGCGTCAGCTGCGTGACGTTGCCGGATGCGACGTCGACGGAGCAGAGCTGGTCGGTCGCCTTGATCCCTTCGTTGAAGTAGATCGTCTTGCCGTCCTTCGACCACCAGCCGACGGTGACGTCGCCGTCGAAGTTCGCGCCGAGCTTGCGGAACATGCCGCCGCGGCTCGCGAGCTCCCGCACGTACACCTTGTTGAGGTGCATGAATTGGAAGTCGTCGGGCGCACTGAACGCGACGAAACGGCCATCCGGCGAGAAGCTCACCGGACTCTCGCCGATGTCCTTGTTGTTCGTCAGGCGCTCGATCTGTCCCGAGGCCACGTTGAGCAGATACAGATCGGCGTTGTCGTTCTGCTCGAGGATGTTCCGCTCGTAGCGTTTCGGCGACATGCCGTGGAAGCCGATCCACTTCCCGTCCGGGGAAATGGTGAAGTTGCCGACGCTGTAGGACGTGTCGTGCGCGAGCCGCGTCGTCTGCTTGCTGTCGAGATCCACCATCCAGAGACTCGAGATCGGCGTCTCGGGATTGCGAACGCGAACGTCGAAGCGCTTGTCGAAGCGCGCGCGCTCGTCTTTGTCGACGGTATCCGACGTCACGAAGTAGATCCGCTTCGAGTCCGGCGCGAACTGCCAGAGCCCGACGCCGGTCGGATGCCGCGTGAGCTGCACCGGCCGCAGGGAATCGCCCGACGCGAGGGACGCGACGGGCAGACCATAGAGCTGCTCGTCCTCAGCGCGGCCGGAACGATAGACGAGCCACTTTCCGTCTTTCGAGAGCTCGTAACCCGAGACACCGTCCCGCGCGTCGGTGATCTTGCGGGCCTCGCCGCCGTCAGGTCGCATCATGAAGAGCTGATTGCCCGGGCCGCCGCCCGTCTGCGCGGCGAACGCGCCGCCCGCAGGAAGATTGGGGGCGGCGACCGAGCGGGGCGCGACGGAGCCGCCTGGCGCGTTGTCGCGCGGCGACGCATCGCGATCCGACGCGAAGACGAAGAAGCTGCCGTCGCGAGACCAGAGCGGCCGCGCCTCGCTCTTGTCTTTGGTGAAGGTGAGCTGCCGCGTGCTCGCCAGGCCGCGCTCCGTGCTCACGAGGTAGATGTCGGACTGGCGCCGGGCATCCTTCCAGTCCGGAACGCTCAGGGTGTACAGCAGCCAGCGTCCGTCGGTGCTGAGGTCGGGGGCGGCGACCTGACGCATGTTCTGCACGTCAAGGAACGTCATCGGCCGCCTTGTCTGTGCCGACGCTGACGTCGCGATCGCGACCGACGCGCCGATGACGACGCAGCTGCGCCAGCGAGAGAGAAGGGAGTTGCGCACAGGGGGAGTGGAGGAGGGTGAAATGGCCCCGGGGAGAGGGCTTGGAGGAGGACAAATGTGGCAGGGGAACGCGGGCGGGTCGAGAGAGGTGCGTTCCACGACAGTTACGCCGCTCCACCCGCTGGTGTTGATCCGCCGGCCCGCTCGCGGTGACCACCTGGCCAGGCGCCCGGTTTAGCTTCCGAGTGCCAATCATGACCCATTCATCCAATCTTGCGCCATTGCCCGATCGCGAACCGGCACGGCCAGCCGTCGATTCGACGCTCGTCAATCGCGCCAAGTTGGGTGACATCAAGGCGTTCGAGGAGATCGTCGAGCGCTACTTCGCCCGGTGCATGCGCTTCGCCCTTGGCATGCTCCGCGATCCTGTCGAGGCCGACGACGTCGTCCAGGAGACGTTCGTGAGGCTCTACCGCGCCCTCCCGAGGTACGAGGAGCGACAGCGGTTCGACTCCTGGCTCTTCCGCATCCTCGGCAATTGCTGTCGTAGCGCCAACATCGTCAAGCAACG
>Ga0308175_100002648_pt1 | contig 12260 bp, 7 predicted proteins | sample PhyCR1_3_FD_203893 | JGI IMG/M metagenome (GOLD analysis project Ga0308175, IMG submission 203893) | Soil microbial communities from UC Gill Tract Community Farm, Albany, California, United States - DLSLS.C.R1 | ecosystem: Environmental > Terrestrial > Soil > Agricultural land | place: USA... | reverse complement strand
CTCCGTTCCGTTCGCAACCTTGACGAAATGTGACGAAAGAGTCCAACCGTGCGAGTGCACGGGAGGTACCACTCGCGTGACGGCCCGCCAGCGCAATAACTCAGATATTTGACGGATAGAACAGCAGGAACGATGGAAGAGCTGTGCGGTTGGGTAAAAGGGTGTTCGGATTCGGACGGGGCCTATCGCTTGGGAGCGGGATAGGCGACGACGAAATTGCCCCGATTCGGCATCTGCACCTGCGGCAGCGTCTTCGCGTCCATGACGGCATCTTTGGCGATTACGCCATTGAGGCTCAGTAGGTACGCCGTGAGCGCGTACACCTCAGGATCGGTGAGCGAGTGCGGCGCCGGATACGGCATCGCGCGGCGAACGTAGTCGAACACGGTGGTTGCGTAGGGCCAGTAACTGCCAATCGTCTTGACCGGCGTCGGCGTTGCCAGCGTTCCGTTGCCGCCGGCCAATTGGTCATTGAGACCGCCTGCGCCTTGCGGGCCATGACACATGATGCACTTCGTATTGAATATCGCCTCGCCTTGCGACGGCGTCCCTGAGCCCGGCGGCAGGCCCGCTCCGTCAGGCCCGACGCTGACGTCCGCCGATTCAATTTGAGCGGGCGTCGCCGGCACTCCGAGTCCCGGCCCCGGAGGGCCCTTCCGCGCGGGTCCAGAAGCAGCGATCGGTGCCGGCTTCGATTGTCGCGCGGTGAGAGTTGTCACACCCACGATGCTGGCGAACAGGAACAGCATGGCCGCCGATGTTCCAACGCCACGAGCGCGGCGCTCATGCATAGACATGTCGCACCTCGCCGCTCGGCGTCACGCTCCAACTGGCAATCGCGTAATAGTGGTACCGGTGCGCGTTGCCGCGGTCCGCGATGAAATCGCGTCGCGAGATCTGCGTCGCGCCTGTTTCATCGACCGCTCGGCTCATCAAGATCGCAGCGCTGCCATCCCATCTCCACGCCATGCGAAACCGCGTCAGAGCTTTCGGCAGAACGGGATCGGACAAGGCCGACGGCGCCCACGTCTTGCCGCCGTCTGCGGACACATCGACGCGCCGAATCCGCCCAGCGCCGGTCCATGCCACCCCCGAGATCTGATAGAGACCGGGCCCTTTCATCGTCTGACCGCCACACGGTGACGTGATGACCGATTTGACACCCATCGGAAACGTAAATTGCCGTGACTGTCCGTTCGGCATCAAGTCGGTGTACTTCGATGTCTCGTCCTTCGTCATCGTCGGCCCGGCAGTCACCTTCAGGCGACGCAGCCATTTGACGTTTGTGTTGCCCTCCCATCCAGGCAGCAGCAGCCGCATGGGATACCCGTTTTCGGGGCGCAGCCGCTCGCCGTTTTGATAAATCGCAATCAGCGCATCGTCCCACGCCTTTTCGAGCGGGATGCTTCGGCTCATCGCTGCAGCATCAGCGCCTTCGGCGAGCAGCCATCTTCCGGTCGGACGCACACCCACTTCGTCGAGCAGCGTCGAGAGCGGAACGCCGGTCCAGTCGCTGCACGAAAGGAGACCGTGCAAGGCGCCGGCACCGCCTTGCGGCGGATCGACCGAGTACAACCCGGCACTGTTGCCGGAACACTCGATGAAGTGGATGCGCGAGACGAGCGGATAGCTGGAGAGCGTGGCCAGATCGAAGGTGAGCGGCCGCTCGACCAACCCATGGATCAGGAGGCGATGCTCTCCGGGCGGAATGTCAGGCACGCCACTGTGATGCCGTTCGAAGTGCAGCGCGCTCGGCGTAATGATTCCCTCGAAATGTTCGAGCGGCGCACGCGACGAACCGGAGCCGGTCGTGCCGGGCACCGCCGCGACGAGACGCTGAATCGTCGACTCGTACTGGGATCGCTCTCCGTACGGGCGCAGCCCCTGCCCCGGAGCTTTCATCCACGCCGGCGCGTCCTGTTGGGCAGCCTCGGCCGGGCGCGCGCGGAGAAGGGCAAGGCTCGCCGCACCGATGCTCGACGACAGGAACACACGACGGTGCAACAGGCCGCCGCCGGCGACCACCTCGAGGTGCGTGCTCTTCGGCGTTGTCATAGCGTGTGGATCATAGCGATGTAGCCGGGCCAAGAAAAAGGGCGGGGTGTGACCCCGCCCCGATGGCTCCGCTCGAAGCCGGAAGCGACGAATCCAAAACGCGAACTGCGAATCGTGAACAGCGAACCGCGAATCAGGCGCAGCCTGACGTCGTGCCGCAGTTCGCGCACTTATAGCACGAGCCGCTGCGCACCATGATCGAGCCGCACGTCGAGCACGGTGGCGCGTCTTCCTGGTTCTTCATCGCCGCAAATGCCGAGATCTTTGGAGACGCAATCACGGCCGTCGCCGAGGCGCCGGCCGCGGCTGCGACGTCGAGCGGCAGCTGCTCGGGCGAGGTGACGAGTTCCTCGCGATTGTTGACGCCGGCGCGGAACTGCGCTTCCGGCGACAGGAACTTCGCCGCCATCCACCGGAAGATGTAATCGACGATCGACTTGGCAAATCGCACGTCCGGGTTCTTGGTCATGCCGGATGGTTCGAATCGGACGTGGCTGAACTTGTCGACGAGATCCTGCAGCGGCACTCCGTACTGCAGTGCGTAGCTGATCGCCTGTGCGAACGCATCGGCAAACCCCGAGATCGTCGAGCCTTCCTTTGCCATGACCAGGAAGAGTTCCCCGGGGGTGCCGTCCTCGAAGAGGCCAACCGTGATGTAGCCCTCGTGGCCGGCAATGTCGAACTTGTGCGTGATGGCGTGGCGTTCGTCGGGAAGCCGGCGGCGAGTCGGTCCCGCCACGGCTGCCGCGGCCGCTTTCTCTTTGTCTCGCGAGGTATTCAACGGCTGTGTGCGCTTGGAGCCATCGCGATAGATCGAGACAGCCTTGGCGCCCATCCGCCACGAATCGACGTAGGCCTGTTGAATCTCTTCGACCGTCGCTTCCTTCGGTACGTTGACTGTCTTGCTGATCGCACCCGACAGGAACGGCTGGACCGCGCCCATCATGCGGATGTGGCCCATGTAGTGAATCGAACGGACGCCGCGTGCCGGCTTGAACGCGCAATCGAACACCGGCAGATCCTTGTCCTTGACGTGCGGCGCGCCTTCAATCGTTTCGTGCTCGTCGATGTATTCGATGATCTCCTTCACCTGCTGGGCGCTGTATCCGAGCTTCGACAGCGCCATCGGCACGGTCTGATTGACGATCTTCATCAACCCGCCGCCAACCAGCTTCTTGTACTTCACCAGCGCAATGTCCGGTTCGACACCGGTCGTGTCGCAATCCATCATGAAGCCAATCGTGCCGGTCGGCGCCAGCACGGTTGCCTGCGCATTGCGGAATCCATGCTGCTCGCCGAGCTCGATGACCTCGTCCCACACGTTCTTCGCCGCTTCGAAGAGATCCTTCGGCATGTGGGTCTTGTTGATGTCCTTGAGCGCCGCGCGGTGCTTGCGCATCACCCGCAGGAACGGCTCGCGATTCTTCTCGTAGCCGGCAAAGGGGCCGCCGTGATCGCGGGCAATCGCCGCCGACTGCGCGAAGGCGGCGCCGTGCATCAGCGCGGTGATGGCGGCTGCGTAATCCCGCCCGGAGTCGCCGTCGTAGGGCAGGCCTTTCGACATCAGCAGCGCGCCCAGGTTGGCGTAGCCGAGACCGAGCGGCCGATACTCGTGGCTGTTTTTTGCGATCGCGGGCGTCGGATAGCTCGAGTTATCGACCAGGATTTCCTGCGCGGTGATCAGCGTCCGGCATGCCGCCTCGAATGCGACGGGATCCAGCTCGCCGTCTTCCCGGACGAACTTCATCAGGTTGATCGAGGCCAGGTTGCATGCCGAGTCGTCGAGGAACATGTACTCGGAGCACGGGTTGCTCGCGTTGATGCGCGCCGTGTTCGGGCAGGTGTGCCAGTCGTTGACCGTCGTGTCGAACTGCATCCCGGGGTCGCCGCAGACGTGCGTCGCTTCGGCGATCTGCCGCATCAGGTCGCGCGCCTTATAGGTGTCCATCGTCGCGCCGTCGCGCACCGCTTTGGTGGTCCAGTCGGCATCGTCGAGCACGGCACGCATGAACTCGTCGGTCACGCGGACGCTGTTGTTGGAATTCTGGAAGAAGACGGACGAATACGCGGGCCCGGTAAACGAACCGTCGTAGCCGGCATCGATCAGCGCCCACGCTTTCTTTTCTTCTTCGACCTTGCAGTTGATGAACTCGACGATGTCTGGATGGTCGGCGTTGAGAATCACCATCTTGGCGGCGCGGCGGGTCTTGCCGCCGGACTTAATCACTCCGGCAAAGGCGTCGAACCCCTTCATGAAGGATACCGGACCTGACGCGGTGCCGCCGCCGGCCAGGAGCTCGCGTGACGAGCGAATGGCCGAGAGATTCGACCCGGTGCCGGAGCCGAACTTGAAAAGCATCCCCTCGGTCTTGGCGAGCGTGAGGATGGACTCCATCGTGTCCTGCACCGAATTGATGAAACAGGCCGAGCACTGCGGCGCCTTCTCGAATCCGCAGTTGAACCACACCGGACTGTTGAAGGCCGCTTTCTGATAGACGAGCAGATGCTTCAGGTCGTCGCTGAACCCCTGCAGATCGTCTTCGCTGGCGAAATACTTCTGCGCGCGTGCCCACCCGGTGATGGTGTCGACGACGCGCCCAATGAGCTGCTTGACGCTCCGCTCGCGCTCCGGAGTACCAATCGTGCCCCGGAAGTACTTCGAGACAACGATGTTGGTGGCCTGCTGCGACCAGAACTTGGGGATTTCGACGTCACGCTGTTCAAAGACGACGTTGCCCTTCTCGTTGCCAATCACCGCGGATCGAACGTCCCATTCGACCTCGTCGAACGGATCGATTCCCTCACGCGTGAAGAACCGTTCGTACTCGAGACCTGACGCGATCGACGCCACAGGCGCCGATGGGCGATTCAGGGCTTCGGTGCTGGTGGATTCCACCTGCGGCGCGGCGCCTCTCTGCATCATCCCTCCGAACAACGATGAGTCACCAGCCAGCCCCCTGGCCAGGACCCGGAACAACAACTGTAAATGGGTGGGCACGCGCGAACGGTACGAGCACGGGCCTTCGAACGGCTGCGTGCTATACCCACGAGAGCTGGGAAGGTCTCGTTCAGTTCGTTGCGCCGGCGGACAATATGGACCCTGTTTACAAGGATGTCAAGGGTCGATCTACCAGATATTGTGCCTTTAATTTAGGGCAGGCGCAAGATGTTGACATTGGCGGGACCTTCGTCTAATCGACCTATTTTATGGCTGAGTCGATTTCGGAGTTCCTGCGATTCGGCCGGAAGTCACCGGGACCCCAGTTCCTTCGCCGTTGTCTCTACTTTTTCCGCTAACTTCTTGGCGTTGTCGAAGTCGGACTTCTTCAAGGCATCCTCAGCGGATTTCAGCATGAGCACCGCGCCATCGTAAATCGCGCGCCGGGACTTCGGAAAGCTACGATAATTCACCGAATTCAACGCATTCCCAGCTCGATCAATGGCGATTTGCGCTTGTTTTGCCGCCTCGGACGCATCTGGCGTCCCGCCAGGCCGGAGCTGCGGCGCAGGCGGAACCTGAGCGGGAGGAGGAACCACCTCGGCGGGAGTCGAAGTCTCCGGTTTCGGGTCGGTTCGCTCGGCTGGGCGCGCAGGCGGGCGCGATCGGGGAGAGTTGGTTGGCGCGGCAGCCGGAAGCTCGGGCACCGGCTCTGGCGCCGGCTCAGGCCTTGGCCCCGGCTCCACCACTCTCGTCGGTGGAGCGGGCACCTCGAGCGCCGGTCTCTCGGGCGGCGCCTTCGCCGTCACGGATGCGCATGCCGCGCTCCCCGCCGCCAGCGTCAATGACAGAACAACACGCAGTCTATTCATTGTCCAGCACTCATGCCTGTGGGAACGTGAGCCGGAAGCGCGTCCCGCGGCCGGGCGTGGACTGCACTTCGACTTCGCCGTCGTGTAGCTGCACGATCCGATAGACCATCGACAACCCGATTCCGCTGCCCTTTTCTTTCGTCGTGAAATACAAATCGAAGATCCGCCCGAGATTCTCCGGCGGAATGCCGATGCCGGTGTCCTCGATGTCGATCTCGACCCGGCGCCGCGATGCCGTACGGCACGTGATCCTGAGCGTACCGCCGTCGGGCATCGCCTGACACGCATTCAATGCCAGGTTCAACATCGCTTGCGACAACATACCGGGATCCGCATTGATCTCCGGCAAGCTCTCGGGGCACTCCACTTTCATCGTGATGTGACGTCTCGACGCCTCTGGTGCCACCGACGTCTGAATATCTGAAATCAGAGATGCGAGACGGACTGGCTGTAATTTCAGTTCGTCGGGCCGCGCAAACTTGAGGAACCCGTTGAGCACCTCGTCGAGGCGCCGGATCTCCTTCGAAATGATGTCGACGTGCTTATTGACGTCGGGCGGCGAAGTGAAGCCGGGAGCCGCAATGCGAGCCCCGGGATCGGGTCCAGCCCCGGCAATCGCCGGTTGGCGTGCGAGCTTCTGCTTGAGCAGCTCGAGATGAATGGTCATCGCGTTCAGAGGATTCTTGACCTCGTGGGCGACACCCGCCATCAAGCGGCCGAGCGCTGCCAGTTTGCGCGAGTAGTTCAGCGTCGACTGCACCTGGCTCAAGTAGCCGATATTCCGCGCGACGACCATCGCACCAAGAAAACGGCCGCCGGTATCTTCGATCACGTGCGTCATCAGCAAACGTTCGGTGGCGTCTGCCGGATCGAGCCCCGCGATTGAGATCGGGCCCTGCGATTTGCGACCGGCCAGCGTACGTTCGACGACCTGGCGCACGGCGCTGTCGGGCGGTAGCGTGTCCAGCGTGCGCAGCTGCAACGCGTCCATCGATTTGTTGGCGAAGATCAACTCACCCCGCGGCGAGAACAATGCGACGGCGTCCTCGAGGTTGTCCATCACCGACTCGAGGTCGGTGGCCGATCCGGGCCGCAGCTCGCCGCCCGGCTGGTCGGGCTTTACCCCGCGACCCATTGCGGAGAGCTGCGCGCTAATCGCATCGAACGAATTTCCGAGATCGCGAAACTCCTGCTCTTCGAGATCGAGCTTGACGTCGAGCTCGCCGCGTCCCAGGCGCGACAGGCCGCTCTGAATCACGTGAATCGGACGAAGCATCCATTGCGACAGGAGCATCGCCACCAGCGATGAGGCGATGAGTGCCACGAGGATCGCCCCGATCGTCGCGCTCACTGCCTTCCTGACCTCACTGCGAATGAGTGTCGTTGTGACGCCAACCCGAATCTCTCCGAAATCAGTGTTCTGACGGTCATCACGGATTGGAAGCGAGATTTCAAGTATGCGATCGGAGTACACGACGGAGAACTGGGTCCATGGCTTACCGACCGAGAACGGTGTGAAGTCCTCCTGCTTGGCGAGCTTTTCTCCTTCAATGGATGGGTAACTGTGCGCGATGGCGACGCCGTCCTTGTTCACGATGGCGACATAGGTGACGCCAGGCCAGTTCGGAGTACTCGCCTCGATCATCGATCGAATGCCGCCGTCGGCGCGGATGGCCTCGTAGGGATCGGCAGGCCCTTGCGCGACAACCTCTTTGGCGCGCTGCAGGATCGCCTCGGCAAGCATTTGCCCTCGCGTAGCGGTCTCCTCGACGTTCATGCTGAGCAATGTGGCGACGTGATACACGCTGAACGCGACCACGACCACGACGACGAGCGTCGTCACGCCGGCAACCTGTTTGGCTTTAATGCCCACGTCTGCTCACCGGCGTCCCCCGGCCTCCTGACTCCGCAAGCTTTCTTCGTCCTTCATCCGGTTCAGCTTGTTGTGCAGCGTCTTCAAACTGATGCCGAGAATTTCCGCCGCGCGCGTCTTGTTGTTGCGCGTGTGATCCAGCGTGAGGAGAATCAACCGCCGCTCGGCCTCGTCGACGGTGGTGCCGGGTGAAATGGTGAGCGTCGGCAGCGAGGCTTCTCCGCGTGAAATCAGGGTCGGCGGCAGATGGCGCGGCTCGATGAACTCGCTCTCGGCGAGGATCGTCGCGCGCTCGATGACGTTGCGCAGCTCGCGGATGTTGCCGGGCCACGGATACCGCTCCAGCAGGTACATCGCTTCCTGATCGACGGCGCGAATGCCTTTGCCGTTGGTCCGATTGAATTCGGTCAAGAACGTCTGGACGAGCAGCGGGATGTCTTCGCGGCGGTCGCGCAGCGGCGGAAGATCGATGGCAAACACGTTCAGCCGGTAGAACAGATCTTCACGCAGCTTTCCGCTGTTGACCGCCTCCTGGGGGTTCACATTCGTGGCCGCGATCACCCGCACGTCCACCGAAATCTCCTGGCGGCCTCCGAGGCGGCGGAACACGCGCTCCTGCAGCACGCGCAGCAGTTTGACCTGCGTGGCGGGCATCATCTCGGCGATTTCGTCGAGGAACAGCGTGCCCCGATGCGCGAGTTCGAAGACCCCCGTGCGACGATCGGTTGCGCCGGTGAAGGCCCCCTTCTCGTGTCCGAAGATCTCGCTCTCGAGAAGGGTCTCGGGGATCGCCGAACAGTTAATCGCCACAAAGGGGAACGTCGCACGCGGGCTCAACTCGTGGATGGTCTGCGCGACCAGTTCCTTCCCTGTACCGGATTCGCCGGAGATCAGAACAGATGCACCGGTCGGCGCGGACTGCTCGATCACGCGATAAACCGTTCGAATCCCAGCGCTGTTGCCGATGATGCGGCCGAAACTGCCCTGCTCGCGTAGCTGACGGCGCAGTGCACGAACTTCCCGCAACGTGTCCTGGCGTTCGACCGCCTTCTGCAGAAGGATCTGCAGGCGCTGCGGATCGACCGGCTTGCTCAAGTAGTCGTAGGCGCCTTCCTTGATGGCTTCGACGGCACTGTCGACCGTTCCCTGCGCCGTCAAGAGGATAAACGTGATGTCGCTGAGCTGATCCTTTAGCGCTCGCAACAAATCGAAGCCGCCCATCCGCGGCATCACGAGATCGGAAACGATGATCGCCGGCCGGAAGGTGGTGACCTTCCGCATCGCTTCTTCCCCCTCGGCGGCCTCGGCGGTTTGAAAACCCCACGCCTGGACCAGCTCCGCGAGTCCGCTACGCGTTGCCGGATCGTCCTCGACAATCAGCACACGCTCGCCGACTGTCGTCTCCGGTTCTATGTCGCTCATTTTTGTACTTCTTTGCACTTCATCCAGCACGTCATTCTTACACTTCCAGAGTATCAATTACACGATGCACAGAAAATATTGCTCACGTCGGCCGGGTCTGCCCCCCGTACACTGGTTCCGGCGGTCACACCCCTAGGGTACATCGCTTGCACAGCTCTACGGGAGAGGAGTACCAGACCCTATGAAAAAGCTGGCAATTGTGCTCGGATTCGCGCTGACTTTGCCGGCGTGCGCCCGTTCCGAATCGATGCCGCCGGTCGGCACGGAGGTCACGGTCCAAAAGAAAGACGGCATCTCAGTGGCGGGTAAGCTGGTCGACGTCAAGGCGGAACAGGTCATCGTAGAAGGGCGCGACGGTCTGAAAACGGAAGTACCCCGTTCGCAGATCGCCGACGTGCGGTCCGCCCCTGCGGCTGAAGCACGCCGCGACGCAGAAGCGAAAGCCGCGTCCGGGCCGGAAGGCAAAGCCCCAGCGCCACCTGCCGCGCCCGAAGCACCTGCGGCACCTCGGCCGAAAGACGATGCGGGTACTCCTCCCGCAAAGGCCGTTGAATTTCGTGAGGTGACGATCCCTGCCGGTGCGACGTTGTCGGCGACGCTGGCAACCGCCGTCGCATCGGACACGAGCCACGTCGAGGATGCTGTCCGCGCCACGCTCAGCCACGCCGTGTCCGCCGAAGGCATCGAGGCGTTACCCGCGGGGACGACGCTGATCGGGAACGTGACGCATGCGGAACGTGCGGGGAAGGTGAAGGGGCGCGCTGAAGTCGCGTTCCGCTTCAACACGATCGATCTGCCAGGCGACGGCGGCCGCCAGCCGATCACCACTGGAACGATCAGCCATCTGGCGGCAACGACGAAGAAAAAGGACGCGACGAAGATTGGCGTTGGCGCTGGCGCCGGCGCGGCGATCGGCGCCATCGTTGGCGGCGGCGGCGGCGCAGCAAAGGGCGCCGTCATTGGCGGCGGCGCCGGCACGGCGGCTGTCCTTGCCACCCGCGGCGACGAAGTCCGCCTCGCCGCCGGTACGCCGGTGTCGGTGAAGCTCACAGCGCCGTTGACGGTTCGAGTCCAAAAGCAGCCCTGAGCCTTGAGCCCTGAGCCTTGAGCCCTGAGCCTCGAGCCTGCTACAGTGCCTTCCTGTGCTCGAGCCGGTCCCGGAGCCGTCGTATGTTCCTGAACGCCGGCGAGTGCTCCCGCTCGAGCGCGTGGGCGCGCTCGTCGAAATCCTGATCTGCTCCGGGTTTCCCACACAGATCGTATTGATTCTGATCATGCGTGCCGTGGGCATGCCCATGCGTGCCGGCGACGGACGTTTGTCGCCGACATTCGTGTTCACGTTGTCGCTGCTCGACGCGCTGCTGGTGATCACCCTGGTGCTCACCTTTCTTCGCGCGCATCACGAATCGGCGCGAGAGGTGCTCCTCGGCAACGTCAGGCTGGCCCGTGAAGCGCTGCTTGGACTCGCGACGCTGCCCGCCGTGTTCATGTTCGTCACGCTGGTGCTGGTCATCGTGATCCGGTTCGCGCCGCAGTTGCACAACGTGGCCACTAACCCGTTCGAGGACATGCTGCGGACTCGAACGGACGCCCTCATCTTTACCGTGGTGGTGATGGTCGCCGGCGGCGTGCGGGAAGAAGTGCAGCGCGGTTTCATTGCTCACCGATTCGATCACTACCTCGGTGGGGCGCTCTGGGGCATCGCGGTGTACAGCGTCTTCTTCGGCGCCGGGCACGTCGATCAAGGCTACGACGCGACCATCGCCATCGGGCTGCTCGGATTCATGTGGGGACTGCTATACATCTCGCGCCGCAGCATCGTCGCACCGCTGGTCAGCCACGCCACCTTCAACCTCGCACAGCTCCTGAAATACCTGGCGTTTGCGGCGAAGTAGCCCAGGAATGCTCTCGCGACGCGAACTCCTCATCCTGCTCGCGCTGTTTGTTCTATCGCTGCCGGCCGTCACCGCACGCCTGTATTCGTCCGACGAGGTCGAATATTTCTCGTACCTCCGTTCCCTGTGGTTCGATCACGACGTGTCATTCGACAACGAGTATCGGTACTTCTTCGAACATCGCATCGCGCAGTCGGGAGATTTTCATCAGACGTTTCTCGAGCTCGAAACCGATACCGGCCGTCGCATCAACTATGGGACTGTCGGATGCGCGATTCTGTGGTCGCCCTTTTATGGCCTGGCGGACGTCTTGACTCGCACCATGCGAGCGATGGGGCGCCGTGTCGAAGCCAACGGCTATTCACAACCGTACATCTCAGCGGTGGCGTACGGTTCGGCGGTCTACGGGTTCGCGGCGATTGTGCTGGCGATTGCGGTGACGCGCCAGGTGATTGGCTCAAAAGAATTCAGCTCCGGAATTGCGGTCTGGTTCGGCACCCCGCTCCTTTTTTACATGTACGTGGCGCCCCCGTTTTCGCATGCGTGTTCCGCATTTGCCGTGGCAGCGTTTGTCGCAATCTGGATGACGGTGCGGCGGACGTGGAGTCTCGGCGGAATCACAGCGCTGGGATTCGCTGCCGCGCTGATGGCGATGGTACGCGAGCAGGACATCTTGTGCGCGCTTGGTCCGGCAGTCGATTTCGCCGTCTCGTACTTCGCACAACGCGGCGAACGCCGTCCAGGACCGACGTGGGTTGGCGCGTTTGCCGGCGGGCTCGCGTTTCTCGTCGGCTACCTGCCGCAGCTCATCGCCTACCAGGCGCTCAATGGATTTCCGCGTCCCTCTCCCCTCGTGACGCGCAAGATGTTCTGGTACTCGCCGCACGCGCTGCAGGTCCTCGCCGATCCCGCCCACGGATTTTTGTTGTGGACGCCGCTCGCCTTGCTCGCGCTGGTCGGATTGATCGTCATGACCTTCACACCGAGCCGAGTCGCCGAGCCAGGGACCGGACGATCGATTCGCGACCTCCGGCAGGTCGGCAGCTGCATGCTGCTGATGATCGCTCTGCAGGTGTACGTGAGCGGGGCCGTTGAATCATGGACTGTCGCCGGCGCATTTGGGCAGCGGCGTTTCGTGGCCGTCACGATCTTCCTCGTCGTCGGACTCGCGGCCTGCCGGCGTGCCGTCGCCGCTTTCCCGTTCA
>Ga0308175_100002647_pt1 | contig 12261 bp, 12 predicted proteins | sample PhyCR1_3_FD_203893 | JGI IMG/M metagenome (GOLD analysis project Ga0308175, IMG submission 203893) | Soil microbial communities from UC Gill Tract Community Farm, Albany, California, United States - DLSLS.C.R1 | ecosystem: Environmental > Terrestrial > Soil > Agricultural land | place: USA... | reverse complement strand
GTCGCGCATACGTCGAAGCCCGCGAGCGCCGCGGTAGTCGCCACGAGCCCGGCGCCGCATCCCAACTCGAGCAGCGAGCGTCCCGCCCCAGGCAGCTGACGAACGTATGCGGCGAGCAGGCGGCCCGAGGGCCAGATGTCCGCCCAGTAGGGGAGCCGCTCGTCGCGCTCGAAGTCTTGTTCGCTGATGAGATCTTCCGCGCTCACCGGATGGAGCAGCGACAGCTCCCAATCCCCGACGCAGAGCGACGATTCCGTCGTCCGGAAGCGCCGCGTCAGATCGTCGCGCAACGCGCTCAGCTCGGCCTCGATCATAGCGCAAGCTCCGCCGCGAGCTGCGCGCCGTCGCCTAACGGCACGGCGGCGAGCGTGGCACCGGCGCGCACCAGCCCACGTCCGAACTGCTCGAGTGGCACGACGACGAGCGCGTCAGCGCGTGCCATCGACGTCAGCAGGCCAGACCCCTGTGGACCCGTGAGGCGGGCGTGGGCAGTGCCGTCGTCATCACGGCGAATCGTCGCGCGAAAAAAGTGCGTCAGCGGTGCGGCGATGCTCACCTCCTCATCCATCACAGCCTCGAAGACGTGAGGAAAGGGCCGCGGCTCGCCGCGCAGCTTGCGGATCGCCGGGCGTCCGAAGAGCTCGAAGGTCACCATCGCCGAAACCGGATTCCCGGGCAACCCGAGCCAGGGGACGCCGCCGAGCAGTCCGAAGCCTAACGGTCCACCGGGACGGATGCGCACTCTCCAGAAACGCATCTTCGCCCCGAGCTCGCGGAGCACCTCACGCGTGAAATCGAACGTGCCGACCGAAACGCCGCCCGAGGTGATGAGCAGGTCACAGCGGGCCTCGAGCGCTCGTTCCAGGCTGGCGCGAAGTGCGGCACGGTCATCCTGGCAGATTCCGAGGTCGATCACCTCGGCGCCCGTGATCGTCGCGGCGGCACGAAGCGTATAGCTGTTGCTGTTGACGATGCGCCTTCCAGCCAGCACCTCGTCGAAGCGATCGACGTCCACGAGCTCGTCGCCGGTGGAGAGGACGGCGACGCGTGGCCGCCGGTGCACGGACAGTGAACAAGCTCCCACGGATGCGAGGACGCCGAGCTGCGGCGGCCCGATCACCGTCGATGCCGGGACCGCGACCGCACCCTTCGCGAGATCCTCCCCCCGCGGCCTGACGTTCCGGCCGGCGTCGCGCGGATCGACGATGAGAACTCGCTCATCGCCACGATCCGTGTCCTCGATGCGGACGACGCTGTCGGCACCGCGGGGCACCGGCGCGCCCGTCATGATCCGGATCGCCGTTCCCGGCGCAAGCGCTGACGTTGGCATCCCACCCGCCGCGATCGTCTCGGTGACGGGCAGCGCCACGGGGGCATCGTGCCTCGCGCCGCGGACGTCGGCGGCGCGCACGGCGTAGCCGTCCATCGACGCGTTATCCCACGGCGGCAGGTCTAGCGGCGAGACGACGTCCGCGGCGAGCACGCGGCCCAGCGCTGCGTCGAGCGACACCATCTCGCTCTCCAGCGGTCGCAGCTCCGCGAGCACCGCCGCGGCGGCTTCACGCACCGTCAGCGACGTGCGCGGTGCCGCCTCCACTCTCGTCGCCACTATCGCAGCGCTGCGAGTCGGGCCGCGATCACGTCCTGGACATGCGTCACGTCGCCCGCCGGCACGGTCCAGTTGTTCGACAGGAAGCTGAAGATGAGGGTGCGGCCACCCGCGGTGCGGACGTACCCGGACAGCGAGCGGGCGTTCGCGACGGATCCGGTCTTCGCGTGCACGTTGTTCTCCGCTGGCGTTCCACGCATCCGCGTCTTGATCGTGCCGTCGACGCCGGCGATTGGCAGCGACTCGTAGAAGAGCTGGAAGTTCGGCGAGTGGCGCATCGCGTCGAGGATGTGCACGATTGCTTCGGGCGCGAGATAGTCATAGCGAGAGAGTCCGCTCCCGTCGCGGATGACATACGTGTTCGGCGGCACGCCCCACGTCGCCAGCTGCCGCTCCACGACCTTGCGGCCGCTGTCCGCGGTGCCCGCGCCGCCGCGCTCGAGGCCAATCGTTCGCAGCAGCGCTTCGGCGATCTGATTCTGCGACGGCTTGAGCAGCGCCGGCAGAATCTCACGCAGCGGCTTGGACACAACCGTCACGATCGTATCGCCGCCGGCACCCGCGCTGTCGCTCTTCACGACGTTGACGGAATCGAGGAGGATACCCCGATCGCGCAACGCCTCGCCGAGGGCGAGAAGAAAAGCCTGATCCGGATCGCGATGAGTGACTTCTAAGGTCACGCTGTCGCCGGCGACGACGGTGCCGCTGACATCGACGTCGCCGCCGAGCGTGTCCTTGCGCACGCTCAGCTCACGCCGCCGGAAGCGAGTGGGTGTCATCGGACACGGTGTACTGGCCGCGGAGTCGCCCGCTTGGCAGACCGGCGCCGCGATCGTGGTGATCTCGGTGCGCAGGGCGGGGAAGCTCCGCGCCGGCTTCGTCTCGATGCGAGCCGGATCGCCGGGCTGCGCGCCGCCGTGCACGTGAATCTCGCTGAAGCCCTCGTTGAGCAGCAGCTCGTCGACGCCGGCGGAGTACGACGACTCGAGATCCTCCCACGACCAGCCGTAGCCGAGCACCGGCCCCGGGAACGCATTGCCCGCTGCGACGAGCTTTCCGGTGATCCGCCGGATGCCGTGGGCGAGAAGGGAATCTGCCATCGCGTGCAGCGGGATCATCGCGTCGCCCCACATGTGATCGCTGATCGACGGATCGCCGCGGCCGACGACCGCGAGGTCTCCGGCAAGCGTGCTGTCGCGAATCGGACCGCGCGCCACGAACGACGTGCGGTACGTGAAGTCCGGTCCGAGCTGCTCGAGCGCGACCGAGCTCGTGACGATCTTCATGTTCGAGGCCGGGAGAAAGAGCTTCCCCGCGTTGCGCGAGTACAACGTGTCGCCGCGTTCGGGATCGACAACGAGAATGCCCCAGAAGGCGTTATGAAATTCTGGTGCGTCCACCATCGAATCGATCGACGCGCGCAGTGCCGCGCGCTCTCCCGCGGCGCTGCCGCCGAGGTGCAAGCCCCCACCAGACGCACAGGCGGTGGTTTCGAGAATGCTCAACAAGAGGCCGAGTCCAGCGAGACGACGGATCATCGATGCTCCGCGAGAGAAACCTGAGTTTGGTCCGGTTCGGCGCCAGCCCGCTCCCGTGCGGCGGCGAGGTCGGCAGGCATGTTGATGTTTGCGAAGAGGCGCTCGGGTGGCCCGAAGCGACTCACCTCATCCGGCGGCACGAGCACCGCCGATGAAAGCGCTACGAGGTGCGACAGACGCAGATCGCCGGCGGCCAGCTGGCGCTCGACAGCGTAAAGGGTGGCTCGCGGATAGTACGCGCAGAGCGGCTCGGGTCCCGATGGACCGACCGGGATCACCGCTGCGCCGGCCCGCTCTCCGATAGCGCGCAGATGGGCGAGGAGAGCCGCCGAGATGAACGGCATGTCCCACGCGACCACCAACGCGGCGGTGTGGCAGTGCCAGAGCGCGCTGTGCAGGCCGACGAGGCTGCCGCGCTCGGCCCGCTCGTCGCCGTACGCAACCATATCGCCGACGGCCTCGCCGATCGCCGGATCGTTGGTGATGAGGAAACGCTCATCGACGACACCGCCCAGCGCATCCAGTACGCGATCGACGACGCGGCGCCCATCGATCATCGACAGACCCTTGGGGACGCCCCCGAACCGCGCATTCGCTCCGCCCGCGATCACGGCGCCGCTACAGTGTCGCTCGACCATGTTCCCTAAGCTGTCGATCGGTCGTCGCGGGCGCTACCGCCGTTCACTCCTCGTAGGTGGCGCTGAGCGTCGCGTCCTCCGCGACCGTCACCCGTACCACGCGCGCCGGCGCACCGTTCGCCCGCAGCGCGCCGCCCACGCGCTCGTAGATGAAGCGCGCCAGATTCTCGCCCGTCGGCACGAGCTTCCCCTCACCGAACTCGGCGACATCGACGTTGATGTTGCGGTGATCGAACCGCTGCTTCACCTCGGCGTCGAGAATGCGATCGAGCACGCCGAGGTCGACGATCATCCCGGTCGTGTCGTCGATCTCGCCGCGCACTGTGACGTCGCAGACGTAGCTGTGCCCGTGATAGCTGGGCCGCGCGCACAGGCCGAACACGCGCTCATTCTGTGCGTCGGACCACGAGGCAATTCGATATCGGTGCGCCGCCGCGAAGGTCACACGGCGGGTAAGGAGAGCTGGCATTCGTGTGCGCGGGATGCGGGGCGCGGGATGCGGGGCGCGGGATGCGGGCAACGAGTCCGAACTCCCCACTACCCACTTTTGAACTGACAGCTATCGTCGTCAAAAACGAGAGCCATCAGTCTAGAAGTTGCGAGTGGGAGGTTCCAAGTGGCGCGCCCCGCGCCCCGCATCCCTCGTCCCCCTAATGGTCTTCCCCGAACTCGCCGCGCTCATCCTGACCGGGGTAACCCTCCGGGGTCGGCGCTTCGGGCGGAATCCACGCCGTGCCTTCCTCGATCGCGTGCCCCACGTCCGTGGTGCCGTAGAGATCCGCATCGAGATCTTCCGTCGTCGTCTCGGCTTCGGGGCTGATGCCCACGGGCCGATCGCCAAGGAGACGGCCCTCGGTCAGCTCCTCCTCGACGAGGTTGTCGTCCGCGGCCTCGGGACTCAGCGCCCGTCGCACCGGATCGACGAAGATGTTGTTCTCGTAGTCCTCGATCCCCAGCACATCCGTCACGATGTGCTCCGCGATCCGCCGCTCCTCGTCGGTGCCGACGCGGCCGTCGAGAATCACGCGTCCGTCCTCGACGTTGATCGTGAGGTCGTCGATGTCGATCGCGCTGTCGGCCGAGAGACGCTCGCGCACGAGCCCTCGCAGCTCGTCGTCGCTCAGATCATCGATGTCGTTCACATCTTCGTAATCGCGGGCCATGGTTCCCTCGGGCGCCCTAGCGGGAAAAGAGATACGAGAGGCCGATCGACAGCGATGGATTGTTGCGCCACACCGATTGGTCCTTCCCGGTGAGAATCGGCGGCACCCCGCTGGTCGTCGGACGAAAGTACACGTCGGGATATCGGATCGAGCTCAAGCGATTCGTCAGATCCGCGCGAAGCTGATAGCGGCTGCCGTTACTCGGGACGTACCGCAGCGCGGCGCCCCAGGTGAGTGCAAAGCGGGTGCCGTACTTGAATCCGCCGACGTCCGGGCCGCCCTTGAAGTCCGAGAGAAAGCCGACGCCCGCCTTGATCTCCGGCACCATCTGATGCCAGCTCCGCGCGCCCGTCAGACTCATTCCCAACCCGAAGTCGGCGCCCCAGAGCGGCCAGCTCTGCTCCCCGAGACTCCGCGACGCCGCCGGCTTCGACGGATCCAGCACCGTTCGACTCGACGCGATGCGGACGATCTCCCCCGTGAGATGCGCCGGACCGCCGGCCCGCCACTCGTAATGCACGCCCGCGAGCGCCGCGCTCTTGGGGGCGACTCCCGCCGGATCGTCTCGTCCGACGTAGTAGCCGCCGATCGCCGTGATCTCCTGCGAGTACGTCAGGTCCAGATACGGGCTGCGCGCCGGCGGATAGCCCACCTGCGCGCGCGCCGTCGAAGCGATGACCGAGAGCAGCGCGATCAACGCTGATGTGCGAACACTCACGTGCGAGCTCCTTGCGTTCGTAGGTCGGTTCCCGTCATCTCGGTGGGCCGCTCGATGCCGAGCATCGACAGGATCGTCGGCCCAACGTCGCAGAGCGCGCCGCCACTCCGCAACGGGCAATCGCCGTCCGGATCCAGAACGATGAATGGAACGGGATTCGTGGTATGCGCGGTGTGTGGGCCGCCGCTTTCAGGGTCGATCATCATCTCACAATTGCCATGGTCCGCGGTGATCAACAGCCGCGTCCCGGCTTTCTCGGCGGACCTGATGACGCGAGCGAGGCACGCGTCCACCGTCTCCACCGCCTTGATGGTCGCGGGGATCGATCCGGTATGACCGACCATGTCGCCGTTCGCGTAATTGCACAATGTGAAATCGTGCTCGTTCTTCTCGATCGACGCGCAGAGCACGTCGGTGATGCCGAAGGCGCTCATCTCCGGACAGAGATCGTAGGTCGCGACCTTCTGACTCGGCACGAGCAGCCGGTCCTCGCCGCGGAAGGGCGCTTCCACACCGCCGTTGAAGAAGTACGTCACGTGCGCGTACTTCTCCGTTTCCGCCGTCTTGAACGTCGCCATGCCCGCATTGGACACCACTTCGGCCACGATGTTCTTCATCGACTGCGGAGGAAAGCCAACCGGCACGTCGAAGGTCCGATCGTACGACGTCATCGTCGCCAGCTCGAGCGTTGGCCTCTTCGACACGTCGAATCCATCGAAAGCCGGATCGGTGAGCGAGCGCACGATCTGACGCATCCGGTCCGCGCGGTAGTTGAAGCAGATCACGACGTCGCCGTCACGCATCGGTGCGACGGGCTTTCCATCCTTCACGATCACCGTCGGCACGATGAACTCGTCGGTGACGTCACGTTCGTACGAGGCGCGAATGACCTCGAGCGGATCCGTACCCGTGGGCCCGACGCCTTCGACCGCGACGCGATACCACTTTTCGGTGCGATCCCAACGCTTGTCGCGATCCATCCCGTAATACCGCCCCCCGACGCTCGCGACGACCGCCTTGCCCGCCGCCTGCTCGAGGAGCTCGCGCATGTAGCCGAGCCCGGAGCGAGGCATCGTGTCGCGTCCGTCGAGCATCGCATGGATGGCGATGTGCCGCACGCGCTCCCGGGCGCAGAGCTCGATGAGCGCGACGAGATGCTTGTCGAACGCGTGGACGCCGCCCTTGCCGATCAGCCCGACGAGGTGCACCGTCCCGCCCGATTGCTTCGCCTTCTGACAGGCGTCCACGAAGGCGCGATTGCGAAAGAAGCTGCCGTCGGCAATGGCGCGATCGATCCGCACGAGGTCCTGCATCACGACGCGACCCGCGCCGAGGTTCAGATGGCCGACTTCGCTGTTGCCGATTTGATGCTCTGGCAGTCCAACCGCCAGACCTGAAGCCGAGAGCAGCGTTTGCGGATACCGCGCGGTGAGCGCGTCCCACGTAGGCGTCTGCGCCAAGGCGATCGCATTTCCCTCACGTTCGGCGCGGTAGCCCCAGCCGTCGAGCACGATCAACGCGACGGATCGCTTTCTCTCCCTGGCCATCGATTCGTGTCTTCCGTGGATTGCCGTACGCGAAGGACCCCGGTAGTCGGGACCGGTGTAGTGTGGGCGGGAAATCTAGCGGGGTGCCGTGCCGACAGCGGCTCACTGCGAGCAGGGATCTGATAGCGCCAACGATGGAACAGCCAAGCTCCGAGCAATTCACCACACCTCCGCGCTCACAGCTGCCCGAGCGGCGACGCCCGCACTGGCGCGAGTTCCGGCGTGCGTATCCCGGCATTCTCGCGACGATGAGCTTCGCGCTCTGCGTCCTGATCGCGCTCGACGTGTGGATCGTTCGCAAGCGCGCCCGTTACGTCGAGGAGGATGCGCGGCTGCGTGAAAGCATGTCGGGCCTCCAACGCCAGCAGGCCGACGCCATCCTCTCGAACGAGCAGAACAAGGTCCGGATGATGATCGAGCTCGTTAGGCGCCAGGCACAGATCGACAAGCAGTTGCACCTCGCCATTCCTGTCGATAGCGGCGTGATGTATCTGGAGCAGGATGGCGCTCTGCTGCGCGAGATGCCGGTCCAGGTGGGCCCGGAGCGACGCGTTGGCACGCCCCCCGACACGGTGTACATGGCGGCGCCGCGGGGGACGCGCACCGTCGAACGCATCCTCGACGGCAACGACGCCTGGGAAGTGCCAGCATGGGCGTACACCGACCGCGGACTCACCGTACCAGCGGAGCGGGCGCTCAAGGGCGCGCTCGGGCCGGCGGCCATCGTGCTCGTCGGCGGCACCGTCGTCTACTCGATGCCGTCCGTCGGCCCGCTCAACGATTCCACGTACGTCCTTCCCGGCAGCGTCCGGACGCGGGCGGCCGACCTGCAGGCGATCGCCGCCAATCTCAGGGCCGGCATGACCGTGTACTTCTATTGATGCCTAACGACGAGCAGCCGCGATGGGTGTGATTCGGTTCGTGCGCAGTGGCGGGAGGATCGCCTGGATCCTCATTGCGACGGTGATCGTGATGATCGTCGGGAGCTCGATGCTCTTCGCGAACACGCTCGACGTCCGTTATCGGCGCGACATCAGCCGCATCGTGTACAACCACAACACGGGCCTCCTCGACCAGATCCGCCGTGAGATCGGCGAGTCCAGCGACAGCCTGAACAAGATGCTGGCGAGCAGCCCCGAAGCGCCCACCCAGGACAAGCCGTATGTGGTCGTCTCCATCGCCGACCATCGGCTCTGGTACAAGCTGGCGGACTCCACCCTCTTCACGACCCAGGTCGCCACGGGCAGCGGGAAGATCCTCGAGAAGTCCGGGGGCGGAAGCCACTGGCGCTTCGAGACGCCGCGCGGCCGCCTGGTCGTCCAGTCCAAGGAGCAGGATCCGGAGTGGGTTCCACCGGACTGGCACTTCGTCGAGCAGGCGCAGAAGCGCGGCCTTGGCCTCGTCCATCTGAATCGCGGCCAGAACATCCCGCTGGCTGACGGCTCCCAGGTCACGGTCGAGGGGACCGACGTGGTCAAGCGCTATCCGGACGGCCGCATCCAGCCCCTGGAGGCCACCGAGGGCAAGGAGATCACGGCCAACGGCAACATCATCATTCCGCCCTATGGCACGCGGCAGCGGAAATACAAGGGTGTCCTCGGCACCTTCCGGCTCAACCTCGGCGACGGCTATGCCCTTCACGGGACGGATGATCCGACGTCGATTGGCCGCTCGGTCAGTCACGGCTGCGTCAGGCTCCGGAACGAGGACATCGAGACGCTCTTCAATATCGTTCCCGTCGGAACTCCGGTCTACATTTACTGAGGAAGGGTGCCCGGCGCTGTCCGGGCGGTCAGCGCGGCAACGTTTCGGCGCTTCCATGCGTCTAATACTCGAAGCGCCGATTCGTTAAGTTGTGCCCCGGCAGCGCCATGAGCCATGCTCGCGGCGCAAGCCACCAGACAATCGTGCTCCACGTCGCTGAGCTTTACTAACTCTCCGGCGTAGCATGGTTTACGGCCGTCGGTTATCTCTCCCACCCGCGGTCGTCCAGCCTGTATAGGAGGCTCGCAAGATCATGTCGGTTCACGGCCGAGGCGGCAGCAGTCGTGTCGCTCTGAATTTGCTTGCTGTGTTTTGCTTCGCTGGCGCCATTGCGGCGCCGCGAGCGGCGCTCGGCGCGCCGGCCAGCAGCGTCGTCCCGATCCATGATTCTTCGCTCACCGCCTCCAACGCACGCAATGCCCGGCTCCGTCCGGCAGACGACTCGCTCCGTGGCCGCAGCGGCAAGCTGCTGATGCGGCTCGTGACTCGAGCCCGGGCCACACTCGCTCTACCGTTCTTCGCGCGCTTCTTCGGTGACTCGGCGGTCGAGCGCCCCGGCCTCTACTCGCTGCCGGACAGCATTCTCGCACACCCGTTCACCTTCATCGCACTTCGGCCCTTCACCGACAAGCAGAAGGGACGCGTCGGTCCGTATCGAATCGGATTCTGGCCCAGCGAGCGAGGTCGCCTCACCACCGACGCCTACGAGAACCCCGATGGCTTCATCGAGGTGACGCCCGACAATCAGAACATGCAGGTGTCCGAGCACTTCAGGCTCGCCGACTTCCTCACCCACGATCAGCACGACGTCTGGCCAAAGTACCTCGTGCTCAACGAGGATCTCGTCGACAAGCTCGAGTTGGTGATCGACCAGCTGCAGCAGAACGGAGTCCGCGTTCAGCACATGGTCGTCATGAGCGGTTTCCGCACCCCGTGGTATAACCGACATGGCGGCCGCGTCGGCGGCCGGGCCGAATTGAGCCGCCACATGTACGGCGACGCGGCGGACGTGTACGTCGACAATGGCAAGGGCCGGATGGCGGATCTGAATCACGACGGCAGAGTGGACTCGCGGGACGCGAAAGTGATCCTCAAGGCCGTCGAGCAGGTCGAGCGAGAGCATCCGGAGCTCTCCGGCGGAGTGGGCGTCTACCGCGCGACTCGCGCGCATGGCCCGTTCGCCCACATCGACGTGCGCGGTTGGCGCGCACGTTGGGGGAGATCCTGATGCCGGCCGAGTCGAGGCCGGCACCGGCGTCTCCCAATCAAAGCACGCGTCGTAAGGCAACTCGCTTCGCCGTCTGGGCGTCGCGCAGCATTTTCGGCGCGGCCGCGCTTGGCGCGATGCAGTTCGTGCACGCACCGGAGGTAGCGCGCGCGCCGTTCGCGCAGTTCGTCGGCCGTAGTGCCTGGGCCTCGGGCGACGCGTTCGGCACGAGCCGCGAGGTAAAGCTTCGCTTCGCGCTGCCTGGTCAGCAGGTCGAGTTCCCGCTCACCGTGGTCGACGACCCGAGGGGCCTGCGCTATCAGTGGGTGCCGGCATCCGACAGCGTACCAGCGACGCCGCCGATGCCGCTCTCCGGAGCAAGCGTGACCGCGCCGCCCCAGGCCGGGTTCTACCAACTCGTTCTGCTCCACGACGTGCCTGGCGACTCGGCCGTTGCCAGGACGGAACGCGTGTCGGAGCCGACGCTCGCTGTAATGGTACCTTTCGCAGAGAAGTCCGCCGGAATCCTCAACGGCTATCGCATCGGCACCTACCTCGCCGAGCGTCTCGGTGGTCATGAGGAGCCACAGGGGTTCCTCGAGGTACAGCCGGCGGATCTGGGGCTCAATGTCAGCCGCCACTTCCACCTCGGCGACTTCATCACGCACGACACCCAAGCCGATGTCTGGCCGAAGTACGTCGCGCTGAATCCGCGTCTCCTCGACAAGCTCGAGCTGGTCGTCGCCGAGGTGGCGAAGCTACGAGGCATCTCGCCGGACTCGATCCCCGCGCTCGACGTCCACTCCGGCTTCAGGACGCCGGCGCACAACGCTCAAGTGCAGCGCGCGGCTCGTGACAGCCGCCACCAGTATGGAGACGCCGCGGACATCGTGATCGACGCCGATGGCGACGGCCGGCTGACTCGCTCGGACAGCAAGATCGTCGCGGGCGCCGTCGATTCGGTCGAGGAGAGCCACCCGGATCTCGTGGGCGGACTTGGTGTCTACACCAGCAATCGCTACCGTACGCCGTACGTCCACATCGATACCCGTGGACATCGGTCCCGCTGGCGGGGCTGATCGCCGGTGGCGAGTGACGAGTGATTGGTGGCTAGTGAATTCGGTAGGCCGGCGCTTCGCGCCGGCTTTCGACTTTGTGCACCAGCTATCGTCAGCCTTTCGGCACGAAGCTCGCACCCGCGGCTAAGCGCTGGGCTGGTGCCAGGTGCAAGCCGCGGTGCAATTGATTAACGCTTCGTTCCGAATCGCTCGCCACTCGCCACTCGCCACTCGCCACTCACCACTCACCACTCGAACACCAGCCACCAGTCACAAGACACCAGTCACCAGCCATGAACGAGCACCTTCGCGAACGGATCATGCGGAAGCTGGACACGCTCTCCGACGAGCGTGGCTACCAGATCCTGGACTACGTCGAGTTCCTCGAGTCGCGATACGCGGAACGGCAGACGTCGGGAACGACGGCATTCACACGCTTCACCGAGGCCGTCGAGGACCGCCTGCGCGCCGGCAAGGTGTCGGCGACGACGATTGCCGAGGCGATGAATCTCATGAATCGCGCTGCGGGTGTGCTGAACGGCGCACTCGCCGCCGGACGCTCAGTCGCGAACGACATCGTGAGTGCGACGACGACGCGCACGGGCAGCTCGCCACAGACATCCGGCATGACGCCGCCGTCGAACACGACGACCACGGGCACGTCGAGCGCGCCGACCAATGGCGCATCGACGAATACGAGCAGCGCCGGCGCGGAATCATCGTCGGCCGCGCACGAAACAAAGAATCCCGGTAGCGGGGAGGAGAAGCTCTGATGGCAACGGCAGCACACCGCCGCCGCTCGATGGCGGACGAGGGGACGCGCTCGACGCGAGGAAAGTCCCGCGACAAGGGCGCGCCGCGAACCGGCGCGAAGCGCACGGTGCTCCATTACATCCGACAGCTTCCACACTTCGTGCGCTTGCTGTTCGGTCTGATCACCGATCCGCGCGTCGCGATGGTGGACAAGCTCCTCGTCTTCGGCGCCATCGCCTACATCGTCACGCCGATCGATCTGATTC
>Ga0308175_100002645_pt1 | contig 12266 bp, 15 predicted proteins | sample PhyCR1_3_FD_203893 | JGI IMG/M metagenome (GOLD analysis project Ga0308175, IMG submission 203893) | Soil microbial communities from UC Gill Tract Community Farm, Albany, California, United States - DLSLS.C.R1 | ecosystem: Environmental > Terrestrial > Soil > Agricultural land | place: USA... | reverse complement strand
GGTCGAGTCGGCCCCGGTGGTCGAGCCGGCCTCCGTGGTCGAGTCGGCCCCGGTGGTCGAGCCTGTCGAGACCCACAGCTCTGCCCCGTCCAGCCCGCGTCGCTTCAGCTGCAGCACGGCCTGCTCGTTCAGCTGCGCGGCTCCGTCGGCCTCGCGGCAGGCCCGGTCGACGAGGCGTACGACGCCGGCGGGACCGTCGCCGTCCCAGTCGAAGGACGCAGGATCGACTCGTGCGATCGAAGGCATGGGGCCACGCTACGAGACCGGCGCCTCCTGGCGCTCCTCGGCCGGCGGCAGCACGAACCGGTAGCCGACGTTGCGCACGGTGCCGATCAGCGCCTCGTGCTCGACACCGAGCTTCGCGCGGAGTCGTCGTACGTGCACGTCCACGGTCCGCGTGCCGCCGAAGTAGTCGTACCCCCACACCTCCTGCAGCAGCTGGTCGCGGGTGAAGACGCGGCCGGGGTGCTGGGCGAGGTACTTCAGCAGCTCGAACTCCTTGAAGGTCAGGTCGAGCACCCGGCCGCCGAGCTTCGCGGTGTAGGCGGCGTCGTCGATCACCACCTCGCCGTGGCGGATGATGTGCGCCTCCTCGTCGTCGTGCTGCAGCGCGACCCGGCCGACGGCGAGCCGCAGCCGCGCGTCGATCTCGGCGGGGCCGGCGGTCTCCAGCAGCACGTCGTCCACGCCCCAGTCCGCCGCGACCGCGGACAGGCCGCCCTCGGTGACGATCAGCAGCAACGGCTCGGCCGACCCGGTGGTGCGGATCAGCCGGCACAGGTCGCGGACGTGGGCGAGGTCACGGCGGCCGTCGACGAGCACGACGTCGGACTCCGGGGCGTCCAGCAGCGCGCTGCCCTCTGCCGGCAGGATCCGCACCTGGTGGGGAAGCAGCGCCAGCCCGGGCAGCACCTCCGCGGACGGCTGGAGCGCGCCGGTGAGCAGCAGCACGGTGCTCATCGCGCACCTCCTGGCCGTCAGGCCCGGCGGCCGATCGGCGTTGATCGGACGCAGGCCCGGTGGTCGAGCTTGTCGAGACCGGCAGAATATCCGACGTGAGCACCTCCTCCGCGGACGAGCGTCCGGCAGTCGGGACCGTCACCCTGCGCTACTGGGCGGCGGCCCGGGCGGCAGCGGGCGTGGAGCAGGACGTGCTGGAGGTGTCCGACGACACCACCCTCGCCGAGCTCGTCGAGCGGGCGCGCGGCCGGCACGACGAGCGGTTCAGCCAGGTGCTCAAGACCTGCTCCGCGCTCGTCGGCGACCGCCCGGTGGGTGCGGCCGACCCGGCCACGGTGCGGGTGGCGCCGGGGGAGACCGTCGAGTTCCTGCCGCCGTTCGCCGGCGGGTGAGCGTCGGAATGAATCCGGCGTCTGGTCGTTGAACACAGTGTGACTCCCGGGATCGTCGTGCTCATCGTCGCCGTCGTGGGTGCGCTCGCGTTCGGCGGCTACCGCGCCACCACCGACGGCCGCTTCCGCGGAAAGTCGGTGCAGCCCTCGCCGGGCATCCTGGCCGGCACCCCGTGGGCCGACGAGCTCGGCGAGCAGGCCACGCTGCTGCAGTTCTCCAGCGCCTTCTGCGCGCCCTGCCGGGCGACCAGGCGGGTCCTCGAGGACGTCGCCCGGAACACCGACGGCGTGGCCCACATCGAGGTCGACGCCGAGGGACACCTCGACCTGGTCCGCCGGCTCGACGTCCTGCGCACGCCGACCACGCTGGTCCTGGACCGCGACGGCCGCGAGGTAGCCCGGGCGGCTGGTGCGCCGACGAAGCAGCAGGTGCTGGCGGCGCTCGCCCAGCTGGCATAGCGTGCCGACGCTCGGACCATCTCGCGATGTGACCGCGCGTCTCGGCCAGTGAGATTTACCTTCGGGGGGTTTCCGACCCGCCCCTAGGGTTGTCTCGTGAGCTCGACCCTGCTGACCCGCCGCCGCGCCGTGGACCACTGCCGCGTGCGCTCGTCGCTGTGTCGAATGTCCTGACGCGAGCCGCCACCGAACCCCTCCGGGGAACAGCCCTGCGGCATCGCTTGTTGCCATAGTCGTCAGGACATCCAGGAGCTTCCCTTGGCCGCAGCACCTTCCAGCCGTGCCGACATCGACCCGCGCCTTCTCGATCCGCGGGGCCCGCAGTTCAACGCCGCGCTGACCAGCGTCGTGCTGGTCGCCGTGCTGCTGACAGCGCCCGGCCCCGCGGGCGTCGTACTCCTCGCCGTGCAGGCCGCGCTGTTCGCGACCGGCGCCCTGCGCGGAGTGCAGCGGACCCCCGCGGCCTGGCTGTTCCGCAGCCTCGTCCGGCCCCGGCTCGCGCCGCCCAGCCACCTGGAGGACCCGCGGCCGCCGCGGTTCGCCCAGTCGGTGGGGCTCGCGTTCGCGGTCGTCGGGCTGGCCGGGTACCTGACCGGGGCCGACCTCCTCGGGGCGGTCGCGACCGGGCTGGCGCTCGTCGCCGCACTGCTCAACGCGGTCTTCGGCTTCTGCCTGGGCTGCGAGCTCTATCTGCTGGGCCGCCGGCTGGCCGGCCCGGTCATCGAACGAACCACCACCACCGATAAGGAAGAAGCACACGCATGAGCCGAGAGACCGCACTCGTCAACGCTGACTGGGTCGCCGAGCACCTCGACGACGACAACGTCGTCCTGGTCGAGGTGGACGAGGACACCACCGCCTACGACAAGGGGCACATCAAGGGAGCGATCAAGCTCGACTGGACCACCGACCTGCAGGACCAGGTCCGCCGCGACTTCGTCAACAAGCAGCAGTTCGAGGCGCTGCTCTCCGACCGCGGGGTCGCGACCGATGACACGGTGGTGCTGTACGGCGGCAACAACAACTGGTTCGCCGCCTACGCCTACTGGTACTTCAAGCTCTACGGCCACCAGGACGTGAAGCTGCTCGACGGTGGCCGCAAGAAGTGGGAGCTGGACAGCCGCGAGCTGGTCAGCGACCTGCCCAAGCGGGAGAAGACCACCTACACCGCCTCGGAGCAGGACAAGTCCATCCGCGCCTTCCGCGACGAGGTCCTGGACGCGATCGGCGCGCAGAACCTGGTCGACGTCCGGTCGCCCGACGAGTACGCCGGGCGGCTGCTCGCCCCGGCCCACCTGCCGCAGGAGCAGGCCCAGCGCGCCGGCCACATCCCGACGGCCGCGAACGTGCCGTGGAGCAAGGCCGCGAACGACGACGGCACCTTCAAGTCCGACGACGAGCTGCGCCAGATCTACACCGAGGCCGGCGTCGACTGGGACAAGGACACCATCGCCTACTGCCGGATCGGCGAGCGCTCCTCGCACACGTGGTTCGTGCTCAAGGAGCTGCTCGGCGAGGAGAACGTCAAGAACTACGACGGCTCCTGGACCGAGTGGGGCTCCCTCGTCGGCGTCCCGGTCGTCCTCGGCGACGAGAAGGGCGAGGCCTGAGATGTGCGGAGCCACCGAGGGTGGGCTCTCCCTGGACGGCGTCGACGTGAAGAAGGAGGCGATCGTCCAGGGGCAGGTCCTGCGCGACGGTGAGCCGGTCGGCAACGCCTACGTGCGGCTGCTCGACCGCAACGGGGAGTTCACCGCCGAGGTGCCGACCTCGGCGACCGGGCACTTCCGGTTCTTCGCCGGCCCCGGCAGCTGGACGCTGCGCACCCTCGCGCCCAAGGCGGACCCCGTCGACCGGTTGGTGAACGCCGCGATCGGCGAGATCGCCGAGGTCGCGGTCGCGATCTGAGGCAGCGCCAGTTCTTCGGTATCGTGGACGGCCATGTCAGGGCCCGATGACTTCTCGACTCCGCCGCCGGAGGTGCCGGAGGAGTTCGCGGCTGCCTACCGGGAGGCCTACGAGCGGGCGCTCGGCCAGCAGGGCGCGACCGGTACGCACCGGGCCGCGCGCCACGCCGCGCCGCCGAAGGCCGGGGACACCCAGGAGCAGCCGGCGGTCGAGGGGCTCGGCCTCGGCGGCCTGATCGGTGAGCCCGTCGAGGAGCCGGCCGAGCCGACGCACCGGGCGGACGAGGAGGGCTGGACGGAGTACACCGTGCAGTCGAAGCTCGACCGGTTCCGCGCCTCCCCCTGGTTCGTGCCCGCGCTGCTCGTGGTCGCGGCGGCGGTGCTGGTGCTCGGGGCCTACGGCGTCGGCCGGATCTTCGCCGGCGGCGTTGACGAGGCGGCTCCGGTCGCCGGGCAGACCGCCGATGCGACCGTGCCGGCCAGCGACCCGAGCGCCAGGCACACTCCCGGCGAGCACAAGCAGCAGCATCAGCCGAAGCCCCAGAAGCAGCAGAAGCAGCACGCCGCCCCGACGGTCTGGAAGGGCGCGGTCAACGCGGTCCCGATCGCCGCGGCCGAGGCCGGCTGCACCGCCCCCAGCAGCGTGGACGCGGCCGGACGCCCGGTCAGCTACCACGCCGGCAATGCCGTCGACGGGCTCGCGGACACGACCTGGCGCTGCCCGGGCAAGGCGATCGGCAAGAAGCTCGTGCTGCACCTCGGCGGCAAGGTGCAGGTCGGGGAGGTCGGGCTGATCCCGGGCTATGCGAAGACCGACCCGGTGAGCGGGGCCGACCGCTACGCCGAGAACAACCGGATCACCCGGGTGCGCTGGACGTTCGGGGACGGCCACAGCGTCGTCCAGCACCTCGGCGGATCCGCGCACGACCGCAGCCTGCGCACCGTCCGGGTGCCGAAGGTGACCACCGACACGGTCACGCTGCAGGTGCTGGCGGTGCGGGAGGGCCCGCGGGACACGACCTGCATCTCCGAGGTGCGGGTGGCCCGGGCCGGCTAGCTCACGGGGTGTCGAGGATCACCGTGACGGGGCCGTCGTTGACGAGCTCGACGGCCATGTCGGCGCCGAAGACGCCCCGCTGCACCGGCGTACCCAGCTTCTCGAGCTCTTCGCAGAACGCCTCGTAGAGCGGCTCGCCGACCTCCGCCGGCGCCGCGCGGTGCCAGGTCGGCCGGCGGCCCTTGCGCGCGTCGCCGTAGAGCGTGAACTGGCTGACCACCAGGATCGTCGCGCCCTCCTCCGCCGCGGACCGCTCCTCGCGCAGGATCCGCAGCTCCCGGACCTTGCGCGCCAGCCAGCTCGTCTGCGCGGGCCCGTCGTCATGCGTGATGCCGAGCAGCACCACCAGCCCCGGCCCGTCGACGCGGCCGACGACCTCGTCGTCGACGCTGACACTGGCCCTCGACACCCGCTGCACGACCGCCCGCATGCGTGCAGGATAGGTTCGGCCGCATGGGAGACCTGCTGATCACCGTGGCGCCGACGGGGGCCGAGACGAGCAAGGCGGACTGCCCGCAGCTGCCGACGACGCTGGCGGAGCTCGTCGAGACGGCGCAGCGCTGCGAGGCCGCGGGCGCGGCGATGGTGCACGTGCACATCCGCGACGCCGAGCACCGGCCGACGCTGGACCAGCAGCGGCTCAAGGACACCGTCGCCGCGCTGCACGAGCAGACCGGCCTGGTCGTCCAGCTCTCGACGGGCGGCTCGGTGCACGACCCGCTCGACCAGCGGCTCAAGGTCCTCGACGCCCAGCCGGACTCGTGCAGCCTGACGATGGGCACCACGAACTTCGGTGACGACGTGTTCTCCAACCCGTGGCCGTTCATCTGCGAGCTCTACCAGCAGACCCAGGATCGCGGCGTGGTGCCGGAGTTCGAGCTGTTCGACCTCGGCCACGTGGCGGCCCTGCACCGGCTGCTGGACAGGCACGGACTGCCCGCGACCGGCAAGGTGCACTGCGACCTGGTGATGGGCGTGCCCGGTGGGATGCCCGGCACCGCGGACGCCCTGGTCGCCGCCGTGCAGGCGCTGCCGGCGCAGGTCACCAGCTGGTCGGCCACGGGCATCGGGCGTACGACGCTGCCGGTCGCCCTCGCGTCGCTCTCCAAGGGCGGGCACCTGCGCGTGGGCATGGAGGACGTGCTCACGATGAGGAAGGGCGTGCCCGTCGAGCACAACGAGCAGCTGGTCAGCCGCGCCGCCGAGCTCGGCCGCGTCGCCCAGCGTGAGCCGATGACCCCGGCCGACGCGCGCGCCCTGCTCGGCCTGGCTCCCTAGACTGGCAGTCATGCCGTTCCAGATCCCGGACAACATCCACCCGAACTGCGCACGGCTGGCGTGGCTGCTGGGCACGTGGGCCGGCAACGGGCACGGCGAGTACCCCACGATCGAGCCGTTCCAGTTCGGCCAGGAGCTGATCTTCCAGCAGGACGGCCGGCCGTTCATCCACTACCTGAGCCGGTCGTGGATCGTCGACGAGCAGGGCGACACCGTGCGCGAGGCGGCCCAGGAGACCGGGTTCATCCGCTGCCTGGAGGACGGCCAGCTCGAATGGGTGCTGGCGCACAACACCGGCTTCGTGGAGATCTGGTACGGCGAGATCCACCCTGACCAGCCACGGTTCGAGGTGGCGACCGACGCCGTCGTCCGGACCGCGACCGCCAAGGAGTACGTCGGCGGCAAGCGGCTCTACGGCTACGTCAACGGCGACCTGCTCTACGCCTTCGACATGGCGGCGATGGGCCAGCCGATGCAGCCGCACACGCACGCCCAGCTGAAGCGGCAGTAGCCCGGTGGTCGAGCCTGTCGAGACCTGGCAGGAGCGCCTGCGCGCCAGCGGCCACCGGCTCACCCCGCAGCGCGAGCTGGTGCTGGCGGCGGTCGAGCGGCTGGGGCACGCGACGCCGGACGAGGTGTACGCCGAGGTGCGGACGCGCTCGACGTCGATCAACCTGTCCACGGTCTACCGGACGCTGGAGCTGCTCGACGAGCTCGGCCTGATCCACCACGCCCACCTGACCGACCGGGCGCCGACCTACCACTCTGCGACCGGCCACGAGCACGCGCACCTGATCTGCCGCAGCTGCCGCCGGGTGATCAGCGTGGCGCGCAGCGAGATGGAGCAGGCGCTCGGCCCGCTGGCGCAGCGGCACGGGTTCGAGCCGGACTACGGCCACCTGACCGTGTTCGGCCTCTGCGCCGACTGCGCCCGACGGGGTGCAGCGACCGACGCAGAGGCCGAACCTGGTTGATCAGTTGCGGACGGTGATGTTGCCGCGCGGGATGCGTCCCTTGGCGTGCAGCACGACCTGGCCGGTGGGCTTGCGGACCGTGACGTTGAGCCAGTCGTGCCGGCGGCCGTTGTCGGTCGCCGAGATCACGTAGCGGTAGCCCTTCGCCCACGCCCGCTTGCCGGACCGTTGCCACTTGCCGGTGCCGGACCAGGTCGCCGACCGGCCGGACCCGCGGAGCAGCGCGACGTTGCCCGAGCGCAGCGTGCCGTGCCGGGCCAGCCAGAGCGAGGTCTTGCCCACGGCGCCGGAGGAGCCGCAGTTGGCCGTGAAGCTGAAGCTGGACCCGTGCTTGTGGTGCGGCAGCCGGCCCTTGCCACTGACCCGCGCGCACGGCGTGCCGGAGACGACCTTGACGCTGGTGGTCGCGGTGTCCAGCGACCCGGTGTGCGAGTCGTGCACGGTCAGCGTGATCGTGTAGTCACCGGCCGCGGCGTAGCTGTGCGAGCCGGTGATGTAGCCGATCCCGGTCTGCTTCTCGGTGTTGGCCGCCGAGGAGGTGCCGCCGTCGCCCCACGCGATCGTGTACTTGTGGCTGTCGATGTAGCCCGGGTCGGTGTAGCTCGCCGAGAGGCTCACGACGGCGCTGGGCGCTACGGCGGTGCCCGGGGTGGGCTCGTGGATCGTCACCTTGGGGTCGACGTTGAGCAGCATGACGGTGACGGTGTCCGACTGCGTGCTGGTGCCGTCGGTGGCCTTCAGCGTCACCAGGAACGAACCGTCGTCGTTGCACCACACGGTGGTCTGCATCGCGGACGGATTGTCGATCTGGCAGGTCGCCTTGTCCCGCTCGCCGTTCGGGTTGCGGATCGCAGTCCAGGTGTGCGAGGTCGAGCCGGGCGCGGACCCGCTGACCGTGAAGTGCTCACCCTCGTGGAAGCCGTCGTACGGCCCGCCGGCCGAGACCGTGCCCAGCGTGGCGAAGGCTGTTGGAATGATGGCGAAGCCGCTGGCGACAACTGCAAGCGCGAGCAGCGCTCCGCTCCACCAATGACGTACCCGGATTCGTTGTGTCATGGAGCCCTCCCAGGGCGCGATATTCGATACGTGACGCTAAGAACCGTTGCGCCTCAACGGGAATCCCCAGATCTGGTCATCGACACCTGCCCGGATGAACTACTCGAAGGTGGCCAACCGGTCAGGCGCCCGAGCTGAACGACCGGACAGCGAGCGCGACGCCACCGGCGCCGAGCCCGGTGAGCCGGCCGAGGCGCGCGCGCTCGCGGAGGGACAGGGCCCGCATCAGCGGATGGTCGGCGTGCGCGTCCAGCAACCGTCGCAGCTGCGGGGAGCACAACACGGTGGCGTCCCAGGCGATGCCCAGCGCGAGCGCCGCGTCCTCGAGGTCGAGGGCGATGTCCAGGTTGCCTTCCAGGAGCTCGGTCCAGCGTTCGTGCAGGGCGAGGACCAGGTCGCCGGTGGTGCGGAACTCGGTCTCCAGCTGGGCCCGCAGCATCGGGTCCGTCAGGTCACGGATCTCTGCGCAACCGCTGTCGAGGAGCTCCTGGATCAGGTGCCGCCGGTGTTGGACCGGCGACCAGGCCGTTGTCGTCATGGCCGCCTCCACAAGGGGAATGCCAGCCATCATGTGCCTGTCGGATCAGATGCGGAACCTTGGCGGAAGAGTGGAGCAGACCAGCTGTCCGCTCCGGTGATCGAGCCTGTCGAGATCACCCTTGCCGGACGGCGATCGCCGCCACGTCGTCGTCGCGGCCGTGGTCGCGCACGTCGTCGACCAGTGTCGCCAGCGCGTCGGGCAGCTGCCCCTCGCCGAGCACGGCCACGTGCTCGAGGAGCCGGGCGAGGCCGGCGTCGATGTCCTCGCCGCGGCGCTCGACGAGCCCGTCGGTGTAGGCGACCAGTGTGTCGCCGGGGGAGAAGGGCGCGGTGCGGGAGCGTCGGGCAGCCGTGGCCGCACCCAGCGGCGGCCCGTCCGCCAGCGGGAGCGCCCAGCCGGTGCCGTCCGCGCCCAGCACCAGCGGCGGTGGGTGGCCCGCGTTGACGTAGGTGACCGAGTCCGGCGCGAGCAGCAGGTAGACGAGCGTCACCAGCTGGCTCATGTCGTAGGTGGTGAACAGCGCGTCCATCTGCCCGAGCACGGTCTCTGGCGTCGGGTCGACCGCGATGTGCGCGCGCAGCGCCGAGCGCATCTGCGCCATCGCCGCGGCCGCCTCCACCCCCCGGCCCATCACGTCGCCGACGAACACCGCCAGCCGGCCGTCGCCGAGCGGGATCGCGTCGTAGAAGTCGCCGCCGACCTCGGTGCGTCCGGCGGGTGCGTAGAAGCTGGCCAGCTTCCACCCGGGGACGAGAGGTGGCAGCACCGGCAGCACCGCGCGCTGGAGCTGGTCAGCGGCCATCCGGATCTGGCTGTGCAGCTGGGAGTTGTCGATCGCGACGGCCGCGCGCCGCGCCAGCTCCTCGGCGAACTTCACGTCCTCCTCGGTGTAGGTGCGGCCGGACTCCGCCATCACCCAGCTGATGGCGCCGAGCACCCGGTCGCGGGCGACCAGCGGCACGACCAGCACGCTGCCCAGCTGTAGCTCACGGGCGAGCCGCAGGTGCTCCTCGTCCTTGGCGGCCTCGACCAGCAGCTCGTCGGGGATCTCCGGGATCAGCACGCTCTCGCCGGAGGCGATCACCGCCCACGCGCCCTCGCCGGTGTCCCGGTCGGAGGGATAGCGCCGCTCGATGTCGAGGGCGAACTGCACCTTGGCCGGGTCGAAGTGCTCGACGGCCAGCCGGTGGATGCGGCCGTCCTCGAGCAGGTCGACGCCGCTCCAGTCGGCGAACTCGGGGATCGCCATCTTCGCCACGTTGGTCAGCGTGACCTCGTAGTCCAGGCTGTTGGCCAGCTCCGCGCTCGCGTCGGCGAGGAAGCGCGACCGGGACGCCTGCACCTGGGCGTCGCCCTGCGCCCGGATCCGCTCCAGCGCCTGGGCGCACGAGTCGGCGAGGATCCCGAAGAACTCCAGCTCCGCGGTGTCCAGCGAGCGCTTCCCCGGGAACGACAGCGTGATCACCCCGATGGTCCGGCCGACCACCTTCAGCGGCAGCCCGATCATCGACCGCTCACCCTCGGCCGCCTTCTCCAGGTCGGGGTAGAGCGCATCGATCGCGTCGCGGCCGATCATGAACAAGGGCTCGCCGGTGTGCACCACGCGGGAGGCGGGGGTGTCCGCAGAGACTGGGAAGGAGGTCCAGCGCTCGTCCGCGCCTGGCCGGGCCCCGCGCAGCCCGGCCAGCACCAGGTTGTCGCCGCGCAGCAGGCTGAGTGAGGCGACGGTCGCGCCGACCGCATCGCAGAGGTGCGAGATCACCACGTCGGTGACTGCCTCGACGTTGTCCGCGGCGCCGAGCTCACCCGCGACCCGGGCCAGCCGGGTGAGCCGGTCCTCGAGCCGACGCGCGTCCTTGGCAGTGGCGTTGGGCTCGCCGGGGTCGTCGACCAGGCAGAGTACGCCGACGATGTCGCGGTCCTCGAGCAGCGGGGCACAGGCGACGTCGGTCTCCCGCGGGGTGCCGTCGGCGAGGACCACCGCGAGCCGTCCGCGCCAGGTCGTGCCGCCGGCGGCCTGGTCGACGACCTCGTCGAGCGCGGGCTGCAGGTGCTCCGGCACCAGGTCGCGCAGGAGCGTGCGGGTCTCCTGCAGGCGCGGGTGCATCCGAAGCGCGACCTCGTTGGCGTAGTGCACCGCGCCGGTCCGGTCCGCGGCGAGCGCGGCCTCGTCGAGCGCGTCCAGGTGGGCCAGGTCGGCCGCCCAGGCGGGCGCGTCTGGGAGCAGCACGGCTCCATCATGGCAGCGACGGACCATCACGTCCCTAGTTCCGTTGCACTAGTCACGCAGCCCTTCCGGGCCATGGACGGTCCCTGCCCGCAAGAGGATCCTGACGCCAGGGGGAGGAAGGAACACCGCGCTGATGGGTGCGATCACCGTACGGGCGATGGCCCACGCCGACCTGAAGGCCGCCAGCGAGGTGGTCAACGCGGCGTTCGGCTCCCAGCGAGAGAGCTCGTCGGTGGAGCCGGTGTTCCCGCTACCGTTCTTCGAGCTGCGCTTCGCGGCCGATCCGCGGGGCTGCCTGGTCGCCGTCGACGAGACCGGGTCGGTCCTCGGCACGCTGTTCTCGGTCGGGCGGGGGTCGCTGGGCTGGTTCGGGCCGCTGGCGGTGCGGCCGGACTTCCAGCAGGGCGGCATCGGCGAGTCGCTGGTCGCGCAGTGCCTGACCAGCTGGGCCGAGCGCGACATCCGGCTGACCGGGCTGGAGACCTTCGCCGACAGCCGGTTCCACGTGCAGTTCTACGGCCGGCTGGGGTTCCGGCCCGCCTGGACCGGCCTCGCCTTCCGCGGCCCGGCCTGGGAGGCGGAGATGCCCGACGGCGTCGAGGTCGGTGGCCTGATGCCCGACCTGGACTTCGTGCTGCCCGGCCTGGACGTCTACGCCGAGGCCGTCGCCACCACCACCCACGGCGCCGGGCAGGTGCTCACCACCGAGGACGGGGTCGCGATCGTGCACCTGCTCAGCCCCTTCCGCAGCCGCAGCTTCGACGCCGAGGCGGGCTTCGTGCCGTTCCTGGCCGCCCGCACCCGCACGTCGTTCGACCGGCTGCTCGGCGCCGCCGAGCACGTGGTGCGCCAGCACGGCCGCCAGCACCTGGTCGTGCGCACCAGCGGCTCCGCCTGGCCGACGCTGGATGCGCTGGACGCCCGCGGCTACCGCGTGCTCGGCACCGCCGTGCGGATGAAGTGCGGCGAGCACGTCGACTACGACCGTGGCGAGAAGTTCTACCTCGACAGCTGGTTGTAGGAGCTCCTACCGGAAGGTGCTGTGCCGGTCCTGCCCCGTGGCGACGACGTACTTCCTCGCCCCCGTCCAGGTGATCCCGCGCCAGCCGAACTCCATCTGCGCGGGCCCGGCGCCGCGGGCCCGGAAGTGGTTGTGGTCGCTGTGGTTCCCGGGCTTGCCCCGGACGCCGGCGTCCCCGGGGACGGTGCCGTAGAGCACGTGGTCGCTGTTGGTGGCGATCAACGTGTTGTGGGTGAAGGTGTTGCTGTAGGCGTAGTACTGCACGAGCAGCTCGGGTGACCCGTCGTCGGCGCGGTTGTTGTTGCGAAGCCAGTTGTAGGAGAAGACGTTGTCGTGCGAGGAGCCGGTGCGCTCCCCGCCACAGTCCTCGGCGCCGTTGCAGTAGCCGCCG
>Ga0308175_100002644_pt1 | contig 12266 bp, 13 predicted proteins | sample PhyCR1_3_FD_203893 | JGI IMG/M metagenome (GOLD analysis project Ga0308175, IMG submission 203893) | Soil microbial communities from UC Gill Tract Community Farm, Albany, California, United States - DLSLS.C.R1 | ecosystem: Environmental > Terrestrial > Soil > Agricultural land | place: USA... | reverse complement strand
CCTGCGCGATGTAGGCGGCGATCAGCCCGTTGGCGGCGCCCGAGGCCGGGTCTTCGATGATGCCCACGCCGGCGGGGAAGGCGCGCACCACCAGTTGGTAGTCCTCCGCTGCGCTGCGCGCAAAGACACACAGGCCCATGCTGTCGGTCGCCCGCGCCAGCGCACCGATCGCGCTGTGATCGGGCTGCCAGTTGCGCAGCTCGGCCTCGTCGCCGGCCTCGGCCAGCCACCAGCGTCGGCCGCCATCGACCAGCGCCGGCGGCAACGCGCCCAGCTCGATGCCGCCCAGCGTGGCGGCGAGCAGCCGGTGGGAGTCGTGGCCGGTGGCGAGCACGCGCTCGCCGGGCGACTTGAGCAACAGATCGCGCGTCTCGCCGTCGCCCTCGACGCGGATCGGCAGCACGCCGGCGCCGCATTCCTGCCACAGCACCCCGTCGGCCGGCCGCGCCAGCCCGCAGGCCAGCGCCGCGTGTGCGCTGCCGACGCTGGGGTGGCCGGCGAACGGAATCTCGCGGTGCGGGGTGAAGATGCGCACGCGATAGCTCGCGTCCGGTCGGGATGGCGGCAACAGGAAAGTGGTTTCGACCAATGCGGTCCAGCGCGCGAAGCGCTGCATTTGCCGGTCGCTCCAGCCGCGCGCGTCGGTCACCACGCCCAGGTGGTTGCCGCCGCCACAGGTAGCGGCAAAGACGTCCAGATGAAGATAACGGATCGGTTCCATGCAGGTCCGTGGGTGGTGCGGGGCAGGAGCAAGGCCGCGCATGATAGCGCCGGTGCGGAACCCGCGCGGGTCGACAAGCTGCGCCGGGCCGCGCCAAGATGGAATGTCCCCATGCAAGGAAAATCCGGTTCATGCTGACCCTGGCCATCATCGCCATCACCTGCGTCGTGTCCTTCCTCGCGCTCAACAAACCCAAGCTGATGGAGGACCTGATCCTGTGGCCGCCGGCGATCCTGCGCCATCGGGAGTACCACCGGCTGGTCACCTACGGGCTGGTGCATGCCGACCTCGGCCACCTGCTGTTCAACATGCTGACGCTGTTCTTCTTCGGTCGGCTGATGGAGCAGTTCTACACGGCCGAACTCGGCCAGCTCGGTTTCGTGCTGTTCTACCTCGGCGGCCTGGTGTTCTCGATCCTGCCGACCTACCTGAAGAACCGGCGCAATCCGAACTACCGCAGCCTGGGTGCCTCCGGCGCGGTATCGGCGGTGCTGTTCGCCTTCGTGCTGCTGTCGCCGTGGTCGCGGATCATCGTGTTCGTGCTGCCGATGCCGGCGATCCTCTACGCGGTGCTCTACGTCGGCTACTCGATCTACATGGACCGCGCCGGCCGCGACAACGTCAACCACAGCGCGCACCTGTGGGGCGCAGCCTACGGCGTGGTCTTCACCGTACTGATAGAGCCACGGGTGTTTACTCATTTCCTCGCGCTACTGATGAACCCCCGAATGTAGGAGGGCCATGCCCCCGCCCGACGACCGCCAGCGACCGTTCTTCGTGGTGCTTAATCGCCGCTCCGGCAGTGGCGATGCGGCGGCGACGGAGCAGGCCATCCGCGGCGCGCTGGATCGCGCGGGGCAGCCCTACCGGCTGTTCGGCGCCCGGCATCCGCGCGAACTGGGCGTGCTGGCGGCGCAGGCGGTCGCGGCGGCGCGGGCGCAGGGGGGCGTGGTGGTCGTCGCCGGCGGCGATGGCAGCATCAACGCGGTGGCGCAGGCCGTGCTGCCCAGCGGGCTGCCGCTGGGGGTGCTGCCCGAGGGCACCTTCAACTTCTTCGGTCGGTGCCACGGCTTGCCCGAGGGCGATCCTGGCGCGGGCGTGCGCGGCCTGCTCGACGCCCGCGAGACGGCGGTGCCGGTCGGCATGGTCAACGACCGCGTGTTCCTGGTGAACGCCAGCCTGGGGCTTTATCCCGAGTTGCTGGAGCGACGCGAACAGGACAAGCGCCGCTTCGGCCGCCACCGCCTGGTCGCGCTGCTGTCGGGCCTGCGCGCGCTGCTGGGCAACTACCCGGACCTGCGGCTTTCGCTGTGCGAGGACGGCCGCACGCAAGTGAAGCGCAGCACTACGCTGGTGGTCGGCGACAACCGCTTGCAACTCGAAAGCATCGGCATCCCCCAGGCCGATGCGGTGACCCGCGGCGCGCTGGTCGGCATCGTGCTACCGCCACTGGCGCGCTGGCGCATGATCGCCGCGGCGATCCGGGGCCTGTGCGGTCACCTCGGCGACGTGGAGAAGGTCGACAGTTTTGCCTTCACCGAGCTGGAGGTCGCGCTGCCGCGGCGGCGCCGCATCAAGCTGGCGGTGGATGGCGAGATCATCCGGCTGGCGTTGCCGTTGCATTTCCGCGTGGCGCCGCAGCCGTTGCGGTTGCTGGTGCCGCGGCAGCCGTCGTGAGCGTGTTGCTGCATATGTCCGATTCGCACTTCGGCACCGAGCGGCCCGCGGTGCTGGCGGCGCTGCACCAGCTGGTGCGCGACAGCGGCCCGGCGCTGGTGGTGCTCTCCGGCGACCTGACCCAGCGCGCCCGCCCGGCGCAGTTCGCCGCCGCGCGGGCTTTTGTCGAAAGCCTGCAGACGCCGTTCCTGGCGATTCCCGGCAACCATGACATCCCGCTGTTCGCTGTCGGCACCCGCCTGCTCGCCCCCTATGCGCGCTACTGCACCGCGTTTGGTGCACAGCTGGAACCGGAATGGACGTCCGGCGAGTGGCTGGTGCTGGGGGTCAACACGACGCGTCGGTGGCGGCACAAGCAGGGCGAGGTGTCGGTCATGCAGATCGAGCGCGTGGTGGCGCGCTTGCGCGCGGCGTTGCCGGGACAACTGCGCGTGGTGGTGGTGCACCAGCCGATGGCGGTGATCCGCGAGAAAGACCAGCGCAACCTGTTGCGGGGGCATGCCCAGGCCGCGCGTGCATGGGCGGCCGCCGGTGCGCAGCTGGTGCTGGGTGGGCACATCCATCTGCCCTATGTGCGGCCGTTGCCGGCCCTGGCCGGGCCTCCGCTATGGGTGGTGCAGGCGGGAACCGCGGTATCGCATCGGCTGCGCGGCGACACCTCCAATTCAGTCAACCTGATCCTTCATGGCGCGTCGATCGACACCTGCACGGTCGAACGCTGGGACTACGACGACACGCACCGGGCCTTCGCGCGCCGCGACAGCCAGACACTGGCGCTGCGCGGGCGGTCCGCAGACTGAACTGCCCTACCGGATCATGCCGCGACCGCGCATGACAGCGGCAGACGCTCGCGCAATACTGGGCGTGCAGGTCTTTCCGCCGCGTGCGTCAAATGGCGACACGGGCAAGGCTGCAATGACCCCCGCAGGAGTGATGACGCATGGCAACGACCCGCACGTCGGCCGCGAAGAAATCCGCGGCCAAAAAGGCAGCCGCCGGCAACGGCGCGACGAAAAAGACGGCCGCCAGCAAGAAGGCCGGCACCCGCACGCCGATCAACCGCACTACCACCCGGACCACTGCAAAGAAGGCTGCCGGCAAGACCGTCGCCCGCAAGGCGGCACCAAAATCTGCTCCCGCCAAGGGCACCGCAAAGAAGGCCGCGGCCAGCAAGGCCCCAGCCAAAAAGGCTCCCGCCAAGAGAGTGGCCGTAAAAAAGGCAGTGGCGAAAAAGGCGGCACCGACCAAGCTGACAGCCAAGAAGACGGCCGCCAGGAAGGTCGCTCCAAAGAAGGCTGCACCGAAGAAGGCCGCACCCCTGGCCATCAAGAAGACCGCCGCCAAGGCTTTGCCGAAGAAGGTGGCTACCGGCAAAGTCGCCTCCAAGGCGGCCGCGACGAAGAAAACCGCCGGCCCGAAGCCGGCGACCAGGAACGTGGCAAAAAAAGCGGCCCCGGTCGGCAGGACGGGCAAGAGCGGCAGCGCCGCCGCCAGGCCCGCCGCGCGCAAGGGCACCGCGGCCGCAGCAGGCACGAACGGCGCCCCGGCAACCCAGCACCTCAGTCCGGAAGAGGCCGTGGCGCACATCCAGGCACTGCTGGATAACAAACAGAAGCGCGACCGGCAGGCGGCGAATCGTCCCGCAGACGCGCAGCCGCAGCCGCACGGTGATTCGGCGGTGCACACGCCGGACAGTCCGCAATTGCCCACTGATGCGCCCAAGACGACCATCCCGGTGCACACCGGCCAGCGCGGCCCCAAGGTCTGACACCGCGCGTTGCCTGGCGCCGCGCCCGTGCCCTCGGCCGGGCGTGGCGCTCAGGGCGCATTCAAACCATCCCGACTAGCGTGGCTCCGGTGACAGCAGTCACGGAGGTGAGCCATGAAACGCATGCTTGCAGGATTGGCGCTGGTGTTCGGCACGGCGGCGCTATCGGGTTGCTACTACGACCCCGGCTATAGCTACGTGCGGGGCAACGGCTACCAGGGCGACGCCTATTACGGCGAAGGTCCCTCGGTAATCTACCGGGATGACTACTACGCCTCTGGCTATTACGGCCCTTCGTATTATGGACCGTCGTATTACGGCTACGGCGGTTACGCCCCGGGCGTGAGTGTCGGGATCAGCGGCACTTGGCGCGATGATTCCCACCGCCGCGGGCGCGACCGCGACTGGCGCGGCGATTGGCATGGGCAACGCGCCGAGCGCGGGCACGACGAACGACGGGGCGACTGGCGCGGCCAGCGCGACCAGGGCCAGCGCGACTATGGCCAGGGCGGGCATCGTGAGCAGGGCCATGACCGGGGCGATTGGCGCAACCATGGCGGTCGCGACCGCGACCATCACTGAGCACCGCCGCGCGGGCATTCCCCATCAGCCATCGGCTTGGCACAATCGCGGCATGCTTTGTGCCGCTTCCCGCAGGCGTACCGCGCGCCTGGCCACCGTCGTCATGTGCCTGGTGCTTGGGGGATGCAGCAGCTTGCGTTATTACACCCACGTCGCGCACGGCCAGGCGTCGCTATTGCTCCACCGCCGCCCGATCGCCAAGGTGATCGGCGATCGGGCCACCGATCCGGCTCTTGCTGCGCGCCTGCGGCTGGCTGCGCAGGCGCGGCAGTTCGCGTCGGCGCAGTTGGAGTTGCCCGACAACCGCAGCTACACCAGCTACGTCGAGCTGCATCGGCCTTACGTCGCCTGGAACGTGTTCGCCACGCCGCGCTGGTCGGTCGATGCCCTGCCGCAATGCTTCCCCATCGCCGGCTGCGTGGCCTACCGCGGCTACTTCGAAAAGGTTCGCGCGCAAGGCCGCGCCGAACAACTGCGTGCGGAGGGCAACGATGTCTGGATCGGCCCGGTGCCGGCCTATTCGACGCTGGGCTGGTTCGCCGATCCGGTCGTCTCCAGCATGCTGCGCTGGGACGATGACGAACTGGCCGGCACAATCTTCCACGAGCTCGCCCACCAGCGCCTCTACGTCAAAGACGACACCGCGTTCAACGAATCCTTCGCCAGCTTTGTCGAGCGGCAAGGCCTGCGCGAGTGGCGCCAGGCCCGTGGCCTGCCGCCGCCGGATCGGCGCGCGCAGGCGATGGATCGAGGCTTCACCGAGCTGGTGCTGGAGCTGCGCGCGCAGCTCCAGCGGCTGTACGGCAGCACGCATGACGAAGCGGTCCTGCAGCGCGGCAAGCAGGCGCAGATCGAGGCCTTCCGGCGCCGTTACGCCCATTGGCGCGACAGCCACTGGCCAGGCGACCACCGTTACGACGCCTGGGTCGACGCACCGATCAACAATGCGCGGCTGCTGCCGTTCGGGCTGTACGACCGCTGGACGGGTGCCTTCGCCGTGCTGTTCGCCCGGGCCGAGCGCCAGTGGGGCGCGTTCTACGCTGCGGCCCGTTCGCTGGCCGACGAGCCCAAAGCCGAGCGTGACCGGGCGTTGACGACACTCGAGGCCGGCACCGACCCGGTGGGGCCGGCTGTCGGGTCGCGCTAGCCGGACCAGGCCACGCCAGTCTGCATAAGCGGCCGGTAAGCCGCATGCACCAGCATCGGCGGGCCCGCCACGGAGAGCCCCCATGAACGCCTTGTCCCGCCTGATCGTCGCCGGATCGCTCGGCCTGCTTTCGGCCGCGACGCTTGCTGCAGCTCCACCTCACGCCGGCTACCGGGTCCTGCACCGCTACGTGCTTGGCGGCGACCAGGGCTGGGATTACCTGGCCGTCGACGGCGCGGCGCGGCGCGTGTACGTCAGCCATGGCGACGCGGTGGTGGTACTCGATGCGGGCACTGGCAAGCCGGTCGGACGTATCGCCGGCCTGGCGGGCGTGCATGGCATCGCGCTGGCGCCGGAGCTGCATCGCGGCTGGATCAGCAACGGCCGCAGCGGCATGGTGACGGTGTTCGATACCGCCACGCTGAAGGTCATCGCCACGCTCAAGGCCACCGGCGACAACCCGGACGCGATCCTGTACGACCCGGCGAGCCGCCGCGTCTTCACCTTCAACGGGCGCAGCGCCGATGCCACCGCGTTCGACGCGACCAGCGGCAAGCTGCTGGCCACCCTCGCGCTGCCCGGCAAGCCGGAGTTCGCGGTCACCGATGCGGCGGGCCATGTGTGGGTGAACATCGAGGACAAGGGCGAGCTGGTCCGGTTCGATCCGAAGACCGTAAAGATCAGCGCCACCTGGTCGCTGGCGCCGTGCGAGTCGCCCTCCGGGCTCGCTATCGACATCGCGCACCGGCGCCTGTTCTCGGTCTGCGACAACCGCACCATGAGTGTGCTGGACGCCGACAGCGGCCATCGCGTGGCCAGCGTGCCGATCGGCAATGGTCCCGACGGCGTCGCCTTCGACAGCAAGCGCGGCCTGGTCTACAGCTCCAACGGCCAGGACGGTACGCTGACCGTGGTGCACGAGGACGACCCCGACCATTACCGCGTGCTCGCCACCGTTCCCACGCAGACCACCGCGCGCACGATCGCACTCGATCCGCAGACCGGACACCTGTTCCTGTCCGCGGCGCAGTTCGGCATGCACACCGAGCAGGGCGGCCCGCATCATCGCCCGCCGGTGATGCCCGGCAGCTTCACCGTGCTGGAGGTCGGGCGCTCGCCTTGAGCGGAGGGAGGCTCGCCACCATGCTCAAGACATGACCGACTCCGCCGTTCCGCAATTCTTCGAACAGTTCCCGATGCGCCGGGTGCGCGAGCCCGGGCTCGATGGCGTGCTCGCCGAAGCGGGTGACGGGCTGACCCTGCTGTTCCTGTGGGGCCGCGACTGCCCCAACTGCGACATCGCCAAGCGCGCGATGCTGCTCGCCCGCGAGCGCTTCCAGTGGCCGCGCGTGCGTTGGCTGCACGACAACGTCTATGACGATCCGGACATGGCCACGCGCTTTGGCCTGCATGGCATACCGGCGTTCTTCGTGTTCGCCGGTGCGCGCAAGCTCGGCCGGATCACCAGCTGGCCGGGCGCCGATGCCTTCGTGCGCGCGATCGACGCGCAACTCGCCGCGCTGATGCCGGCGCGGGGATAATGCGCGCTTCGATCCGAGCCGGATTCAGCCAGGCGCGCGCATGATCATCCAGTCCCTGCTCGACACCGACCTGTACAAGTTTTCGATGATGCAGGTGGTGCTGCACCACTATCCCGCGGCGCAGGTCGAGTATCGCTTCAAGTGCCGCACCCCGGGTGTCGACCTGGTGCCGTGCATCGAAGAAATCCTCGCCGAACTGGATGCCTTGTGCCGCTTGCGCTTCAGCCCCGAGGAGCTCGATTACCTGCGTGGCTGGCGCTACATCAAGAGCGATTTCGTTGATTTCCTCGGGTTGTTCCAGCTCAACGCCAAGTACGTGGACATCGTGCCGTCGAGCGCCGTCAAGGGCGAGATCGAGATCCGCATCCTCGGTCCGTGGCTGCACACCATCCTGTTCGAAGTGCCGTTGCTGGCGATCATCAACGAGGTCTATTTCCGCAACATCCAGCCTGGACTCGAACTCGCCGAGGGCCGCCGGCGCCTGCACGCGAAAATCAAGCTGCTGCGCGCGGATGCCGACTACGCCGACTGCCGCATAGCCGATTACGGCACCCGCCGGCGCTTCTCGCGCGAGTGGCACGCGGAGGTCGTGCGCACCCTGCGCGATGGCCTCGGCGAACAACTGGCCGGCACCAGCAACGTTTGGCTGGCGTGGAAACTCGACCTCACCCCGCTGGGCACGTTGGCGCATGAATACCTGCAGGCGCACCAGGCGCTGGGCCCGCGCCTGCGCGACTCGCAGCGCGTGGCGCTGGAGACCTGGGCGAAGGAATACCGCGGCGACCTCGGCATCGCGCTGTCGGACGTCTATGGGCTGAACGCCTTCCTGCGCGACTTCGACATGTACTTCTGCAAGCTCTTCGACGGCACCCGGCACGATTCGGGCGACCCGTTTGAATGGGGCGAGAAAGTGCTGGCGCATTACCAGGCCAACCGCGTCGACCCGCGCAGCAAGATCCTGGTGTTCAGCGACGCACTGGACTTGCCTCGGGTGATGAAGCTCTACCGGCATTTCCGTGGACGCTGCCAGCTCGCCTTCGGCGTGGGCACCAACCTCACCAACGACGTTGGCCCCACGCCGCTGCAGATCGTCATCAAGATGGTTCGCTGCAACGGCCAGCCGGTGGCAAAACTGAGCGATTCGCCCGGCAAGAACATGTGCGACGACCCGGCCTACGTGGCCTACCTGCGGCAAGTGTTCGAGATTCCGCCGGAGGCGTGAGGATCCACGGTCGCGCCCGAGGGCGCTGCTACCGGTGGGCGTGGCGGTCGCGGGTGCGCGCTCGCACCGCGCGGCGCGGCGCTTCGCGGCAGGCGGCATAGGCCAGCAGCACGAGGGTGCCAAGCGCGAGCAGGGCGGCGATGAGCAGATGCATCATGGGAGCTTCCCCTTGCGGCCGGACGTGCGGAAGTGACCATCGATCACATGCATATGTCCGTGCCGCGTAGACTGCGCAAACAAACTACGGGAGCGTTTGCATGGACAGTGTCTACGATTTCTCAGCCCGCGATATCGACGGTCGGGATCGTCCGCTGGCCGAATGGCGCGGACGCTGGCTGCTGATCGTCAACGTAGCCTCCAAGTGCGGTTTCACCCCGCAGTACACGGGGCTGGAGGCGCTGTGGCGGGAATGGCGCGAGCGCGGCCTGACCGTGCTGGGGTTCCCCTGCGACCAGTTCGGCCACCAGGAGCCCGGTGACGAGGCGCAGATCCGCCAGTTCTGCAGCCTCAACTACGAGGTCAGCTTTCCGCTGTTCGCCAAGATCGAAGTCAACGGCGCTGGCGCCGCGCCGCTCTATCGCTGGCTCAAGCACGAGGGCAAGGGCGTGCTGGGCAGCGAGGCGATCAAGTGGAATTTCACCAAATTCCTGGTTGATTTGGACGGCCAGGTGGTCAAGCGCTATGCGCCAACCGATACACCCGAAAAGATCGGCGCGGAGCTGGCCAAGCGCCTCCACGAATGACACGCTCTTGCAGGAGCGCGTCGTGGGCGCGACCGAGCGGAGCGGCAGTCACCAGGCCCCGCACCGCTGCGCTGCTACAAGGTCTTCTCGTCGAGCCCTGCCAGCCACACGGCAACCGTGTCCACCTCGGTACTGGCTGACATTCCGTCCGGCGGTTGGTAGTCGTTGAGCAGGATCGCGAACGCCAGATGCTCGCCTGCCGCGCTGGTGACATAGCCGGCCAGGCAGTTGACGTAGGTCATGCTGCCGGTCTTGGCGTGCACGTTGCCGGCGGCGGCCGTGCCGCGCATACGCCCGGCGAGCGTGCCGTCGACGCCGGCCACCGGCAGCATGTCGCGCAGTGGGTCCACATCGGGGCCGTTGGCGAGGAAGCCGAGCAGGCGCACCAGCGCATCGGGGGTGGTGAGGTCGCGTCGCGACAGACCGGTGCCCTCGCCGATCAGGTTGGCCGAGGGCGGGATGCCAATGCGCTCGAGCAACTGGCGTAGCGCATGAATGCCCCAGTCGGCGGCGCTGAGAAAGCCGGCGGGTGCGGCCGGATCAGTGGCCGCCGCGGCATGGGCGCGGGTGCCGGCTACCTGCAGCAGGTTCTGCAGATAAAGGTTCTGCGAGCGTTTGAGCCCCTCGCGCAGGAGCACGGCAAGCGGCGGCGAGCGAACCTCGGCCAGCACGGCAAGGCCGGTGTGCAATATGGCCTGCTGTTGTGGCCACTGCCGCACGCGCTTTTGGCCGTCGATGCGAATGCCGTGCCGCTTCAATGCCTGCAGCAAGCGATCGCCGGCGACCCGGGCCGGATCGTTCATGGCCAGCCGGAAACTGCGCGCCGGCGACCCCGCGGCGATTGTGCCGAAGGCATGCAATACGTCACTGCCCGGCGCGCGGTACAGGTTGATGTCGCTGGTGCTGCCAACTGGCGCGGTGAGTAGATGGCCGTCCAGACGCATGCTGGAAAGCGGTGGGTCGAAGCCCAGTTGCGCCGGCTCGCCAGCGCGCGCCGCGGGCGCCACGCTCAGGCGCCACTGGTTCTCGTCCACACTCAGTGCGGCGGCCGGTGCCGCGAAGCCACTAAGCAGGTCGAACGCCTCCCAGCCGTTGCCGATCGGCGGCCCGGCGAAGTAGCTGGAATCGGCCACCAGGTCGCCGTGCACGCGGCGTACGCCCCTGGCCGCAAGCTGGCCGGCCAGCGCGTCGGCCCAATCCGAGGTAACCGGATCAGCGCCCAGCGAGGGATCGCCCATGCCGTAGAGCACCAGCGGTCCATCGACCCGTCCACGGCGGGTGGGTTGCGCCCCGAGCACGCGGGTGGGAATACGGTAGCCGGCATCCAGCCCGTTCAACACCAGCGCGGCGGTATAGAGCTTGGCGGTCGAGGCCGGCTGGAACAGCTTGTCCGCATCGTGCGCGTAGAGCGTGCGACCGCTGTCCAGCGAAACCACCGCGATACCCCAGCGCGCGGCGGAAAAACGCGGTTGGGCGATATGTGCATCAATGGCCGCGCGGGTCGCGGCCAGGTCCATCGCCGCGGCGTGCAAGGGCATCGACGCGAGAGCGAACAGCAGGAACAAGCGGGGCAGGGTCATGCCCGCAGTATCGCAACCAGCGCTGCGCTGAGCAGGTCGGTGTGACGGCGCTTCGACCATGAGCTGATAAACTGGGTTATTCCCTGACGACGAGATCGCCATGCAGATCGCAGACAACACCGTTGGCTCCTTCCACTACACGCTGACCGACGACGAAGGACGCGTCATCGACAGCTCCGAGGGACGCGAGCCGCTGTCCTACCTGCACGGCACCGGCCAGATCGTGCCGGGGCTGGAGAAGGAGATGGCCGGCCGCCAGGCGGGCGACCAGTTCAAGGTCGACGTTGCACCCGAGGAAGGCTATGGCGTGCGTCATGCCGAGCTGATGCAGGAAGTGCCGCGCGAGGCGTTCCAGGGCGTGGAGGACATCCAGCCGGGCATGCAGTTCCAGGGCCGTGGTCCACAGGGCGCGATCAATGTCACCGTGGTACGCGTGGACGACGACAAGGTGCACATCGATGGCAACCACCCGCTCGCCGGGCAGACGCTGCATTTCAACGTCGAAGTGACCGACGTGCGCGCGGCCAGCGCCGAAGAGCTTGAGCACGGTCACGTGCACGGCGCGGGTGGGCACCACCACTAACCACCCATGCCACTGCAGGAGCCCGCTTGCGGGCGATGCTCTTGTCGCTGCGAAAGAACGTCGCCCGCAAGCGGGCTCTTACATTTGAGCCATGCTCAGTACCAGTCGAGCAGCGACACTCCCAACCCCACGTACGTGGCGTTGTGGTTGTAGTCGATCAGGCTTTCGCCGTAGCCCTTGAACACCTCCATGTAGCCGCGCAGGTTGCCGGCCAGCGGAAAGCTCCAGGTGAACTGCGCGGCGCCGTGGCTGCGGCTGCCGCCGCGGAAGGAATGGCGCAGCAGCATGCCGAATTCCTGGCCATTCCATTCGTGAACGATCTGCACCTCGCCGCGGCCCATGTAATCGTTGATGTCGGGATTGTTGTCATCCGTGCCGCCCTCGGGGATGCGCCACCAGGGACGCAGCATCACTGTCCAGTCGCCGCGCTCGAAGCCGACGTTGGCGATCACCCGGTTCCAGCTACGCGACAGCGGATTGGAGCGGCCGTTGGACTGGTGGTTGACGCCGATGCCGAGCAGGCGTCCGTCCCAGCCGAGCACGTCGTAATGGGTGTCGAACACCAGCATGGCTTCTGGCTCGTAATTGGTCTCGCGGAACGGGCGCGAAAGGCGGTCGTTGTAGACCTGCCAGCGCGAGGACTGGGTGTAACCCAGCCACAGATCGCCAGCGTCGCCGAAAACGCCCTGCCACAGCTTGGCC
>Ga0308175_100002642_pt1 | contig 12280 bp, 7 predicted proteins | sample PhyCR1_3_FD_203893 | JGI IMG/M metagenome (GOLD analysis project Ga0308175, IMG submission 203893) | Soil microbial communities from UC Gill Tract Community Farm, Albany, California, United States - DLSLS.C.R1 | ecosystem: Environmental > Terrestrial > Soil > Agricultural land | place: USA... | reverse complement strand
TCATTGTGAGGCCCTTCCCTTCGGGGAGCAACGCGCTCTCAATGTAGAGAACGTCACCGCCGGTTTCGGTCCAGGCCAAGCCTGTGACAACCCCCGGAGGCACCGTCTTCCTCGCCTGTTCGGGCAGAAAGATCTCGGGTCCGAGCAGATCCCCCAGACTGTCCGGAACAACCACGACGCGTTCCGCCTGGCTTTCCGCGATCTGCAGGGTGACTTTGCGAGTCACGCGAGCAATCGCCCGTTCCAGGCGTCGAAGCCCGGCTTCCCGTGTATAGCCGCCGATGATTGCCTTTAAGCCCTCATCAGTGAATTCGATCTGCTCATCCGTCAAACCAGTTGCCTTCATCTGCTTCGGAATCAGGTACCGGCGAGCGATCTGAGCTTTTTCTTCCTCGCTGTAGCCCGAGAGCCGCAGGATTTCCATACGGTCGAGCAACGGTTGCGGAATCGTGTCGAGCGAATTCGCGGTCGTAATGAACAGAACCTTCGACAAGTCGAACGCCATATCCAGGTAGTTATCCCGGAAGGTCTTGTTCTGCTCAGGATCCAGCACCTCTAACAACGCGGCGGATGGATCACCACGGAAGTCGCGGCCGAGTTTATCGATCTCGTCCAGCAACAGCACCGGATTGGATGCACCGGCTCTCCGCATCGCCTGCAGAAGACGCCCTGCCATTGCTCCGATGTACGTGCGCCGGTGACCGCGGAGTTCCGCCTCATCGTGCAAACCGCCCAGGCTGAACCGCTCGAATTTTCGCCCAAGCGCCCGCGCCACGGAATGGCCGAGAGAAGTCTTACCAACTCCTGGAGGTCCGACAAGGCACAGGATGGGAGCCTTCGCGTCCGGATTTCTCTTCAGAACGCTCAGGTGCTCGAGGATGCGCTCTTTGATTTCTTTCAGGCCGAAGTGGTCTTCGTCCAGAACCGTACGCGCGTTCGAGAGGTCCAGATTATCTTCCGTCTGATTGTTCCAGGGAAGATCCAGGACGAACTCGAGATAAGTTCGCGTGACATGGAAGTCGGGTGCACCGGCAGGAAGCCGCTCCAGGCGTCCGAGTTCACGCTCGAATTCCTTCTTTGCTTCTTCCGGCAGGCTCAGCTTCGAGTACCGTTCCCGGATGAGCTCGATTTCGGCCTTGTCGGCGTCTTTCTCGCCCAGTTCCTGCTGAATGGCACGCAATTGCTGCCGCAGGTGGTACTCGCGTTGCTCCTTCGACATTTCGTCGCGAGCAGTAGACGCGATCTTCTGCCGGATCTCCAAAACCTGCAGTTCGTGCGACAGGTAGGAGTGGATCAGCCGGAGCGCGTCGACCCGAGTCTCAGCCTCAAGCAGTTTCTGCTCCTTGGCCATGTCCAGGCTGAAGATACTGGCCAACAGATACGCCAGCTGCAGCGGATCGCTGTTCGAGGCCAGCATACGGGTGAGTTCGTTCGCCGATTGCGGCTGCGCGAGCGAGATCGCCTTGGAGGCCAGTTCGAGCAGAGCGCCTGAGAGGGCTTCCACTTCAGAGCCGCCATCCTCAGGGGTCGCCAAGCTCCGATACTTCGCCGCCAGATGCGGCTCGGTGGACTCCAGTTTGACGACGACGACCCGCTCGACGCCAAGGACCAAAATCTCTAAAATGCCATCGCCCGGGCGGGAAGACTTCCGGATGACAGCCTTAGTTCCGATCGTGTAGAGATCGTCTTGTTCCGGAGACTCCAGCTGCGGATCGCGCTGCCCGACGAGGATGATCTCTTTCGCCTCCGTTTTCAGCGCTGCTTCTACAGCCTTGACCGAGGATTCGCGCCCGACCGAGAGCGGTAACAGCAACCCAGGAAAAAGGATTGTATTCTTCAGCGGCAACACCGGAAGAATGGAAGGTTCTTGGTTTACGTTGGTCATTTTCCTGACTTCTAAAGCTTCGATGCACCCATTCAACGTTAAGCTACAATTATCTGCGCGAAGCAGACTCAAGTCGATGTAGCGCAATGTGTAGGCCGACAGGGCGGACTTTTACCGGGAATGCGGCCCCACACGCGGCTGAGCCGAGACATATCCGTTCAGCAGCTGACGGTTCCTAGGATTGCAGTTGACGTAGTACCCGGCCCCGGTTCTCTCGTCGTAAACTGAACTCCCGCGCCGTCGGCCGTCACAGGCCCGGTCGATGGCTCTTAGTACGCTGGCGCGGTCAGACGACCGAAAGTACGGCTTGACAGATTTTAAACCATCTCTCGCGGGGTCTGCCTTCATGGGAAGGAACTGCCGGAAATCGCTGCGGCTGTCCGCAATTCCGCGTACTTCCCGGGAGCATGAACTCACTCCACCACCCAACGCGGCTAACAATAGACAAAACACTGTGAGAGAGAAGCGCACCTGCAGTTTGGATGCCGCCGCACACTGCGAGTCTCAGAAAGTCAGTCCTAGGACGAAGCCGGTCGCGTTCCGATTCTAGCCTTCAACTTCGAGGGTACGGCAGGGCAACGCTGGCGAGCGCTCTGCGACCGCCTCGCTTTTTATTCGGGGTCCTGGGGAATTGGCTGTTCCTGACACCACAAAAGAAAAGCCCGGATCCGATCTTTTGATCGGATCCGGGCAAATTAGGAGTCAGCTTCGTTTACTTACTCTTGAGGACCGTGAAACCAGTTTGGCCTCCGACGTTGTAGGTCAGGAGCACCGGTTTCCCTTGAGCCTGTGAAACCAGGCGGCGGAATTCCTGCGCGCTGGTCACCGGCTTACGATCGACAGCGGTGATCACCATTCCACGGCCGAGCGTCTCGGCAGCGGGGCTGCTCTGGTCAACATCGGTCACCACAACACCCTTCGTTCCGGCTGTTGCACCGACCTGCTCGGCATTGTCCGGCGTTAGAGTTTCCACCGTGACACCCCGGACGGAAACATTGCCGGGATTGCCATTGTCGGAATCGCCATTCTTGTCGTTGTCGCCGCCCTTCTTGCTATCCGCGTCCCAATCCGTGCCGCTTGGACGCTGGCCAAGAGTGACAGTGACTTTCTTTTGAGCGCCGTCGCGGTTTACGTCGAGATTGACAGTGCTGCCCGGAGCGTGAGAGATGACGTCCATGGTCAGATCGTCGCTGCCCTCGACCTTCTTACCGTCGATCGCGGTAATCACGTCGCCTTGCTGCAACCCAGCCTTGGCACCGGGATCCCCAGGATTCACACTCGCGACAACCGCACCTTTGGCATCTTTGAGGTTCATTGCCTGGGCCATATCCGCAGTCAGATTCTGCAGATTCACACCCATGTAGCCGCGAGTTACCTTGCCGGTCTTCACCAACTGATCGGCAACTTGCTTGGCAAGGTTGGAAGGCACCGCAAAACCGATACCGATATTGCCGCCCTCGCCACCGAAACCGGAGTTACCGGAGAGGATAGCCGTGTTCATTCCGATCAGCTCGCCCTTCGCGTTGATCAGTGCACCACCGGAGTTGCCGGGGTTGATTGCGGCATCCGTTTGAATGAAGTTCTGAATATAGGTTCTGCGCTCGAGTGCCCGGCCCTTGGCGCTAATAATGCCCATCGTCACTGTGTGGTCCTGGCCGAAGGGGTTGCCGATCGCAAAGCAGAGGTCGCCGACTCGAGCTGCATCGGAGTTCGCGTACCCTAGGGTCGGCAGGCTGGAAGCGTTGATTTTCACCACCGCAACGTCTGTTTGCGGATCAGACCCGATCAGCTTACCGGTAAAATCGCGACCGTCCGAGAGTTCCACCTTCAGCGTGGTTGCCTTGTCGATGACGTGATTGTTCGTCAGAATGTAGCCGTCATTCGAAATGATTACGCCGGAACCGAGGCCGCCTTCGCGACGATCGCGCGGTCGCATATTATTACCTTGATTGCCGAAGAACTGGCGAAAGAAGGGATCGGACATCATCGGATTATTACCGCCGCCCTGTTGTTCAGAGGCCTTAATCACGCGGGTGGAGCTGATCTTCACGACCGCGGGAGACGCTTTCTCGATCATGTCCGCGAATGAATTTGAGAGCGTGTTCAGCCGTTGGGCGCTCGCACTCGTATCTGCCCGGGCCGTCACCGCAACCGGCGCATTGCCATGAGTCGCCACCGCAAGAGCGGCTATGAGACCGCCACCGATAGAGGCCGCTACCAGCGTCAAAACTGCTGTCGAGCGGCGAAATTGAACTACGTTTGCCATTTCTATTAAAAAATCCTTTCTCTAGCTTCCGTTCGATCTAACGGCCGCTTGACCCACTTCATTGGACGCACGAATCAGCATTTCGATTTACACTTGGCTTGCTTGCGCCGCCCGAGCCGAGCTTTCTTCACCCAGCTGTGGGGTGAAGACGAACCCAGAACTATCCGGAGCTACGTCCACCAGCAAGATTTGTCCGTCCCGAATATCGCCGCCGATGATTTTCTTCGCCAGCGGCGTCTCAATTTCCCGCTGAATCGCCCGCTTGAGCGGCCGCGCCCCATAGGTGGGATCGTAGCCGTTTCGCACTAGGCGAGTCCGCGCTTCGTCCGTCAGGCGCAGCTGAACGTGTTTCTCTTCCAGCCGAGCCCGCAATCCTGCAAGCTGAATTTCCACAATCTGCTTCAGATGTTCTTCCGACAGTGCGTGGAACACGATAATCTCGTCTAACCGGTTCAGGAACTCCGGTCGGAAGTCATGCCGAAGTTCGCTCAGCACTGAATCCTTCATTCGCCGATACTCTTCGCCATCAAAGGCGCCCCGGTATTCGAGAATCCGGTGGCTGCCAATGTTGGACGTCATGATGACGATTACGTTCTTGAAATCGACTGTCCGTCCCTGCCCGTCCGTAAGCCGTCCGTCATCCAATACTTGCAGCAGGGTGTTGAAGACGTCCCGGTGAGCCTTTTCGATCTCGTCGAAGAGCACCACCGAATAGGGGCGTCGGCGTACAGCTTCGGTCAACTGCCCCCCTTCGTCGTAGCCAACGTATCCCGGAGGGGCACCGATCAGGCGGGACACGGAGTGCTTCTCCTGGTATTCCGACATATCGATACGGATCATCGCGCGCTCGTCGTCAAACATGAATTCCGCGAGCGCCCGAGCCAATTCCGTCTTACCGACACCCGTGGGACCTAAGAACAGGAAGCTGCCAATCGGCCGCTTCGGATCTTTCAGGCCCGACCGGGCACGTAATACAGCCTCAGCCACCGCCAACACTGCTTCGTCCTGTCCGATCACGCGTTGGTGTAACTCATCTTCGAGAGCCAGAAGCTTCTTCATCTCGCCTTCGAGCAGCTTCGAAACTGGAACACCGGTCCAGCGGCTGACCACCTCGGCGATGTCTTCCTCGTCTACTTCCTCTTTGAGTAGTCGCGTGCCACCTGCGTTGCCGGAAACCCGTTCCTGCTCCGCCGCAAACTGTTTCTCCAGCGCAGTCAGGCGCCCATACTTCAGCTCGGCGGCTTTATTCAGGTCATAAGCGCGCTCCGCCTGGGCGATCTCGACCTTTACGGCGTCGATCTGCTCCCGGAGAGCACGGACTCGCTGAACGGCTTCTTTCTCCGTTTGCCACTGGGCCTGAAGAGCCGTCGATTGAGTTTTCAATTCGGCCAGTTCCCGTTCGATGCGGGTCAAGCGATCCTTCGAATTCGGATCCGTTTCTTTTTTGAGCGCCTCGCGCTCGATCTCGAGTTGCATGGTCCGGCGCAGGATTTCATCCAGTTCGGCCGGCATGGAGTCGATTTCGGTTCGGAGTTTTGCAGCCGCCTCATCCACGAGGTCGATGGCCTTGTCGGGCAGAAACCGATCGGTGATGTAGCGGTTCGAAAGCACGGCCGCGGCCACGAGACCAGTGTCTTTGATGCGGATTCCGTGATGTAGTTCGTACCGCTCGCGCAGACCGCGAAGAATGGAGATGGTATCTTCAACGCTCGGCTGATCGACGAATACCGTCTGGAAGCGCCGTTCGAGCGCTGCGTCCTTCTCAATGTACTTCCGGTACTCGTCTAGAGTGGTCGCCCCGATGCAATGCAGTTCACCACGGGCGAGCATTGGTTTCAACAGGTTGCCGGCATCCATAGCGCCTTCCGCCTTGCCGGCCCCGACGACGGTATGAAGTTCATCGATGAACAGAATGATGCGGCCTTCCGAGGATTGGACCTCTTTCAGCACCGCTTTGAGCCTTTCTTCGAACTCACCCCGGAACTTTGCGCCGGCGATGAGTGCGCCCATGTCGAGCGCCACCACCTGCTTGTCCTTCAAGCCTTCGGGAACGTCACCGCGGACAATACGCTGCGCCAGTCCCTCAACGATCGCAGTCTTGCCAACCCCCGGCTCACCGATCAAAACGGGATTGTTCTTTGTTCTCCGGGAAAGAACCTGGATGACGCGCCGGATTTCCTCATCCCGCCCGATCACCGGGTCGAGTTTACCCTTCTGTGCCGAGGCGGTCAAATCGCGACCGTACTTCTCAAGGGCTTCGTAAGTGGTCTCCGGATTTTGGGTTGTGACGCGCTGGTTGCCGCGCACCTCCACCAGAGCCTTCATGAGGCGATCGCGAGTTAAGCCGAATTCTTTCAGCAGGTGACCGGCGGGCCCAGAGTCTTCCGAGACCGCGAGTAGCAGGTGCTCGATTGAGACATAGTCGTCTTTTAACCGTTTTGCTTCCTCCTCCGCCACCGTCAATAGCCGGGAGAGCCTGTTTGTGACATACAACTGGTCGGGCCGGGTGCCGCTGCCGCTCACTTTCGGGAGTTTCTCGATTTCAGCTTTCAGGCGCCGGTGCAGGTTTTCGACTGGCACGTCAGCCCGCATCAGGATGGAGGGGGCGAGTCCGCCCTCTTGCTCGAGCATGGCAAGGAGCAGGTGCTCCACATCCACTTGTTGGTTTCCGTAGGTGATCGCGATGCTTTGCGCCTCGCGAATGGCTTCCTGTGATTTCTCTGTAAGCCGATTAAAATCCATTGATCTTCGATCCTGAAATCAGTATAGACCTTAGCGAACAAGAATGCAATAATCTTAGCCCCTTTTACTCAACCTATGTCGGGATAGGGACGAACGGTATTGCGCTACAGTGGAACTGGTCTTTGGCCCACATGCGTCGTACACTCTGGCGGATCCTCGCAATTGGCTGTATTTTCTCCACTTTGCCGGCTTTTGGATGGTGGGAGACAGGGCATCGGACGGTGGCGCGGATCGCGGCTGCCCACCTGACTCCCGCCGCCCGCATCCGGGTTGCAAGAATCCTTAACGTTCCTGATGACCTGAACGCGATTGCAAACGCTCTCGCCCTCGGGTCGACTTGGGCAGATGACACGAAGAAAGACACTCATACCGAAGACTGGCACTTCATTGACCTCACAATCCAGGACTCCAGATCGGACATTGGGAGGCGATGTAAGGACGATAACTGCGTCGTCGCCCGCGTTCGGCTGTTCACCGCTCAGTTGGTAGCAGAGAAAGCGGACGGCCGGTGGAGTGAGCTCGATGCATTACGATTTCTGGTTCACTTTGTCGGTGATGTACACCAGCCGCTGCACGCGATCTCCGACGCCGACCTGGGTGGCAATTGTGAGCGGATCGACCCGCCCATAAACCAGGCCAAAAACATCCACGCACTTTGGGACGGGGGAATTGTCAATGCTCTCGAGGCGAGCGACACCACCTTAACGTCCAAAATCGACAGCTACATCGCTTCGCTCAGCGAAGGGGAACGCAAGGATTTCTCCTCAGGGTCAATCGAGGACTGGACGTGGGAGTCTCACGAACTGGCTCGGAAGATGATCTACGCCAAATTAGAAATCCCAACCGAACCCGTGTTGTTCCCGGACGGATGCGCCGAGGCACCGGCCGAGATCACCGCATTCAAAGCGCCCGTCGATTCTTTGTATGTTGATGACATGAAGCCAATTGTTCGCGACCAGCTCGCCAAAGCTGGTTTGAGACTGGCACGAGTATTGAACGAATCGCTTTAACTCTCAGCGGAAATCGTGACCGGCTCCGGGTGTTCCCGGGCGGCTCCCACCGGCAACGCTACTTCGAATCTCGAGCCCTGCCCGAGCCTGCTATGGACCCGGATCTCTCCGCCGTGAGCCTTCACGATTGCGGATACAAAGCTCAGGCCGAGGCCGAGGCCCTTCTCGGGATTCGGGTCGGGAACACGGTAAAAGCGGTCGAAGATGTGAGGCAGATGATCGGGCGGAATCCCCACCCCAGAATCCTCGATCACGATTCTGGCGTACGAACCGGCCTGTTCAGTGTAGGCTCGCACCCACCCACCAGACGGCGTGTACTTGATCGCGTTCGAAAGCAGATTCGTGACTACGCGTTCCATCTGGGTCCGGTCGACTTCGCAAAAAACGGAGCCCTTTTCCACTTGGCTCAGGCGCAGATTACTTGCCTCGGCCGGAATCTGAAACTGCTCGACCAAATCCCTGATCAACTCGCAGAGATTCAGGACCGACCGATTCATAGGAACCTGTCCGGACTCCGACTGCGACAGCAGCAGCAATGCTCGAACCAGGTTCGAAAGGCGTTCCACATCCTGGAGAGCATTTTCGATTGCTTCGCGAAGCTGCTCTTTGCTCTTGGCTGTGAAAAGGGCGACCTCGAGCTGCCCCTGAATGGCGGTCAACGGAGTTCGTAACTCGTGAGACACATCGGTCGAGAACTGCCGCATCTGCTCGAACGAGGCTTTAAGACGCCGGCTCATTTCATTGAAGGATTCGATCAGCCGATCCAGCTCATCATCGACACCTCGCTTGGGAATCTGGAGGCCGAGATTCGAGCCCGTGATTTCTCCGGCGGCGCTTTCGACCGACTGCAAAGCACGCAGCGCAGCTCCGGCTGAAAACCAGCTCACAACAGCGCAGACCAGAAGTGCGAGCGGGAGGAAGATCAGGAAGTTTTTCCTGAACTTCCGGAGAACTTGTTGGTCCTCCGTCAGGGAACGGCCCTCGGCAACATACCACTTGCGCCCATGGTGTTTCGAATCGGTCATGGTGCTGCTGATCACCTGATACGCGGTTCCGTCCGAATCGGTAATTGTTTTTATGACTGGCTCGTGAGTGAGCGCCATCTGTGCTAACTCAGAGAGGATGACCTTCCGATCCACAAGGGCCTTCAAGGAAGGATCGGAGCTTTTGTTGATACGCCCGTTATCGTCAGCGACTACAAAAACCGACTGAAGACGAGCGACTTCCGCTTCTTCCTCGGCATCCGTCCGGTCCACGTCCCAATAGGGCTGTCCATCCGTATCGTTGAAATAGATCCAGCCTTTCAGCGACCCTATTTGTTCCTTCAACTGGTCTCTGCTTTGGTTCTCAAGAATACCGCTGAGAAGCCGGGTCCCGCCAAGCCCCACGATGGTTAAAACCGTGGCGAGCAGAAGGAGAAAAGTGCTCGCAAGCTGGAACCGAAGGGTCCGGAAGACGGCGGTTCTCGCGAGCCACTTGGATTGCATGCGTCGTCCCGACTAGAAAACGACGTTGTCCATGGCGGGATTCGTTGCGGCGGGCTCAGGCAAATCGAGCATGTAGCCGATCCCGCGCACGGTGTGAATCATCTTGGTAGGGAACTTATCGTCGATTTTGCTTCGGAGGTGACGGATATAGACATCGACGATATTGGTCAGCCCGTCGTAGTCCATATCCCAGACGTGTTCCACGATCATGGTCCGGCTGAGCGGACGCCCGCGGTTCCGCATCATGTACTCCAGGATGCTGAACTCTTTTGGGGCAAGTTCTATGCTGTCATTGTTGCGGGTCACTTTGCGACGGATGCAGTCAAGCGTCAGATCGCCAACCTGAAGGCGCTCGGGCGTCGGTTGGCCGCGCCGCAGAAGGACACGCGTGCGGGCGAGAAGCTCGACAAACGCAAATGGCTTCACCAGGTAATCGTCCGCACCCTGTTCCAACCCTTTCACGCGGTCATCAACCGAATCGCGCGCGCTCAAGATGAGCACAGGTGGAATCGTCTTGCGATTCTTGATTTTCTGCAGAACCTGCAAGCCGTCCATGTCGGGAAGGCCTAAATCGAGGACCACCAGATCATACTCCGTCGAGTGCACTCTCTCTACGGCATCGGCGCCAGAGTGAACCACGTCAACGGCATAGCCCGCGCTTTCCAAGCCTCGCGAAAGGAAATCTGCGATTCGCTTTTCATCTTCGACGACCAACACTCGCATAATTTCTGACTAAAGTTTATCGATAAGCCTTCCCGGCAAACAACGGTTTAGCCGCCTGACGGACTGCCGGCCTGCACGGGAGAAGGCGAGCGGAGGCTTGCTCGCAGGGGACGTCGCCGCGTGCGCAAAACGGAGATCAGAACCATCAGGCCAATAAGCAGGATCGTAAACGTAACCACCTGGCCAACATCCAGCTTCTCCTTGAAGATGCCGAACCAGCGCCCATAAACGAGCTCGATGTGAACCCAGTACACGAGCAGAGAGGTTACACCTAACTGACGACAGAGGCTCCAACGCACCACCCCCGTTTTCATCCATAGGTAGGCGACGGACAGAATACAGAGCACACTGCCGAGCTTGAAGGTCGTCAGGGCCGGGCTGTCCAGCCAGAAATCGACGTTCGAGTACAAAGAATAGGGCAGGTTGGCCAACTGGTAAGCCGTTACGGTCAACCCGAGCCCGACCCCGAGCGTCCATCCCATAACCCGCTCCAGATTCTCCGGTTTTGCCACGCGGATCGCACTGCCCATGGCCATTCCAAAGGCCAGGAAGGCAGCCCACGGGAAGAACGGGAAACCAGCGTAGCTTGGGACGAAGTAGGCAGTCAGAAATGGCGGCAGACCGGAGAAATCGATGGTTCGAACGACTGGCGAAAGCGCAGCGATGACCATTCCCAAGACCGTGCAGAGGCGGACACGTTCCAGTGTTGTAAAGACCGCCATCGGTGCGAAAATCAACATCGCCATGCCCATACAGTTCAGGATGTCGACTCGGAGTAACTCGCTGGCGGGACTTGTCGGATACCCGAATACGTAAAGCTGCAGCCGGAACAGGAAGGCGAGAAGGAAAAGATAGCGCGACCTTTTCAGCGCCGCGATGATGCGGCCTTTATTCGATGCCCCTTTGCTTTCCTGGCTGTTCATCAGGAAGGCGAAGGTGATGCCGGTGAGAAGAAGAAAAATGGCGGGCGGCAGACCGCCGGCGAACTGCGACAGAGTGTAAGGATTTTTGTCCCGTAGATCAGGGCGGGTAAACGAATGGAACGTGTGCCCCTGGAGCATGATGACGGCGGCCAAACCGCGCGTCCAATCAATAAAGGCCAAACGGTCCCCTGTTTTCACCGCCTTCTGTTCCGCCAAATCTCTAGTTCCTAGTTCGCCTTCTTTTTCGCAGTATTCTTCGGAATATCGAACTGGAGCGGCGTCTTCATGTCCGGGTTGATTTTGACGTCGCTATAGGTGACCTGGCGGTAATTGCCGGAGGCCTTCGACTCGCTGAACTTCTGCTGGAGCGGATACGTTGCATCCGTCGGAATCCAGAGTTCTACCTCGCTCAGCTTGCTCTTCAACTCCGGATCTTTAGGGATCAGCTTCAGCTTTGTGGTCTCTCTCCCCTCGATACTCTCCGAGCCATCTTCTGTGATGACGTAGTTTGCCTGCAAATCCTTTCCGGAAGAGCCAAAACCCAGGAGCAGGAACTGATTTAGTACGTCGGCATTCTTGCCCGTCGCGTATTCCTGGACTTCTTTCGTATTCGGGTAATAGATCTTGAGGCTCTTGCCCTGGAAGCTAACGACTCTTGCATTTTCGGGCAAAGCACGGAAATCGATAATGGCTCGAATATCGTCCGATCTGAGCCGTTGCATCTGCAACGTCCCACGCTCTTTCGTGGTGTCTGAGAGGATCGCCGTGTAATTGATCAACTCTAACTTGGCCGTTACGCCTTTAAAACCAGGAGCGGCCTGGTCCATCCGGGCGAGGATGTTGGCGAGTGACTCGCCAAAAGTCTGAGGAGTGCACGCAAGCGTACAGAGCACGAGTAGAACGAACTTCACCATCTTGTTTGTAGAGACGCGGAAATTACGGAGTGGAATACGCGATGAAGCCTTTAACTTCTTTTTCGGCCTCATCCCAGATCGGCTCGACGCGCTGAACTGTTAATTTCCTGCCAAACCGCTCGCGAATCAGGGCCGACACACGGGCAGGCCGCGCGTTTTCAGGCAAACCGGAAAGCATCTCGGTTTCTATGAAGAACCGGCTGGAACCGTGAGCAGGCGTCATCAGGACGATGCCCGAGGCCTTGGGCTGATCGCGGAAGAACTCGCGCGGAGTGGCAAAGATGAAGAGAAGGATCAGCGCGACAACAACGTCGTACGGCCAGGAAGCCC